>ENA-ORCN01000067-ORCN01000067.1-human-gut-metagenome-genome-assembly--contig:-NODE-67-length-78975-cov-15.301807_pt1 | contig 78975 bp, 73 predicted proteins | sample MGYA00242984_ERZ507984 | MGnify/ENA primary metagenome ERZ507984 (study PRJEB26167, sample SAMN06115395) | human gut metagenome | host: Homo sapiens | place: China:Hubei | collected 2016-05-19 | study... | reverse complement strand
GGAATTTGTCCGCGTTTTTTATTGACTCTTAACCCTTAACCAATCTATCAAAATGAAACAAAACCGTATTCTGCTGCCGTTCTTGGCGATCTGTCTGGTCGCATGCAGCAAAGATGATGACGAAGGACATTCGAAAAACGAACAGAATGTTCCGGTAAAAGAAATTACATTTAAGAACTGTTCTTTTACCATGGTAAAAGTAGATGGAGGAACATTCCAGATGGGAGCAACCCGTGAACAGGAGGCGAGCGGCTGGAAACCGGATCGCACCGAATATCCTGTACATAAAGTGACGCTCAATACCTTTTATATCGGAGAAACAGAGGTCACAAAGGAACTTTGGAGCGCAGTTATGGAAACAGAGTGCGACTATTCTGAATACCATAAGCCTCAAGGCGTGGAGTGGAACGACATTCAACCTTTTATCGAACGTCTCAACCAAGCAACGGGATTAAAATTCCGGTTACCGACCGATGCCGAATGGGAATATGCAGCACGGGGAGGCAACCGATCCCAGGGACACATTTATCCGGGCTCCGACATTTCGATCCTGGCGGCCTGGTGTTACAACAATGCCGGAACCTATATACTCAATGAAAACAAGTGGGATTATTGGGAGTTACGTAACAATGGAAACAGCCCGCATTATGTAAAACAGTTATTACCCAATGAACTGGGATTGTATGACATGGGCGGTAATCTTTACGAATATTGCAGTGACTGGCTGGGCGATTATCCCGAGGAACCTCAAACAAATCCACAAGGTCCGCAAAGCGGGTCTATGCGCGTTATACGGGGCGGATGTTGGGCTATTTGGTCCAATTCCGCACGCGTATCACACAGGCCTGCACAATCTTACAATTCGGATTATGTAGGTTTGAGGCTGGCCATGAGTACCGAGTAATTTCAGATAAAACGGCGCCTATAATTGATTCGGCGCCGTTTTATCCTTCATTTTCTAATCCATCCTGCGATACCGCGGGTCGTTCACCCGCTTGTTCCACAGCCAGCCGACGTAGCGCATCGTGACGTCGGGCGTCAGGAGCGTCAGCACCGTTTCGCCCGTGGCGGTCGAGACGGCGAAATCGGCGTGGTAGAGCGTGTTGCCGTCCGAAATATTGAAGGAGACCGACCAGCCCCACTGCACGCGGGCCGCCCGGTAGTCGCGGACCGACATCGAATCGAAATTCAGCATCTCGACATACTGGGTGATGCCCCGTTCGGTAGGCAGGTGCACCTCGACATGGTCGACGAACACCCCGAAAAAGAAGTAGTCGGCATAGATCGAACGGATCATTCCGCCGGGTAGCTGCTGCATCGAGTTGGGGAAGAACATATAGTCGCGCGACTGCACCAGCGAGTCGATCTTCGCGGCGTAGACCCGGGCCTTATAAGCCCTGCGCTGGGCGCGGTCCATCCCCGCCGCAGGCTCCTCGTAGACGGTCGTATGCTCCACGACCTGCACCGGGGCCTGCTGCACGGGAACGATCGTCGTCTGCGGCACGCTGTCCGCGGCGGAAGTTTCGAGCGTATACTGCGGGGTCTGCGCGACGGCGGCGCAGGCGATGAAAGAGAGTGCGCCGCAGGTGGAAAAAACGGAGTGTTTCATAAGTCGGACATCGGATTGAACGGGAAAAAAGCCCCCGCTTGAGGCGGGGGTTCGGGGATCGCCGGAGCGGCAAACGGACAGCGCAGCAGATACGGCTGCCCGGGATGGGTCCGGCAAAATGAATTTACGTCAATAGAGCTGCGAAATCGAACCCGTATACTGCACGGGGTTATACCACGGATTGGTGATCGTCAGCGTAGCCCCGCCCGTGCGGGAGAAGATTTCGAAGGTGAACGTGTAGGTCGACGCCGAGAACAGCGAGGTCGAGAAGGTCACCATCCAGCCTTCGTGCGTCTGCTCGGTGATATAGCCCTGCAAATCGGAAACGGTGTAGTTGATGATCGTCACATAGTAAGGCGGCACGTAACCCTTGATGTAGGGAAGCGTGATGTCCGCCGTTCCGTCCCACATGCCGACGTTGAACGCGGGGTTCATAATCTGGCGCATCGGACCTGCGGGCTGACGCTGGAAGGTCATCGGGTTGAACTGGAAGTTGCGCGACAGCACGAGCGAGTCCATGAACTTCTCGTAGTTGGCGATACGTTCCGCACGGCGTTTCTCGCGCACCTCGCGGCGTTCTTCCTTGGGCGACAGCACTTTTTTCTGTCCGATCACGGTAACGGCCGCCGCACAGAGCAGCAGGCCCACAACGATAATGACTGTTTTTTTCATAGCACATAAGGTTTGTTACGGCTATGAAAGCAAGTTTTGTGCCGAAAGCGGGATCATGGGCCACTTTCCGCTTCCGGACACCGTTGCCGTCACGGGCGTCGGCGTTTGCATACGCCGCCCTCCCTCGGGACGAGTTTCAGAGCCTCACGGCAGAGCGCCCCGCCGGACAGACGGAGACGCTACAACCCCAGTTTTTTGAGGAACTGACCCGTGTAGCTGCCCTCGCACTGCGCCACCTCGTGCGGCGTGCCCGCGACGATGATCTCCCCGCCGGCCGCCCCGCCCTCGGGACCTATATCTATAATATGGTCGGCGACCTTGATGACATCGAGGTTGTGTTCGATGACGATGACCGTATTGCCGCGGTCGACGAGCTTGTTCAGCACCTCCAGCAGCAGACGGATGTCCTCGAAATGAAGCCCCGTCGTGGGTTCGTCCAGGATGTAGAGCGTGCGGCCCGTGTCGCGCTTCGAAAGCTCGGACGAGAGCTTGATGCGCTGGCTCTCGCCGCCCGACAGCGTCGTGCAGGGCTGGCCGAGCGTCAGGTAGCCGAGGCCCACCTCCTGAATAGCCCGGAGTTTCTGGTAGATATTGGGGATGTTCTCGAAGAACTCCACGGCCATGTTGACCGTCATGTTCAGCACGTCGTCGATATTTTTGCCCTTGTACTTCACTTCGAGCGTCTCGCGGTTGTAGCGGTGGCCGCCGCACGCCTTGCAGCGCACGTAGACGTCGGGCAGGAAGTTCATCTCGATGGTCTGCACGCCCGCCCCGCGGCACTCCTCGCAGCGGCCGCCCTTGACGTTGAACGAGAAACGCCCGGCCTTGAAGCCGCGGATCTGGGCGTCGGGCGTCATCTCGAACAGCTTGCGGATGTCGGAAAAGACGTTCGAATAGGTCGCGGGATTCGACCGCGGAGTGCGCCCGATGGGCGACTGGTCGACAACGACCAGTTTGTCGATATGTTCGAGGCCCTCCGCCCCGTCGTACTCCAGCGGCTGGTCGAAGGAGCGGTAAAGCTCTCTGGCGAGAATCGGCCGCAGGGTTTCGTTGACGAGCGTCGACTTGCCCGAACCGCTGACGCCCGTCACGCAGATGAACTTGCCCAGCGGAAATTCCGCCGTGACGTTCTTGAGGTTGTTGCCCCGCGCGCCGCGGATCACGATGCGCCCGCCCGTTCCCTTGCGCAACGTTTCGGGAATTTCGATCCGCCGGCGTCCCGTCAGGTAATCGGCGGTGATGGTGTCGGACCGGAGGATGTCGTCGAACGTCCCGGCGGCCACGATGTTGCCGCCCTTGCGCCCGGCGCGGGGTCCCACGTCGACGATGAAGTCGGCGGCGCGCATCATGTCCTCGTCGTGCTCGACGACGATCACCGAGTTGCCCGCGTCGCGCAGCTCTTCGAGGCTGCGGATCAGCCGCTGGTTATCGCGCTGGTGCAGGCCGATCGACGGCTCGTCGAGGATATAGAGCACGTTGACGAGTTTCGAGCCGATCTGCGTGGCGAGGCGGATGCGCTGGCTCTCGCCGCCCGACAGCGAACGCGACGAACGCGCCAGCGAGAGGTAGCCCAGCCCCACGTCCATCAGGAACCGCAGGCGTTCGCGGATCTCCTTGACGATCTCCTGGGCAATCTTCCACTCCTTCTCCGAGAGCTGTTTTTCGATGGTGGGAACCCACTCCGAGAACTCGGAAATCGACATGGCCGACACCTCGGCGATGTTCTTCCCGGCGACGCGGAACTGCAACGACTCCTTCCGCAGGCGCGAACCGCCGCAGACCGAACATTTGCGGTAGACGAGAAACTGGTCGCGCCACTTCTGGCCGTGCTTCGAATCGTCGTCCTCGGTGCGGCCGATGTACTCGGCCACGCCCTCCCACGAGAGGAACTGGCGTCCGCCCGAAGACGAGAACTCCTGCAGGTCGACCGTCAGCGGCTCGGAATCGCCATAGAGCACGGCGTTCAGCGCCTCCTCGGAGAAACTTTCGACAGGATCGTCGAGCGTGAAATCGTAACGGCGGCCCAGCATCTCCAGAATGGCGAAAAGCATGTTGTTGCGGTACTTGCCCAGCGGTCCGACGGCCCCTTCGCGCAGCGAGAGGCGGGCATCGGGAATGATCTTCCCCACGTCGAAAACCGCCTCCTCGCCCAGTCCGTTGCAATGGGGGCAGGCGCCCTTGGGCGAGTTGAACGAGAAGGTGTGCGGCGCGGGGTCCTCGAAGGCCACGCCCGTCGAGGGGCACATCAGGTGGCGCGAGTAGAAACGCTGCTGCCCGGTCCCGTAGTCGTGGACGGCCATCGTGCCCTTGCCCTGGCGCATCGACTCCTTCAGCGAGGTCATCAGCCTTTCGCGGGACTCCTCGCTGACCACGAGGCGGTCGACCACCAGGTCGATGGTGTGTATCTTGTAGCGGTCGAGGCGCATGCCCGACGATATTTCGCGGATCTCGCCGTCGATGCGCGCATAGATGTACCCCTTCTTGGCCAGCGACTCGAACAGTTCGCGGTAGTGGCCCTTGCGGCCCTTGACGATGGGGGCCATCAGGGCGATCTTACGCCCGGCGAAGCCCGTGAGAATCAGCTCGGCGATCTGGTCGTCGGTATAGTGGACCATCTCCTCGCCCGTCACGGGCGAATAGGCCCGCGACGCCCGCGCGTAAAGCAGGCGCAGGAAGTCGTTGATCTCGGTCACGGTGCCCACCGTCGAGCGGGGATTCTTGTTGGTCGTCTTCTGTTCGATGGCCACCACGGGGCTTAACCCCGTGATCTTGTCCACGTCGGGACGCTCCATCGTCCCCACGAACTGCCGCGCGTAGGTCGACAGCGTCTCCATGTAGCGCCGCTGCCCCTCGGCGTAGATCGTGTCGAAGGCCAGCGACGATTTGCCCGACCCCGAGAGGCCGGTGACGACTACCAGTTTGCGGCGCGGAATTTCGAGGTCCACGTTCTTGAGGTTGTGAACCCGGGCGCCCAGTATTTTGATCGTATCTTCCATTTCAGGTATGTAAACGTGCGGAACGTCCGGTTTATTGGATCGCAAATCAGCAACGTGCAAAGATACGTTTTTTTTCAATACATTGTCTTCTCCGCAGTTGTCGCGGTCAGGGTTCCGACGCTGAAAAAACGAAGTCCGCCCGAATGCCTTGCGGCATTTCGGACGGACTTTACACGAATCACCGGTATTAACGGCCCTACTCGTAGGTCTGGAGGATGTACCAGTTATCGGAAGGATTCTCCGGGAACGACACGTCGATGCGCGTAGGATACCCTTCGGCGTCGAATTGGTAGGTCAACGCACCGTCGGCATCCGCATGTACCGACATCAGGTGCTTGCAGGAGACGCCGAGCACGCCGATCCACTGGCCCAACTGATCGAAAACATCGGAAGAGCCGAATATATCGGGTGTAACGATCGGATACATGTAGCCGCCCTTGTTCTCCCGGGCCGAATAGCTGTACGTGCTATGGTCCGTCTCGCGGGTGATAATATCTTCCTGGTTGAAAATGCCGTCGCCGTTATGGTCGTGATGGTAATATTTATGCCCGTCATACTCATCATAACTGCCGTCACAGGTGTGCACGCTCTCGGAATAAGTGCTCACCACATTCCCGTTCACCCACGTGGCATTGCAAAACCCGTCGAGTTTCCCGGCATTGTCCGTCATCCGATAGGAGACCAGCTGCCTCTGGTTGTTATAAGTATAGTATATCTTATAGAGCACGACGCCTTTGTGCTGAATAACCGAAGAGCGGGCCAGCCCCGCCGCATTGAGCGTATAGGTAACCTTAAACACGCCCGGCTCTCCGAGGGTTTCGCCGCCTTCGAACTGATACCAGACTTTGCCATCCTCGTAATTGATCGGAATTTCCAGCGTCAGGCCGCCCTGTGAAATCTTAATCTTCGACATCCGCCGATTCGCATCGTAACTGTATTCGATGGCGCCGTTTCCCTCCGTAGGTTCTTTCGACTCGACCCTTTTGATCTTCTTATCCGCCGACGCCGGGGGAGTTACGAAACGCTGCTCGTCGAGTTCCGCCGTGGAGGGAGTTCCGCCGGTCGGGGCGATCGTCATGGAGGCTTTGCCGTTCCCCACGTCGCTGATGGTGATTTTGCCGAAATCGCTCAACGTGAGTTCGTGCAGATCGGCAGCAACGGAATAGGCGCCCGACAGCAGGTAGATATTATTCTCCGCAGCCCGGGTAAAGGGCGTTTTGGATAAAAACGTATAAAGGCCGTCGGTTGTGAACTCGAGCGAAACATAGTTCGAACTCTCCGCAAAAGTCCACACTTTGGCGATAGCCTGCTTCAGTTTGGCCTCGGTATCGGGATATTGCTCCTTCCCGGCGGCTGCCTGCGTGACATCAATCGTCGCCTTTTCACTCCCGGCCGTCACCGTAATCACCGCCGGCGTCGGAGCTGTTTCCGACGTATTGGGATCGGCGGAAACCGTAAACTGACCCTCCCCCGCAGCGACCTTGCACCAGCTTTGCGAAGACTCGGCTTTCCACGCCGGTTGATTGGTGACGACCTTTACGGTGAAGGTCTCCGTCGCCGCGGCCGTAAAGGCAATCGCAGTTTGGGGACTGACCGACAAAGTCGCTTTATCCGGAGCCGGATCGTCCTTCTTGCATCCCGACAGCAGCACTGCCGCCAACAGGAACGATGTAAAGATTTTGGATTTCATACGCATTTTTTTATTGGATGAGAGTGATTTCGAGATACGACACGACAAAACACAACAACCCCTTGTCAGAGTCATTATATAATCGCGGAAAGCCGGATTCAGAAATTCAACCGGAACAGCGCGAGGGGGGGGGTAAGTCGATCGACAGCCGAGAGCCAATGGGGAAGAAATTTACCTCCCGTTTCATTTTCCGAACGAAAACCCGTTCTATCGCTGTCAGATCGTTTCATAGCTGAAAACAAAGGTATTCAAATTCCGCTGAATTCAAAATAAATCAACGGAAATAATCGCCTGAAGGGCAAAATAACAGGCATTGGCGTCCCCCGCGCGCATGACACGTCTATTTTAAAACGAATTCGTCGGCATCCCGCCATGCGGGGAATTTTTCGCGGAACGCCGCCAGCGCCTCCGTGTCGAACACGCCCGTCAGAATTCGTTCCCCGCCGCCGGCTTCGGCCATCGTGCGGCCCTTGAAGTCGACCAACGCCGAATCCCCGGCGTAACGGGCCGCAGGGTCATCCCCCACCCGATTCGCCCCGGCCGCATAGCACTGGTTTTCGATGGCCCGGGCGCGCAGCAGCGTCCGCCACACTTCGCGCCGCGGCGCAGGCCACGAGGCGCAGCACAGAATGGCGTCGTAATCGCCCCGGCAACGGCTCCAGACCGGAAAACGCAAATCGTAACAAACGAGCAGCAGGAACCGCACGCCTCCGTATTCGACCACCGCACGGCTGTCGCCGGGCGTGTACTGGCGCGCTTCGCCGCCGGGTGCGAACAGATGGCGTTTATCATAGCCGATAAATTCGCCCGAGGGTTTCACGAAATACATCCGGTTGTAGAAACGTCCGCTTTCGGCAACGGCGACGCTGCCTGCGACCGCCTTGCCGTATCGGGCGGCCCAGCGGCGCAGGGCCGTGACGACCGCCCCGCCGGCCCCTTCGGCCACTCCGGCGGGATCGAGCGTGAAGCCCGTGGCGAACAGTTCGGGCAGCAGCACGACATCCGCTTCGGCGGCAGCGACCATCGGTTCGAGCCGCGCGAGGTTCCGCGCGGGCTGTTCCCAGGCGATGTCGCACTGGCAGAGGGCGATGCGGAGTTCCACGAAAATCAGAGCTTATAGACGGTCAGCGACGACGCGCGGTCACGCTGGTGGAAAAGCGTCACCCGGCAGGGCACGAAATCCGACGCCGCACAGCGCCACAGGTCGATGAACTGCTGGGGATTGCGCTCCGTGAGCGGGAACCACGAACTCTGCACCTGCACCATGATCCGGTGTCCGGCGCGGAACGTGTGGGCGATGTCGGTCGTGCGGAAAGGCACGGTCTCGGGGTTGCCCGGCACGAAGGCTTTCGGACGCGTGAAGCCGTCGCGGTAACGGCCGCGCACCACGTCGCCGCGGACGAGCATCTGCATGCCGGCCTTTTCACCCTCGTCGGGGTAAACGTCGATCAGTTTCACGACGAAATCGGCATCCGAGGTCGAAAGGGCCACTTTCAGCGAAGCCTCGATCGGACCGGCAAGGGTCACGTCTTCCGCAAGCGGTTCGGTCACGAACGTCAGCACGTCCTTGCGGCCCTCCAGAAACCGCTGGTCGGCGATCATATACTCCTTGGGACGCCGCGTGCCGGAGGTTGCGATATACGGCACGGGGTCGGCAGGATCGGACGTATAGCTCGTCGAGGAGTTTTTCACCGTCGGTTTTTCGGTCGTGATACGGCCGCCCTCGGCGAGGTAAAGAGTCAGTTTGCGGGCCTCGGAAGGCGTCCACCGCCCGAACGTATGCCAGCGGTTGTCGCCCGACGAGAAAGCCGCCACGGGCGGCAGCCGGTCGACCGTATCGCGCGCCCAGAGGTAGCAGTCGAAAAAGGGCGCCTCGAAATGTTCCATATAGTAGGCTCCGGAGGCCTCCTCTCCGAAATCGAAGTCGCCCAGCGTACGCCCGTCGCCGCGCCATGCCCCGTGGGCCCACGGCCCGACGACCAGATGGAGCGGAGTCCGGGCGCTCTGGCGCAGGACGGCTTTGTAAAGGTTCCAGGCCCCGTAGCAATCCTCGGCGTCGAACGTGCCGCCCACGACCAGCATCGCGGGACGGATGTTGTAGCAGGCCCGGCGCGTGTCGCGCGCGCGCCACCACTCGTCGTAGTCGGGATGTTCGGCCATCTCCTCCCAGAACGCATTGGGTGCCAGCAGTTTCGTCAGGTCGGCCCGCGTGGGGCGCTCCGTGAGGAAGAACGTGCGTTCGTCGGGCGAGATCGTCAGCCCGCGCCGCGGCATCTTGTCGGTCGGCTCGTGTCCAGCGGGCGTGTTCATCGAATTGAGGAACCGCACGGCGTCGCTCAACATCAGCACGCCGTTGTGGTGCACGTCGTCGCCCATGTACCAGTCCGTAACGGGGGCCTGCGGCGAAACGGCCTTCACGGCCGGATGCCCGCTCAAACCGCCCATCAGGGCGTAGAATCCCGGGTAGGAGCATCCCGCGAAACCCACACGGCCGTTGTTGCCGGGAATGTTCTTCACCAGCCAGTCCACCGTATCGTAGCTGTCCGTCGTCTCGTCCACGCTGCCGAAGCCCGCAGGACGCACGTGCATGAACTCGCCCTCGCTCATGTAGCGGCCCCGGACGTCCTGCTGGACGATGATGTAGCCGCGGTCGACGTAGCTGCGCATGTAGCCTTTTTCGAAACTGCCGGGAAACTGTCCCTCGCCGTAAGGTCCCGTACCGTAAGGCGTCCGGAAAATGATTATCGGGGCCTTGCCGGGGGCCTTGGGCGTGAAGACCGAGGTGTGCAGGCGCACGCTGTCGCGCATGGCGATACGGTATTCGGTCTTGTCGTAAAGCGTGCTGACAGGCTGGGCACACGCGGCGGCCGCTACCAGCAATCCCGCCCAGAGCAGGAACAGAAATCGGCGTAGTTTCATCATTTCGGGAGATTTTTACGTTTCGTAAAGATACGGTTTTTCGGCCAATCCGCAAAACTTTCGCTCCGCAAGCCGGCAAATCCGCCGCATCTTCCGGCAGTACGGCCCGCGAAGTTTGGATTCGGACGAAAATAAACGTACTTTTGCAGCGTATATACCGGAAAAACCATGTTGAAAGCAGGACGCATACAAACCCTCACCGTAAGCCGCGTATCGGAATACGGCCTATACCTCGCCGACGAGGAGCAGAACGAAGTGCTGCTCCCCAACCGCTACACTTCGCTGACGGACAAGGTCGGCGACCGGAAAGAGGTCTTCCTCTACCACGACTCGGAGGACCGCCTCGTGGCGACGACCGAAACGCCGCTGCTGCGCGAAGGCGAAGCGGGCTATCTGCGCGTGGTGGACAAGACGGCCCACGGGGCTTTCCTCGACTGGGGACTGCACGGCAAGGACCTGTTCCTCCCCAACCGCAACCAGCAGGGCGGCATCCTGGCCGGACACAGCTACATCGTCTACCTCTACGAAGACAACATCACGGGCCGCTGCGTGGCCACGACCAAACTCAAGAGTTTCATAAACAACGACCTGATCACGGTGAAACCCCGCGAGGAGGTCTCGCTGCTGGTGGCTTCGGAGAGTGAAATCGGCTTCCGCGTGATCGTCAACAACCGCCACTGGGGCATGATCTACCGCAACCAGATCTTCCGTCCCGTGGCCGTCGGCGACCGGCTGAAAGGCTACGTCAGGCGTATCACAGAGGACAACCGCATCGACGTGAGCCTCCAGCAGACGGGATTCGCACAGGTGAAGGACTCGGCGGAGGTGCTGCTCCAGCTGGTCCGCGACAACGGCGGATTCCTGCCCCTGAACGACGACAGCGCCCCCGAGGAGGTGACGCGCCTCACGGGAACGAGCAAAAAGGTTTTCAAACGCTCGCTGGGCATGCTCCTCAAGCGCGGCGCGGTCGAAGCCGGCGAAAAAGGCATCAAAATCCGGAAACATGGCGAAGATTAACACCGCGGAGCGCGTTTCGGCGGAAGCCTCGGACAATTTCGTTTTCCAGCGCTCGCTGCTGGCCTACCACGCCGCCTCGGCGCGCATCGCGGGCGACGTGCTCGAAATCGGAACCGGAGCCGGCTACGGCATCGAGGTAGTGGCGCCCCGGGCGCGGCGGTTCGTCACCGTCGACAAGCACGCCCCGGCGCCGGAGCTGCTCGACCGCCCCAACGTCGAGTTCCGGCAGGCAGTGGTCCCGCCGCTGGACTTCCCCGACCGAAGTTTCGACTGCGTGATCTCGTTCCAGGTGATCGAGCATATCAAACGCGATGCGGAGTTCGTGCGCGAAATACACCGGGTACTGCGCCCCGGGGGACGGTTCATCGTGACGACCCCCAACGCCCCGATGTCGCTCACCCGCAACCCGTGGCACGTGCGCGAATACACGGCCGAACAACTCCGCAGGCTGCTCGCCGCACGGTTTTCGGAGATCGAGACCCTCGGGGTCTTCGGCAACGAAAAGGTGATGGACTACTATGCGGAAAACCGCCGCGGCGTCGAACGCATCACGCGCTTCGACATTCTCGACCTCCAGCACCGCCTGCCGCGCTGGATGCTGCAAATCCCCTACGACATCCTCAACCGCATGAACCGCCGCAAGCTCCTCCGGGAAAACACCGGGCTGACGACCTCGATCCGCATGGACGACTACCGCATCGAACCGGTGGGAGACGGTTGTTTCGACCTGTTCTACATCGCGGTGAAATAAACGAGGGAGGTTTTCGGAAACCTCCCTCTCTTTTTCTATTTCAGCGTCACCCCGAGGCTCTGCCCTGCGCGGAGCCTCTTGCGGACGACCTCCCGCCCGTCCTGCGTCACGGCGACCTCCATCCCCTTCGCCGCACGGCGCACCTCGATGTCGAACGCCGAGCCGAAGGCGCGCACGTTGCGCAGGTTCATGCGGTCCCACGCCGCGGGCAGGCGCGGCGTCAGGGTAAACGACCGGAAACCCGTCGGACGGATTCCGAACACCCCTTCGGTCAGGATGCGGCAGTAAAGGCCGCTCTCGGCCGAAAGATGACGCTGGGAACCTTCGGGCCACGCCTCGATGGCGTAGGGAACATGGTCGCCCAGCAGGCGCACCCCGGAATAATAGGACAAATAGCCGGTGGCCTTCTCGGTCTCGCCCGAGGCGTAGACCCCGCGCAGGGCGTAGAGCGTCGACCGGTCCCAGAAGGTCTTGTCGCCCGACCGGGTCAGCAGACCGTTTTCGGTCCACAGTTTCGGCGAAAAGAGCGCCTCGACGGTCGCCTCCTTCCGTTCGTCGATGCCGACGGTCAGCGGAATGCAGATCCACGCACGCAGACGGTCGTTGCCCGTATAATAACGATAGGTGTCGAAGCCCTCGACCATGCCCCCGAAATGGCGGTCGATGTTTTTCCGCAGCGCGGCGGCCTGACGTTCGTAGGCGGCCAGCTGCCGGGCGGGCTTATGCAGTTCGCGGCCCAGCATTGCGGCCGAGAGCAGCGCGTCGTAATAAAGCGACGAGGTGCACAGGTTGGCGTCCCCGGCCGGGAAGCGGCCTTCCAGTTCGTCCGAATCGGAGGCCACCACACCGTCGCCGGTCAGCCGGCGGCGGCAGTACTCCAGACACCACTCCACCAACGGCCACACTTCGGCCGCTTCGGCGGCATCGCCGCGCGCCAGCGCATAACGCGCCGCACCGTAGGCGATCATGGCTGCATCGCCGCGGTCGCCCGCGCCGTTCCAGATGTCGGTTCCTTCGGCTATGATCGAACTGGGAATCGGCCGGTAGTCGGGATTCATGTAGCGAGCGAAATAGCCGAACGAGCAGAGCGCCGAGCGGTTGCCCCGGTCGTAGCCCAGGAAAGGGAAGAACGGGTTGATGTACTCGGCCTGGTCGTTGGCCCAGATCGCGGCATAGAAACGCTCGCCGCCGGGACCGTGCATCAGGCCGCCCTTGGTGTCGTAGATGCTCTCCGCAGCGCGGATTTTCGCAAAGGCGAACATGGCGTCGATCACGGGATCGGGGGTGTCCAGCACCAGATTGCGCTGCCATTCGGCCACCAGCGCACGGCGTTTGGCGCACTCCGCGTCGGCGTTCAGCGCCAAGGCTTCGTCCCCGGACCGGCGGCCGCTGAAAAAGGCCCCGAAAGCGACCTCGGCCCGCGGAGCGAGCATCAGCGCCGTGTCGCCGCAGATCTCGGCCACCAGTTCGTAACTGCCCTCCACGCCCTTTGCCGGAGCTGTCCGGATCACCGAACGCGCCCGGGGAATCTCAACGTAAAGCGGCTTCTCGCCCGTATTCTTCAGGATGTATTTTTCGCAGAAGGCAGCCTCGTCGACCGACGGGAAAAGGACACGCGTCAGCGAAAGCGAGCCTTTGACCGCCGTCCAGTCGCTCTCGACGGTCATCGTGCCGTCGAGCACGATCCGGCGGACCTTCTCCTGCTGAAGGCAATTCTCATTGACCGAAAGCATCCGGGGAACGTCCCACACGAAACGCCGCATCAGCGAACCGTGCGTATTGTTCGGGATGGTGCGCAGCATCGGCCACACGATACTGCGTTCGAACCGGAAACTGCCGTCGGCGCCGACACCGTAGCGCAGGACGGCGGAAATCCGCAATCCGCTCATTTCGATATGGTCCCGGTGCGAATCGCCCTCGCGGACATTCCACACGATAGCCGTGCTGTCGGGAACCACCTCCCAGCGGGTTTGCGTACCGGCGAGGGCAGGCGCCGTCAGACAACAGAGAAACGGCAGGAAAAAGCGGCTGATGCGGATCATGGAGTCGGGGTTTTCGTTTTTAAAATAAGTCGTATTATTTCGAATCATAACAAAAATACGATAAAAAACGAACTCCGCAAAAAAACGACGGCGGCATATTCCACGGAACGCCGCCCGCCGGAGGAGGCAAAACCCTTTCGCCGCAATTTGCAGCCGAGTTTTTTTTCACCGCTCAAAACATTGGTTACCAACCACATAATAACACACGCACGATGTTTTGCCGATTTTTCTTTGTTTTTCTCGTTTTTTTTATACTTTTGCAAATCAGCCATAACGGGTTAACACCCCTTGAGGACAAATAATCCGTTGACAATTGGGAACTTAAAAATATTGTGACTATGTATTGGACGCTTGAACTGGCATCGAAACTCGAAGATGCCCCCTGGCCCGCAACGAAAGATGAACTCATCGACTATGCAGTACGTTCGGGTGCGCCGCTCGAAGTGCTCGAAAACCTGCAGGAGATAGAAGACGAGGGTGAAATCTACGAATCTATCGAAGACATCTGGCCCGACTACCCCTCCAAGGACGATTTCTTCTTCAACGAGGAAGAATACTAAAAAGCGATTTTGAGGCCGGCGGCCTCAAAATAAATCAATGCGAAGCGGCACGATTCCCGGAATGTGCCGCTTCGCATTTTACATACCCGGCCAGGTCAGGGAATCCACAGGACCTCGTCGACGGCATAATGGGCCGTGAGGGTGCGCCCCAGCAGGTAGAAATAGTCCGAAAGCCGGTTCAGCCAGACCAGCGCCGTGGAGTCGACGCCGTATCTGGCGTCGGCACGGAGCGCGGCGCGTTCGGCGCGCCGGCAGACGGTGCGGCACACGTGGCACATCGACACCACAGCGTTTCCGCCCGGAATCGTGAATTTATCAATCGGTTTCAGAACCTCCTGCATGGCGTCGATGCGCCCTTCGAGCCATGCAACGGTCTCCGGGTCCAGCGGAGCGACCTTGTCGCTCCCCGACTGCCCCGTGGCCAGCAGCGCCTCGACCGACATCAGCCGCGAAAGAATGCGGTTCAGGTCGCCGACCGACGACGCCAACGCAGCGTCGCCGCGCATGTTGTCGGCCAGCAGAGCCGTGAAAGCAGCCAGTTCGTCGACCGTACCGTAAGCCTCGACCCGTTCGTCGGTCTTGAAGACCCGCTCGCCGCCGATCAGCGAGGTCATTCCCTTGTCGCCCGTTTTCGTGTATACCTTCATATCCTGAAATGTTGTTTCGGCAAATGGTTGTTGAAAATCAGCAGGTAACCGCGGTTATCCACCGTCGTCGAAGCGTGTCCCGCGATAATCTGCCCGCACAGCGCCTGCCGTTCGCAGCCGTCGTAGGGCGACATCAGCGCCACGGTATGCCCCGCTTCGGCCGCCGCACGCACCAGCGCGAGCGTCGCAGGGCGCGGCAGGCCGCACGTGGCGACGCAGAATTCAGCATCCGCACGATTCAGGCCAAAGGTCGTATAGCCGCAATGAATCATCAGATTCTGCAACTGCACCGCCCGACGGCGGGAAACGCCCGCCGTGAGCAGGGCTTCGTACAGGTCCCGGCGGCCCGGCAGCAGGTCGTCGCGCATGAAGACGCTGCGCACAATGTCGTAGACGAACGGCGAATGGACTCCGTGACCGCGGAAATAACGGGCGCGTGAGAGCCGGTTGCGCAGTTCGGAAACCCGCCCGGGCAACCGGAAAGAAATGGGATGGCCGACGATCTTCATAACGTCTATTTTTTCAGCGACCCGGCCAGGCGGCCCGTCGAAAAGGCGATCTGGAGGTTGTAACCGCCCGTATTGGCGTCGATGTCGAGCACCTCGCCGGCAAAATACAACCCTTTGACTTTCAGCGACTCCATCGTATAGGGATTCACTTCGTCACAGCGCACGCCGCCGGCCGTCACCACGGCGTATTCGAACGGCGCATAGTCCGTGATCGGGAAAGTCAGCCCCTTGAGCGTACGCACCAGACGCGTGATCTGTTCCTCGGTGATTTTGCCGACGTAACAGTTCGCACGGATGTCCACCTCCTGCGCCAGCGGCATCACCAGCGGCTTGGGAACCAGCTTGCGCAGCAGTTCGCCGAAGAACTCGTTGGGTTGCAGCCCGGCGATTTCACGGGCGATGCGTTCGTGCAGCACCTCCTCCGTGAGCGCGGGTTTCAGGTCGAGGACCAGCTTCACGCGCTTCTCTTCGATCAGGGCGTCCACCGCGTCGCGGCTCATGCGCAGCGCCACGGCGCCCTCGATGCCGCGGTCGGAAAATCCGATCTCGCCGAACTCCTCGCGCACGGGTTCGTTATCGACATAGAGCGTCGCGCGCACGTTGCGCAGCAGCACCTTGTCGAGGTATCTCATCTGGGCGTGCGACGACAAGAGCGGCGTCAGCGACGGACGCAGCGGCTCGATCGTATGACCCAGGTCGGCGGCGAAGGCATAGCCGTCGCCCGTCGATCCGGTCGCGGGATAGGAGACGCCGCCCGTGGCGAGGATCACCTGCGCGCACTCCTCCTTGCGTTCGAAACCGCGCCTGTTGATGTATTTCACACCGAAGACCCGGTCCCCGAGGGTCAGAATCTCCGTAACACGCGTATTGTAGATGATCTTGACGCCGTTTTCGACGCAGAACTCCAGCAGGGCGTTGGCGATGTCCCACGCCTTGCCGCTCTGCGGAAAGACCCGGTCGCCGCGTTCGATGTCGAGTTTCACGCCTGCGCGTTCGAAAAACTTGATCGCCGCCCGGTTGTTGAACTCCGAGAACGCGACCTTGAAAAATTCGGCGTTGGTGCGCACCTGATCGGCGAATTCCTCGGCCGGACGCGCGTTGGTGACGTTGCATCGTCCCTTGCCGGTGATGCGGACCTTGCGGCCCGACTTCTCCATCTTTTCGATCAGCAGCACGCGCCTGCCGCTGCGCGCCGCCGTACCCGCGGCCATCATGCCCGCAGCGCCCGCCCCGATGACGATCACGTCGAAAGGCTGTTTTTCTTCCAATTGTTCCATACGGGTGCAAAGATAGGCAAAAGCAAATTAAAAATTAAGAATTAAAAATTAAAAATCAGGATGCAAAGAGCCCCGCAGGCGGTCGGCAGAGTATATTTCTTTCGCAATTCAGTATATTTTTTTCTATTTATCCGTTCGCCTCTTTTATTTCAAAATCCAATGTCCTAAATTAGGACCAATATAAAACGCCATTGCTATTATTTCGGAGGCGAGGCCGAAGAGGGAATTTAAAATGAATCTGCCATGAACAAAACCGAGCTGAAAGTGTTTCTCAAAGGATTGGCTAATTTCTACGTCGTTCTGATGATTATAGCGTTTCTGCCCACACCCGGAAAAGATTGCTCTCCGGGACGCCTCGTGCGGTGCATCATCATTTATACGATCGTAAGCATCGTGATCTTTTCGGCCGTCTATTTTTGGAACCGAATCAGAAAGGGTCCGGATAAACGTCCCGATACGTGTCCGGTTCCCGATGCAAAAGAGACGAAAGACGACGATTTGAGTATTTCCCGGTTCCTCTCCTTGCGAAACATGGGCGCCTGCTTCATCTATTTCCTTTGTGTCTTCGCGCTTCTCTATCCGGAAATGTCTCTCGAAAGCATGCTCAAAGCCAGCGCCCGAAGCACCGGCTATTGCATCCTTGTCCTGCTCGTGGCCGGAATCGTTTATTGTGTCTATCAAAGTCATGTAGGCAAGAAAAAGTCGATCCGGGAAAAGTAGTTGCAGCATCGGGAGGCCATCGCGCCTCCCGTTTTTTCGGATACGCCGGAATCCGCCGCGACGGCCGCGCGGAAATCGCCCGGAGAAAGAATTCTCCCGGCTTAATTTTTTATTCTTGATTTTTAGTTGTATTTTTGCGGCCGTTAAAAATCGTTCTAAAAAAATGTTGAGCAGAAGATTACTCCGTATAAAGGTCGTCAAGGCGCTGTTCGCCCATCTCAAATCGGGCGCGGATAACATGATGGCGTCGGAAAAAACGCTGATGGCGTCCGTCGACAAGGCCTATGACCTCTATTTCCAGATACTGATCCTCCCCGTGGAGATCGCGCGTTACGCCGAACAGCGTCAGGAGCTGGCCAAACAGAAGAAACTGCCGACATTCGAAGACCTCAACCCCAACACCAAGTTCGTGGACAACGCCGTGATCCGCACCATCGCCAACAGCGACGCGGTGAACGATCACGTGGCGGCCCGCAAACTGGGATGGGAACGCTATCCCGAACTGATCCGCACGCTCTACGCGCAGTTGACCGAGAGCGACTACTACAAGGACTACATGCAGCGCGAGGAGCGCTCGTTCGACGACGACAAAAAGCTGCTCGAGGACTTCTTCAAGGAGTTGCAGAGCTGCGAGGCGCTGGACGACGTGCTGGAGGAGATGTCGATCCTCTGGACCGACGACCTTCCCTACATCGTGATCATGGTCCTGCGCACGCTTTCGAACCTGCGCGTCTCGCACACCGAACTGAAGGTTCCCGCGAAGTTCAAAAGCAGCGAGGACCCCGAATTCGTCAAGACGCTGTTCGAAAAGTCGCTGGTCAACTACTCCGCCTTCCAGGACTACATCGAGAAGTTCACGGCCAACTGGGACGTGGAGCGCATCGTCTTCATGGACAACCTGATCATCGGCACGGCGATGGCCGAGCTGACTTCGTTCCCGTCGGTTCCCGTCAAGGTGACGCTCGACGAGTGGATCGAAATTTCGAAATACTACTCCACCCCGGGCAGCAGCACCTTCATCAACGGCGTGCTGGACAAGATCGTCGAGTCGCTGACCGCGGAAGGACGCATCAAAAAGGCCGGGCGCGGCCTGATCTGACCCCTGCCGGCCATGACCCGCATGCTCGCGATCCTCGCCCTGGCGGCACTCGCCGTTGGCTGCGGCACATCTCCCCGTGCGGTCGAACGCAAGGGCCGGATTATCTCGCTAACGGATTCGATTCTCACCACGGGAGGCACGGACACCGTGCGTTTCGGACGCCTCGGGTCCGGCGAAATCGCCGTGCTGCGCCTCTGGCTGGCCAACGACGCGAGCCGTCCCGTGGCCGTCGCCTCCTACCGGCGCAGCTGCGGATGCACGACGCTCGAATTTGACGCACAACCGATTGCACCGGGCGACGCACGGCAGGTGACGCTCACCTTCGATTCGCGCGGCGAACGGGGCTGGCAACTCAAGGCGCTGGACATCACGCTGGCGGGAGGGCAGCGGCCCCTGCGGCTGTTCGTGGAAGCGGACATAAAATAAATCCTTGTTTATTCGGCAATAATTTGTACCTTTGCTTCGTTCAATGGAATAAACACTTAAAACGAATACAATTATGATTAATTTTCTTCAGACGGTCCCCATAGAGCCTCAACCGGGATTCATGCAGCAGTACAGTTTCATTATTATGATCGGCCTCATGGTGCTGGTTCTCTGGTTGTTCATGTGGCGTCCCGAAGCCAAGCGCCGCAAACAGATGCAGGAGTTCCGCAACGGTCTGAAAAAAGGCGACAAAGTCATCACCGCCGGCGGCATCTACGGCGTCGTGAAGGAGATCAAGGAGACCACCCTGCTGATCGAGGTCGACGGCAATGTGACGCTGCGCATCGACAAAAACATGGTCGTAGCCGACAATTCGGACCTCCAGCGTCAGTAGAGATAACCCGCGCATAAAAAAGAGCTGCAAGGATTTGCAGCTCTTTTTTCACACACCTATCCGAACAGGTGCAAGGCCCCGACGTCGATGATCCGCTGGTTGGAACTCCCCCGGAAATCGAGCGACAGATCGCGCAGCGCCTCGACGTAGCGTCCGTCGACCAGTGTGTCGATCCACCGCAAGCACTCCCGGCGGGCCGGGTCGGCCAGACATTCCTCAAGCGTATAGCCCGTATAGCACCAGACGTTCTGCCCGGTGCGCTCCTTCACCAGCCGCAGAAAGGCCGCCATGGCTTCGGGCTGCAACAGCGGATCGCCGCCGCTGAGCGTCACCCCGTCGAGAATCGGATTCGCGGCGATTGCAGCGCAGATGGTTTCGGCACGCTCCACGGTCAGCGGCTCGCCCCGCCGGGGATCGTGGCTCTCGGGGTTGTGGCAGCCGGGACAACGGTGCGCGCACCCCGCGAAATAGATCGCATAGCGCAGCCCGTAACCGTCGGAGATGGTTTCGGGATAGATGCCGATGATTCTTAATAATTCCATTGCGTTTTCATAACATGAATACAACACCGTCGGTCTCGATTCACGGCGGAACGCCGTGTTTACAAATCTGATCCACCTCTAAACTTTAGGCGGGGACTTGCCGCACGCGACCGGAGACGGCGGCAAAAAGGAATTCTTCCGCCGGGTGAATTTTGATTTTAGGCGGGCGGACAGGGGACCACCAACGATTATCGCAGAGCGGTTTTCGGGCTTCGTAAAGTGGGGCGAAGCAGGAGCATACGAACGTATGTAACTGTTTCGCCCCGCAAGGGAAGTGCAAAAGATGCCGGTGAGAATCGAAATTACCGGTGCTTTACCCGATCGCGCTCCTCGGCCTGCTTGGCCGAGTTCCACGATTCGAGGCTGCCTGTCAGGTAACCCGTGATGCGGCGCATGCGCAGGATGTCGTCCGAACCGCAGACGGGACATTTCGAGTAGATCACCCCGCGGTGGCCGCACTTGCGGCAGGTGTCGATCGGATGGTTGATCGAGCCGTAGCCGATCCCCTCGTCCTGCATCACCTTGACGATCTTGAGGATCGCCACGGGATTCTTCCGGGCCTCGCCGTCGAGTTCGACGTAGGTGATGTGCCCGCCGCGCGTGATGGCGTGGAACGGCGCTTCGAGGCGGATTTTCTCGACGATGGAAACCGGCTCGCGCACGTCGACGTGGAACGAGTTGACGTAGTAGTCGCGGTCGGTGACGCCCGGAATCTCCCCGTAACGCTTGCGGTCCATGCGCGTGAAGCGTCCGCTCAACCCCTCGGCCGGGGTCGCCAGCACCGAATAGTTCAGCCCGTATTTGGCCTTGTACTCCTCGACCACGCGGTTCATCACCGTCACGGCGTCGTAGAGCGTCTGCCACGCCTCCTTCGAGGTCGCATGGCCTTCGCCGTAAATCGCCACCATCGCGTTGTGTCCGCCGATGAAGCCGATGCCCAGCGTGCCGTGCTTGAGCACGTCGCCCACCTCGTCGTTGGGCTGCAACCGGCCGCCGCCCTTCCAGACATCGTTCGACATCATAAACGGGAACTGCCGCGCAAGGGCCGTGCGCTGGAAGCAGTAGCGTTCGTAGAGCTGCTCGGCCATCATCGTGGCGGTCTTGCGCACCGATTCGAGGAAAATTTCGCGCGCCTCCTTGCGGATCGCGTGTTTGTTGCCGTCGGGAATCATGTCCCCGGCCTCGCGCATCGCCTCGATGGCCAGCCGCGGCAGGTTCATCGACGTGAAGGAGAGGTTGCCGCGCCCCCACGACGACTTTTCGCCGTGCAGATTCTCGAAGACGCGCGTACGGCACCCCATCGTCGCCACCTCGTAGCGGAAGCGGTCGGGGTCGTCGATGCGCCACTTCTCGTGGCGGTTGAACGGTGCGTCGAGAAACATGAAGTTGGGGAACAGCGCCACCGACGTGGTGCGGCACGCCTCGATCAGCAGGTCGAAGTTCGGAGTTTTGAACTTGATCTCCCCGGCCAGCGCCTTGTCGAAGTCCTTCACCGCTGCGGCATAGTCCTCTTCGGACCACGAAACGCCCTCCTTGACCTTGAAAATCTGGATCGGGAAGACCGGCACTTCGCCGTGCCCCAGCCCCTCGATCGTGGCGGAAAGCAGTTCGCGGATGACCATGCGGCCCTCGGGCGAAAAGTCCGTGCCGTAGTTCACCGAGCTGAACACCACCTGGTTGCCGCCGCGCGAGTGCATCGTATTGAGGTTATGGATGAATCCCTCCATCGCCTGATGGGTCTCGCGGCGCGTCGTGTCGTATGCCTGCCGCCAGATGCGTCGGATGTCCTCGTCGGCGACCTCCACGCCCGACTGGCGCAGGGCGGCGAACAGACGCCCCACCGCCGTCTCGCAGGGTTCGATCGTCGGCACGTGTTCGGCGACCAGGGCCTTCAGCTCGGCGCGCTCCAGCGTCACGCCGCCCCGCACGCCGCACAGGAACAGCGTCATGTCGGTCAGGTGACGGCGGAAGGTTTTCAGCACGCCCGGAGCCATGAAATGGTCGAACGCCGGGATCGACTGCCCGCCGTGCTGCTCGTTCTGGTTGGTCTGGAAGACGATCGTGGCCAGCGTGGCGTAGCTCTGGATCGACTGCGGCGTGCGCACCGAGCCGTTCTTCGTCGAGAATCCCCGTTCGTAGATGTCACCCAGATCGTACTGAATGCACGTCGTGGTCTTGGTGGGATAGTAGTCCAGGTCGTGAATGTGGATGTCCCCGTCGCGGTGGGCGCGGCCGTGGCGCACGCCCACCAGATATTTCAGGGCGTAGTCCTTGGTGATCTCCGAGGCGAAGGTCATCATCTGCCCCGCGGGCGTGTGCGACGACATGTTGGCGTTCGAAAGGTTGATGTCGTTCTTCTCGACGGTCACGATGCCGTCCATGACGCTCTTGATCGACGAGCGGCGGTCGCGTTCGACGTTGCGCCACTCGCGGTAGATGATATAACGTTTGGCGATCGAGGGGTTGCGTTTCATCAGCCGCTCCTCGACCATGTCCTGAATCTCCTCGACCGAAATCTCGGCCTTCGTAATTGCCGCCGCCACGTCGGATGCGATCTGCTCGACGGCCTGCCCCTCGTCCGTTATGCCGCCCGCGCGAAAGGCCTTCGTGATGGCGCGGACGATTTTATCCAGAGAAAAAGGCTCGGTTTTACCATCACGTTTGATGATGGAAATCTGCGTGTAATCCATTGTAATATGAGTATATACGTTTCACAACAGGCCCCGTTTCCCCGCAGGGCCGACATTGCATGCGCAAAGGCAGGTCTTCTGACTCGCACCGACCCGCAGGCGGCCTTCCCATCCCCCGCGGGACAGTGGCTCGACGATTCGCCTGCGGCATTGAAGTGCATACAGCAGCGGGAACTGTCCGGGATTCGCACCCGATTCCCTCTTATCCTCCGCCCCGGCGGGACGAAGGATACCTTTGCGGGTCACAAAAGTCTCCATTATTCCCCGACTTTCAAAATTCCGGAGCAGGAAGTTTTCAACATTTTGTGAAAGGCTCCGAATTTCGTATCTTCGCCCCCGCAAACCGGAAAATCGTAACTCCATGACACAGAAAATAACACACGTCTGCCAGGGAACCTGCTCCCGGCAAATCGACGTCGAACTCGAAAACGGCGTCGTTCGAAGCGTCTCCTTCACGGGCGGCTGCCACGGCAACCAGCAGGGAATCGCGGCGCTCGTGCGCGGGATGACGGCAGCGGAAGCCGTCGCCCGGCTCGAAGGCATCGACTGCCGGGGCCGCGGCACGTCGTGTCCCGATCAGCTGGCAAAAGCGCTGAAAAAGGCTTTATAAAACGCCCCGGCCCGGCCGGGTACGGATTTTGCACTCCGAAAAGCGTTCCAAAATGCAAGACTATGTATTTTCTATGGTATCTGCTGATCGGACTGGCCGCCGGATGGATCGCCAACCTGATCGTCAAGGGAGGAGGTTCGGGACTCTTCGTCAACCTGATCGTCGGGCTCATCGGCGGCATACTGGGCGGCTGGCTCTTTTCGCTCTTCGGATGGGTTCCCGTCGGCACGCTGGGCAGTCTGGCGACGGCCGTCATCGGCTCGGTCATCCTGCTGTGGATCGCCGCGCTCATCTCACACCGCAAGATCCGCTAAACGAACGTATGCACGAAAAAGGCGGTCGCATGACCGCCTTTTCGTGTTGAGCTGCCGGGAGTACTTTTATTTTACCATATTTAGAATATCGTTGATTAAAATGCGTGACACACCGATCAACGTCTAATTAATTCAACCAAATACATACTCTAATTACAGTTTTTTAATACAACAAATGCAACAAATCACTTTGAATCTTTTCACCCGATTTTTATTTAGTCAATAGCGACAGTTTTTCTTGATTACATTGACGCCATCAGCCGCGCGATCACCAAAGCGAACATCGGGGCAGTGCACTCGCTTGTTTCAAGCTGCGACATCCAGTATGTCATTTCTTCATTCAAAGTAATGCAAATGTTTTTTCTTACATCAGTTCGCCTTCGAAATACTCTCGGATAAAGTGCTTCCGATCCTTGTCGCATAGTTTTTCCACAGCTTTTCGATAGCATGATAGTGCCATTTTTTCGGACGGAATATCAGACGGCGAAGTGTGCCCCATATCTTCGGCGATACTCTTGGCGTGATCGCTGTATATCATTACAGCTGTAACCCATAAGGCATTTTCGTTGTAATACGGTTCTTTTTCGATGTCTCTGCCCAGTTTTTCCACGGTCTGCAGGAATGCGTCCTTGCTCCATTTAGCTCCGATGCTTCCATCTTGGTTTACGAGTTTTGTGGCGATCATCTTTGCCTCGGCATCTGACAAGTAGTTGTTCCAGCAGACAGCCTCCAGTTTCCCGAGCCATATTTCGGCAACAGTCGGCGACGATTCCGCTATCTTACCGAATGCCCACATCTGGGCTCCAATGAACACTTTTTCTGCATGTTCATCGTCCATTCTGGCCACCTTGTCATGCAGCCGTCCATAGCGTTCTTTTAATTCGATTGAAGTCATGTTTCAACAGTTTTTACACGCCGGAACGCGGGGAAGCGGTTTGTAGCTTCCAATCAGAACCGGAGCATTAGTTATTGTTATCGGCGTTTCCGTCGTTTTCGGGGTTCCGTTTTCGATTTGTTTGTTGTTCTTTGCCATAGTTTTGAATAGATATTGTTCAATTCCATATATACAAATCCCATCCAATTAGCCGCATAGGCAGCCAATAAAGATAGCCCTATCGCAAGGAGAATGTTACACCCGTAGCAAAGCAACACTCCCAATACGGTCCAAAACGATAGGCATTTCGGGCATTCCATGATCTGGTTGCCGATTTGTGCTACCTTTTCAGCCAGTCCGAGGTGTTGTGCTATGGTTGCACACACCATTGCGAATAGGGCTATCCACAGCATACCGCTACGCTGTTGGGGTTGCGGCCGTTGCCACCGTTACGGTGATCGGCGTCTCCGATACAAATGTCCGGCTACACGGCTGGCAGGCTGATGCTGCCACGGCGTTCATCGCGGTTCCCTGCTCGATGGTTACGGTGGGTGCCGATGCCGACTGAATGGGAATCGTGAAATCCTGCGAGAGAGGTTGCTGCTTGGTGCATCCGCAGCCGCCGTTACACGGAACATAGGAGATGATGCCCTCGACATGGATGGTGGCCACATATCGTCCTGTCCCAACCTGGGACAACGATTTGAGCGAGAACTGCGGATTGAACACTGGAGTGTTGTCTGCGCACGTCGGAAAGCAAAGCCGCTGGGTGATGTTGACCTGGTAGAAGTACGGCGAGGTCACCGATCCGGCAGCCAGCACAGGCGTAATAACTGCCGCTTGAATTTTGTTACAACTCATGGATATGAATTTATTAGGTATTGTTCCCTACTGTCTTATTCTTGTCATCCGCGCCGGGAACGTTAGGCTCGGATGTTGGATAGAGGGCATCATATATCGCATTGATTTTTGCCTCCATGTTGTCCATGCGGGCATGAATTGCGACTATGTTGTCATTGGTTACCTGCACGCCGAACAATATCTGCTCGAAGATGTTCCGCGGTTGACGCGTCTCCTGGGGATTCGTAGTCTCGCTCATCGTTTCAGAAAGTTTTGCACGAAAAAATTGTTCTTGTATTTTACGAGCAGGTCTTTGAGTTTGGATGCCGTGACGAGTCCTCCATGCTGGTAGTTCTCGTTCACGAAATCATAGGCTGCCTGCTGCACTTCACGGGCTTCCTGCTCGGATTCAGCATATATGTATACTTCAATCTTATAGGGTTGCATGGCTTACAATTTCGGTAGAGGTGGAACATCTGCGACGGGAGCGGAAGCACTAACGGCGCTTATAGGCTCTCCGCTTTTCATCGCCCGGAAAAGGTTATAAGCTCCCACAAGTTTTTCCTGATTGGCATCGGCCCAACCGAAAAGGTCTCCAATCGTGGTTTTTGCCTGCTGAAGCATTGAAGGAGCCACCGGATCGAAGTCCGGAACATTCTGCATATCCTTCATATAGAAATCGTACATTCGTTCCATTGTAGCCACATCACCTTGATACATTTGCATAAGGGATCGTTTTAAGGCATCTTTGGAGGTTGTACGTATCATTTCCATATTATGGAATTCTTTTCTGTTGAACAACATATCGTCGCGGTTTTTAAGGGTAAGGGTGGGACGGTTTCCCATCCCACCCTGCAGGCGCTAATCCTGACACGTGTCGCACCCGCACGGCTTGGGAGCCGAGTAGCGGGCCACGCGGAGGAAATTGCAACCTCCGATAGCCGAATTCAGGCCATTGCTGTTGTTGTTGATTGCACTGGCAAGTGCCATCGCTTCAGCAGCGGCCAGGGCATTTGCTCCGGCGCCTGCCCCCGCGCCTGCTCCGGCACGTACGTCGACGTACTGGCTGATCGTAGGCGCGTGATTGTTCTGCCACGTTTCACGCGACAGACGATCCTGGAGCTGCGTCTGGGCGAGGATGTCGATGGACTTGGCATTGCCTGCAGCTGCATTTTCAGCAGCCTTGTAACGGGCTTTCGATGCCTGATTCGCACCCCAGATCCCGGCCAAAGCCAACAGCAGGGCACCGCCGCCCAAGCCTGCCGCCAGGCCGATACCCGTGGCGGCCATACCGCGGCCATGATGACGACCGTAATCGTCGCAATAGCTACGGCGACCGTCTTTAGCGTCAGCCCAAAGAGCGGCGTCACCTTTGGTTAAATAATCACCTTCCATGTATATACACATGTTTCATTCGCCTCTTTTCTCTTCGGCGATTGAGACGGGAACATACTGATGGTTCCCGCATAACAAAGGTCCGAATAGGCGTGCTCGAAGGCAATCAATCAGTTTTCAAGGCGTTGCCGATACGAATAAATGTTATTTCAAAGATTTTCCCGTTTTGCTTGCGGCGTGTTTCAAACTGGCGCAAAATGGCCCCCACAGCCTGCCGTGTTATGCGGAGCATGCGGGCGATGTCGGATTCGTAAAGACCTTCATCTTTAAGATAATAGACGGCCAAATACCGGGCATCTACTTCCTCACGCGTTTTACCGCCTCCTGTAATTCTCCCCACGGGTATTTCGGTCTCACGCGAAACGAATCCCATGACCCGGTCAAAAACTGCAGTTTTGCACATATCCGGAAAAGTTTTTATATTTGTAACATCTCTCAACAAAACAATAGGTGCCAACACACCCAAAGGCTTATTGCCTCTGTCGTGGTGTGTTGGCACCTTTGTCGTTTCTGGGGATGTTGAGAGATAGCCAGAGACGAAGGCGGGGGCTTTTTCATGCCCCCTATATTATGGATTTATCAGTCTTGCATGGGCGGACGTTCGCTGTGCGGGATATAAGGATATTTTCTATTGGAGATATACCCTATCCAAGCGAACAGATGCTTCCACCAGAGACGAGTATACGATCGTCTGTGCTCGTTGTAGATGGCCTCTGTTTCGAAGCAACTGCTGCCATAGGCCCGATCGTAAGGCGGCAGCAGGATCTCGATGCCGACTGAAATGCCGTAGATGATGAACGGTGCCGGAATAGAAACCATCATCCACCACCACGACCCGCCCGTCATAGAGATAAGTCCCGCGTTGATTACAAGGTATGCCGCCACGATTTCCAGCTGCTGCCGCATGTGTATCTTTTCATGGTTATACAGCCTTTCGGTCAGCTCCTTCCCTCGCTTGATGAACAACCAAAACAACACCGTCAAAGCTGTGAATCGCCCGAAAGGTATTATATTGTTATAAATAATTTTCATCGCTTTTTCCTTTTAAGTTCGATGTATTCGGTGTAGACAATGTTGGTGTGGGGATTCGACGACACGACCTCCTGGCGTATTGCCTTCGTCCCCCATCGGATAAAGAGGAACCGCCGCGGAACCCGGTGGACAATCTGCTGTAGGGTGTCAACGCTCACGACACGACAGCTTGCCGAATCGTCGCGGATCACTCCGTCCACACTCACATGGCGGTCCGACCATCTGAAAACCTTCGCTTCGGGGACTTTCGGCAGTCCGGAGAATTTCCGATCGAGGGCGGCTTTTACCGAATCGGCGGCCCTTCGCACCCCTGCGCCGTATTTCTCCCATGCTGACGACTGCGGACTTGCGGGTTCCAGGGGCGCCGTGATCTGCACCTCGGTCCGCGTGGCCGTCATGGCTGCCGCCTCCAGCCGTCTGGCCTTGATCCGCAGCTCCCGGACCGTGGCGGCCAGTTGGGCGTTGTAGCGCTCCAGCTCCGAGGCCCGGAGTTCGAGCACCTGACGCGATGCGGCGTGTTTTCCGCTGGCCGTCCGGTAGAACTCCATACTGTCGGTCAATACCTCGTTGTTGGACTGGACGCGCCTGCGCTCGGCCCGTTCGCCTCGCAGGCGGACCGTTTGGATCCACAACAATCCCGACAGCACCAAAAGGGCCATAATCAGATAGCGTTTCATAGTACCTGCCAATCGTCAGCGAAAATATCCTCCCATGTGGGGATGTAGGACGTTGCATAGGATTTCGAGCAGTCGTCGTTTACTTCGATGATCAGCACCTGGTCGTGATACGACATGCTGCCATCCCCTATTGTTCCGATAACGGCTTTCGCATGATCCGGCAAACTGGTCATGCGGGGAACGACTTCCGCCGGTATTGTCTGCGGAATCTGTTTGACAATGAACTTACCAGCCCATGCGGGACTTGAAAAACGGGCGACCGCCTTTCCCTCGTTGAGCCGGTCGATGATTTCGGAGAATTTCATACGTTTTAATATTTGATGTTAAAGTAAACCTTCTGTCTCTACGATCCGCGCCACGGTGTCGATGATGCCCGCCATCACTTCGGCGTAGTTCGGTGCCGTAGCGTACTTCGCCCCGGTATCGTCCACGAGCCGCCGGGCAAACTCTTTCGGGTCGTCCCGGTAGGGCCACGCATCGGCATATCCCGGTTTGCGAAGCAGTTCCAGATGGTTGTCGAGGCATTCATCCAGCGACGCGAAATTCCGGAAATACCGATAGACCCGGTATTTGTATTTGCATGGTCCGACGTGTTCGATCGTTACGACCCGCTCCGGTGCTTTGAACTTCACATTCGGGGTCTTGAAATACTCGGTCGTCAGTTCCAGCGACACCGGGCCGGTCCAACTGCTTCCCTTCGTTATCCCGAAGATGTTGTTGCCGATCCCTTTGATCTTCCATCCGGTTTCCAGCGCGGCCTGCGCCGTCACGAATAGCGGATGCACCCCGCCGGAACGATACAGCCGGGCCGCAGCGGGATAAATCTTCCGTACGAATTCAATCTGTTCTTTTCTTGCCATGTTGGTCAATTCTTGGTTAGTTTTCCTGTGCTGCCGTCCAAATACTTTTTAGCCTCGTCGACCGGGACCTGCATCTTGCGGGCGACCTCCCCGGCCAGCACCTCGCGGAATATGCGCAGGAACCGCATCTTCGGGTTCACGATCAGCGCCGAGCCTCCCATCGACCAAAGTTCCACCAGACAGATCAGCGTGCATATGGCGATCACCGCGAGCTGCGATTCCAGGTTGGCCATGCGTTCGAGCAGCACGAATCCAACGATCACCGAAGCATACAGCGCCAGTTTCGACAGCATGCCGTGCCGCCCCAACTCGGAAAGCGCGAAATGCCCGCGTTTGATCTGCGCCGCGATTCCCCAGACGGTATCGAGCGCCACACAAATCACGACGGCATTGATGGCCGTCTCGTATCCTGCAAAGAAGTTCATAACAAAAATGCCGGCCGCCGCGATCCAGCCATAAACTGTCTGGAATATCTCGCCCAGTTTACAGCCGAGGTTAACGATTATTTCAGTCAGGCGGCTCATCCTATCTCGCAGTTAGGGTAAACACGATGAACACCACCCATCCTACGGCTCCTCCTGCGAGCGTCCATAGAATGTCCTGCATGTCGGCTTTCGGGTCGATCTTGCGCTCCTTGACAACGGCGGCCGTCATTACGGCGACCATCGACACCAGTAAAGGCAGCCACCGCCACCAGGCGCCCAACGGCACGGCCACGATCAACGCCGCGGAGGCGATGACCGCCCCGACTGCGAAGTGTTGGTATTTGTCTTTAGCGATGGCGTTGAGCCATCCGATGAGTTTATTGATAAGTCTTTTCATATATTTGTGGTATTTCGAGAGTTCGACCGACAGGTTACTTATCCGGGAATCGCTCCCTAATCTCGGCCTTCTTTGCCAGGTATAGGGCCTTCTGCTCGTCGGCTTCGAGTATCTTGCCCTCGGCCAGATAGCCCTCGTAGGCCATCAGATATTGATCCGCTTCGGCCCGGTAGGCCATTTCCCGCAACTGTTCGGGATCGGGCTGCGGCTCCGGTACAGACGTGTATTCTTCCCAGCCGACCCGGATGCGGTCCGCCTCTTCGGTGTAGACCTCGCGGAGCTCGTTTCCCGGGGTCGTGATCTCCGGACGCTTCGCATATTCTACGGGTTTGTAGCCTATCGGGCCGAGGATCTCCGGCCCGGGGTTCATGATGACCATCCCGTCCTGCCGTACCTCGCCGGGGGCCGAGATCAGTTGTCCGTTTTCAATTTTTGCGTATTGCATAGCGTTGTTTTTGGTTATTCGTAGAGTATCTCCGGCGCGCCATTGGCTATCATATCATAGCCGCCGATCGACTGAAAGAGTGGCTCCATGCACTCGTCCGACAGCGGCAGCTGCTTCGCGCTGTCGAGCCAGGAGATCGGCACAGACACGGGGGTGATGCTGTTGATCGTTACTTTGAGATGGCGAGCTGTAGTAATATCTCTATCTTGGTCTCCATATAATAGGATAGAAGGATTCCCCTCATTCGGCATCTTAATAAAGCATGATTGGACTTCGCCTATTTTAGCATCGCTTGCTCTGATCCAAGAACTAACTCCTGCAACAACAGAAGCTCCAGATTCACCGTAAAAACCAATTAGACGATATACACTCGGTTGGAAGTCCCATTCGTCAACAACATAGTCTACTTTATATATGCAATCAAAAGGATATGTTTGTTGAGCAATAACTTTCATAGAATAAGGTGAACCTATGTTGAACTCAAAAGTATCTGCCGTAGGTTCAATCTCCGGCCCTTTTCTCGACGCCATCAGATTCTGCGGCAGGTACTCGGCGAGGAGACCAGCCGGTTCGATCGTGACAGATTTAATGTGGACAACGGTGTTAGGCGTAATCCCATATAGGTAGATATAACAATACTGACTCAGGTTATTATCCAACGGAGTAACGCCGTCCAAAATAGTTTTAGGTTCAGTTACATTCTCTTGAAAAGCAGAATTCCCGGTGAAAGCATAAAGCGCGTATCTACTAATAGAAACAGGTTCTGCGAATTCTACTCGCATTTTATATCTTGAAGCACATTTTGGAGCCGGTGGATAAGGCATTCTAATTTGATAATTTGCATAATCCCCACTGATTTCTAAAATGCCTTCCTTAGACTCTATTAAAAGCCCAGATGATGATCCATATCCAGTCCATCCATCGGTTCCGTCCGTAAAATTACTCTGATAGCTTTTTTCAAAATACCTGCTCGCCTTCGGCACGACGTACCCCATCGGGTCGCCGTTGTTGTAATGCGCGGTAACGTCATCAGCCGAAAGACACATATTCCACACCCGGACGAAGCCCACGTCCGAGGAGTTGGCGATAGCGAGTTGGAGATCGCCCATATCCTTCACCTCGCTCTGCTCTTTGGTGACCTTCAATTCACCGTTGATGTACGCCTTTACCGTTGTGCCTTGACGGGTAATAGTCAGCAGATATTTCTCGTCCGCAGTCGGGGCTTGCCAAGAAGGATATATACTATCTGCATTAGACTCTCCATCTGCCGGGGCTTCCATGAGAATAGAATATATTCCATTCTCATAGGAGTTAGAATTGTGTAAAAATATACTTCCTTTTGCGTAGACCGAATAAACTCTCTTGTTAAAAGCAAATGGATAACTCTGATTCGACCCATAAGAGTTCATATACAGCTCCAAACTGAAATCAGAGGTACCAATAGGAATTGGCGCAGATTCAAATCTGGTGTCATTTACGCCATTACCGAATTGCTTATACCCCAACTTTACTCCGCGCTGCATTCGTTTGGCCTGCCGGTAGGCGGCCATCTTCTGTACGTTGTTGTAGTAGGTATAGAGACTATTCATCTTTGACCATGTTTCCCACACCGAACAAGATGCAGATAGTGTAACCTGTATTTTCCTCGGGCTTAGTCCAGCCCGTGATATTGAAATTCTCCGGGTAGGAGAATTGCGTCTTGGTCGCTCCCGACGTGAAGCGGACGATCGACAACTTGGTCGAGTTCTCGACGCTCGCAATATTCAGCGAGGTCAACTCCCCGCAGATGTATTTGTGGTTGCCTTCGACGTTGATCGTGACATCCGCACCTTCGACGTTGACAACGACGGGGGCGGCCGCTGCGGCGGCTTCGAGAGCTTTGGCGGCAGCGGCGAGGGCGGCGGTTGCGGCTTCCGTCGAAGCGGCCCCGGAGGCCAAAACCTGCCACCAAGCCCCATCCGTCACCGGGTGTCCGAGGTTGTTATCTTGGAGTGAAACATAGGACGAATCGCCCGCTGTAACGAAGTCAAGGCGCTCGTATGTAATGCTCGCCGAATACGCCTTTTTGGGCGTAAGGCCCACTTTCCCTAAATTTGTCTTTGCCATATCTTTCAGTCGTTAATTTCGTAATACAAATGCCCATCCTGAAGTTCGAACTCGGAACCGCGGCCGTAGCCTGGCTGGTAATTCACGCCCAGGAGCATTGTCGCCGGATCAATGTCGAACGTAGCGAAGATCGGACCGCCATCCGAGCGGACGGACGAGGTGATATAGTCTTTCGCCTCTTCATTCCAGAAGGCCCAGTAATTCGTATCGTCGGCCGTTACGATCTTCGGAGGGTGGTCGGCCAGAGATTTCGCACGCGCAGCCTGCTGGTCGGCGTTGGTGGACGCGGTGTCGGCTTTGCCAGCGGCAGAATTAGCACTCGACGCAGCGTTAGTGGCCGTTTCGGCAGCAACAGCAGCATTTCTCGCAGCTTCATTGGCGGAATCGGCTGCCGTGTCGGCTTTCTCCGCGGCCGAGTTTGCATTTTTGGCCCCATCGTTAGCCGCTGTTGCTGCTATATCCGCCTTTGCGACTGCCTCGACTACTATGGCAGCGGCTTCATCTGCCGAAGCTGCTGCTTCTTTCGCTATGCCGGCAGCCGCAATAGCTTCCCCTGCGGCAGTCGAGGCTTCATTCGCTGCCTGATCAGCCTTTTCAGAGGCGATTACGCAATCCTCGATCACTTTGGCAGCATCCTCTTCGCGCTGGGTTTCGGCTGCCTGACGGGCCGATTCATTCTGCATGCGCGCTTGTTCATCCAAAACACGTTGCCTTTCGGCGGAGACGCGCAGCTGCTCGGCCGATTCCCGGCCTATTTCAGCCTCCACCCGTTTCGACTCGGCTACCTGGCGGGCCGATTCATTCCGTATGCGCGTCTGTTCATCCAAAACACGTTGTCCTTCGGCAGAGACGCGCAGCTGCTCGGCCGATTCCCGGCCTATTTCAGCCTCCACCCGCTTCGACTCGGCCTCTTTAATCTTCGCTTCAGTACCGAGAATCCATCCGGAAGATTCAAAATGCAGACACACGGATTTCGGCAACGAATCGCCTCCGTCAAGTTTTAATACCAGGTTTTCGGGCTTTTGCATGTTGTTTGTCATAAATTGTCAATTATTCCGATTCTGGATTCCACAATTTCGAAAGCAAAGGCTTTATCGCTGACAATGACCTTATCCCCCTTCGTAATTTTGCATTCGACAAAATATTTTCCGATCATACAACGTGTCATATCACCATCAATTTGAAATACCACCGTTCCATCGTCCTGTAATTCCAACGGATAAACCCCTTCACGCGGTGATGTAGAAAAGCGTAATTCCTTATATTTTCCGCTGATAAGAAAGGATATTGTATATTCTTCAATGTCCATGACAGGGCCTGCGCTTCCCGTCAAACCGGCTATTCCCGTCAGACATTCGCCCTGTTTGACAGATTTTGTCGGTTCACAATGAGATATATCAGTATTGGAATGCTGCATAATTACCTGACTTCAAAATAGTTCAAAAAAAAGAAAGATCAATTAGATGTTATTGGCTGCAAAAAAAAGAGTACGTTCTATAACGAGCTACATGAAGCGATAATATACTGAAAGACACAACCGAGGGTATTCACAGCACTCTTTTTATGGGTTATGATATTACAGCAACACGGATAACAGGTTCGGGCGATGCCCTTTTAACCACAATCAGTTCGATGTGCGCTATGTTGGAAATCCGCGTCCATCCTTCACCGCCGAATCCCGTTTTCCTGAACAGTGCCACGCCGATACGGTGTTTTATGTTCCGGGTCGCGGCAAACCGTTTTTTAGTCGGAGAGATCGTCAGCGGTAATACCTGATTCAATTTCCGACCATCGCGGAACCACGGAACGATCCGTCCGGTCACCGGCCACCATGTGTCGGTTTCGGCAATCGTGCTGTGGACGTCTCGTCCGGTGGGTTCTGCTTGAACATAGGGAAGCATCGGGATTCGCCACCTGCGGCCCTCGCCTGCATGCTTCCGCTCCTGCATCAATACGAGGCGGTACGTCCCCGAATCGGCCAGCAGCGGCAGATCCTCATCCGCAACCCCTTCTATCACCGTGTAAAAATCATAAGGTCCGACTGTTGCTCCTTTCACCGGAGAAACGTTGCTCTTCTTGGTATGAATACAGAACTGTTCTGACTTTACCTGCGGCAGACTCCCCGTCGTCAACAGTTCGAGGTTCGACGTTTCGAGGTTGACTGATTCTGTCGCCAGGTTGCTATCGTCGCTTCCGCCTTCGTCGCAGGTAGTCCGCACCAGACAGAAAGCATCACAGCAATCCACCGCCGTCTGCCCCTCTTTGCCGAAATTCTCCCACAGCGTGAAGCTGTATTTTCCAACCCTCGACTGGCCTATGCCCGGAACGACAAATTCCAACACGTTCCCGCTGCGCGTAAATTCGACCTCCTCGGTCGTATGGAACGGCGTATGGCATTGCAGCTTCAGGTCACGTCCTTCGAATGAAAGCGCCTCCTTGTTGGTCAACACCGACCAGCGGACCCGGATGTCCTTACCTATGCGAATGTTTTTCATAATGCCCCATCAGAAATAACGCAACCGGCGTGTGGTGCAACTCGGCGTAAACAACGACCGCAACTCCTCCCCTGCGGTCTCGGCCTGCTCGGCCTGCTTCTGCCACAAATCCGGGTTGCGCAACCGATACCACCATGCCAGCATCGTAGCTTTCATGTAATCCTTCATCCTCCGTTCCATGATCTGCCGCGGCAGTTCGCGGGCTATCGTCACGTCGGCTGCAAACCGGTCCTCGGTCAGCGTGCATGCACGCACCGACAGCGGAAACCGGGCGCATAACTCCGCCGCCACCGACTGAAACTCCACGACAAAGGGATCTTTCTCGTCCGTTGAAAGCATATAATCGTCGTAGTATTTGTCGGCAGCTGCCGCATCATTTACTCGCATCGCCCGAAAATCGAGCGCCACCTGATTGATGCACTCGTCCAATATATCCTGCACCTGCAGCGTCACATGGTATGTTTTCATAACAGTTGCAGTATTTCAGCTACTTTGCCGGCGCATATCTGCATGGCCGCGATGTCGTTCATCACAGCCATCACCAACTCCGCCGTTTTCCAGGCTGTAATGTCGGCCAGTCGCTCGGGATAGGCGTCGTCCACCTCCGTGAACCCGAAATAACGAGCCTCTTCGACCGTAGCCCCGGCACCTTTCGACGAACTGAAATACTCCAGCCGACGATCGTCCTCGCATAATGCCACAACAGGCTTGCAGTCTCCGCCGCGGAGCACGGGATTGAACTGCTGGGCATACCGTTCGTCCGTGTCTCGAATAGGAATAATCACGGGGCGGCACCACCCTTTCATCCGGAATCGAAGCAGCCGGATGAAATCTTCCGGCAATAGCAGCGATCCCGTTCCGTCCTCCCGGGCTTCCAGCGACTGCACCGATAAATCCGTTCCGGGTCCGAGCGCTTTCAGCGGCACGGCGTGAACCACCCACCGGGCGGCTTCGTCGAGCACCCTGTCGACCGGAAAAAAGGAGGCGTTGCCAGCCTCCGACGTGGTATAAACCTCGTCAATGCACACCAACGCCTTCTCTTTTATGTCGTCCCGTAAAGCCATCTTCGGATTATTCCCAGTTGTCGAATACTATATTATAAACATTCCGTGCCTCCTCCTTCATCGCTGCGATGTCGGAGGTCTGCGAGAACGTCGCGCCATGCTTCTCCAGCAGGTAGGCAATCGCCTTGTTCTTGCTGGTGACACTCTTTTCGTGCGTCAGGTTGTCTTCGGTTCCGGTCTCGCTGTCGGGGGCTTCTTCCTTGTCCGTTTTCGTCCCGGTGGCGACATCCGTGTTCCCTATGCCCCTTGCTTCAATCCCCTCTTTGTCGGGAATCGTTTTTCCCTCCTCCTCGATGAAAAAGAGCGAGCCGAAATCCCGGTGTTTTTTCAGCGCTTCGACCACCTCCGGATCGGCCGTTCCGAACTGGCTGTTTTCCGTGCGACCGAACATGACGATCGGCGAGAAATCCACTTTCACAATACCTCGTCCGGTCTTGACGAAAGTGGTATAGTTGCGGTTGAACCTCAACCGAAAAATCGTAGTACTTGCCATATATGAATCGAATTTAATGCGGGCGGAAGATCGCTCCCCCGCCCGCGGTTCGTGTTTAGAGGAACATCAGCGTATGCGTGTCGGGGTTCGTCACCTCCATCGTGAAGGCTTCGAGCACACGGGTGTCCTTCGAACGGCGCTCGCCCGCAGTGTCGAGGTCGAGGTCTTTGGTCTGGAGCGCCAACTGCTCGACCTTGCGCACGTTGGCCACATCGAGGATCAGTCCGGCGCTTCCGTACCCAGCCAGAGCCAACCCGGTGTGCATCTTGCAGAGCAGGCGTCCCGAGTTGGTCTCCACCTCGTTCCAGGTAATACCGAACTTCATGACGGTCTTTCCTGCTTCGAGCTGCTTCTGGAAGGTCGCCGATTCACTCAACCCGATGCCGAACTCCGAACCGTAGAACATCACGCGGGTGTCCGAGCCGTTGTTGGCGTCGAAGGTCTTGGCTACGGCGTGAATCAGGAACTTCTCGACACTCTGCTCGGCGTCGCGCACCAGCGTGTTTCCGACCTTGCGGATGATACCGTCCATCATGTACTTGGGTTTCTGCGAGATCGGGTCTACCAGCTCGCGCTTCACGCCGAACAGGGCGTTCATCTCGTTCTGATAGCGGAAGTCGAAGAGCGCCATCTCCTTCATGTCGGCCATGCCCCACTCGGTCTCCTTCTCCTGCACCTCCTGGGCAAAGAGCTGCGAGATTGTACACATGTTAGTCTGCACGTAGTTCTCGTCGTAGGTAGGCATCACAGTCGGATCGCTCGAACGGGCCGCCTCCTGGTCCATCGCGCTGCCCATACGGTAGAACGTCGTGTCGGCTTCGAATGCCGGGACTTTCGAAGCATTGACCGGATAGACCTTGATCGTCTTGGCGGAACGGTCGATCTCCACGATGTGCAGCACAAGCGGCAGGGGCGACACCCCGCTGGAGACTTTTTTCGCCACAGCGTCCGATCCGGTCGCAGTGTAGTTCGGGACGAGCAGGTTGCCGTTGAGCGACAGCGCATGCACCGATACCATTTTGATCGTCGCCACATCCGGTGCCGTCGCTTCCGTACTCAGTTCCTTGACCTTTGCCTGGACGCCGCGTGCAACGACTGACGGATATTTGTAAATGTCCGATTTGGTGGTTCCGGTGCCGATCTCGCGCAAAATGGTGTCCATCGGGAATCGAGACGGGAAAATCTTCGCCAGTTTCTGACTAAACGTCGGTTTGTTCACCTCCTGACGCACGAATCCGTCCGTTTGGGATTCGTCCTTCACGGTTCCAACGACGCCTTGCACGGTCTGTTCCTCCGGAGCTCCGGCGAATGCAGCCATCACGCAGCCACCGCCGCCCGACAGCAGTTCGAAAATGTAGTCCTGCGCCACCACGGCCATCGCCAGCAGCACAACGAAGCAGATGGTTCCTGCTACGAAAAGAATTTTTTTGGTTTTCATGTTCTGATCTGTTTGAAAGTTTGATTTTCTGTTGTATTTTTTCTTGTGATTACTTCAGCATGTTGTACCGCCGTTCGTTCCGTTTCAGTATCTCGTCGATCATGTCGCTTGGCTCCGCCGGTGCGGGCGGTGCGATCTGCCCCGTCGAGCTTCCAGGACCTGGCAACCCGTCCGTCGCCTCCTGTCTGCGCTGCCGTTCGGCGTCGATATTGGCATTCATCCCTTCGACCTTTCCGACCTCACGGGCATCGGCCACGTCTTTCGAATAGTTCATGGCGTTGCGGAACATGTTGAGCACATCCACGGTCAGCCGCCCGTCCAGATACGCCTCCATGATGTCGTCCACGTACTTGCCGAGCGCTGCGGCCTCCTCCTCCGACATTTCGTTGTCGGCAAGATACTTTTCCACAATCTCACGGCTTGCTTCCAGATTCCGGTCGAGTTGCTGCTGATACTCCTCGCGGGCCTTGCGGCGCGACGCACGTTCTTCCCGGGACTTGCGCAGTTGCTCGAAACCCGGATCGTCCTCCCCGACTTCCAACTCGTCCTCGTCGATATTGCGCCGGATCGCCACTCCGAGAGGCATCCCTGGATTCTTCGCCAAGTCATCGGCAATCGCCATGATCTCGGGATATTTTTCCGCGATGCTGCGGATTTTCTCGTCAGCCGTCCGGTAATCCGCCAGCGACTTGTCGGCCTCCTCCAACCAGTCGGCCACACCGTTTTCCAGTTCCGCATCGTCCTCCCAGGGTCGATCGGGGAATTTTGCGAGCATAAAAGCCCGAACCCGTCCCGCCGGACGTTCCGTTGCCGGAACCGGCGTTGCTTCGTCAGCCTCCTTTGCTGCTGTTGCTGCGGCTTCCAAAATATCTGTTTCTGGAACCTGCTGCTCTTTGTCGTCTTTCTTTGCCATCTTTTTGTCTGTTTTTAAGTCGAAAAAACGAGTTCAATAACTTTTCGCTGTAAATGTAATTATTTACTATATTTTTGATAAGTAAATTAAATCACTTACTTTTGCTACGAAAGCACAAAAAAATTCCACGGACAATGGATATAAGGCAGGAACCGCAGACACGTCAGGAGTTTATTCGCAACAAGCACCGGGAGATTTACCGGAAATACCTCGAACTGCTGAAAAAGGAAAAGAGCGAGAATTCCCTTCGTGCAGAGCATATCGGCAAGCTCTACTATGCCCGGATCATCGCACGGGACATGATTCCGCCGATGGCTCCGAAATACATTCAGAAAATAATAAACAGCTGTTTGCGGGAAAGTGATAACCGAGGTTAGAACCCCCGAGGGCATCCGGCAGGTGCTCCGGGAGAACGACGACCATAACCGCCGCCTTTTCGAAAAATACGACCCGCTTACGGGGGCCGGCTCCCCCATCCCGCGCGAGAAACTGCGGATCGACACCGAGCGTTTCATCCTCGTTCCCGACTACCTCTACCGGACGCCCGTTTTCCAACAGATCGCCGAGGCCGGGTCGCTTGCGGCCTTCGCCGCACGGAACGGTCTGTCGTTCGACAAGTGCTGCGATTTCCTCAACGGCGAGCGCATCCATTACGATTTCGAATACTGGGCGGCGACGTGCGCCCGGATCAAAGACAAGAAATCGGGGAAAATCATCCCCTTCGTTCTGCGGCGGCCGCAGTTAAAATTACTCAACGAGTTGATTGCGGCCCTTTTCGCCGGGGAGCCGATCCGCGTGATCGTCCTCAAAGCCCGCCAGTGGGGCGGTTCCACCCTCGTCCAGCTTTTCTATGCGTGGATTCAGCTATTCCACCGCATCAACTGGAACAGCTGCATCGTCGCCCATCAGAAAGACCAGGCACGCAACGTGCGGGCCATGTATTCGCGCATGGCGCAATACCACCCGAAAGAGGTGTTCCCGGTCCGTTTCCAGAATTTCGAGGGTTCGCAGTCCAACCGGCAGCTGGAGGAACGCGGGGCCGTCGTCTCGATCGGCTCGGTGCAGAATCCCGAGGCGCTGCGCTCCGACGACCTGAAACTGGCCCATTGCACCGAGGTCGGACTGTGGGAGGACACCCCCAAGCGTAAGGCCGCCGACGTAATCCAGAGCGTCGTCGGTTCCATCCCCGACGATCCCTACACCAGCGTCGTGCTGGAAAGCACGGCAAAGGGCGTCGGCAACTATTTTCACGATACCTGGATTAAAGCGGAGAAAGGTGAAAACGGCTTTAAACCCGTCTTTGTCGCCTGGTTCGAGATCGACCTCTACTACCGCCGTTTCCGTACCGAGCAGGAAAAGTCCGACTTTGTGCGCAGCATGACCGAAGAGGAAATTTATTATTTCAACCTCGGGGCGACGCTCGAAGGTCTGAACTGGTATCGTCAGAAACGCCGCACCATGCCTTCCGACTGGCGTATGCGATGCGAATATCCCTCCACCCCTACCGAGGCATTCGCCACTACGGGCCGCAATGTCCATAACCCGAACGACATCCAGCGAATGACGGCCCAATGCTGCGCCCCGATCCACCGGGGCGAACTGATCGCCGACGCCGCCTACGGCCCGCAGTCCATCGACGATTCCCTGACCTTCGTTCCGAACCCGCAGGGCACGCTGTGGCTGTGGGCGCTTCCCGACAAGAGCCGCCATGTCGCCAACCGTTATGTCGTCTCGATGGACATCGGCGGCAAAAGCGACGATGCCGACTGGACCGTGATTCGCGTGATCGACCGCTACATGAAACTCTTCGGCGGCGACGAAGAGTGCATCGGCACGTGGCGTTTCCACATGGACCAGGACCTCGCCATCTGGAAAGCCGTGCAGCTGGCCGAGTTCTACAACCACGCGCTGTTCGTCCCGGAGTTCAACTCCATCAAGAAGCATAAACCCGAAGACAGCGATTTTTTCTACACAATCCTCGACGAGATCGTGGACGTTTACGACAACATCTATTCGCGCGACGACCCCACGAAAGTCCGCGAGGGCGTGCCGCCCCGGTACGGCTTCCACACCAACAAAGCGACGAAGGACGACCTGGTTACGCAGATGCAGCGGCGTTTCCGCGACCAGCTTTACGCCGAGAATGACCTCCGAGCACTCGACGAGGCCATGACCTACGAACAGAAGGCCGACGGTTCCTACGGCGCCGTGGACAAGTTCCACGACGATATTTACATGGCAACTGCCATCGGCCTGAAAGTCTCGTCGGTCATGGACCCGCCCGTTGAAATTCCCCTCAACGAAAAACCCCGGTCTAAAAGGACCGAGGTTCGCACACATGCAAATTTCTGACCTATGCCGCGGGCTTGTTCGGCATCCCGGGCACTTGCCCGGAAGATTGCGCCCCGAACATCCGCGCCAGCAATGCCGTAGCCTGCGGATTCGCCCTCTGTGAGGCTTCTGACTGCACTTGCGCCATCGCCTCCGGATCGAGCTGCTGGCCCTGCTCCTGCTGCTGACGGAGCGACTTGATCTGCGCCGCGAGTTTCTTGCCGAAGGGCAGCGTAGTGTTTTCGAGAAACAGGTCGAACGGCATCCCCAGCTTCACGAACTCCATCAGGTAATCGTCGATCCGCTGACGGAACACCGGTGCATCCGCGGCCTGCGCGATCACCAGCGCGTAGTTGTCGGCAATAGCCTGCGCCTTCTCGGGAATGTATTCCGCTGCCGCGTCGCTGTATGTCTGCCCGGACACGGACAGGTGACGCCGCTTGTCGTAGTACTGGATCAGCACTTTCAGCAGCTTATCGTCGCGCTTGCGACCAAATTCGTTGAAGCGATCGAACAGAAGCACGAAATTCAACAGGGCGTTCTGCGCCTGCTGGGCATACAGCGATGAAGGTGTCCCCGCTTTTGCGACCTGCCCCTGCAAAGCCCCTGTTAGTCCGGCGATCTCCTTTGCCTGTTGCATGTCGAAGTTCAGTATCTCCCAGACGCCGATATTCGTCGAGTTCCGCGACAGATATTCCGGCAGCGGCACGCCAGCCTTCGCTTTGTATCTCACCACGCCGTTGATTCGCTCGATCTGCTCGGCATAATCTTCCAGGGTCAGGTCTGCGGGTATCTGCTCCTCGGCGATGAACAGCGTGTTTTTCGCGCTTCCGGCGATGATCGCGTCGAGCATGGTTCGCTGCCGGTTGATATTGCGCTGAATGTCGATCAGGTCCGACAGCAGCGGTTTCGCCAACCCGTCCACAATCGGCATGGCCGCAAATACATACGGATGCTGCTGGTGCTTGTAAGGGGTCTCCATTTCGAGCAGACATACCCCCTGCGGGGTCAGGTATTTAACATACCAATACTCCTCGTACCGGCGTTCGTACTCGATCCGCGCATCCTCGGCATCCGCTTCCGTCAGCCCCGCGGCCAGCGCCTGCTCGCGGCGTCGGTCGTTCTCGGCCTCCGCGGCCCGCTCCACGGCATCGAATCCCTCCAAATACTCTTTCGGCAGGTCCGCCGTAGCACGGTCATGCACCCACAGCACCCACCGGCCCAGTTTCTGCCACACCTCGATCACGCGGCATTTGTTCAGCGCCGAAGTGTTCTGCCAGAAATCCAGCGTCGCAAGGGTGTCTACCGCAGTCTGATTCACCGTTTCGGCGATGCTTCCGCGGCTGAACATCGGAGCATACAGTTCGCGCAGCGCCTGCTCGTCCGACGGTGTTTTGGCAAAATTCGCCAGCAGCTCCCCGGGCGTATAGTCATGCAGTTCGAAAATACGCCGCAAGTCGAACATGCGCGGGTCCTCACAGTCCTGATTCCATCCGATACGGTTCTGATTCACGAAATAGATTTTTCCGTCCGTGTCGTTTCGCTCATCCCACGCTGTATATGTCACCTTTCCCCACGATATGCCCATCGACAACAGGCAGAACAGGTGATTGATGTCGAGCGTCGGATTTTCGTTCAGTTCCAGACACGCCTGCAACGTATTGGTGAGCATTTCGGCCACCACGTCGTCCTCGCTGCGCCGAGCCCTCACAACCGACTGGTATTTGTTCGAAAGCATCTGCCCGAGGATGTTGCGGATGAACTCCTGCATAATATTCAGCGAGATCGGCGTTATCCCCGTCCGGGAGATCAACACCTCTTCGCGGATCATCTTTCCCGCGTTGTCCGGATCGGCCACCAGGTCGCTCCATTGATCGCCGCTCATGTAACGCATGAACCGTTCGTGATCGCGGCGTTTCCCGTCCAACTGCGACCAGTCGTTCAGGCAGGCATACAGCAAGTCCATGTTCTCGCTCCTCTCCGCCTGCGAGCGGCGGATCTGCGACATTACGCCTTTCGGATATTTCGCCGCTCCGTTCTTCCTGCCCGACGCCAACGCCCGCAAACGCCGGATGTCTACACTCTTTTCAGCCATATATTACTGTTATTTGTTGTTTTCCACATCGACCATATATTCTCGTTTCCGATCCATCAATTCCCGCATCCGCTCCGCATAGCGTTCGTTGTACACGATCACCGCATCGAGTTCCTTTTCCTCTTTGTTGATTTTCCACGCCATCCGTGCCCGCTTCTGCCAGCGTTTCTTCTGTTCGGGGGTTAGCCCCTCCCAGTCGTAGTCCGTGCGCATACCCCCCGCGGCCGTCACCCCGGAGTTTTTCAGAGCCGCCGCATACTCCGCATCGAGTTGCTTCAACTCCGGAACCGTTACATTTCCGTAGATGTCGCGTTCGGCCTGTATCCCCAGCGCTTCGGCCTGCCGGTAGGCGGTGTAGTTGCGCGTCCACTTGTCGCGGCGTTTCTTATCTACTCGTTCAGCAATGCGCCGCTCAATGAAGATCATCCGCTCGTGATATTTCTCTTCGGTCTCCCCTTCTTTGGGTTTGCCGGCAAGGAGTTTCGCCTGCGACTGCGGAGCGTTGAGTATCCACATCAGGTCCTCCACATCCACCCCGTCGCGGATCATGCCCGTGATTCCCTGATACATGTTAACGAACGATTCGAGATCTATTCCAAGTCCGTTCGCCGAGAGCGTTTGCAGGGCCAGATAAGCCGCCGTCTCGTTCCACGCATCGGGATTCTCCTTTTTGACGATGCGCCACAGCCGGTTCGTGAATGAGATCATGTCCGACAGCAGCACCGAGGGATTCGCCCCGTAACCGCTGGCGAAACCTTCGGCCAGCGATCCGACCGTCGTATTGCGCACGGCAGCCACGAAGGCCGATTTCGCCAGTTCACCGGGTATCTCGTCCCGGGTTTCCGGAGCAAAGAGATATTTCCATACGTTGTTGCCCAGCCCCCACAGGATATTCAGCCCGAACATGAATACTACAATGTTGAACAGCGCCCCGAGTTTTGCCTCCACGACCTCTTTCAATGCCAAGTCGGAGGCCTCGTCGTCCGAAAATCCCTGCTCCTTGTAATACTCCGTCCGATTCCTGCGTTCACGCATCGTGTCGCGGAACAGTTCGTCGATTCCTTCCAGTTGCTTGCGCAGGTAGGCGAAGTTCGAGTTTTGGAACGTAGACATGGACACGCTCCAGAAATCCCGGTCGGCCTGCATCTGCCCGATATACATGCCTTCGCTCGATTGCTGGGTCGTGTTGATCGACACCGCAGCGTCAATGCGGGCCATCCGTTCGGCTTCGGCCGCGGATTTTCCGCGCTCCATGTATTCGGTCCGTCGGAAATCATATACGGCCTTCGCCCCGTTCGCACAGGTCAGCGCATCCACGAAAGCATTGGGCAGCATTCCGTACTTATTCATCTTATCGAGCCATTTGTCGAGCAGCGGCGCAGTCATTTGCGCCAGCTTCTCGTTGCCGGCCATGCGGCCCAACCACCGTTCGCGGAACGACGGAATGTTGTCTATACACCAACGGAAATTCTTCGCCCAAGTAGTTGGTGCGAGGTTCTTCGTCAGCTGCGCCCAGAATTTCGGATTCGGGGAATAGGCATAGAACGCCGGATAGGAAAGCACCTGTTTCAGCGCCGTGTTCACGCGGAAAGCGATCTTGCTCGACGCGGCCAGTTTGCCAAGCGCAATCCATGCGCGGTTCACGTCGTTCGCCTGTGGACGGTAACTGTCGGCTGCAAGCTGCGCGGCCACCTTCAACCGCTTGTGCAACCCCGGATTTCGGGTGTCGAGCATCCGCCGGAACTTCGTGCTCGTCAGCAGCGCATTCATGTCGAGTACGACCCGCGTAAAGGCATTCCAATGTTCCATCTGCTGCCCGTGCTCCAGCATCAGGTCGAGAGCATTCGTGTGCAGGTTCAGGATTTGGTTGTTGCGTGTACGCCTGATGATCGACCCGGTAATAGCCGACGGCAGCGTGTCCGGATCGGGTTCCGAACCGTCCACCACCTGTCGCACGTAACTTTTCTGAATTTTCAGCGGCACGTAGTTCTCGATCCGGGCCATCTGTGTCCCGAAGACAGCAAGATGCGTCGCATTATAGGTTTTCCGGCGCTCGGGCAGGAACTCGTTCTGGAGCCAGTCGGCGAACTGCACGTAGCGCGCCGGAAGAATTCCGACCAGCGCATCCACTTCCTCCTCCGTTATTCCCATGCGTTTGAGTTTCACCTGCCCGTCGGTCATTTTGTTCGTCATGTAGATATACAGCGCTTCACCGATCGTCGGGTTGTACTCCTCTGCCGCGGCTACCCTTTCCGGATTCCCGGCATCGGTCCCTTTCTGCTTATCCCGCTCCGGCTTCCGGGGCGCGGCGTTCGTGATCGTGATCGTCGCTTCCGTGGGTACGTTGCTGTCTGCCACGACCTCGGGATAACTTTTACCGAATACGGCCCGTGCCTTTTCGTCGAGCGCCCGTTTGAAATCCTCGTAACCGATATAATAACGGCCGCGGGCCTCCACGTAGCCGTCCGTGCCGCGCATGAAATGATCGTACAGCGCACCCTCGCCCTTCGGGGCGTTCACGCTTATCGTCTTCAGCAGATAGTCCATCGAATAGGCCGGGGAGAGCAGAAATTCGACCGTTCGCCGATACCCCTGCGTCCATATGCCGGGCCGCTTGTCGAGCACCGGAATTTTCGTTCCGTCGTCCACATCGTGAAACGCATCGTTTACGATCTTCTTACGGCGCTCTTCTTCCTGCTTTTTCCATTCGGACAGTATCTCGCGGCCGGCGCCTATCTGTCCCGAAAGCAGCCCCGCCGTCTCTTTGAGAGCCCCTGCCCGATGTCCCTTCGTTTCGACACGCTCGGCCTCCAGCGCATCGATCAGTTCGTTGTTATAGAGTATCTGCTTTTTCAGTAATTCGAACAGTTCCTTATGCCCGACCTTGTTGGCCGCTATCCGCTCCCGGCGCAACTGCGTATTACGCGCCCGTAGCGCTTCGACCTCCCGGTCTATCTCGTCAACCTCCCGGCCATAGCGCACGGCCTCCTGATAGGCTTCGAGGGCGCTGACGGCATCCAGGTCGTAGAGCATGTCGGCATCCTCCTGTTCGCGCAGATCCCCGGCGACTTCCGCCGCGGGCCGGTCAAGGTTGTTGCGGAAAATCTCGAACATCCGCCGTGTTCGGTCGTCCACCTCTTTCGCCACCGAGACCCCGCGCGGCCCTTCGCCTTGCACTTTCAGTTTCAGAAAGTCGTCCACCACCTTCTGCAAACGCTTTATTTCGAGGTCCGTCGCTACCTCAGCAATACGTTGCAGAGGCTTCTCCACCTCCTGCCGGGCCGTAGCCTCCTCGATCTGCCGAATGAGGGCGTCGAACTCGCGCTTGCCCATAATCTCCACCAAGTCGGTGCCGACCTCCTTGCGGACGCGGCGGCTGACGATCTGCGCCACGGAACGGGCTGCGGCCTTGCTTTCACGCACGGCACGCCTCAGGTCGGCGATCAACTGCTGCTGCTTGGTCAGTTTCGGGGCGTCATTCCTCGAATCTCCGAATGAAAAACTCGGAAGGTCTAAATCTCCTCCACGTCCACCAATACGTCCTCCGGCGTCTGCGGCAACTCCTGCTGCGCCTGCTCCAATGCGTTCCGGAACCGCATCCCCTGCCGTTCCAGTTCTTCCGCCCGTTTCATCTGCCGTTCCGTCGCCTTCGCGGGCAGGAAATAATCGAGAATCAAGTTGTCTCTCAACTTCTCCCGGGATATTCTGTCTCGTTCTTTCTGTGCCATATTGATCTGCTTTTATGTTTTGCAGGTTCTCAACAATCAAATCTTTCAGTCGGGACGGAACGCCGTGTTCTTCCATGTACATGATTACCGGATAGATCGGACCATTCTCCGTAGCGAAAAACTCTGCCAACAATCCCTTTCTGTACAACAGATCGACACCGCGGCTAATCATTTCATTCGCGCCCTGAATCATGCTCTCGACGCTGTTCTCGTCCACATGGTACGAAGCATTACGCTCTTCGAGACGCTTATTCATGTAGTCCGCTCCCATCTCCTCGGCTGCATCGTACAACTCATCCGGAGTGAACAATGCCTCCGTGATGTCATGCGCCTGCTCATGGATATAAATCACTCGGGCATGCACCTTGTCTGCAACAGCGTCACCCCGGATGACGATTTCGCCTCGCCATTGCGCACCCTCCGGACAATGTTCGGGAGAGATTCCTTTCAGCTGTTCATCCGTAGCCCCCATTTCCCGCAGTCGGGCGATAAACTCATCGGCATTGCGTACTACGACAGTCTGTGTCGGAAGGTTTATTTCGCGCTGCATATCGTACACCGCATCCTCCACGGCCTGCAGATGGGCATCGCCCGCGCCATCCTTGCCGAATGTATCGGCTACCGGATCCGACTGCATGTATGCCTCGATCTCGGCTTCCACCGCGGCAATCTGTTCGTCAAAGTTAGCAATATTTCCGCGGTCGGCAATCAGCGCATCGCGCTTATTTTCCAACTTTTCGAGCGTCGTCACCCGCCGCTCGGTAAATTCCCGCGCATTCGCTAAACTTGCGGCTCCGCCGCCCAACGCTTCGCGTAGAATAATCTGATCCTTCCGGGCCACATCCTCCGTCTCCTCGGCCAACGACGCCAACCGTTCTTCAGCCGACATCCCAAGGCGTTTCTGCACATTACGAGCTTCAACCTCACCAGCAATATTAAAATAAACTTTCAGCGGATTAGCAGGATAGCGCAACGAGAGGTGTAAAGTGTTGGCTTGTAATTAATAGCGCGTTAATTTGCGTTATGCGGAAATTGGTTCGATACGGTTTTACAGCCTATCGCCGACAAAGAATCGTTACCAGATCATTACGCGGAATTTACTTCGCTATTGAAGCGTAACACATTCTTTTTCTGTGTTTTGCACAATTTTACATCTTGACAAACGGCCCGACAGGTATTAACTTTGTAACCAAAAATCGGGTTTATTATGCGAAGCACGTTTCGGGTCTTATTTTACGTGAAGAAAGGCAGCGCCCGCCCCAACGGCGATCTGCCTTTGATGTGCCGTCTTACAGTAGATGGCGAGGTCAAACAATTCAGTTGCAAAATGGACGTTCCTCCGCGTTTATGGGATGTCAAGAACGGCCGGGCGACGGGCAAGAGCGTCGAGGCCATGCAAATCAATCTTGCCGTCGATAAAATCCGCGTCGAGGTGAACCGCCGCTATCAGGAGTTGATGCAGTCGGACGGCTATGTCACGGCCGCCAAACTGCGGGATGCCTACCTCGGTATCGGAGTAAAGCAGGAAACGCTGTTGAAACTCTTCGAACAGCACAATGTCGAATACCGGAAAAAGGTGGGTTTCAACCGTGAGGTCGCCACATGGAAAAAGTACTGCTGCGTGTGTAAGCGCGTGCGGGAGTTCCTCGCCCATACCTACCACCGGGAGGACATCCCGCTGAAAGAACTGAACCTTACCTTTATCAACGATTTCGAGTATTTCCTGCGCACGGAGAAGAAATGCCGCACAAATACCGTGTGGGGCTACATGATCGTCTTGAAACATATCGTCGCCATTGCCCGCAACGACGGGCGCCTGCCGTTCAACCCGTTTTCGGGCTATATCAACTCTCCCGAAAGCGTGGACAGGGGTTATCTCTCGCAAGAGGAGATCAAGGCCGTGATGAACTATAAAACGGCCAACAAGGCGCATGCCCGCATCCGCGATCTGTTCGTCTTCTCCATCTTCACGGGGCTGGCTTATGCCGACGTGAAAGGGCTGACCACGGACAACCTTCAAACTATGTTCGACGGTAACCTGTGGATCATCACGCGACGTAAGAAAACCAATACCGAAAGCCGTATCCGCCTGCTGGATATTCCCAAACGCATCATCGAGAAATACGCGGATCAGCGGCTCGACAACCATGTCTTTTATATGCCGTGCAACTGCCATTGCAACGACATCCTGCGCGAGATCGGCAAGCAATGCGGCATTAAAAACAAACTGACCTTCCACATGGCGCGGCATACCTTCGCCACAACCATCACGCTCTCGCAGGGTATGCCTATCGAAACCGTCAGCTGCCTGTTGGGGCATACGAACATCAAGACCACCCAAATCTACGCGAAGATCACCAATGAAAAGATAAGCCGCGACATGTCGGCGCTCACCGAACGCCTCGGCGACAAATACCGTCTGGCGGAGTAACAGCCCTTCCGCCCTTGTGCGCCCTTCGGGATTTACGGAGGATCCCTCCGGGCGCACAGGGGCACGGGCTTCCGGGCCGTCGGTTCGCTTTCATCGGCTTCCCCTGCTGACGGACATGACGGCGGCACCGTCGCCCACCCATCGGCCGCTTCGCGCCCGCGCCTTTTTACAAAAGGCATAGCCTATTAGGGCATTTTCTTTCCGCATTGCTCCGCAACGCTGAAAATGCCCCATTAGGCCAAAGGGGCGGCGCCCCTCTGGACACCCCTTGCGGCGGCAACTCCGCAAGCCGGACGGCCGGGACAACTCCGAATCCTTATCCGCTTCGCTCCGATGCCGCCGAGAACAGATTATCCAAACCACCTGAAACTATACCGCTATGGGCTATGTCGTATTGCATATCGAGAAGGCAGCCGGAACGGACGCCGCCATGTCGGGACACGTCGAGCGGAGAATAACACCCGCCAACGTCATAACGACACTTACCTACCTGAACGAAGAATTAGTAGAGTTCCCCAAAGGAGTTACCAACCGTACCGAAGCGATCCAGCACCGGCTGGACAATGCAGGACTGGAACGCAAGATCGGAAAGAACCAAGTAAGGGCGTTGCGTGTCATGCTCTCCGGAAGCCCCGAAGATATGAAGCGTATCCGGCAGGCCGGACAGTTGGATGCTTGGGCCAAGGATTCCTGCGGCTGGCTGCAAAAGACCTTCGGAAAGGAAAACGTTGTGTCGGCAGTCCTGCATCTGGACGAGAAAACACCACATATACACGCGACCGTCGTGCCGATCACACGGGGCGAACGCAGAAAGGCCAAGCTGGAGCGGGAGAAGAACGCCCAAAGCGGAAAGAGAACCTATCGCACTAAGAAAGACCGCCCGCGTCTATGTGCCGACGATGTGATGGCACGGGACAAACTCAAAGCCTACCAGACCACCTATGCCGAAGCGATGGCCAAATACGGACTGCAACGCGGCGTCGAGGGATCGGAAGCAAAACATATTTCCACGCAGCAGTATTACCGCGAGGTGTTCGTCCGGAAAAATGAAATGGCCGAACAGATCGAGAATCTGAAAGAACAGCAAAAGACGCTCACGGTAGATATTGCCGCACTCCAAGCACAGCAACGAGCCGCGCAGACAGACTGCAACATTATCGACGAACAGCGGAGGAAGAAGAAAGAAGAATTGGAGAAAGCCGAAACGGAGTTGGCACAGACGCGGCGGGAGATCAAGACCGACAAACTCAAAGGCGTGGCCGTGGATGCCACGACGAAAGCCGTAGAAAGGATCGGAGCGTTATTCCACGACCCCAAGCCCGCGAGGTATGAAAAACAGATTGCAGATTTGCAAGGGGTAATTGCCGACAAGGATAAGTGCATCGGGCAACTGCAACAAGAGATCAAGACCATGCAGGCCGGACACGATAAAGAGGTGGCCAACCTTAAACAGGAAGCACAACAAGTCATAAAAGCCTTGATGCGTGTCGATGAGTTGTGTCCCTATGTAAAGGGGCTGTTGAAATGGGAAAATTACTGCAAGGATGTCGGGTTGGACAAGGAGCGGACCAAAGCGTTGTTTACGATGCAACCTTACAGATATACGGGCGAGCTGCATTCGATAAGGTATAATCATACGTTTCGGGCGAACGATGTCATTCTCCAATTCAAACCCGACAAGGACGGGCCGAGCGGGTTCCAGTTCACCATAAACGGAAAGGACTGCGACGAGTGGTTCAGACAGCAACGAAAGGAGTTTTACGAGCGGATAGGAATTGACATCGAACAAACGGAGCAAAGGCGCGGGATGAAGATGTAACCACGAGCGGGACGGAACCAAAAGGCCGTCCCGTTGTTGTTTTAGGACGGCGTATTCCGTTAAAGCCAGAACATGGGCTATTCGGGCGGCATAAACCCTACGGCACAAAAAGTGCCCGCAACATATTGCGGATTCGAATTTTTTGTGCTACCTTTGGGACAAGCGATCCGCTGTAAAGGCGTGAATCGCGTTGCTGTTTGCGTAAACGTAGGAAATTTACAGTCTGCGGCAACAAGAGAGTCCTTGTCGGGTCGTACCACGCCTTGACGGGGCAGTACATTTAAGGCAACTACACCTGACGGGCGTGGGCCTCTTGTGTTACGAAGTCAGACGGGTTTCCTACGACCTACGCAGCGTAAGTAACGCAAGCCGCATACCTTTCTTGTAAAGGACAGCGGGGTTCTTCAGAGCCGGGTTCACGTTTCGTCATTCTTTTATGGCATCAGTCGGGTCGCATAACTAAAATTGAAAAAGATATGTTACCTTTGCGGATGAAAACGGCGCCATAGCCGTAACATATTCATAAGGTTAGGACAACCTTTATACCAGCGGTAAACTTGCGACTATTATAGCGATATAATAGGTTTTAGGATTGGTGTAAAATTTGTCTGAAACCCTTGTCATGCCTGCGGCTTTGTGCCGTGGGCGGGCACGGGCGTAAGGGCAGTTACCAATCCAAGGCTCGCAAGGCCGACCGTTGGGGCTGTACCTGCGTTCCGTGCTTTTTTATGTGTTTAGGCCGGAACGAGGATTTTAATAACGAACCCTTAATAATACGATGTTACGGCCATATACTCCCAATCGGAAAGAATCACGTTCCGCCGACCCTCGGTCGGTGCGGGGTGGGGCGCCGTCATTCGCTGTAACGAGAACGCTCGCCGTCGATAATAATCCCGCTTTAAAGGCACCTAAATCTGGTAACGGCGGGCCGTTCTCCGAACTGGGTGCGGGACATTGGAATTCTTCATGTCGAAGTTGCGTCACTATTTTTTTCATCGACAGTCCCGCACCCGTTTTTCATCATGCAGGAACCGCTAAAAAAGAGAGTGACAAGGGAAGTGATGTAGCTATCATGTCAAGTAAGTCCGTTGCGGTTCCTGCTTCTTCTGTAACAATGCTTCCGAAATCTCCTGCCTCCATAGGCTCGCGTTTCGGAAGCCGAGGGGCGGACGGAAACGATAAGCCGAAGGATGCTCTTTTTCGTTTATCGTGGTGTGAGGCGTACCAGTCCGTTACCGCCCCTCTTTTTCGATACTTCAATTTTACGATAACGGGTGCGGGATACTCGAATCTTAGCTTCATATTTTCCCACTACTGACTTTACTGTTTCCGCACCTGTTTTTTTACGATATATTTTGTATTCTCACAATAATTTAAGATATTTGTTAAATGCAATGCCGAAACTCGATACGGACTTACATCATCACTGTCACACAACCATCGCCTAACGTATTTGGCATTGTCTTTTTAATAGAAAAAGGGATGACCAACCACGATTAGTTAACAGACAATCGTTATTTTATTGCAATTACAATTCGGTCGTCCCTTTATTTTGTATTCTCGAAGTGCCTATAACCTTTGCGTACGTTTAAGAATTGTTCTATAAACCCATAACTACTGAACCATGCCACAAAAATCCTATACGCTGGGGAATCTGCTTCAAGACTGTTTGGATTGCGACATCCGCAAAAGCGACATCCGGCAATTTTTCGATGATCTGAAAAAGAAGGCGCATTTTGTCTATGCAATCTTGTGCGGTGCTCCGAAATCGGTATTTTGGATTACGCTGGACGATGAAGAAAGCCATCCCGACGAAAAGACATTTTCAGTTGCGGAGTTTAACGACAATTACGAAAACTTCGACAGCCGCATCGATTCTTTCCGGGTTAATTTCAATGCCTATTTTTTTCGCGAGCAATGGGCCACGAAGTTTCCCGAATGGGAATTGATGGAGAACCCTTTCAACGGGGAGGAGCGTTTCTGCGCTACGAGCCGCAAGGAGCTGACGGTAGAAATTTTCGTAACGGAATATCCGCATTTGTTGGCTTACCTGTGCCGTCGGGCGGTTCTGGAAAACGCGCCCTTCGAACTGACGCGCGAAACGATTAAACATTACGGATTCAGCCGCGAAGATGTAAAACTCCTGCGCGATTGTATTGCAAGCAACAACCGACGGATCATCGACGAGTTGCGCGAGGAATACGAGCGGCTGAAAGCCATAGACTGCCTGCAGGTAGTGCCTCCAAAAAGGCGGGGGCGGAAGCCTAAAGCCGAAGTGTCTGCCGAAATCCAGCCCATAGCCAAAAAACCGAGGACGAGGATCAGTCGAAAGAAATTCGTGCCGACACGAAGCGTAAAAAGTTAGGCGTAAACCATCGGAAAACGCAGAGTACTCCTCACCAATTAGCGGAGATGGTTTTCAATATAACAACGAGAATAATTTGCAAATATGATTATCCGTATAACGTCCGTTAATATTTTTAACATAACGCGAATAAATCATGCGTAAAATTTATACAAAGACATTTGTGTATTTTGCTGAAATTCAATATATTTATAATGAAATAAACAATCGAAATATCATTATGGACATACTGAACTTCACGTATTATTTTTTAATATATAATTTGATATTTAATTAAAATATATTTATCTTTGATTTCATAACACTACTTTTTAACAGTAAAATATGCCGCTATAACACTGCTTTTTCTATCAAACCAAAGATACGGCGTCACTCCGGAATCTTTACTCTTGTTCAACTAAAACCCACTTATTTATGAGGAAATTAACCAACCGAGCACTTTTCATCTGCTTTGCTCTGATGACGTCCTTTTGCCTCATTGCGCCGGCTACCGCTCTGCGTTCCTACGCGCAGGAGGGGGGGGGCAGCACCCTTGAAGGCCTGATCAAAGACGACTCCGGGCCGCTTCTCGGAGCAACGGTGATTGTGAAGAACACGACGCGCGGAACGACAACCGACATGGACGGCAAATTCCGTCTGGAAGGGTTGCAGCCCGGCGACGTACTGCAAGTAACCTACGTAGGATACGACCCCTACGAGGTGACCTACACAGGTCAGACGACACTGGACATCCTGATGACGACGACCGCCAACCAGCTGAACGCAGTCGTAGTGACTGCCATGGGTATCGAACGTCAGTCGAAAACACTCTCCTATGCTGCCGAAACGGTCGGCGGCGATGACGTGGCCGACATCAAGTCGGTCAATATGATCAACGCGCTGCAGGGCAAGGCCGCCGGTCTGCAGATTACCCCGAACTCGACGGGCGCGGGCGGATCGTCGAAAATACTCTTCCGCGGTAACAAGTCGATCAACGGCTCGAACCAGCCGCTGGTCGTCGTCGACGGCGTCCCCCTGATGATGAACATCACGTCCGATCAGGTCGACAGCAACTGGGGCGCCCAGCGCGACGGCGGCGACGCCATGTCTACGATCAACCCCGACGACATCGCCTCGATCTCCCTGCTGAAAGGCGCGTCGGCCGCCGCCCTCTACGGTGCGGTAGCCGCCAACGGCGCCATCATGATCACGACCAAATCGGCCATGGCAGGGCGTCTGGCGGTGAACGTATCGAGCAACACGACCATTGACACCCCGCTCTCGCTGCCCGAATTCCAGAACACATACGGGGCGAACGGCCAATACAGTTGGGGCGACAAACTCGCGTCGAAGGCTCCCGATTACGCCGAGAAGTTCTTCCGTACGGGCTGGACGACCAACAACTCGATCTCGATCAACGGCGGCGCCGAAGACCTGCGAGCCTACTTCTCCTACGGCAACGTAACATCCGGCGGCATCACCCCTGAAAACGACTACTCGCAACACACGCTCAACGCCAAAGTCGGTTTCGACCTTTTCAACGACCACATCAAGGTCGATTTCAACGCCAAATACGTGAACCAGCACATCTCGAACCAGCCGGCCGGCGGTTTCGTCTTCAACCCGCTCGTCGGCACCTACACTTTCCCGCGCGGCGGCGACTGGAACGGCTACAAAAGCAACTTCGAGACCTACAACGGCGAGCTCAACGCCAACGTCCAGAACTGGGTGACTACCACCGACGAGACCAACAGCAACCCCTACTGGCTGCTCAACCGCGAACGCCCCGTCGTCGAACGCAACCGCTACGAATTCGGCGGATCGATCAAATACCAGATCATCGACGGACTTTCGCTCACGGGCCGCATGCGCTACGAGCGCGCCGACGAACACTACGTACGCAACCACTACGCGTCGTCCTACGGCAATAAATACACCTACGGCAAAATGGACGACAACCGCTACTTCAGCGAACAGCTCTATGCGGACCTGCTCGCCCAGTACAACCATACGTGGGACGATTTCTCGCTCAACGCCACCCTCGGCACCAGCATGATGCAGACACGTTCGAACAACGTGAGCCTGCTCTACGAGCAGAGCAAGTTCGTCGCTCCGGGCAACGGCGGCGCCTACTATCCCAACATCTTCAACCCGTCGAATTTCTACATGAACGGCACGACCATGGGACTGGAGCGCAAACGGCTCAACTCGGTCTTCGGAGCTGTCACGTTCGGCTTCAAAGAGGCGCTCTTCCTCGACGTGACGGCCCGTAACGACTGGTCGTCGGCCCTCGCTTACACCGACGGCTACTCGTTCTTCTATCCTTCGGTGGGCGCCAGCCTTCTGCTCAACCGTTTCGTGGACATGGGCCGGAATATCGACCTGTTCAAATTCCGCGGTTCGTACTCCATCGTCGGCAACGACGTCCCCGTCTACAAGACCAATCCGCGCTATACCTACGGCGACCAAGGCGCCATCAACCCGCCCGAATCGGTGCCGTTCCGCACGCTGAAACCCGAAAAGACCCACTCGTTCGAGGTCGGTTTCGACGGAGAGTTCTTCCAGCACCGTCTGCACGTAAACGCCACCTATTACAAGACCAACACCAAGAACCAGTACTTCGAGGTGACGCTGCCGTGGGAGAGCGGTTACAAATCGCAGTTCGTCAATGCGGGCAACGTCCAGAACCAAGGCTTCGAACTGACGGCCGGCTGGTTCCAAGACTTCGGCAACGAATTCACATGGTCCACCGATCTGAATCTCTCGTACAACGACAACAAGATCATCGAGCTTTTCGACGGTATCCAAGACGGCGTAACGGTCTCCAACTTGGGCGGCGCCAAAGTGATCCTCTATGAAGGCGGCCAGTATGGCGACCTCTACGTCCGCACGCTCAAACGCGACGAGAGCGGCAAACTGGTGACGGAAACCCCCGAAGGCGCCGACTACCAGATCCCCGTAAACGGCGGCGAGCAGAATTCCGACCTGAAATACATGGGCAACATGAACTCGAAGTGGAACATGGGCTGGAACAACACGTTCCGCTACAAGGACCTGACACTGAGCATGCTCATCGACTTCCGCATCGGCGGCAAGGTCGTTTCGATGACCGAGGCCACACTCGACGGATACGGCGTATCGGAACGCACGGGCCGGGCGCGCGACCGCGGCTACGTGATGCGCGAGGGCATCAAATTCTCGAACGTCAAGGCTTACTACGACGTGGTGGGCGCGACAAGCTTCAACTCGGTCTACAACGTCGAGGATTACGTATACGACGCGACCAACGTCCGTATGCGCGAGATTTCGCTGGGCTACACTTTCCGTAACCTGTTCGGCCAGTCGAAGAACCTGACCCTTGCGTTCATCGCCCGCAACCTTTTCTTCTTCTACAAAGACGCCCCGATGGATCCCGACGTGTCGATGGGTACGGGCAACGGCCTGCAAGGCTTCGATGTCTTCAACCTGCCGACCACGCGCAGCTTCGGTCTGAACGTGAAACTGAATTTCTAATCAAAAGCGTTTACACATTATGAAACTCAAGAATATTCTTAGAAACGTTACCGCAATGGCGCTTCCCCTCGCACTGTTGGGAAGTTGTACGGGAGATTTCGAAGAGCTGAACACCAATCCCTACGAGATCGACCCCGAAGAACTGCCGTTCGAAGCGCAGTTCTCCACTCCCCTCTCGTTCAGTTACCCCACCCACCAGAACCTGTTCCAGTACTGGACCTCGTTGTCGATCGACAACTACGGCGGTTATTTCGAGGTGCCGCACAGCAACTGGACGATGGCGCGTTACGACCTCGCCCGCGGGTTCTGCGGCGGCATGCACGAGAACTTCATGCAGAAAATATTCAACAACACCCGCCGGCTGATCAAACAGTGCGACGCCGCCGGACAGCATGACTTCGCAGCCGTAGCCCGCATCGTCGAAGCGTATAACCTGCTCCAGTATACCGACACCTACGGCCCGGTTCCCTATTCGTCGGTCCTCGCAGCGGACGAACTGGCCGAACGCCCCAGCAGCTACGCCTACGACAAACAGGAAGATATCTACAAGGCGATATTCGCACAGCTGGACAAAGCGCTCGAAGGACTGGATACGGAGACCGCAGGTCTCGCATCGTTCGACTGCTGGTGCAACGGCGACCGCACGCTCTGGAAGAAGATCGCCAACCAGCTCAAGCTGCGCATGGCGCTGCGCATCGTCAAGGTAAACCCCGTCGATGCTGAAAAATACGCCAAGGAAGCCATTCAGGCCGGAGTCCTCGAAGACAAGGACATCCTTATCAACAAGTCCTACTCGAACGAACTGCGCCGCATGATGGACTGGCTGGATTCGGGCATCGGTTCGTCGATCGTAGCGTTCATGAACGGCTACAACGACCCGCGCCGCCCGCTCTATTTCACCACCAACGTCCGCCATCTGGTCAAGAAGACCGCCGAACCGACAGGCGAGAAAGACCAGAACAACGAGGACATATACAACGAAAGCGACATCCTGATCCGCAAGGGAGCGCAATACATCGGAGTTCCCGTAGGCTGCGAATTGGGCAATAAGAACGGCGGCAACGACAACCAGCGCGTCTACTACTCGTTTCTGGCCGGCGGATATGCGACGCCGCAGCCCATCATGTTCGCCGCCGAAGGCTGGTTCCTGCGCGCCGAAGCCAAACTTCGCTGGACCGACGCCGGGCAGCAGAGCGTAAAGGAACTCTATGAAAAGGGTATCGAGGTTTCCATCCGCAACCAGAAGAGCTACCGACAGTCCGACGCCGCGGCAGCATGGACCGAGAAGAAACTGACGGCCCCCGACTGGGCGGCTATCGACGATGCGGCTATCAGCAGCTACATCAACGACGATACCTCCTCACCTGAGGGTTATACGGACCCGTGGAAGCCGGAATACAACTCCGATCCGACCACCAGTATCACGGTGAAGTGGGACGAAGGCGCTTCGAATGAAGAAAAGCTCGAACGCATCATCACCCAGAAATGGATCGCCAACTTCCCGCTCTCGACCGAAGCGTGGGCCGATTACCGCCGCACGGGCTACCCCAAACTCTTCCGTCCGAAGCAAAATCTGGCCCCCTCGATCATCGACACGCAGCTCGGCCCGCGCCGCCTGCTGTACAACGAAACGGAACTGAGCTCCAACACCGTCGAGGTGAACAATGCCATCCAGCTGCTGAAGGCTGAATCTTCCGAAGTGAAAGGCGACGGCGACACCGGTGGCACCCGTCTGTGGTGGGACCGCAAGGACAAAGGCAATTTCTAACCCCGCCGATCCGTTTCACTCATAAACCGGGACTCCGTCGTATAACGACGGAGTCCTTTTTTCCATCCGACACATCCGAATCGGGCTCCGGCGCATTTCCGACCACTATCATGCGGCATACCATTTTTTCATGCCCCCGAATGGCTCGTACCGGAAACGGACAGATGATTTGCAAATATCAACTATTTTGTATTCATTTGTAATGAAGATAAAAATTAAGGTTAAAAACTTGTTTTAGTTGTAGCGGTAGCGACAGAGTTGTGAAACACCGTCGCTACATTTTTATTACCGGAAAATAGGCTATATATCAATTATTTTTCGTAATTTGCAGAAAACCATTTTAATCTTATTGCCCATTCGTCATCAAAGCCATCTAACACGGTAACAAGAAATAAAAGGGAAGAAGGTACGAGGCTCATAACCTCGTGCCTTCGTTTTGTATTTAGCACTTAAATCGAATATTTTTGCAAGTTCAAAGAAAATTCCTACCTTTGTTTTTGACAAGGGTTATTTGACAAGATGATTACGCAAAGTAGCGAATTTCGCACATTCTCCAAATCGTTACTAAAACCCCTGTAAAATCTTCTTAAAAGTCTGTTTGTCAGATTGATATATTTATCAACTGATTTATTAAAATATGCTTCACCTGGAGACACCCTTCGCGATGCTTGCGATAACCGATTGTATTCCCGGCGTAGTTCTTTATCGTCCATTGTCATAATGTCGCGCGAAATGCTCTCGCCATAACGTGCTTCATCCGCAGCCATGTTCCGCATGAATCTCGACAATGGATAATCTTCGCGCATCGTGTCCTTCAGGCTTTCATATATAGCAACGTCCTCTATAAAATTACGTTGCCAATCCGTCAGCGAATCTCTCTGTTTCGCAATACGTTCCCCTATGGTCAGATTTCCGCCTCTCGCAAAGCCCTCAATATCTTGAATCGCATGTTGAATTTCGTGTGACAAAACCGATCTGGCACTCTTTCCGAACGCTTTTTCCGTAGAGCCTTTTCCCCACATTAGGTCGTAATACTCCTTGCCAATATCGGAAGTGAAAAACTTTTTCATAGCCATGTTCATCTCCGCCTCTGTTGCATCTTCGGCATCAAAAACATTGCTATATTCTTTGTATTCCGCAGATCGTTCTATTTCGCCGATACGTTTTTTTACATCCTCTTTCTTATCTTTATATGTATCAATGTTTAATATCAGTACATTATTGTGATAACTTCCAGATTCCCCTTTGGGAAGAGTCTGTATTCCAACTTCAATATCCGCGAGTTGTGGGTAAGCAGTGAACAATTCCGGAGCATCAATCAATTTCCCGAGTTTTGTCTTATACCAGACATCCCCTTCTTCGGTCCGATTAACCGTCATTTCAGGTTGCCTTATCACCTTTATGTCGGGTATTTCATACCTCCACTTCCCGTCAGTACCCCGCTCCCAGCCGGTCGCCATCTTAATCGCAAGTGCATCCTTCCCGGCCGTCTCCATACTGCGGGCTGCGGCCAGGTTATCGAGCCTTACGGATGCCTCTTCGGCCTTGTCGAGATTTTCAGCACCCCGTTCACCGATAAAACTGAACCGAGCTTCGGAATTGCTCCCGACTTTCGCATATTGCCCCTCATCGGATGTTATCCATGCCACATCATCCACAGAAACCTCCTTTCTGTACACCGGTCCGCCTCCAGCATAATCCGCAGCATTCATCTGCGACGGCGAAACGAATACTCCCTGTTTGATGGGATAGGAACTGTACACGGTTATCCGGCCTGTTTTTGCCGCTTCTTCCAGCATGTCCAAGCCAATATCAGGATATGCCGTATCACCCTCTGATTTGGCTTCGTTTACGACCTCTTCGAACGACTTTATATCTTCGATATTTCGGATACCGGTATGCACATCGTCTCTCATCGGATTATAACGTTCGATGATCTCCAACTGCATCTGCTTATGCCCGGCAGCCCGCTGCGGCTCCGGTTTGGGTCCCCGGACTTTTTGCAGGTCTATCCCTTCCACAAAATCACGCAAAGGCATCTGCGCGAATTTTTTAGGCGTAAGATCATCCAATTCACGCTTCGTCCATTTTGCAAACGTGCCTTTCAGAAACCCCCAAAATTTGCGCATCCACGCACGCAATTTACCCAACAGCACCGATGAATCGGTTATCGCGTCTTGTTTTCCGGCAAATTCGTCGGCAACGATGCGCGAGAGCGTTTCACTCACCCTCAACTCTTCGGACAACTCTTTGTAATTCGGATCGGCGTTCACCTCGTCCCAAACAAGGGTATGCTTCATCAACTCCACACCGCGCATCCATAGTTCAGGATTTTCCCGGGCCACGATCTGCGACCACAGCTCCGTATATTCGTGCATCGGCGTCGCGGCGTTCATCCGCTCGCTGTCGAGGTATATTTTGCCGTCTGCCGTGAATCCGTACACCTCGCCCTCCTGCGTCCGGAAATAGCGTATATTGGGATCGAACAATTCTTTGATCGTTTCCTCGCCAACAGTTCCGAATCCCCGAACCACGGTACGTTCGTTGACGCCATCCTGGGCACGGAGGAACTGAATAGCATCGAATCCATTGTCGAAATTTTCCGCAGAGATCGACGGCGCAAAATGAATTATGCCGTTTTTATAGCGTCCTCTCGCCGTATACCCGATCCAGCCACGAATAAAATCGTCGAAATTCTCCTTCACTCCCGAATCAAAAAACTCTTCGGAGTGCGATCCGGCTACCAAATCCGCACCGTGTCCGTATTTCTCGTCTCCCAGGATCAGCGTTCCCGTTTTCGGATTCAGCATAAATCGCCGATTGTCCACCCGGGACAGATCGGTCCGGTTCTTTTTCAGGTCGATTACCTGAAGCCTGTCGGATATTTCCACCGGCATTTTGTTGTCGGCCATGATCGAACGATTGATATTTTCCGGTCCGATTTTTGGATTTTCGAAATTTGTTACTATCTTTACAGCAGTAACAAGTCCTTGATCAGATGCACTTGAGGCCAAAGGAGCCTCCATAGACATCCAATCGAGGACTTTTTCTTTGTCCACCCATTTCAGATTCTCCGCGCCAAAATCCGTCAACGGTGTATTCATGTCCGCCAGCAGACGTTCTGCCGACTTGCCGTGAATACTGGCTATTTTATTGATCTTTATGCCATCCTTGATCGTTTTCAATCTGACAGCAACGGCAATCCGTTCGTTCCCGCGCGGAATAGCTGTAATTATTACAATAGATTTCGCCTTCGATCCCCACTCATAGACCATAATCGGATGCTCCAGCGCTTCGGGCAGATTTTTCAGATCACCGGCAGACAAACCGTGTTTTACCATGTGATTCCTCAACACACTCTGCGTAATATACAGTTCCGAGTCATCGACACCGCTGGCTAACAAAACCGGGCAAGGACGCCCTATCACGAGTTTTTCATCCGAAGGCAGCGTTCCGCCTTCGAACAAATCCAACTGTGTGTTAAAGCGCTCGTTCGCCTCGGCCACCTGCTGCCGCCGTATTTCCATACCGTGCCCCATGATTTGCTCATAGGCCGCCCGAACCGCTTCTGGATCGGTAACGACATTCTCCGCCCCAATCACCTGCCGCAGCTGTTCCACAATCACGTTCCACCGTTCGGGCGTTATACCTTTTGGGCTTGGCATCAACCAGTCTTCCGGATGTCTGTAATGAACATCTTTCAAATAGACCTTTCCATACGCTCGACCATTTTCGTCGATTGTGAATGGACGCTGAATAAACCAATAACATGTCGCTATGGGACGGCTATACTTATCCATCATAGGATTATCCGATCCATTCTCCCGAATAGTACCGCTCCAATGATCGCTTCCTCGAACGACATATTGCCCGCTTTCATCCTCTCCATACCAATATTCAGAACTTATTGCATTGGGATTACCAAATCTCGTAGAAACGTAGTCTGGCTCCCGATCAGGGCGTTCCGTGCCCTTGAATACGGCACGAGTTGAATTATGGAAGTTGTTAAATGTAACCGGAACATTGCCACGCGTACCTATTATTGAGAACGGTACGTCATCAGGCCCCGGTTGTTCTGCTATTACCGGCTTCGTCCGACCGTTGTTCCTCTCCCGGTCATACGCCTCCATTGCCGCCAGATCCTCGGCATCCCGCGGAGCCGCATCGTCCTCCGCATGCCGGGCCGCCATATCGCGCAACTGTGCCATCGCCGAGGCCCGTGACGGCGTGGCGAGCAACACGTCGATCACCTCGTCGCGCAGCGCCGCATCGTCCATGTCTAAAGCATATCCATTACTGCCCTCCCACAGATCATGGACGTAGCTGCTGACATGCTTCGCTCCCGTGGCCTCACCTCCGAGCATTCCGAACCGTGCCCGGCGTTCGCTCTCGTTCCCTGTAAACCCAAGTTCCGTCGCCACGCCGCGCTTCGTCCCGTCGGGGCTGTCGTTCCACACGAACCGCTGCCCACGGGCGATGTCGGCCAACACCTGCGCCCGGACATTGGGCAATCCCTCCGGGAACAGCCGCTCGACCTCCTGCGAAAAGTTCTCTGCCGGTGTCTTTCTGGCAACGGGTTCTTCGGCCGCGCCCAACTGCTCCAGTGCCCCGGCCAGCCGGGCATCTTCCTGCTGCATGGCGGCGAGGCGCAGCTCCACGGCCATCGCCTTGTTCAGATCGCCCATCCCGTCCAGCGACTTGCGCAGTTTGTCCATGCTCTTCGCATTAACCCCTCGGGCCACTTGTAGACGCGCCACGGCCTTGTCATGCCCGACTGCCGCCGACAATTCCACAGCCAGCATATCCGCCGGCATGGCGTTGAAATCCGGCTGTCCATTCTTCTGTCGCGGGATCTCCGGTCCTACGGCCTGTTCCTGCGCTTCCTCCGGAGCTTCCGTTTCATCTGCCACTATCGGAGCCGTGTTCCCGTCCGATCCGACTGCCTCCGGCACAGATTCCTCCCCCACGGGTCCGACAATATCCCCGGCCTCCACTCGCCCGGTCACAATCCGACCTTCGGCATCCTGCACCGCCACGTTGAAACTGCCGTCCTCGTTCACTCCCTCGACGGCACCGATGCGGCCGTCCTTCAACTGCACCAGGCCACCAGTCTCGACCGCCTCGGCCAACGCTTCCTCGCGGGCCGCCGTGTCGAGCTGTTCGCGGATCGCCTTCAACGCTTCCGCCCGGGCGTCGTTCGTGCTCACCGCCTCAACGATCATGTCGATCTCCCGGACCGACACCTGGCGCATCTCCCCGTCCTCATAGCGCACGACCACGGTAGAGTCCGACTGCGTGGCATCCACCTCCCCCGTCTCCGGATCATAGACCAGATTGGCGCCCTTGATAATGTTCGCCTGCCGCCCGTCCTGCATCGTCGCCGTGTAAACCACACCGTCGTCACGGTTCTGCGCCTGCGTGATCGCCTGCTCCGCCACCTCGACCAACTGCTTCTCGGCCTGCTGCTCGGGCGTCGGTTCCGACCGCAGTTCCTGCGTAGCTATCTCTTTCAGCCGGGCAGCGTATTCGGCCACCGCGGCCCGCTCTTCGGGCGTCCGAACCTCCTCGCGCCGGGCCAACGCCTGTTCGAATTCGCCCTCCTGGAGACCGTGTTTCCGACCGATCTCTGCGGCCAGCATCCCCGGAACATCCACAGTCCCGGTACCGGCCTGCCCGGAAAGCTCCACGACCCGCCGGACCAACTCTTTGTCATACGGCTGTCCTCCGACAGCTTTCCGCACCTCGTTCTTCACGGTTTCAACCGGCACGCCCCGCTCTACGGCATATGCCTGCGACGCCTCGTCGAACGCCTGCACCCGGTCGATCAAGGCTTCGTAATACTGAATACTGTTGACCTCCCGCACACCGGCACTCTCGCGCTCGAACGCCTCCGCGGCTTTTTCCGAGGAGAACGCGCGCCGCTGTACCAGGTTCCCGGCCGGATCGAGCAGGTCCACCGTTGTCCGGCCGTCCTCACCCACGATCCGCCGCACGTCGGTCGTCAACGGCAACCGTTCCGGAATACGTCCCTCCACCAAATACATCAGCTTTGCTTTCGCCGACACGGGAACCTCCGGCGACCGCATCACGTCGGCATAGCGGCTTCCCAACTGCTCCGCGGCCCGCTCGGCAACCTCACGCCCTGCGGCGGTTTCTTTCGCGTTCAGCAGGTCGAAAACGGCCCGTTTGTACGAGCGTCCGTCCACTCCTGCACGGCCGAGAGCCTCTACCTCTTCGGGTGTAAACTCCGTCTCGGCAATCACCTTATCGTAGAACCCGGGATTCTTCGCCCGTCCCCGTTTCAGGGCGCCGACACTCTTCATAATGCCAAGCACACCGACGCTGTGAGCGAAATCCTCGGCCAACTGCTCCGGCGAACCCCATTCTCCCGTGCGCAACCCGTCGTAAAGGGTCCCCATACCTACGAATGCGGCATTTTCCGCCGCAAACCCGCCCAGTTCCGCAGCATAGCGTCCCAACCGTGACGTGGCCGCATCGGCCACGCGTCCCGTTGCCATCCCGATCCCCGGAAGCAATGCCCCCGTAGCGAAACCGCGGCCCATTGCCCCGATTATATCCCCAAAACTCGGATTTTCTCCAGCTGCGGCCATCGCCAGCGGCGTCGCCACGGTATCGTAGGTACTGAGTGTGGTTCCGCTTGCCACCAATCCCTGTGCAAGACGTTGCGCCGGACTCCCGGCCACCAGCCTCCGGGCCACTCCTTCGGCCCCCTCCGTGATTCCCCGCGCCATCAGCCGCTTTATTACGCTTCGCTCGGCTATCCGGCGCAGACCTGCGGCCCCAGCTTTACCCAATGCCCCGCCTGCGGCAAACACCGGACCGCTCGACAGTAGTCCGGCCACTTCACCGCCGATGCGGCTTGCGATCGACGGATCGTACTTTTCCAATGCCCGTTGCATGATCTGCGCATGCAGGGCCTTGTCGCCTCCTGCTGCATTGCTGACGGTCCACTCCGTCAGCATCCCCGGCACCGAAGCGTTGAGCGCGATCCGGGTAAATGCGTCCAGTTCGCTTTCGGGCATGTTACGCCGGGCCATTTCCTCCACAAGCCGTTCAGTTATCCCCTGCTGAAACTGCTGCGCCTGCCGTTTCCAGGCGGCATCCGCGGCTTTCTGAAAGGCTTCCTGCTCCCCGACTATCCGTTTTTGCTCTTCCGACACGGCCTTATCATACTGTTTGCGCTGTGCAGGCGACAACGCAGTCTGCAACCGCTCGATCTCTTCATCCGATACCTCCCCGCCTGCGGGTACAACTCTCTGTAAACGGTCGGCCGCCGCCGCAAACTCGGGATCGTCGGCCAGCCTGTCGGCAATGTAAGCATTCGCCTTCCCGGGGTCAATTCCCGACAGGACCTCTTCCACGATTCGCGCAGGTCCGCGTTCGCTGCGGCTCGTCGCAGCCGTCCGTACCGCATCGGCCACATAATCCCCCACCGGGTCGATATTGAAATGCTCCAACCAGCGTCGATCCCTCGCTTCACTTTGTTCGGTAAGCACTTTGCGGGCACGTTCGTCAGCCGCAGCCTGCATCGGTTCGATTCCGGGCATGACTTGTTCCCGGAAAAATTCGTCCAGATCCCGGTCGCTCTTTCGCAGTACCGTCCCCGACGGCAGCGCCATGTCGCCCGCCGCCGGAGCCTCGCTGCGTTCCGGATCGAGCAGCACACCCGACCGAACCGGAGTTGGATTCAGTATGCCACGCACATCGAAGCGCTCCACGGGCATCCGTCGTCCCGTTTTCTCCGCAGGGACCGACACGGCTCCGGTCTGCAACGTCTCGACAGTCTCCGACGCAGGCATGGATTCGGCAGCCCTCTCCCCCTGCCAACCGTCCATCATCCGCTGCGACTGCTCCAAAAAAGCCAACTTTTTCTTTCCGCGGAAATTCGGCGTCCATCCGGGTTCCCGCTCTTGCTCGGGCCCTATCCACGGATCACTCGGAACCCAAAATCCAGGATCGGCCGGCGATAATACCGCCGTATCGGTCCTTTCCTTCGACAACTCTTTACCAGTGCCGAATATCTCTTTCAGCGGACGTGCCGGCTTGCGCTCCATCCGGCGCTTCCCGGCACCTAAAATCTCCCCCAGCGGTCGTTTATTCTGATGTGCCATGATGTCAGTTCGTGCGAATGAATAAAACAATGTCGTCAACGCTATACCCTTCGGCCAGCGCATCGGCGATTTGCTCCCAGCCTATTCCGACGGAAGGTTTCGCAGTGATCGCCTCTTGCAAAATCCCGATGTCGTAATCCGACAGTTCATACCGCTTTCGGATCGGCGCGATCTGTCTTGCCAGCGCCGTAGCGGCTGCCACTTCTTGCTTGTTGTACGACGTGACATCCCGTACTGTCGTCATATCGAACTTTCCGCCGCTCGTGGTCGAGGTCCGAGTTTTCGGCAACAGCAATTTCGTCAGATAGGCCACATCGTCGTCCACACCCGTACCGGTTCCTTTCAGTATTGCGGCATTTCGCTGTTCTATCAACCGCTGCTGGTGCCGTTTCTGTTGCAAATCAGCACGAACTGCGGCTTGCCGTTCGTATGCGTCCGACCGATTACCGGCCCGCATCGCCTCACGGTCCATGTAGTCCTGCGCCGTGCGCAACTGCTTTTCTTCAGCAGCAGCATCGCGCCACCGCTCCCGGGCGGCTGCCGCACGATCCCCTGCGTTTCGTTCCAGCATGGAGCCCATCAGATTGCGGTATTTTTCATTGGCGAGAATATCGTTATCGCGCAGCTGCTGCAACCGCGCCAGCGTATTACGGTACAGTCCCGGCATCTTCGGGACATATCCGCGGCCCGATCTGCTTCCGAGGCCCTGAATACCGCCGAACAGCGCCCCGACGAACTCCCCGACGGCCTGTCCGATAGCCAGGTTCCGAAGTCTGCGCTGTTCTTTCGCTGTGTCCTCGGATTTAGGTTTGGCGGCGTTCACCAGCGCCAGGCGGGCGCTCTTCTGCTCTTCCAGCGCCTTCTGCCAGCCACTCAACGCCTCCTCCCGGCTCCGGGAAGCCTGCGAACGGCGGGCCGCAAGGCTTTCAGACAACCCACCAAACTCGGCATAGGGAGCCGCAACAGTTTCGGATACGCCCAAGGGTTTCAAAGGGGTATCAGGCACAGCCGGTTCCTCCCTGATTTCGGGAGCCTCCGGCGTTTCCGGCTTCAGATCTGCACCCGCGACCGGCTTATAAACTTTCTTCCGTATTTTTTCAGCCATAGCGTCACCCTATTTTGTATCGGCCCGCCCACGCGGGAATGCCTGCGGCATTCTGCGCCATAGACCGCACCTTTTGAGACACCCCTACTCCCGGAGATGCGGGAGCACCCGTCCCGCCACCCAAGGTACCTGCCAGCCCTGCAGCGGCTCCTGTAATCCCCTGTACCATGTTATCCACCCCCGAAGTGTCCATCAGATTCTGAATTTTCAGGTTGTCGAGATTCCGTGTTTCATCCATGTACTGTTGCTGCACCCGGTCTTTGTGCCGGGCTCCGGCTCCAGCTATCTGACTGACGACATCGGCATAATTCTCGTTGAGTTTCGCGGCTTGTGCCACCTTTGCCTCGTCGGTCATACCAGACTTCACTGCATTCGTGTTCGCCGCCTTCTGCGCTTCTTTATTATGTTCGAACACGCGGCGCAATGCGGCTCTCGAATCGGCCCGGTCGAGATAGTTTGTGCCCATCTCCGCATCCCGCCATTCGGCCAGTTTCTTTTTCTGTTTCTCCAATTCGCGTTCAGCCTGCCTGCGCCTCCTGTTCGCTGCCGCCGCACCGAATATACCCGAGGCGGCCGAGGCAATGCCGCCGATCAAGGCCCCGACAAACGAAACATACACCTTCGGGCTATCTATTGCAGTGAATCCAAGACGATCCAACGCGACGCAAAGGGCCCACACCAGCAAAATCCAAATATTCCGCCTACACATAGTATATTAATTTATTTACACGATTGCTCAAAAATAAACTATTATATTTACTTTTGCTACAAAAACGTAGCACAAAAAAACGCGAAAACCTTATGACCGCTCCGGTGAAAAAAACCGCTTCCCGTCGTAAGACAGCAGCCCGGAAGCAGCAGGAAGCGCGCCTCGAAAAGCAGGAACGCGACAAACTGATCTGCTACCGATATGCGCAACTGCGCAATGCTTCCCGCGTTGCACAAGAGTACGGAGTCAGCCGGATGTACGTCACTCGCACCTGGGAACGCCTCTCCCCCGACGAACGGGAAGCACTGCTTTCCGTCCGGGAACAGGTTGACGAGGACCTGAACCGCCGGATCGTAACAGCCGAAGCTGCCGCCGGCGATGAATTTACAGCGAACGTCGTACAGGCCCGCGAACTGCTGGGCAAAGAGCTGATCCGGCGTTGTACGAGCGTATCGCTTAAGGAGATCTCCGACAAGGATTTCACCTCCCTGCTCCGGCTTGTCGCCACAATCGCGACACCGGGTAATAATTCCGACAAACCGAACGGTCCCGAAGAGGATTTCTTCAATGCTCTGCGGCAGTCGATCCGAAAATCTATCAATCAAAACGACGAATAATATGGCAAAGCAAGAGAACAACCGCAGGCGTATTTCCGTTCCCGTTTCGGGCCTCGATACCTCGACGCCCGATCTGACCGTTGCCGACGGCAAGTGCGAAGAACTCCACAACCTGCGCTGGGAAACGGGCGGCTGGCATAATATCGACCCGCTGAAGATCAAACATTCTCTCCGGGTTCCAGGCGAGGACAAGGAATGGCTCCCGAAAATCTCGATCATCTACCACCACCCGGCCGCTGGTGACGACACCTACATTGCCTCCGTCCCTTATGACGACAGCGCAATCTACCTGCTTACCGTCATCATTGATAACGAAACAATCTACTGGGACTACGGCGATGTCTTCACCGAGAGACTGTCCTCCGACATCCGGATCACGCATTTCGGCAATATTTTGATCGTAATGGACAACACAAACCAACAGGTTGTGCATTACTACCTCAATGGCGGCACCTACGAGGAATTTCAAATTCCCCAGCCTCCCGTCGTGCGGCAGTCCACCATTCTGGGACTGGAAGGATATGGAGGAGTAGATTCTTCCAACAAGCCGATTACGTGCACCGGCATTGCAAAATACAAGACGAACGAAGTGAAGAACGGGGTCCCCTTTTACAACATCTCAACAGGGGTATTCTATATCCCTCAAATCAGTGCGGAATATTTCTGGGGTGAAATATGCTTTTTCGCAGCATTCCAGATGGCCGACGGCTCTCTCGTATCACCATCGGCCCTCGTCATCGCCGCATCTGAACCGTTCGCCGCAGGGGAGCAATATCGCAAATACATTAATTTTTCCTTGAAAAAGACGATTCAGCCAGGCGTGTTGTATACCGAAAGCGTAGATAATGAAATAATCGTCAAAGTCAAGACTGCAAGCGGGGACGGAGACTGTACCCCTTTCACTTTCTGGATACGCCCCTATATCACTATCACGATTCCCGACAACCTCGATACGAATCTCGTCAAAAGCATCATCATCTATTCCACGCGGATCAATCCCATCTGGGACAGCGAGAAACTCAACCGGCTAAATGCCGGCATAACAATCGGCAATAACATGATCCATAAATACTGGGCCGACAACCGCCTCCCCGAGCAACCCTTCTATTTTGTCAAATCAATTCCCATCGAAGACTTTTCCGACAGCGCATACAACATGTATCTCGGTGCTGACCTGCTTAAAGACATCGAACAGAACGGCGCCTACGAGCCCGTCGATGCCCATTCGCTCTTTTACGATGTAGCCAAAGAGTACAACTCCCGGCTGCATATCGGGGGAAATGCCGAGCTACGTCTCTTCGAAGGTTTCGGGGATGCCTTTTTTCCCGTCTCCACAAATCCTCCCCAATATAACATCATCACCAACATACGTATCGACAATACCGACTACCGCACCACGGCGGCCGCAACGCTGCCGCTCAACAGTTACACTACGTTCGTTCCGAATAAAATACTCTCTTATCCCGATTACCGGGCAACATTCATGTATGCACCGGTTTTAGAAGAGATCCACACAGCACCTTATAAAATAGACTTGCAACCCGCCCAAACGAACAATTTCGCTTGGGCGACATACAGGGACGACAGCGAACTGTACGACAACGAGACCTATCGTTACGTGAAATATTCCTCGGTCATATTCAAAGGCATGAAACCCGCTAGCCAGACAATCCATGCGACCGCCACCCTTGTCCCCCAGCGCAACAAACTCCGCGTTTCGGCTGCCAACAACCCGTTCTCGTTTCCGCTGGCCAATTCCTATGCCATCGGCACAGACAGCAACCGCATCCTGGGTGTAAACTCCGCGGCGATCGAAATGTCCGATGCCAAGTTCGGCGAGTTTCCGCTCTACGTCTTTACCGACGAGGGCATCTTCACGCTCCAGTCCGGCAGCGGCGATATACTGTATTCGGCGACGATCCCGCTCAACTACGACCGGATCGTCAACCCCGAAACGCTCGCCGTCAATCACAACGTGCTCTACGTGACAGCGCGGGGTATCATGGCGATGTTTTCCAACGAGAGCCGCCTGATCTCCGAACCGCTGAACGACCTGCACAATACACCGCCGCTCGACTACCTGCGCACGGCGAAGCTATACTACCAGCCCGCCCATAACGAGGTGATCGTTTGGAATCCCGCCCAAGCCATCGGGCGGGCCGCTGCGGGAACCCGCGCCTATGTCTACTCGCTCGACGGAAGCTATTGGTCCACGCGCGACTTTTACGGAGCAAAACTCAACACCAACGAACTGTTCGTCCGCCTGGCTCCCGGTCATATCCAGCTCCTCAACCTCGACGAGGAGGAGGCATGGCCCGACCAGCCCGTCCGGATCCGCCTGGTCACACGTCCGCTCAAATTCGGCTCCACGGAGTACAAACGGCTCGAAAGCATGATCCTCCGCCTTCACACTCCCAAAGCCTATCCGATGCAGCTCATTGTCGAAGGGAGCACAGATTTGAAAACATGGACCACCATGCGGAACACGGACCTCTCTGCCGCTGACCGCGACATCCTGCTGCGCCGGTTTCCATGCTCCATGTGTTACCTGCGTGTTACCTTCGAAGCTGCGGTCAGTTCCCGGCTCGAATTTACGCAGTTCGACATGGAGTACTACTTGCGCTTCCTGCACCGTCTGCGCTGACAACGTGCTACTGCACACAAAAGAGGGGGTATTGCACAAATTACTGCACAATACCCCCTCTTTTGCGACCTTCACTCTACTATGTAGAGTGGCTTGCGTTGTGCACTCGATGTTTCCGGGATGCACATTGCACGCTTTTCTTCGATTTCAGACCGTTTCCCTCCAAATCATCCCCACGTCCAGCGAGGTGTCCATCCGCTCCGAATAACGTCCCGAAACGGCCAGTAACTGCACCTTCTCCCCGTCGTCGTAAACAACCTCCATGTAACGCTTGTCGTAAAGCGAATAGAGGCCCGTGATCCATCCTTCCCGGACGTCTCCCCGGTGATCGGGATAGCTCGCCACCCGTGCACCCACAGCGGCCAGCCCTTCGTCGTATGTCACCCAGCCACCCATCACGCACACACCTCCTTTTCCCGCGTTGCGGCGTCGATCTCCGCCGCGGGAACCGACTGCCGCATCGCCTCCATCATCCGGCCGACCCCGGCGGCGAACATCATTTCGCATAGCTCCCGGGCAATAGCCCGGAACATTTCGCGCGTCACCCCGGCGGGCGGCACAAGTTCCATTTTCTTTTCCAGGTATGCCCCGATCTTCGGCCGTTCATCCCGCAACAGCGTCCCGACATCTATTGTAATTCGCTTGTATTCCATACTTTAAGTGTTTCATGGTTCATTGTTCATCGTCCGGCATTTCTCCCGAGTGCTCTCGGCAAAATCCGATCGGCCGAATATCCGGTCCCCGTTCGTCCTCGAATACAATCACGACGACCTCTCCTTCCGTCCTGCACCCCACGAGCCTGCATCCATCCGGCACACCCACCCGCAGTTCATATTCTTTATCCGATTTTTTCATCCAAAATGCGCTTTACCGTGCTTTCTTTCCACCCTCGATTGTTATTGAATCCCCAACGACGGACAACCGGATTCTCCGTTTCCACCGGTTCCCAAATCGAATCCACCTGCACGTTTTTGGTATGACCGCAGCGTGAACAGGTTTCGTATTTCGTCATTATGATCCGTTCTTTTTTTGTCGTTTTATCGACACCCAGGAGTGCGCTGTAACGATCCCGATAATCATGCCCGCATACGTGGCAAATCAGTTTTTCAAACATATCTTTATGTTGTTTTCGATCTTATTCTTCATTCGAAACCGGACTATCTCCACACACCTCGTCGTCCGCATCTGCCGGCCATTGGTGAAACCCGCACCATCCCGCATCAATCCCGCCCTCGAACCACTCGAAGAGCGGACACTCCCCGCACACCCTATTTTCGTACATGGTCCCCAGGCTTATCCTCCAACATCGAACAATCGACATAGATATTGCCGATCTTCGTATAGTTCCGGCACAACGTCAGCACATACGCGTTGTAGGCGTTGTCCATGTCGTAGTCAGGTTCTCCCTTGCGCAAATACCCCTTCCCGGCGGTGTAGAGCAACCGCCGGTAGGTCCCTTTATCGCAAACGTACAGATTGTCCTCACAGCCCCGACACCACATATTTTCTTCATAAACAGCGAATATGTCGCCGTCGAAAACATCCATATACCCCGACTGCCCGCATGAAATCTTCTCCACGAAATCCAACGCCGCAACGATCTCGCCCCCCTGCCGGAGAATCCCGGCGTATGCAATTACCTGCGACGCTTCATTGAAATCCACCTCAACGGACTGCAACTCTTCACCTTCGGCCCGACGATAATAAATCTGCTTGCGGACCGGCTTTGTGTGCTGCTTGACGTGGTACGGAACCGCCTCGTTCAGCCCGATCAGCCGGACGATCTCTCCCGCCTTGTCGAGCAGGTCGTCGAGCACGGCATGGAAATCCGGGTTATGGACAATCCCCGGAAACCGGTTGAACACCTCCCAATAGTGTTCGATGCGGCTTTTCTCGAAGCCGTACAGGTGTTCGAAATAGTAGAAAAACCGCTCCCGCGACAGCGGGTGCTTGTAGTCGATAATATCGGCTATCTGTTGTAAAGTAAAGGTCCTCATTGTCTGTTTTATTTTATGTACTCGAATGATGCAATGTCGCCGAAATAAAACCCGGTCAAAGATTTTCCGTTCACCGATTCGCAGGCTATCAGATTCGTTTCATAATCCATATATCCGATGATCGTATCTCCTTTCCGGCTTATAAACTCTGCTTTTCGGTTGAACTGAATGTATTTCGCAGGATTTTTGTAGAAATCGTCGTTATCATAAATCGGTGTCATTCTTTCTTGGAATTTTCTATCGTTGCAATCTCGTCAGCCATTTCGGTTGATATGGGCATTATGTTTCCATGAATCTCGTAATAATCGAAACAAGATGCAGCAATCAACAATCGAGCGGAAGCCGCCGGCTGCTTCCCATAACCACTACCGCAATGATACGGTCGACAATAAATTCCGGACGGTTCCACGTAAATTTCAAAATCATACATAGCACAATAAGAATTTTCCCCGGATTTGTAATGCGGTATATCGGGATATAAGTCTAATTGATCTTGATAACTGACCTCGCTCCCATCCGGGCGGATCACCCGGAAATTATCCCGGTTCCAATAGGGATGTCCCCCTTGTCGAATAAGTTTTACGATTCTCATTCCCCGTTCAGTTTTTGTTCGAATTTTTCCAGAACAGCCCCCGCATAGTTGACCGCCCCGATTACGAAATATCCGTCCGTCGCCTCTTTGAACGCGGCCACGGCCCTGCCGCGCAGCTCCTGCGACGCCCTGCGCAGGTCGGTTATCACCTTCTGCTGAATCTTCTCCCGCTCCAATGCCTCGTCGAGCGCCTGTTTGTAACGGGCAATCTCGGCCGACTCTTCGTGCTCCCGGATGAACATCTGTCCGTCCCCGGCCAACAGCCACAATTTGTCGATCTGCGGGAATTTGGCACAAATCCGCTCCGCCACGTCGAGCGAAATGCCATTGTTGCCCCGTTTGATCTGATAAAGGTTTTCACCCCGTGCAAGGCCGATATACCGTGCAAACCCGTTCGTGGACATCTTCGCCCACCCGATCACCGCCTCGATCCGCTGCCAGCAATCCATATCCGTATTTTTCGCTTTCATACTTTTCGCTTTACAGTTCAAAATTTCGGTGCATCTTTAGTTTCCCACCTTAACGTCCGTATCGCCCGGTCTATGGCATCTCCGATAATCGTGGGGTTCGGCTGTTTTCCCCGGCCGCCCCGCCGCCATTTCTGAAAATGATGCAGGATGCGGACAGCATGAACCTCGTCCGGCTTGTCGTCCTGAAAACTGCACATTTCCCCGCAATGCCGTATATTCCGGGTAATGATACATTGCCCGTAGCCGTCTATGCCTTCATTCTTCAGAAAAGCACACTCGCCGCACTTACAGTACTTTTTCATCTTTCTCCAGTTCTTCAATCAGAGCGTCGGCAATCATGACGGAGCTTTTCGCAATGATTCCCGGAATAGCCTTGTCGCCATCGAAACCATTGCCGGCTGCCAAACATCCGGATATTTCGCTTTGCATTGCCTGCCCGGCATACACCCGCAGCCAGTACTCGCGGTCAGTATTTAAGTTTTGCTTAATAGCTGTCCCGACCATTTTGCGGGCGCCAGCAATATGGTCATACTCTCCCCTCTCCAGCTTCTCTAGATAGTCGTCGTCGTGCATCATCAAGTCATTATTGCTCTCGACACCATCATTAAAATACCCGGACGATTTATAGACCCACACATGTTCCTCGTTATTCTTCGCAACTAACGCTACTACACAACATTCTGTCGGGGTTATTCTATCGGTACATATAATTCTTGCACTAAACCCAGATCGCGTGCACACCGCCGCTCCTCGCTTGGCGGCCTCTAAATCGAAATTCTTCATGGTTATCTCATTTTACGATTTTCACATTCTCGTCCGCCCCGATGATCCCCCGACGGCGCAGGCGTTTGATGAAGTTCTTCATGTTCAACGCCTGTTCGTAGTAGCAGTCCTTTTCGATCTTCACATTGAATCGGTGTCTAATCTGCATCTTCGGACCTTTCTCCGGATCATAGCAATACCCCGAACGTATCTCTACGATCGCTTTCGAAGCCTCCCGCGTAGTCGCATTGAACTTGTAAAGGGTGTGACCGGGAACTTTCGTCAGCCGACCAATCAGTTTGTATTCGTTCTGTTTCTTCTCGACGGCTTCGATCTGCGCCTTGCAAATCTTCTCGTTCGTGAGGCCGTCATGTGGGGTTAGAATATCCATAGCTCTATTCGTGAATTTCTCGCCAGCGATAACGGGTTGGATTTCTCTCTCGTAACTATTTTATTCTCCTCTTAAATATACAAAGGAGTCCTACTTTAGTAAGTAGGTGTTCCGTATGAACTAATTCCCAACCATCTGAGCCTCTTTCATTCAACCAAGTCTGAAAATTAGCGGGATGATACCATTCTGCAACTGCATATTCGAATTTCATCATAATTCCTCCGTTTTACCGTAACTGATGTATTTACTATATGTATTACAATTCATGGATCGAACGCCAGCCGATGACCATATCATCATCAATAGGTCCATTGTTCTCGTGCCAATGATAATTCCGAGCCCCGTTCGCCTTGTAAAAGGCTATACAGTATCTGGCGCATAATGTTGTTTTAACCAAAACATCACGGTTATCCTTCGGCAACTCCTCTTTCGGGTCATGCCAACGGGTCAACTCCTCACGCTCGGATTTTGCCCCAGCAAGATATGCCTGTATCAAATCCTCGCAGTAAATATCCTGTTCGTTGCTTGTGTCCATGTACAGCGACATTCCATTCCGGGCATACTCCCGGGCTTTCTCAAGCGTTCCCATGTTTCAAGTTCTTTAAAGTCTTTCAAACTGTTTAAAGTTTTTTCGCATACTTGGCAAGAAAACGGCCGGCTCGATGGTAGCCTGTATCAACTTTGAGCGTCGCATCGCAACCCACACGGCCATATCCCCAAACAGTTCCGTGGGTCCATCCCGATTTTGATTCCGCAAGGCTACCAATCGGAAAATCTTTTTTGACCTGCTCCAAATTTTCAGCATACACCTGATCCTCGTATATTTCGACGATCTTTTTGGCGGCGCAATATTGCTCTTTCGTTATCATATTTATTTCAGTTTTGCGAGATTTTGCGAGAATCTCGCTATTTCACCAAATCCACTTTTTATCGCCGAAACACTTTCGAATAACGTTATCTCTGTCATCATCGGACGACATCCTCCATTTATACCTGTCGTAAATGATATTCCCGACATATTCTCCCGTATTCTTATAAACAGACACAACTACATCGTCGCTGCCAGCTAAAGGCTCTGTAATAAAGTAAGCCATATCGTATTATTTTTCACTCTTTTTGAAATGTCCAATAATCTCCTCAACCGTGGCCTTACGGCATATGTAGTACCATCTCAAATAGTACCATTCTGTTATGTTTGTAATTGTGCATTTGAGAAAAAACGCGTCTTCATTTTTTCCCTTTTTGCATACATACCATTGCTCACGGTCATTCTCGTCGTTCATAGCCGCCAGCGCCTTGAACAACTCGATATTTTCGCCACAGTCAAAACATGTTTCGGATTTGCAATGGGTTCTCACCCATAAATCAATCTTACCGAATGCGGCTATCACAACCGGAGTATCGCCATCTATGCCTATCAAATCCTCGCATAACTCATATCCAATGTTAAAAAGCCACCCAATCAGTTCTTTCCGCTTTTTCACATCCTCGACACGGACTTGGATGTAGATATTAAAGCACGGGGTCGTGAATTTCATTCTATTCTTGTTTTAAGTTGTTCAACCTGTCTATCTCCGCGGCGATAGCTTCGACGGTCTTGCCCCGGCCTCGGCCATTACGACGCACTCGCTTTATCTTCTGAAACCGACGAATAACTCCAGTAGGTCGAAGGTATTCGTCAAGACCCGAATAGGCGACAACCTCATTGAGCCATTCCTTTACGTCGAACCCATCCGGCGGTCCTTGCCAAATACCGTCAATCAAAAAGTTTTTCATTTCTCGTTCGGTTTTTGATGTTAAGTTTTTCATTTCTGTTTGGTCTTTGGGGTTAACCCCGCGCCCCGTAAAGGGCGCGGGAATGATTGAACTGTGAAACTATTTCTTGAAAGCGGAAACCGGACGCACGGCGTACGTGCTATACTTGTAGTTGCTGAACACGCAGCCCGAGTAGCCGCTGTAGACGAACGCGCCGTTGGAATTGTACTCCGAGTCGGGGTCGGCTTCGCTCGTCCAGCCGATAGTCGTTGCGGGTTCGCCGCCGATCTTCTTGAACGCTTCGTCGAGGCCACGGAACCGGGCGTCGTACATTTCAATTGCTTCATGCCGGGTCGGGCAGCGGAAGCCCTTGCGGTATTCGGCGGCAGCTTTCTGTGCGCCCTCGAAATTGAATCCGCCCGGTAGGTCTTCTTTGGCGATTTCGAGCATACCGAAATTGGTTACAAGTACAACGGTCTGCGCTGTGGTCGGATCTTCGTGCTTCACCCATTCGTCGACGGGGATAAGGTTGCGCTGTTCCTCGGGGATGTAAATCCCATTTTCGATGTTGTTTTTCATCATTCGTTCAGTTTTTGGATGAATTCATTTAAATCTGTGCATTGTGTTTGATCGCATTTTCTGTCGGCCCCCAAGCAACCGTCCTGATATTTGCAAGACGACTTGAACGCCTCTATCGCTTTCTCCCGCATCCGCTCCTCGGCATCCTGCTCGGCAAGTTCGATAGCAGTAGACACATCCCATCTTGACACGACCAACTCGCGCCCTCCGAATCTTTCAGCATACTCTTGTGCCGTACACGTGGCATGTGTAATG
>ENA-ORCN01000065-ORCN01000065.1-human-gut-metagenome-genome-assembly--contig:-NODE-65-length-80459-cov-27.823679_pt1 | contig 80459 bp, 71 predicted proteins | sample MGYA00242984_ERZ507984 | MGnify/ENA primary metagenome ERZ507984 (study PRJEB26167, sample SAMN06115395) | human gut metagenome | host: Homo sapiens | place: China:Hubei | collected 2016-05-19 | study... | reverse complement strand
AATAAATGACCTCTTTATCATTTTTTCAAAAGACAGCCTTTTCCGTGCACCTTGCCCGGGATACGCCACCTTGGGAATCTGTACCGCCCGCGGAAATGTCCGCAACAATACAATTATAGTATAGCACGAAACGCGGAACAAAAAAAGAGGGAAGAAATACTTTTCTCTCAATTATCCACAGGGCGCTCCTCTTCGTGATGCTGCTTTAGTTCTTCTTCCCCAGCTTGTGGACCGTGCCATCCGGCTCTTTGATCGAGGTGTTGTTCAGCTGGGCGCGCAGGCTGGCCTTTACGTCCGCAACATACTCCTGCCGCAGGGCCTGCTGCTCTGCCTTTTCGGCATCGGTCAGGCCGGTGGTCTTGCTCTTTTTTGCCAGCTCGTTGATACGGGCAATCTTCTCGTTTGTCATCGCAGTTCTCCTATTAGATAAAATGTGATATAATATGACCGGGATGCCCCTTCCGGCAGCTGCGGCTCTTTTGGCGAGGCAGCAGGAGGGAGCTATTTGAATCAAAGCAAGTATAACAAAGGATGAAACCGATGTCAAAACAGTTGAATTTTGCACAGCAGATGGACGAAGTGTTGAAAACGCTGGGGCCGCAGCGGCCAAAGCTGCTGCTCCACGCCTGCTGCGGGCCCTGTTCCAGCGCCGTGCTGGAAAAGCTGTGCCGGTATTTTGAGATCACGGTGCTTTACTATAACCCCAACACCTGGCCTGCCGAAGAATACTACCGCCGGGGCGAGGAGCTGAAAAAGTTTGTGGCGCAGGCGCACCCGCTGGGGGTCACGGTCATCGAGGACCACTACGACCCGCAGGAGTTCTACACGGCTGTGCAGGGGCTGGAAAACGAGCCGGAGCGGGGCGGGCGGTGCACCGTCTGCTACCGTTTGCGGATGCGCCGGGCTGCACAATACGCAAAGGAGCACGGTTTTGATTGGTTCACCACCACGCTCTCCATCAGCCCCCACAAGGATGCTGCCCGCATCAATCAAATCGGGCAGGAGCTTGAAGCCGAATTCGGCATCAGGCACCTGCCCTCGGATTTCAAAAAGCAGAACGGCTACCTGCGCTCCCTCCAGCTATCGGAGGAGTATGGGCTTTACCGTCAGGATTACTGTGGGTGTGAGTTCAGCGCAAAGGCGAGGGGATGAACCGCTCAGTCGCCTGCTGCTTGCCTCTCCTGCCAGGAGCGGCGGCATTGCAAAGCAATGACGGTGAGATTTACTCCTCCCGCATTCTGGACACCAGAATTGCAAAGATGATCAGCCCCACACAGGGCACGATGTTGGTTGCCATACCAACAGCAAGACCGGCGCTTTCAGCCACCTTGCCGATGACCCAGGGCATCAGGATCGCGCCGCTGGATGCCACCGGCAGCATGATGCCCATGCTGGTCACGGTGGTCATTTTACCGGCGCTGGCCACGGCGGTGGGGTTCATACCGGCCATGGAGAAGGCAAAGGCGAACAGCAGCAGGATGGCAGGCAGTTGGCTGTGGGTCTGCATCATGGCAAAGTAGAAGGCAGTGCAGAAAACCGCCATAAACACCATGGCCTTGCGGGGCTGTTTGAGTGGGAACACAAAAGCGATGAGCAGGCGGCCGATCAGGGTGGCACCCCACATCACGGTGACGGTATAGGCCGCCAGCGTGCCTGCAATGATGCCGCTGTCCTTGAAGTAGGTGACCATCCAGCCCACAACGCTCTGCTCGGCGGCGTTCTGGCAGAACAGCAGGCCGGTGAGCAGCCAGAAGCGGGAGGAGCGCAAAAAGCTCCAATCGGTGACAGCTTCTTTGGCCTTGGCACGGCCTGCCATGGGGGTGAACAGGTATACCAGCCAGAGCACCAGACCCAGCGCTGCCAGCGCCAGCACGGCCAGCGTGGTGCTGACCCTGGCCGCGGCAGAGATCAGAAAGGGGCAGAGCAGGGCACCGCAGGCGTAGCAGGCGTGCATGGTGTTCATGCCCCGGGTGCGGTCTGCAGAGTTTCCGCTGACAAGGATGGTGCAGGTGTTCAGGACACTGCCCTTGGCAATGCCCACAATGAAGAAGGCCAGCACCAGCAGAATGGGCAGGCCGGTCAGGCCCATCAGGCCGTAGCCCACCGCATAGCCGATGGTCAACAGCAGGACGCTGGGCTTCATGCCCATTTTTCCCACCAGCGCACCGGCCAGCAGGCCCGCCAGCAGGTTGCCGATGCTCAGCAGGCTGAGCAGGGTGCCGGTCATGCCGTAGGCAAAGCCGTATTCCTCCTGCAGCAGGCTGACCACCACACCGCTGGAAATGGTGCAGATGCCGCTGAAAAAGAAGGTGACGAAGCCCGCGTTCCGCAGGCGGGTGTTCCGTTGTTCCATGGGATTCTCCTTGCAGTATTCGGGGGCGCAGCGCCCATAGTTGCTTTTATTAAAGCATATTCTGGTCAGAAAGCAAGGGCTGTTGAGCCAGCAGAAGCAAAATCAGCGCCCAGTGGAGGCACCCTGCCGTTCGTTCGGTGGGGCGCTTCTGTATTTTATTTTGCGTCTTCTATTGACAAAGATCGAATCGTGCGTTATGATATTGTACGGCATCAAACAGTTCTAAAGAAAACAATCCTGTCACAAACAATTCAAAAGGGAAACCATTATGCACGATGAAAGCAACAAACAGCCCTGCTGCATTCCTCCATGGGAGCCGCCGCAGGTCATCCCGGCGCAGGTGCGCCGGGTGAACAACCTGATCTTCCGCAAGATCAACCAGTTCCATCGGGAGAACAATGTGGACAACGTGACCCCCATGCACGACTGGATCATGAGCTACCTCTACTGGCACAAGAACGACCCCGTGTACCAGCGCGATATCGAACGGGAGTTCTCCATCACACGCTCGACCGTGACGAACATCCTGCAGCTGATGGAGCGCAAGGGCTACATCGAGCGCCAGAGCGTGCCGCAGGATGCCCGACTCAAGCGGCTGATCCTGACGGAAGAGGGAGGCCGCGTCCATGAAAAGACGATACTCTCCCTGCACCAGACCGATGAGTTTGTGGCCGGATTGCTGACGGAAGAGGAAAACGCAGAGCTTCTGCGGTTATTGAACAAGCTGCGCAAGGGGCTGGAATGACCCCTGCAAATAAACTTCAGGAGGATTACAACAGATGATCAAAAAACTTGTGTCACATCTGGGCGAGTACAAGCGCGCCGCGATCCTGACACCGATCCTATCTGCTCTGGAAGCCATCATGGATGTGCTGCTGCCTACCATCATGGCCTTTATCATTGACCAGGGCATTGAAAAGGGCGATATGAACGCCGTTGTCAAGTACGGCCTGCTCACCTTCCTGGTGGCGGCCATTGCCCTGCTGCTGGGCGTGCTGGCCGGCAGGTTTGCCGCCACGGCATCCACCGGCTTTGCAGGCAACCTGCGCGATGCGATGTATGAGAACATCCAGCATTTCTCGTTCTCCAACATCGACAAGTACTCCACGGCCGGTCTGGTCACCCGCATGACCACCGACGTGACCAACCTGCAGAACGCGTTCCAGATGATCGAGCGCATGTGCGTGCGTGCCCCCGTCCATCTGGTTTTCGCGCTCATCATGGCCTCCATGATCAGCCGTTCGCTGACCATGGTGTTCCTGGTGGCGATCGTGTTCCTGGTGGCAGTGCTGGCAGGCATTATGGTTCCCACCTTCGGCATCTTTGATAAGGTGTTCAAGAACTACGATAACCTGAACGCCTCCGTGCAGGAGAATGTCTCGGCCATCCGCGTGGTCAAGAGCTTTGTCCGGGAGCACTTTGAGAACGAGAAGTACACCAAGGCCTGCGAGAGCCTGTACAAGCAGTTCGTCCACGCCGAGAGCCGCCTGAGCTTCAACAATCCCGCCATGCTGGTCTCTGTGTACGGCTGCAACATCGCCCTGAGCTGGTTCGGCGCACATTACGTCCTGAACGGTGTGATCACCACCGGCCAGCTGAACGCCCTGTTCGGTTACATTATGAACATCCTGATGGCCCTGATGATGCTGAGCATGGCCTTTGTGATGATCGCCATGTCCGCCGCTTCCGCCCGCCGTATCGTGGAGGTGCTGGACGAGACCACCGACCTGCCCGCCCCCAAGGCACCGGTGCAGCAGGTCAGGGATGGCGGTATCGAGTTCGAGCATGTTACCTTTAAGTATAAGCACGGCTCCGGCCAGCCTGTCCTGAACGATGTTACCTTCAGCATCCGGCCGGGCGAGACGCTGGGCATCATCGGCGGCACCGGCAGTGCAAAATCCAGCCTGGTGCAGCTGATCCCCCGCCTGTATGATGCCGAGACCGGCTCTGTCAAGGTGGGCGGCGTGGACGTTAAGGATTACAGCCTGGATGTCCTCCGCCGGGAGGTCTCCATGGTGCTGCAGAAGAACGTTCTGTTCAGCGGCACCATCCTCGACAACCTGCGCTGGGGCGATGAGAACGCCAGCGAGGAAGAGTGCATCCGGGTGGCCAAGCTGGCCTGCGCCGATGAGTTCATCGAGCGCTTCCCCGACAAGTACAATACCTGGATCGAGCAGGGCGGCTCCAACGTGTCCGGCGGCCAGAAGCAGCGCCTGACCATTGCCCGCGCGCTGCTGCGCAAGCCCAAGGTGTTGATCCTGGACGACAGCACCAGCGCCGTGGATACCGCCACCGATGCCAAGATCCGCAAGGCGTTCCGGGAGGAGATCCCCGGCACCACCAAGATCATCATTGCACAGCGCATCTCCTCCGTGCAGGATGCAGACCGCATCCTGGTGCTGGACAACGGCCAGATCAACGGCCTGGGCACCCACGAGGAGCTGCTCAGGACAAACAAGATCTATCAGGAAGTTTACAACAGCCAGACCCAGGGCGGCGGCGATTTTGACAAGCAGGGAGGTGAGCAGTAATGGCACAGGTGAAAGAAGTGAAGGGCCCCGGCCCCCGTAGGATGGGCGGCCCCAAGCCGAAGGTCGAGAATCCGGGCAAGCTGCTCAAGCGGATCATGGATGAGGTGTTCAAGCACTATCTGCCCCACTGCATCCTTGTGCTGGTCTGCATCATCGTCAGCGCGCTGGCAAATGTGCAGGCAAGCCTCTTCCTCAAGACCCTGATCGATGATTACATCGTCCCCATGACCAAGCAGGCCACGCCGGACTTCGGCCCGCTGGCAGGCGCACTGGTGCGCATCGGCTGCATCTACGCCATCGGCGTGCTGGCCGCATGGCTCAACGCCCGCATCATGGTCAACGTGACCCAGGGCACCCTGCGCAACCTGCGCGTCCAGCTTTTCACCCACATGGAAAGCCTGCCCATCCGGTATTTTGACTCCCACCCCCACGGCGACATCATGTCGGTGTACACCAACGATGTGGACACCCTGCGCCAGATGATCAGCCAGAGCATCCCCCAGCTGGTGTCCAGCGCCATCACCATCGTGTCCGTGTTCACCAGCATGTGCCTGATGAGCTGGCAGCTCACCGTTGTCACCATGCTGATGGTGGCCCTGATGCTGTTCTGCTCCAAGAAGATCACTGCCATGAGCGGCAAGTACTTTGTGGCGCAGCAGAAGGATCTGGGCAAGGTGAACGGCTACATCGAAGAGATGATGGAGGGCCAGAAGGTCGTCAAGGTGTTCACCCACGAGCAGAAGGCTCTGGACGGCTTCCGGCAGCTGAACGATAAGCTGAAGGAAAGCGCCAAGCAGGCCAACAGCTACGCCAACATCATCATGCCTGTTACCGCACAGCTGGGCAATATCAGCTACGCGGTCTGTGCTCTGGCAGGCGCGGCCATGGCCGTTGGCAATGTCGGCGGCATGACGCTGGGCACCGTGATGGCTTTCCTGAGCCTGAACAAGAGCTTCAATATGCCCATCAGCCAGGTGTCCATGCAGGCCAACAGCGTGATCATGGCACTGGCCGGTGCGGAGCGTATCTTCAAGATGATGGACGAGACCAGCGAGGCCGACGAGGGCTATGTCACCCTGGTCAACGTCAAGTATGGCAAGGATGACGAGCTGGTGGAGACCACCGAGCGCACCGGCATCTGGGCCTGGAAGCATCCCCACCACGACGGCACCACCACCTACCACAAGCTGGCGGGCGACATCACTTTTACCGATGTCGATTTTGGCTATGTGCCGGAAAAGACCGTTCTGCACGGAATCAACCTCTATGGCCGCCCGGGCCAGAAGATCGCCTTTGTCGGCTCCACCGGTGCCGGTAAAACGACCATCACCAACCTGATCAACCGCTTCTACGATATCGCAGACGGCAAGATCCGGTATGATGGCATCAACATCCGCAAGATCAAAAAGGACGATCTGCGCCGCTCTCTGGGCATCGTTCTGCAGGATACCCACCTGTTCACCGGCACGGTCATGGAGAACATCCGCTATGGCCGCCTGGATGCCACCGATGAGGAGTGCATTGCCGCCGCAAAGCTGGCCAATGCCGATGGCTTTGTCAAGCGTCTGCCCGATGGCTACAACACCATGCTGACCAACGACGGCGCAAACCTGTCGCAGGGGCAGCGCCAGCTGCTGGCCATTGCCCGCGCCGCGGTTGCCGATCCCCCGGTGCTGATCCTGGACGAGGCGACCTCCTCCATTGATACCCGCACCGAGGCGCTGGTCCAGCGGGGCATGGACGGCCTGATGTATGGCCGCACCAGCTTTGTCATTGCCCACCGTCTGTCTACCGTCCGCAATGCAGACTGCATCGTGGTTCTGGAGCAGGGCCGCATCATCGAGCGCGGCAGCCACGACGAGCTGATCGCCAAGAAGGGCAAGTATTACCAGCTCTACACCGGTAATCTGACTGAAAATTAAAGAAAAATCGTAAAAAACGGAGCCGCTGTACAAAATGATGTGCAGCGGCTCCGTTTATTTTCAATTTGTTCAAATTCCTCACAAAGAAACTCCATTTTTATCCTGTACAATAAGGGTGCAGTCAGGGAGGAACAGAAAAACATCCTCCCAAGATGCCATGCAGGCAATGAAAACCGCGCATCTCCGGCAGAAACCGGGCGGCGCGGCCCCTTTAAAAAACACTGTCCCCTGCTGATGCGAGGCAATAGCCAAGGCAGCGGACAGACTACCAACCATCTCCTGACAGCCGCAAATGTTTGGGAGTTCTCATACACAGCCAGCGCCGCTTTCTCCTCCTTTCCACGGCGCTGGCTGTTTTTGTTTGGTTCCCGCCGCCACCTCAGCGGCAGGGGGCTATCCAATCAGCGCGTTCAGCTCAGATTCCTTTAATCTGGGCAGAGCGGAGACAGGGAGCATCATTTTCTCCATCCGATACAAGACCAGAGCGGGGCTCTGGTCTTTTTTTGCGGCAGAAGCCATAACGCTGCGTGTAAAGGCGAGAATCCTGTCCTTTTTGTAGAAAAAGATCAGCTGCACATGGCCGGTGAACAGGGCAAACAGGGCTGTGCGCAGCTCCCGGGAGCCGAAGAGGAGGAGCAGGTCGCTCTCCTCTAAAAAGAGAACGTCTGCCCGGTCAAGAAACTGCAGGGCGGTCTGGCACAGGGCCTCCCGCTGCGGCCAGTAGGGCGCGGCCTGCGCCAGCCGGGGAAGATAGCAGCAGAGCGCCCCGGCATCCCGGGCGGCGGCAAGGGCCTTGAGGTGGGCCAGCCGCAGGGGGCTGTCCACCAGCCCGGCGGAGGAAAAGCAGAAGGCAGAGGCTCCCCGGAACGGGGCGGCCTCCAGCTGCTCCGGCCCAAGGGCCAGCCCGGCGGTGTGGGTACGGTAGGGCAGAGCGGTGTCTGCTCCGGTGAACACCACCGGTGTGGGGAAGGCATCCGTGAAGCAGAGCAGGGAGCAATCCACACCATCCCGGGCAAGCTGGGCCGCCAGCTTGCGGCCAAAGGGGTCGGCTCCCAGCTGGGCCAGCAGAGCCGCCTGCCCGCCCAATGCGGCGTACCGGCGGCAGAAGCCTGCACCCCAGCCGCCGGTCTGCGCCCGGAATGTCTCCGTCAGCTCCGGAGCCGTGGCGGCGTTCAGCTCCAGCCAGACTTCGCCCAGACACAAAACGGACATGTGCACCCCTCCCTCCGCAAATAAAAATCGGGTTACAGTATACACGATTTGCCCATCGGATGCAACCGATCCGGGACAAATCCTGACGGAGTGGAAGTGCCCGCGGGCAGGAAAGGCTCGATTTTACAAAGACCACCTGTTTTTTACCAATGCCTGTTTTTCATTGCCCAAGGTTTACCTAAGATTTGCCTTACCATGGTTTCCCCTCTTTCTCCAAACGGATACAATAGAACCGTTCCCAAGAAACATTGCAACAGGGCCCGGGAGGGCTCAGGATAAGAGAGGAATTATCGTATGAAAGAACATAAAATGTCCCGCCGTAACTTCCTGAAAGTGGGTGCTGTGGCATCTGCCGCCGGTCTGATGACAGCTGCCCCCGTGGCTGCAAACGACGCTGCCGCTCCGGCTGCTCTCACCGCAGCTGACGAGGAGAACTGCTTTGGCCTGTTCCAGAAGAAGCCCAAGTACATCTTCCTGTTCATCGGCGATGGCATGGGCACTGCCCAGATCCAGTCTGCCCGGTTCTATCAGGGTACTGTCACCAACAACGGTGCCATCACCGAGGCAGAGCTGAGCTTTACCCAGTTCCCGGAGGTGGGCAGTGTGACCACCTACGACAGCACCTCCTTCTGCCCGGACTCCGCTTCCACCGCCACCTCCATCGCTTCCGGTAAAAAGACCGAGAGCGGTGTCATCAATATGTGCCCCTGGACCCGTGATGTGCCCTATGAGACCATTGCGGAGAAGCTCCATAAGCAGAAGGGCTACAAGGTTGGCATTGTTTCCACGGTGAACATTGACCATGCCACCCCTGCTGCCTTCTATGCACACCAGAAGACCCGCAAAAACTACTATCAGATCGGCGTGGAGCTGGCAAACTCCGGCTTTGAGTATTTCGCAGGCGGCGAGTTCCAGAAGGTGAACGGCGATGGCACCGGCCCCAACAATCACGAGGTGGCTGCACAGGCCGGTTACAATGTTGTCACCACCCAGGCCGGTGCTGCTGCCCTGAAGGCCGGGGCAGGCAAGACCCTGATCATTGCCGAGAACCTGGCCGACGGCAAGTCCATGAACTACGCCATGGATGCTGCTCCGGGAGAGTGGCAGCTGACCGACTATGTCCGCAAGGGCATTGAGCTGCTGGACAACAGCAACGGCTTCTTTATGATGGTGGAGTCCGGCAAGATCGACTGGGCCTGCCACGCCAACGATGCCGCTGCCTCCATCCATGATGTGATCGAGATGCACAACGCGGTGCAGGCCGCTGTGGAGTTCTACGCCCAGCATCCCGACGACACCCTGATCCTGGTGACCGCTGACCACGAGACCGGTGGTCTGGGCATTGGCTACAAGACCACCAACTACGATACCTTCCTGACCAACCTGGCCCACCAGAAGATGTCCTACGCAAAGTTCGATTCCACCTATGTGAACAACTATGTGAAGAATCAGACTCCCTTTGAGACCGCTATGCAGGACGTGAAGGCAAACTTCGGCCTGACCCTGCCCACCGACCCCGATGCCGCCAACGCAGGCAAGCTGCTGCTGACCGACTACGAGGTGGAGAACCTGCGCACCGCTTACGAGCGCACCCTCAAGGTCGGCTCTTCCAGCCAGAGCAAGATGAGCCAGCAGGATTACGAGCTGTATGGCACCTACATCCCCTTCAGCATGGCTATCTGCCACACCATCAACCACAAGTCCGGTGTGGATCACACCACCTACGCCCACACCGGTGCCATGGTGAACCTCTACGCCCGTGGTCAGGGTGCAGACAAGTTCCGCGGCGTGTATGACAACACCGAGATCTTCCACAAGCTGGCTGAGCTGACCGATGTGCAGTAATTGACCAGACCTTCTGTACCCCCAAAGCCCTCCGGGACGAGACGCACCGGAGGGCTTTTTGTGTAGGCCGGAATTGTGCACCCCGCCAAAAATCTGCCCCGCGAATTGGGAAAGATGATGGGAGTTGTGGTTGCAATAGGCCGGAAAAAGGCATATAATAAGACCATCAACAGAGTAAGGCCATGCGCGTTAAGTGCCGCATCAACGGGGAGTTGTGCTGCGGACGAAGGTAAGACCCGCGGTGCATGGCCTGCATCCCGCTGCTGCATGGACTTGGGTGCAGATGGGGCCGTCTGCGGCTCCGTCTGGATGTGAACCGTTGAATCACGCCCTCCTTTGTGCGGTTTGTCACAGGGGAGGGCGTTTTGCATTGCCCGCCCCGCGGTTCCCGAAACAGGGGAGGACAATTGATATGAACCATTCCAGAAATTCCGTCCGCAAGCTCACCATGCTGGCCCTGCTTACTGCCATGAGCATCGTGTTTGCCCGGGTGCTGAGCATTTCCACCGGCTTTGTCCGGTTCAACCTGGGCAGCCTGCCCACCCTGCTGGCCGCTGTGCTGTTCGGGCCGGTGGAGGGCTTTGCCGTGGGTGCAGTGGCCGATATGATCGGCGGCACCCTTTCCGGCTACGCCATCAATCCGCTGATCACGCTGGGGGCTGGCTCCATCGGCCTGACGGCGGGCCTTCTCTGGCGCGCCCTGCCCAACCTGCGGCTGGGCCTGCGCACCCAGATCAGCGTGTTTGCCGGCCATGCGGTGGGCTCCATTGTCATCAACTCGCTGGCACTCCACCTCTTCTATAACTATCCGTGGAGCGTGCTGGTGACCCGCATTCCCAACGCGCTGGTCCTGGCGGCGGTGAATACCGTGCTGGTGCGCCTGCTGCTGGAGAATAAAACGATCCGAGGCATTGCACAATGAACTATGAAGAAGCGCTGAACTATATCCACGCCGTCCAGTGGGCGGGGCACAAGCCGGGCCTGACCCGCACCCGGACCCTGCTGGCCGCGCTGGGAGATCCGCACAAGCAGCTGAGATTCATCCATGTGGCGGGCACCAACGGCAAGGGCAGCACGGCGGCCATGCTGGCCTCCTGCCTGCAGGCGGCGGGTTACCGGGTGGGCCTGTATACCTCGCCCTTTATCAACCGGTTCAACGAGCGCATTCAGGTAAATGGCCAACAGATCCCGGACGAGGCGCTGGTGCGGCTGGTGGAGCGTGTGAAGCCCGCTGCCGATGCCATGACTGATATCCCCACCGAGTTCGAGATCATCACGGCATTGGGGATGCTCTGGTTCGCTGAGACGAAATGCGACATCGTGGTGCTGGAGGTGGGCCTGGGCGGCACGCTGGATTCCACAAATGTCATCGACCCGCCGGAGTGCGCGGTCATCACGGCGCTGGGCATGGATCATGTGAAGGAGCTGGGCCCCACCCTGGCCGATATCGCGTCGGCCAAGGCGGGCATCATCAAGCCGGGCAGTCCGGTGGTGAGCTATGGCGGTGTGCCCGAGGCCGATGCCGTCATCGCCCGTACGGCGGCAGAGCGGCACGCGCCGCTGACCGTGGTGGATCTCAGCAGGCTGACCATCGAGGACGGGGATCTGGATGCTGTCACCTTTGATTTTGACGGCCTGAATGGCATCCGCCTGCCCCTGATCGGCAGCTATCAGCCACGGAACGCCGCCACGGCCATTACGGCCCTGCGGGTGCTGCGCAGCCGGGGCTGGAACATCCCGGACAGTGCCATCCGTGCTGGTCTGGAACAGGTGCGCTGGCCGGGCCGGTTCGAGCTGCTGCGGCATTCGCCCGTCTTTTTGCTGGATGGCAGCCACAACGCCCACGGAATGCGGGCCACCGTGCAGAGTCTGCGGGACCGCTTTCCGGGGCAGAAGTTCGTGTTCCTGCTCAGCATCATGGCGGACAAGGATGTGGACGAGATGCTGGCACTGCTCCTGCCGCTGGCCGGGCAGTTCGTCACCGTGGCGGCCCATACCCCCCGCGCCATGCCCGCTGAGACGCTGGCCGAACAGATCCGCACCCGGGGCGGCAGGGCCGAGCCCGCTTCCACCATTGAAGCCGGTGTGGCCCGGGCGGTCGCCCTTGGGGGCACCGGCCCCGTGTGCGCACTGGGCACGCTCTACTTCTCCGGCGATGTGCGGGAAGCGTTTGCAAAATTGAACCAGTAAAGAAGAGGGGCTGCGGCACACGGGAAAAACCGGTGCAGCAGCCCCCTTTTTTGCGGACTGGCTTACAAAAAAATGCCCCGCTGTTCTGTGCATCACAGAACAGCGGGGCAATATCATTTATGGGGCGGGAATGTGCTCAGGAGATGCGCTTCGGCTCAGGCCTTGCCTGCGCAGCCGAACAGCTCGATCTTTTCCTTGCACTTGTCGATGATGGCCTGAGCGCCGGGAGCCAGCAGCTTGCGGGGGTCGAAGCCCTTGCCCTGCTGATCCTTGCCAGCCTCGATGTACTTGCGGGTGGCCTCAGCAAAGACCAGCTGGCACTCGGTGTTGATATTGATCTTGGAAACACCCAGGCTGATGGCCTTCTGGATCATCTCGTCGGGGATGCCGGTGCCGCCGTGCAGGACCAGAGGAATGTTGTTGGTAGCCTTGTGGATGCGGTCCAGAGCCTCAAAGTCCAGGCCCTTCCAGTTGGCGGGGTAAACGCCGTGGATGTTGCCGATGCCGGCAGCCAGGAAGTCGATGCCCAGATCGGTGATCTTTGCGCACTCGGCGGGGTCTGCGATCTCGCCAGCGCCCACAACGCCGTCCTCAACGCCGCCGATGGAGCCGACCTCGGCCTCGATGCTCAGGCCCTTGGAGTGTGCCAGAGCGACCAGCTCCTTGGTCTTTTCCACGTTCTCCTCGATGGAGTAGTGGCTGCCGTCGAACATGATGGAGGAGAAGCCGGCCTCAACGCAGGCCTTGCAGCCCTCGTAGGTGCCGTGGTCCAGGTGCAGGGCGACGGGAACGGTGATGCCCATGGTCTCCACCATGGAGCTGACCATGGCGGCAACGGTCTTGAAGCCGGTCATGTATTTGCCTGCGCCCTCAGAGACACCCAGGATAACGGGGCTCTTCATTTCCTCGCAGGCGGTCAGGACTGCCTTGGTCCACTCCAGATTGTTGATGTTGAACTGGGGCACACCGTAGTGGCCATCGCGTGCCTTGATCAGCATTTCGGTTGCATTTACCAACATTATTCATTACCTCCGCAAAATCATTTTGGGGTGAAAAAGCCGTTTTGGATACAAGATTGCGCATCCTTTAACGAACCTAAGGGTAGTATACCCCAATTACAGGATAAAATCAAGGCGGTTCCCGCGGCGTTTTCAACACAAATTCACATTGGGCATTTTGATGTTGGAGATTCTGGCAAAAACCACTGGATCTCCCTTCAAAAAATTGTCATAATTCCGACTTGAATTTTACAAAAAGTACGGCGAAAAGTTTGCGTGTCGAACCCGGGAGGTTGAAAACTTGGTGGAAACTGTGGAATTCCACCTGGAAAGTGGGCGTACAAACTTGATTTTTGAACATTTTCCACCGGGTTTTCAACATGTGGAAAAATTTGAGCCGAATTACCGATTGTATAGCCTGCTGAATGTGGAAAACTTTTGCCTTCGGCAAACATTGCGAAGAATGCCGGGGTATGCTATACTTTAGAATGTATCAGTGTCAAAATATAGTAAAACTGAAACAGAACGAAACCATGGCGCGGCTCAAACGGCCCGCCTTGCCATAGAATGGAAGGAGAACACATCAATGGACGAACAGAAAATGCCGCGCCGCCCCCGCCGCAGCAGCACGGAGGAGCAGCCCAAGAATGAGAGCCTGGTCTACGGCAAAAACCCCGTGACCGAGCTGCTCAAGAGCGGTTCCGGCGTGGATACCGTGCTGATCGCGGAGGGCATGGCCCCCGCTGTGGCAGCTTACTATACCGCCATGGCCAAGGAGGCCGGGGCCACGGTCAAGCGGGTGCATCCCAACAAGCTGCGCCTGATGACCGGCACCGAGAGCCATCAGGGCGTGGCTGCCTTTGCCAGCGAGATCGAATATGTGACCGTGGAGGACCTGCTGAACGTTGCCAGAGAGAAGGGGGAGCCCCCTTTCCTGGTGCTGAGTGACGGCATCGAGGACCCCCATAATCTGGGCGCGGTGATGCGCTCTGCTCTGCTGTGCGGAGCCCACGGCATCGTCATCCCCAAGCGGGGCGGCGCGTCCGTGACCCCCACCGTTATCAAGTCCAGCGCCGGTGCGGCCGAGCGTCTGCCTGTGGCCCGCGTGGCCAACATCGGCGAGACCATCCGCCGCCTGAAGGATCAGGGGGTGTTCGTCTACTGTGCCGATATGGACGGTGTGCCCCTGCGCAAGAACAACCTGACCGGCCCCATCGCACTGGTGCTGGGCAGCGAGGGCAGTGGTGTGTCCCAGCTGGTGAAAAAGCTCTGTGACGGTGTGGTGCGGCTGGATATGGCCGCTCAGGGCACCGGTGTGGACAGCTTCAATGTCTCGGTGGCGGCTGGCATCATCCTGTACGAGATCCAGAGCCAGCGCGCCGCAGAGTAAGAAACAGCGGCCAGACCGCCGTGACCAGAACAGGGAGGGACTAGGATGCCAAAGGATGATAAGCGCAAAGAGCTGACACAGGAAGAGATCGATGCGCAGAACGAGAAGTTCCGCACGTTTTTCAGCACCAGCGTGGCACAGGTGCCCGAAGAGATGAAGCGCCGCGATGAGGAAAAGGAGAGCACCAGCAGCCTGCTGGGCAAGCTCTTTCACCGCGAAAAGGACAAAGAGGAGCCTGCCGCCGCCCCGGCTGTGCAGAATGAACTGCCGCCCACGGGTGAGATCGTGCTGGGCCATGAGGAAGAAGCCGAGGCCGGCCTGGAGCTGGCATTGGAGCCCGGAGAGCTGGAGGAAGCAGAGCCTGTGGCTCTGCCCACCGCGCCGGAAGCCCCCGCAGCGCCGAAGCCGGAACCCCGGCCCGCACCCCAGCCCGAGAAAAAGCCGGAGCCGCCCCGCCGCCGGGAACCCCTGACCCCGCAGGAGCAGCAGGAGGATGCAGAGATGGCCGAACTCAAGGCCATGCTCTATGGCACCCCCAAGCCCGCCCCGGTGGAGGAGGTGCAGGATGCCCCCGAAGAGGTGCTGGCCGTGGAGCCGGAAGCTCCCGCAGCGCCTGAGGGCCCGGCCATCCCCATGGTGTTTGCCGAGGATCAGTCGGTAAAGCAGGCGAAGTCTGCCCCGGAAGCCGCGCCAGAGGTTGAGCCGGAACCGGAAACGGCTTTCCAGTTCTTTGGCAAGGGCGCGGACGAGAACGAACCGCAGGCCCCTACCCGCACCGAGGCCCCCAGCAAGGACGACAGCATGAGCCTGCCGCTGATGGGGCTGGAAGAGGACGAAGCACCCGCCCGGCCTGCCGCCCCGGCAGAGGAGACCCCGGCCCAGCCTGCTGAGGAAGCGGCCCCTGCCGCACCGGAGGCTGAGGAGAAGCCTGAAGAGGAAGCCGAGCCGGAAACGCCCGAGCAGGTGGGGGAGAAGCTCCGCCGGATGGGCGCGGAGCTGACGCTGCGGTGTGTGCTGGAGGGCATCCTTGCCGTGGTACTGCTCCACTTTGGCCTTGTTGCCGAGGGGCTGCTGGCCCCTGTGGCCTCCCTTGACCCCGTGATCGCCCCGGCGGCGTTCTATGCTGCCAACCTGCTCTTTCTGGCCGGTGCGCTGGCTGTGGGCTGGCCTGTCCTGCGGGATGGTCTGCAGGGCCTCAAGGGCCGCCCCAGTGCAGACACCATGCCGGCGCTGGCCGCCTGCGGTGCGCTGGTGCAGGCTGCGGTCGCCCTGCTCAACGCCCAGAGCTATCAGAACTCCAGCTGGACGCTGCTTTCCGGCGTGGCCGCACTGGGCCTGTTCCTGGCCCTGCTGGGCAGCCGTGTCCTGCTGACTGCCGTCAGAAACGGCTATGACCTTGCCGCCCGATCCCCCGAGGGGCTGCAGGGTGCGTTCCGTGTCCGGGATAAGGACCTGATCCGGGTGCTGGCCCGGAGCCTGGATCAGAAAGACCCCTGGGTGCTGCTCAGCCGCCCTGTCCAGTGGGACGAGGCGCTGGTGGAGCAGAGCTTCGGGGAGCGCGCCAGTGAGCGCCGCGCCCGCAAGACAGCCCTGATCCTGCTGGGTGCCGCCGTGCTCAGCGGGCTGGTGTTCCTGCTGTTTGGCGGCGGGCCCAACGGCATGGCCGCAGCCCTGACCTCCATGCTCTGCATGGGTGCACCGCTGTCCTCCACCCTGGTTGCGGGCATCGCGTCTCTGCGCCTGCAAAAGACCGCTGCCGCCGCCGGTGCCGTGGTGCCCGGCTGGGCTGCCATTGAGGAGCTGGGCGGTGTGGACACCGTGCAGGTGGATGCCGACGAGCTCTTTACCGCCGACAGCGTGAACCTGGAGGATATCCGCATCTTCAAGGGCGGCCGCATCGACCGCGCCATCCTTTATGCGGCCAGCATCCTCAACCACAGCTGCGAGACCCTGCGGGGTCTGTTCCGCCAGATCATCGAGGACCGCACCGAGATCCTGTACCCTGTGAAGGACTTGGAGGTCCACCACGGCCTTGGCTTTGCCGCCTGGTGCGATAACAACCGGGTGCTCATCGGCAACCGGCTGTACATGGAGCGGGAGGGCGTGCCCCTGCCTGAGCAGGAGTACGAGGATGAGCACTCCCAGAACGGCGCGCTGCAGATCCTGTATCTGGCTGTTTCCGGAAGCCTGCACGCCATGTTCGTGCTCCACTATGTGGGCGGCCGCAACGCCGCCCGCGGTCTGGAGGTGCTGCAGCGGGAGAACATCCGCCTGCTGGTCACCTGTGAGGACCCCAGCCTGACGGCCCGCCACATTACCGAGGCTTACCATCTGCCCGAGGGGATGATCACCCTGCTGGATCAGGAGCAGTGCAGTGCGCTGACCCCTGCCCAGCCGGACGAGACGGCCCGCTGCTGTATGCTGCATGATAAGGGCTTTGCCAGCCTGATCGGCGGCCTGCGCGCGGCGGAAAAGGCCCAGAACGCCGAGACGAGCGCCACCACGGTGCAGATGGTCTCGGTCTGGTTCTCGGTGGTCATCGGTGTTCTGCTGACCTACGCGGGCAGCATCGGCACCCTGTCGGTGGCAGCTGTCCTGATGTATCAGGCAGCTTGGAGTGCTTTGAGCATTGCGGTATGCGCCCTGAAACAGCATAACTGAAAATAATTCATAAAATGAAATCGTACAAAAAGAAGCGGCTGTCGTGTCAGCCGCTTCTTTTTGTTGCAATTGCGGACAAAGTGTGTCATACTCTACCCAGAGTTTACGGAAAGAGAGGGGAGCCCGCTATGTCATATCGTGCCGCGATCTGTGATGACAGCACGACCGATGCTGAATTTGTGGGGAGCATTCTGCACCAGTGGGCCGCAGAGCGTGGCATTGAGGTGGAGAGTGAGCGCTTTGCCTCGGCGGATGCCTTTCTTTTTCGCTACGCAGAGGACAAAAGCTTTGACCTATTACTTCTGGACGTGGAAATGCCGGGCACGGACGGTGTGACGCTGGCCAAAACGGTGCGGCAGGAGAATGAAGCCGTGCAGATCGTGTTCATCACCGGCTACTCCGATTACATTGCCGAGGGCTATGACGTGGCCGCCCTCCACTACCTGGTGAAGCCGGTCAGCCGCGAAAAGCTCTTTGCTGTTCTCGACCGTGCCTGGGAAAAGCACCGCCGCAACGCCCGGTGCCTGAACCTGGAGCTTTCCGGCGAGCTGGTGCGCCTGCCGCTGTATGAGGTGCGGTATCTGGACGTGCACCAGAATTACGTCACGGTTCATGCCAGGCAGGATTACACCGTCAAGCGGACGCTTGGTGAGTTCGAGGCCCAGCTGGACGAAGGCTTCCTCCGGGTGGGGCGGGGGATGATCCTGAACCTGAAACAGATCCGCCGTGTGACCAAAAAGGAAGTCGTGCTGGCCGATGGTACCGCCCTCCCATTGCCCCGGGGTGCCTATGAGCCCCTGAACCGGGCGATCATTGAGAGGACTTAATGATGAAACTTAAATTCTTTTCAAAGCTCCTCGATCAACGCATCGCCGCTTACCAGCGGGAGCTCATCGAGACCCACTACAAAGAGGTGGACAACATGTACCGCCAGATGCGGGGATGGCGGCACGATTACCGGGGACACATCCAGACCATGAAGGTGCTGGCGGCACAGGGGAATCTGGACGGCATCAAAGCCTACCTGGATGCATTGGATACCGACCTGAACACTGTTGATCTGGCTGTAAAAACCGGCAACGCCATGGCTGATGCCATCATCAACAGCAAGATCTCCCTTGCCAAGAGCCGAAATATCCCGGTGCAGATCGATGCCCATATCCCGGTCAAACTGAAAATGAGTGAGCTTGACCTCTGCTGCATCCTGGGCAACCTTTTTGATAACGCCATGGATGCCAGTGCGGAGCTGCCCGAGGAGGAGCGGCTCATCCGGGTATATATGGATATGAAGGGCACACAGCTCTATATCTCCTTCACTAATTTCACGGCAACTAAAAAGCAGAAAAAGCTTGCGGGCCGTTTTGTCACCACCAAGGGCGAGGGCCACGGCTTCGGGCTGGTGCGCATTGATGCCATCGTGGAAAAGCTGGATGGCTACCTCAGCCGCAACAGCGAGGATGGGGCATTCACGACGGAGATATTGATTCCACAGGTTTAGCAATTCATCCCCCAAATCAGGCGTTTCGTCCCCGGAATGTGTCGGGGGCGATTTTTTGTGTTAGGATCATTGCCAGACAAGTGAAAGGGGATTCCAAAATGGGAAAGAACGAGAAAACAAAAAAGCCAAAGCCCAAATACAATGTCTGGCAGAACACTGCCTACATGCTCTCGGTGGCCTGGGACACCCGACGGAGCGTGCCGCTGCTGGTGGTGCTGCTGGCCGTCTGCACGGCAGGCAAGACCACTGCCGAAATGCTCATCAGCCCGGCGGTGCTGGGCAAACTGGAAAGCGGTGCGCCGCTGGGCCAGCTGCTGGGTGCCATCGGCGGGTTCACCATCCTGCTGTTTGCCCTGACCGCGCTGTGCTACTACATCGACCACCTCACCATGTTTGGCCGGTGCGGCGTGCGGCTGGAGCTGCTGAAGCGCATCAACACCAAGCGCACCCGCACGGCCTATGCCAACCTGCTGGATGAAGCCTTCCGTCTGATGTACCAGAAGGGCCACGATGCCTGTATGAACAACCGTGCTTCCGGCGAGGCTTTCTGGAAAAGCTGGACGGATATCCTGACAAACCTCATCGGCTTCGGGGTGTATCTGGCTCTGCTGTCCGGGCTGAACCCCTGGCTCTGTGTCCTGACGGCCCTGACCGCTGTGGTGAGCTATTTTTCCACCAGGAATATCAACGAGTGGGGCTACCGCCACCGGGAGGAGGGGGCAAAGATCACCCGGAGCCTGCATTACCTGCGCAACACCGCCGAGGGACGCGAGTTCGGCAAGGATATCCGCATCTTCGGTCTGCGGCAGTGGCTCACTGACCTGTACGATTCTGCTTTGCGGCTCAACTATGCCTTTCTCGAAAAGCGGGAGCGCGCCTACCTGACCGCCAACCTCATCGACCTGGCCCTGCTGCTGGTGCGCAACGGTGCGGCCTATGCTTATCTGCTCTGGCTCACCGTGACCAGGGGCTTGCCGGTGTCGGAATTCCTGCTCTACTTCGGTGCGGCCTCCGGCTTTGCCCAATGGGTCACAGGCCTGATGGAGCAGTTTGCCCTCCTGCGCAAGCAGAGCCTGGACATCTCCACCATCCGGGAGTTCCTCGAGCTGCCGGAACCCTTCCGGTTTGAGGAGGGCATCCCGCTGGAAAAGCGGCTGGATATGCCCTATGAGCTGCAGCTGGAGGATGTGAGCTACCGCTACCCCGGTGCGGAGAAAAACACCATCGCCCACATGAGCCTGACACTGCACCCCGGCGAGAATCTGGCCATCGTGGGCTTGAATGGCGCTGGCAAGACGACACTGGTCAAGCTGATCTGCGGCTTCCTTGATCCCACCGGGGGGCGTGTTCTGCTGAACGGGCAGGATATCCGGCAGTATAACCGCCGGGATTACTACAAGCTGTTTGAAGCGGTCTTTCAGGATTTCAGCGTGCTCTCCTGCACGGTGGCCGAGAATGTGGCCCAGGCCATGGACGGCATCGACGAGGAAAAGGTGCGGTACTGTCTTGACCAGGCAGGGCTGACGGAAAAAATCACATCCCTCCCGGCGGGTATCAAGACCCATGTGGGCCGGGATGTCTATCTGGACGGCGTGGAGTTCTCCGGCGGCCAGACCCAGCGCCTGATGCTGGCCCGTGCCCTGTATAAAGACGCGCCTATTCTTGTGCTGGATGAGCCCACTGCCGCCCTTGACCCCATCGCCGAGGATGATATCTACCAGAAGTACAACGAGATGACCCGGGGCCGCACCAGCCTGTTCATCAGCCACCGACTGGCCTCCACCCGTTTCTGTGACCGCATTCTCTTCCTTGAAAACGGCCGTGTGGTCGAGGAGGGGGCCCACGACCAGCTGATGGCCCAAAACGGCGGCTATGCCAAGCTGTTTGCGGTGCAGAGCAAATATTACAAGGAGGGCAAGGCCGTATGAACGAAGAAAAAATGACCCTGAAGGAAAGCGTCCGGCTGACCCTGCGGGCCTGGCGCTTTTACTGGAAAAATACGCCCCGCTTTGTGCTGTCCACCGTGCTGTGGGCACTGGCGGATGCCGTCAGCCCCTATGCCGTGGTCTGGTTCTCGGCCCGGCTGGTGGCTGAGCTGTCGGACGCGCGGGACCCGCAGGCCCTTGCCGTGGATGTGGCGTGGGTGCTGGGCGTGACCGCTCTGCTCACGCTGGTGCGGTCGGTCCTGCTCCACTGGAAGAGCGTGGAGCGGGAACAGCTGAACTGGCAGCTGGGCCATGACTGCTTTATGGAAAAGCAGATGTCCATGGATTATGCCGACGAGGACAGCCAGCAGGTCTACGACCTCTACAATTTCATCCAGCAGAGCGAAAGCTTCTGCAGCGGCGGCAATCCTAACGCTGTGGCGCTGCTGGACAGTGTATCCGCGGCGGTATTCCGTATTCTGGGCGGCGCGGTGCTGTCGGTGGGGCTGTTCACGGCCAGGGTGCCCGCCGGCCCGCTGACAGCCTTCAACAGCCCGCTCTGTGCTTCGGCAGTGCTGGTGCTGATCCTAGCCGTGGCGTGGCTCTCGCCGGTGTGCGCTTCCAGCGCGGGCAGCAGCAGCCCGGATATCGAGGAGGAGGGCCGCTGGGGCAACCGGCTCTGGGCCTTCCTCATGGGGGTATGTCGGGACGACAAAAAGGCGCTGGACGTGCGGATGTACGACCAGTTCGAGTTTTTGAAAGATCACGCCGCCGTCTCCATGCCTGCCTTTGAGCGGGCCCGCAAGGGGAAATTCGGCATCCTGAATGCCACGGGCAACGCCGTTTCGGCTCTGCTCATGGGTCTTGCCTACCTCTTTGTATGCCTGAAGGCCTACGGCGGGGCCTTTGGTTTGGGCGCTGTGACCCAGTATGTGGGCGCAGCCACCAACTTTTTTGTGGGCATCGGCGGGCTGTTCACCGCCGTGGGCGACTGCAGATTCAACGCACCCTACCTGAAAACGCTCTATGACTATCTTGACTTGCCCAACAAGATGTACAAGGGCAGCCTGACCACCGAAAAGCGGAGCGACCGCCAGTATACCGTGGAGTTCCGGGATGTCTCGTTCCGGTACCCCGGCAGCGAGCAATATGCCCTGCGCCACCTGAGCATGACCTTCAAGGTGGGGGAGCGGCTGGCCGTGGTGGGCATGAACGGCAGCGGCAAGACCACCTTCATCAAGCTGCTCTGCCGCCTATACGACCCCACCGAGGGTGTCATCCTGCTCAACGGTATCGACATCCGTAAGTACCGCTACGATGAGTACATGGATATCTTCTCGGTGGTGTTCCAGGATTTCAAGCTGTTCGCCCTGCCGCTGGGCCAGAATGTTGCCACGGCCCAGCATTATGATGCCGCCCGTGCCGCCGACTGCCTGCAAAAAGCGGGCTTTTCCGACCGGTTGGCCCGGATGCCCAAGGGGCTGGACACCTGCCTTTATAAAGATTTGGACGAGGATGGCGTGACCATCTCGGGCGGCGAGGCCCAGAAGATCGCCATTGCCCGGGCCCTGTACAAGGATGCACCTTTCATCGTGCTGGATGAGCCTACCGCCGCCCTGGACCCGGTGGCTGAAGCGGAGATCTACGCAAAGTTCAACGAGATCGCGGGCGATAAGACTGCAATTTATATCAGCCACCGGCTGTCCTCCTGCAAGTTCTGTGATGAGATCGCCGTGTTCGACCACGGCGAGGTCGTCCAGCAGGGCACCCATGAGGAACTGCTGGGGGAGCCGGATGGAAAGTATTACGAACTGTGGAACGCCCAGGCACAGTATTACACCGAAGAAAGCGCGTGAACCTGGCCTCCCTATCAGGGGAGCTGTCACCGGAGGTGACTGAGCGCCTTTTGACCCTGATGTTCTGCACAAAAAAATCGGAAAAAACTGGAATTCCTGACGAAATCGGGTGCGAAAGCACAGCACTTTGGGCGAAAAACTTGACCCACATTGGCCGGACGTGTAAAATAAATCAATAGTGAGAAAAATCATGGACGCGAAATTTTTCCATGTGTGCGGCATTCCTTTGATCCCATGGGATGAAACAAGGAGGGAAGTTCGACCCAATGAAATGGAAATTCCAAACCGCGGGGCGGCTTCTGGCCCTGCTGGCTCTGAGCGGGGCCCTGCTGGCTGCCCCTTTGCCCGCGCAGGCCGCGCCCGGTGTGCTGACAGGCCTGACCGGAACCGGTTCCAAGCTGGAACTGGAGCTGACCGAGATGGAACTGGAGATCACCGATGATGACCCCCGCCCCAAGGGCTACCTGTACACCAGCGGACAGAGCGATTATTACTTCATCGTCTGGATGAGCAGCAACTCCAATGTTGCCACGGTGGATGGCGACGGCAAGGTGACGGGCCGCAATGCAGGCACTGCCATAATCACCGCCATCTCCGACCACGGCGAACGTGCCGCCTGCAAGGTGACCGTGACCCGCAAAAATGAGGAAGCAGCCAGAAAAAAGCCCACGCTGGATACCACCAGCCTGAGCCTTGTGCTGCAGTACAATGACCTGCACCCCGCCCACCAGCTCCAGCTGACCAACAGCGACCACTCCTTCCTCTATGTCTACCAGTGGATGAGCAGCAACCCCGAGGTGGCTACGGTCAGCGACAAGGGCCTTGTCACGGCTCAGGCGGCGGGCACCACCACCATCACGGCAATGGTCTCCAACGGCCAGGCTTTGCGGTGCAGCGTCACGGTGACTTCGGATATCGGCAAGGTGACCTTGAACAAGAGTGACCTGCTGCTCCGCACCGTGGGCACCCAGGAACGTCTGACGGCCACCGTTGCGGTGGAAGGCGGCGGCAGCGTGCCCATTACATGGGTCAGCAGCAACCCGGGTGTCGTTACCGTGGATGCGGATGGCGTGGTGACCGCCATTGCCGATGGAGAAGCCAAGGTCACGGCTCTTTCGCCCGCCGGACGCTTTGACGTGTGCAGCGTTGTGGTGGGCATGGCGGCGGAGAAGTACGAATCTGAAGCCGACCTTGCTGACGAGCTCAAGCTCCCTGACCCCTACGTAGCCGTAAGGCTGAACAAACTGGCATAAAGAAGAAGCACCCGCCCATGGCTGTTTTTGACGGCTATGGGCGGTTTTTGCGTGTATGGAAACGGATGCACTGGGAAAAACTTGCCGAAGAGGAATTTTTTGCAAAAAATATTTTGCGTTGCGTGTTGTGGCGTACCTGACACATCCGGCTGCCTCCGGCAGGTGAAAAAGGACAAAATGGCCCGAACGTTGTTTAAGACAGGGGGCGGATGCCCCACGGAGTGGCAAAATCTCTGCAAAAAAGGCGGCTGTCCGGCCTGCTTGACACATTTAACAAAAATTTGACGTGAAGTGATTGAATTTGCAACTCTTGACAGAAGGCGGGACAAACCATTATCCTTTTATCAGAGGAAAGTATTTTATGTCGCCAGACGTTGGAATGCCTGGTGTACAAGTGTGTGTCAGGAGGGAAAGAATATGACCAACTACCGGAACCGAATCGGGGAAGCCATTGCCTTTGCCCGGAACGTGGCGGGCAGATCTCAGCAGGAGCTTGCGGATATGCTGGGGCGGGACAAGCGTACCATTCAGAAATGGGAGCGGGGCGAGATCCGCATTGCGCTGGAGGATTATCTGGATGTATTCGATACTCTGCACCTGCCGGTGGGGCCCTATGAAATGTGGATCCGGCATCCGGAACTCTTTCCGCGCGGCATGGAGGATATCAAGGGCTTCAGCACGGAGAAAAAGCGGCGGGTACTGGCGGATTATTACCTGCATCAGGCTGCACCGCTGGAGATCGAGCAGGAGTATTACATCCTGTTCGGCGACCACGGCAGCAACAGCTGCGGCATCCGGCAGGAGCAGCTGGCCAACCTGCAGACTCCGCTCCGTGACCGCAAACGGATCGTGAACCAGATCATCGACAACTACTATGAGGCCCGGGCCATCGGACATCTGACCGACCCAGAGGGCCAGCAGCCAGTGATGCCCATTCTGGAAGCCTGCTACGATGCCAGTGCACGGAGCGTGGAAGCCAACGAGAACCGGTACAGCATCGGCAGCATCGAGGACTATCTGGACGATGCGGCAAAACCGGCAGAAGAGTGAACCGAACAGCAGACGGCCATGTGCAGCCGCCTGCTGTTTCTGCGTTCGGCTGCCTGCGGGAAAATATTGTGAAATTTGCGGATTCCTGCTATACTTATCCTATTGATGAAAAAGAAGGGTGAGATAAATGGCATACAACATGGGCGGTCGGCGCTACCGGCCGGTGGGCAGCGGAAAAAAGCGGACTGCGCCGCAGTACGGGCCGGTGGGCACAGGCTGCCCGTTTGTGGAGGAGGCCGTGGCGCGGCTGTACCGGGAGCAGAACGAGGAACATTTCTGGAGCCTGATGAACGCCCTGAACTATGCGCTGGAATTGCAGACCAAGGTGCTGGTTCCGCTGGATGCGGCGGTGGACCCCCAGAGCGGGGCCGCCCCCTGGGCACACCTGCCCATCCCGGAGGATCGGGCCGAGGGCCTGCCGCCCTGGCTGCTCCACGCCCGGAAAGAGCGGCACTATCTGCCGCTGTTCACTTCGGTAAAGAACGCCGAGGCGGAAAAGGCCAGCGCAACCCGCCCCATGGTGGAGCGCAGCCTGCGCAGCGCCATGGAGTATGCGCTGGAAACGGACGGCATCGATGGTGTGGTGCTGGACCCGTGGACAAGCTCTGCCACGCTGGATGTCTCCCTGCTCAGCGGGCTGCTGAAATCGGAGCGGGGAAGCGACAACCCCGGCGCTCAGGAGCTGGAAGCCGGGCACGCCGCCGCCCGGGCCGGGGATTGGCCGGAGGCAGCGGCCCGCTACACTGCCGCCGCCGAGGCGGGCAGCGCAGAGGCGCTTTCTGCCCTGGGGGACTGCCTGTACTATGGCCGGGGTGCCCGGAAGAATAAGACCCAGGCCCGGCGGATGTGGAAAAAGGCCGCACAGGCCGGGGAGGTGCAGGCCATGATCGCCCTGGGGGATGACTGTGCCGCATCGGGTGGGGAGATGGCTGAGACCCTGCAATACTACCGCCGCGCCCAGAGCGCTGCCCGGGAAGTGCCGGACATCGCCTACACCCCGCAGGTCTGCCTGCGTCTTGCCCAGTACGAGACCCAGTACCTTTCCCGCAAAAAGGCGCTGCTGCAGGTGGCGGAAGCCGTGCAGGGGTTTCGGATCCTGCAGGCCGAGGGCGAAACGGATGCTGCAGCCTGGCTGCGGGAGGCTGAACTGCTGACCGATCAGCTGCTGGCCGACGATAAAAACGCCTGAAACACAGTTTCTTTACATTTGTTCTAAGAAATCGTCATAGGAAACCGGTAAGATATTCAAGGAAATATTCTGCGCCGAAGAAAAGAGGACAAGCACTATGAGCAAAGTGATCGGAATCGACCTTGGCACCACCAACTCCTGCGTGGCGGTGGTGGAGGGCGGTAAGCCTGTGGTCATCACCAACGCCGAAGGCGAGCGCACCACCCCCAGCGTGGTGGCCTTTACCAAGGATGGCGAGCGTCTGGTGGGCGGCGCGGCAAAGCGCCAGATCGCCACAAACTCAGGCCGCACGGTGTCCAGCATCAAGCGGTACATGGGTTCTGATCACCGGGTACATATCGATGGCAGAGACCTGACCCCGCAGGAGATCAGCGCCATGATCCTGACCAAGATCCGCCGCGATGCCGAGAGCTACCTGGGCGAGCCGGTGACCGAGGCCGTCATCACGGTGCCTGCCTATTTTGACGACAGCCAGCGCAAGGCCACTCAGGATGCGGGACGCATTGCGGGCCTGAATGTTCTGCGCATCATCAACGAGCCCACCGCCGCCGCGGTGGCCTACGGTCTGGACAATGAAGCCCCCCAGAAGATCCTGGTCTACGATCTGGGCGGCGGCACCTTTGATGTTTCGATCATCGAGATCGAGGACGGCACCTTTACGGTGCTGGCCACCGGCGGCGATACCCATCTGGGCGGCGATGACTTTGACGAGCGCATCGTTGAGTGGGCTGTGGCGGAGTTCCGCAGATCTGACCGCATCGATCTGACCAAGGACCCCGCCGCCATGGGCCGCCTGAAGGAGGAAGCGGAAAAGGCCAAGAAGGAGCTTTCCAGTGCGCTTTCCGCCCAGCTGAACCTGCCGTTTATCGCGGTGGGCAAGGATGGCCCTCACCATCTGGATCTGAGCCTGGGCCGCCCCCAGTTTGAGATGATGACCGGTGACCTGCTGGCCCGCACCGTTCAGCCGGTGCAGAACGCCCTGCGGGATGCCGGGATTTCCGCCAGCCAGCTGGGCAAAGTCCTGCTGGTGGGCGGCAGCACCCGGATGCCTGCTGTGGAGCGGCAGGTCCGGGAGCTGCTGGGCTGTGAGCCCAGCCACACCCTGAATCCCGATGAATGCGTGGCCATGGGTGCCGCCGTGCAGGGCGGCCTGCTGCAGGGCGGCGGAAAGCTGGCCGGTGCCACCGGCGCGGCCGCGCAGGGCCTTGTGCTGATGGATGTCACCCCGCTGACGCTGTCCATTGAGACGCTGGGCGGCGTGGCCACCCCCCTCATCACCCGCAACAGTATGATCCCCACCCGCAAGAGCCAGATCTTTACCACGGCCCGCCCCATGCAGACCAGTGTGGAGATCAATGTGCTGCAGGGCGAGCGCCACTTTGCCCGCGACAACAAGAGCCTGGGCAAATTCAAGCTCACCGGTATCCGCTCCGGCTTCTCCTCCAAGCCCCAGATCGAGGTCACCTTTGACATTGATGTGAACGGCGTGGTCAAGGTGTCTGCAAAGGATCTGGGCACCGGCCGGGAGCAGAACATCACCATTACCGGCAGCACCAATCTTTCTGAGAACGAGATCCAGCGCGCCATGGCCGATGCCGCCGCCTACGAGGAGGAGGATACCCGCCGCAGGGAGCGGCTGGAACTCCACAACCAGGCCGAGATGCTGGCTTACAAGGTGGATGAGGCCCTCTCCAAGTGCAAAAAGGAGCTGGACAAGGACGAGAAGAACCGGGTCAGGAACGACCTTGCCGGCCTGCGCCGCTGCCTGCGCAAGGATAAGCCTGAAAAGATGAACGAGACCGAGGAGGCGAACCTCCGTCAGGCAAAATCCCAGCTGGAAGCCAGCGCCAACCACCTGATGGTGCTGTACAGCACGGAGCAGGATGCCGGCCAGCAGTAAGCAGGCAATTCCCTACTGAAAAACTTCGTTGAAAGGGTTGACAAAGCCGGAAGAGTGGGGTATTATGTATGCAATATCACAAAAATGGCTGTGAAGAGAAGAGTAGGTTTTCGCATTGATCCTTCCAGAGAGCCCGGGCGGTGGAAAAGGGCAGGAAACAGGGAACTGAAAATGGTCTCGGAGCCGCGGGGGCGAAGTGCAAGAGTGCTAAGCCTGCGACGGGAGCGCCCGTTACAGCGTCCGGTTGTCGCGTTGAAAAACGCCGCAGCAGTGAGGCTGTCTCTGTGAGGGGACAGTAAACCAAGGTGGTACCACGGAAGTTTTACGCTTTCGTCCTTGTGGGTGTATGCCCGCTGAGGACGGAAGCGTTTTTTATTTTGCTTCCGGTGCAAAGGGTGCGGATTGTGCCGCACCGCACAAAAACATTTTTGTAAAAGTAGAGAGGGAAAACAAAATGTCTAAGATCACTCGTCGTAATTTTCTGAAAGTTTCCGGCGTGGCCGCTGCTGCCGCTGCCCTGACCGCCTGCGGCGGCTCTTCCTCCACCGCAAGCTCCGCCGCTTCCGGCGCTGCATCCTCTGAGGCTGCCTCCACCGCTGCCAAGCTGGACAAGATCAAGGTCGCTGTTCCCAACGACACCACCAACGAGGCTCGCGCTCTGACCCTGCTGGAGAAGAACGGCTTCTTCAAGCTGAAGGCAGATGCAGGCCTGACCGCCACCAAGAACGATATCGAAGAGAACCCCCTGAACGTCAATGTGGACGAGGTCGAGGCTGCTCAGGTGCCCAACGTCCTGCAGGATGAGGACTACGCTGTCATCAACTCCAACTACGCCATCTCCGCCGGTCTGGACCCCATGACCGACGCTCTGGCCATGGAGGATGGCACCTCTGCCTACGTCAACGTTCTGGTCTGCAAGGAAGGCAATGAGGAGGAGCCCAAGATCAAGGCTCTGGTCGCTGCCCTGCAGAGCCAGCAGGTCAAGGACTTTATGACCGAGAGCTACGGCGGCGCTGTGGTCTCTGTTGTGGAAGACCCCACCGACGGCTATGATCCTTCCATCGATTATGACGCACTGAACGGCGAGACCGTCAGCTGCGCTGCCACCCCCGCCCCCCACTGCGAGATCCTGGAGGTCTGCAAGCAGATCCTGGCCGACAAGGGCATCACGCTGGACATCCAGGAGTACGATGACTATGTGATCCCCAACACCATCGTTGAGGATGGCCAGTGCGACACCAACTACTTCCAGCATCAGCCCTACCTGGACAACTTCAATGAGGAGAAGGGCACCCACCTGGTTTCCGTTGCTGGCATCCACGTTGAGCCCATGGGCATCTACGGCGGCAAGCAGAGCGACCTGAGCCCGATCGAGGGTTAAGCGAACTCCCCCAGTCACCTTGCGGTGACAGCCCCCTCGGGGAGGGGGCCTTTGCTTGACCGTTCTGTTTCAGGCTCCCTCCATGAGGGAGCTGGCAAACCCGCAAGGGTTTGACTGAAGGAGTTTATTCAACAGCAAGGAGCAATTTCTGTGATCGAGATCAAACATCTTTCCAAGACCTTCCAGATGAAGGACGGCGCGGTGAATGCGCTGAAGGACATCAACCTCACCATCCCGGATGGTTCCATTTATGGCATCATCGGCATGTCCGGTGCGGGCAAATCCACGCTGGTGCGCTGCATCAACTTGCTGGAACGCCCCACCGAGGGCAGCGTTGTGATCGACGGCACCGCTATGGAGACTTTAAACGCAGCCCAGCTGCGTGAGCGCCGCCGCGAGATCACCATGATCTTCCAGCAGTTCAATCTGCTGATGCAGCGCAGCTGCCTGAAGAACATCTGCTTCCCCATGGAGCTGGCCGGTGTGAAAAAGGCGGATGCCGAAAAGCGTGCCAGAGAGCTGCTGGAAGTGGTGGGCCTGCCCGATAAGGCCAACGCCTACCCGGCACAGCTGTCCGGCGGCCAGAAGCAGCGCATTGCCATTGCCCGTGCACTGGCAACGGACCCCAAAGTTCTGCTCTGCGATGAAGCCACCAGCGCACTGGACCCCAACACCACCCATGCGATCCTGACCCTGATCAAGGACATCAACAAGAAGCTGGGCATCACGGTGGTGGTCATCACCCATCAGATGAGCGTTGTGGAAGAGATCTGCGATCACGTTGCTATTCTGGACGGCGGCGTTGTGGTGGAGGAAGGCTCCGTGCAGGAGATCTTCTCGAACCCCAAGACGCCCGCAGCAAAGCGTCTGGTGGCACCCAACGGCGGCAGCGCCGCACGGGATCTGTCCAGCTTTGCACCGGACGACCATGTGGTGCGCGTCACCTTCAACGGTTCGTCCACGGCAAAGCCGCTGGTGGCAAGCCTTGCCGCAGAAAAAGGCATTCTGGTGTCGGTGCTCAGCGCCGACACCCGCGACCTGAGCGGTCAGTGCTACGGCTCCATGCTGCTCAAGCTGCCCGCTGATGTGGAGCAGGCAAAGCAGGCTGCGGCCTATATGCGCGCCCAGCCCGGCATTACGGTAGAGGAGGTGACCGGCGAATGAGTATTGCAGATTACGGCTTTGCCATCTGGGAGACCTTTTACGTGACGGTCCTTTCCACCGCGTTTGCGCTGGTGCTGGGCCTGCCGCTGGGTGTGCTGCTCGTGGCCGGTGATAAGGACGGAATTCTGCCGCTGCCCGGCTGGCTGATGCACATTCTCAACATCGTTATCAACATCCTGCGCAGTGTTCCGTTCCTGATCCTGATGATCTGTGTATTCCCGCTTACCCGTGCCATCGTGGGCACCACGGTGGGTACCAAAGCCACCATCGTTCCGCTGGTGGTGGCAGCCTTCCCGTTCGTGGCACGTCTGGTGGAAACCAGTCTGCGCGAGCTGGACGAGGGCGTGGTGGAAGCGGCCCAGAGCATGGGCGCAACGCCGTTCCAGATCATTACTAAGGTGATGATTCCGGAATGCCTGCCCGGCCTGATCTCCAGCATGACCACCGCCCTGACCACGATTCTGGGCTACTCGGCCATGTCCGGTGTCATTGGCGGCGGCGGTCTGGGCAAGATCGCTTTGTCCTACGGCTATTATCGCTACCAGACCGATATCATGATCGTGTGTGTCATTTTGCTGGTGCTGATGGTTCAGGTGTTCCAGACTTTGGGCACTGCCTGGGCCACCAGAAGCGATAAGCGGCTGCGGAAGTAAGAAAAGTGTCCTCGCCCTCTCAGTCTCGCGTTTGCTCGACAGCTCTCCCAAAGGGAGAGCCCTTGGCAGAACCGGAAACATATTCATTATGCCAAAGCCTCCCACTTTGGGAAAGATTCTCCCCGCATCGGGGAGAAATGTCACCGCAGGTGGCAAAGCGGGGAACAGGTGGCACGGCGTGAGCCGTGACGGAGAGGGCGAGGCTGCTGACCGAAACAAAGCAGTTCAAGCCTGATTTAAGCCCCGAACGGGAACTAAAATTTAACGTTTCAATTCCCCGCCGGAGGCCGCTGCACTCCTGCGGGGAATTGTGCTATATGGACAAACCCAGTAAAGGAGTATGTAGTATGAATCGTGATACCATCTGTGTGCAGGGCGGTTACACCCCCGGCAACGGCGAACCCCGCCAGATCCCCATTGTTCAGTCCACCACCTTCAAGTATGCCACCAGCGAAGACATGGGCAAGCTGTTCGATCTGGAAGCTGACGGCTACTTCTATTCCCGTCTGCAGAACCCCACCTGCGACCTTGTGGCTAAGAAGATCTGCGAGCTGGAAGGCGGCACGGCTGCAATGCTGACCAGCAGCGGTCAGGCTGCAAACTTCTTTGCCCTGTTCAACCTCTGCGAAGCAGGCGACCACATCGTGGCATCCAGTACCATCTACGGCGGCACCTTCAACCTGATCTCCGTCACCATGAAGAAAATGGGCATTGAAGCCACCTTTGTTGATCCGCTGTGCACCGAGGAAGAATTGAACGCCGCATTCCAGCCCAACACCAAGGTGGTGTTCGGCGAGACCATCGCAAACCCGGCCCTGACCGTGCTGGACATTGAGAAGTTTGCCAAGGCTGCTCACGCCCACGGTGTGCCGCTGATCGTGGACAACACCTTCCCCACGCCGGTCAACTGCCGCCCCTTTGAGTGGGGTGCGGATATCGTGACCCACTCCACCACCAAGTACATGGACGGTCATGGCGCGGTGCTGGGCGGTGCCATCGTGGACGGCGGTAAGTTCGACTGGATGGCCCATGCCGAGAAGTTCCCCGGCCTGTGCACCCCGGACGACAGCTACCACGGCATCACCTACGCCGAGCGTTTCGGCAAAGAGGGTGCCTTTATCACCAAGGCTACCGCGCAGCTGATGCGTGACTTTGGCTCCATGCAGTCGCCCATGAACGCCTACATGCTGAACCTCGGTTTGGAAAGCCTGCATGTCCGGATGCAGCGCCACTGCGCCAACGGCATGGCCGTGGCAGAGTTCCTTGAAAGCCATCCCAAGGTGGCCTACGTGAACTACTGCGGCCTGGAGTCCAGCCCGTACCATGCACTGGCTGAAAAATACTTGCCGAACGGCAGCTGCGGCGTGGTCAGCTTTGGTCTGGCCGGCGGCCGTGAGGCTGCAAGCATCTTTATGAAGAACCTGAAGCTGGCAGCCATCGAGACCCATGTGGCCGATGCCCGCACCTGTTGCCTGAACCCTGCATCCAGCACCCACCGCCAGATGAACGATGAGCAGCTGAAAGCCGCCGGTGTGCCCGCAGAGCTGGTGCGCATGAGCTGCGGTCTGGAAAGCAGTGAAGACCTCATCGCAGATATTGCACAGGCGCTGGATAAGATCTAAAAGGTGAGTTCAGCAGTATCTATCGGTTCCGGCCCTTCTCGTAAAAACGCGTTTGGAGCGCCCCGCAGGGCGCGACAAACGCAAAATATAAAAAATAAATTCCGCTGAAGATAGCCAGAGCGTCAGCGGAGGCTATTCTAAATCGTTAGGAGTACGAACTATGCCGCTGATCATCCCCAAGACCTTGCCTGCTTACGATGCCCTCTACAACGAGAATATCTTCGTCATGCATCGTGAGCGCGCTCTTGCCCAGCACATCCGCCCGCTGGAGATCCTGATCCTGAACCTGATGCCCACCAAGATCACCACCGAGACCCAGATCGCCCGTCTGTTGGCAAATACCCCCCTGCAGGTGCACATGACCCTGCTGCAGACGGCCAGCCATGCGGCGACCCACGTTTCGGCAGCACACCTCGAATCGTTCTATAAGAACTTCAACGAGGTGAAGAACAACCGCTACGACGGCATGATCATCACCGGCGCACCGGTGGAGACCATGGACTTTGAGCAGGTAGATTACTGGCCGGAGCTGTGCGAGATCATGGACTTCAGCGAGACGAACGTCTACTCCACCCTGCATGTGTGCTGGGGCGCACAGGCGGGCCTGTACTACCACTACGGCGTGCACAAGCAGCTGCTGCCGGAAAAGATGTTCGGCGTGTTCGAGCACCGGGTCACCCGCCCGTCGAACCCTTTGGTGCGCGGCTTTGACGAGGTGTTCTATGCGCCCCACAGCCGCCACACCGGCATCAGCCGCGAGGATGTGGACAACTGTAAGGCTTTGCGCATCCTTGCCGAGAGCGATGCGGCCGGGCCCTTCCTTATGAGCACCGAGAACGGACGGCAGATCTTTGTCACCGGCCACCCGGAATATGACAAATACACGCTGGATTCAGAGTACCGCCGCGATGTGGACAAGGGCCTGCCCATCCATGTGCCGGTGAATTACTACCCAGACGATGATCCCACAAAGCCGCCGCTGTTCCGCTGGCGAGCCCACGCCCATTTGCTGTATGAGAACTGGCTGAACTACTACGTCTACCAGAACACCCCCTACGATCTGGGCGAGATCCAGCGCGTAAAGCACGAATAAATGCACAAAAACCGGTATTGCGTCAAAATTGCGCGATACCGGTTTTTATGTTATACTGTTCCTGCGGCCCTTCTCCATTCCCCTAACCGCGGAAAGGAGGTGGTAACCAATGGAAGCCTTCATCTCATTTATACAGACTGTCGGAGCAGAGGTAGTTGCCTACTATCTGTGCAAGTGGCTTGACAGCCTGTTCTTCAAGGGCAGTAAGCACTAACCCAAGAAGCCCCCCGGTAGTATCAGTACCGGGGGGCTTTTGGTTTTTTCGTGGTAACCACGGAGCAGGCCTTCATCTCATTGCCTATCTTTAGTATATGCAGTTTTGGGCAAAAGTCAAGCGATGAAATGTAAATTATTTTTTACGCCTTACCGGCTTTTTCTTGCGCACGCTGTAGCCAAAGGTGCCCAGCTTTTTGCCCAGTGCCAGATAGTCACCGTGGCTGTAGACGATGAGCTTTGCCTTTTCGAGACACAGCTTGCCGTTTTCGTCCAGCAGGCTTTCGTCCACATCGCAGGCTGCCACTTCGGCAAGGAACAGGTCGTGGCTGCCCAGCGGGATCACCTGAGTTACCTTGCATTCCAGATTGACCGGGCTTTCTTCCAGAATGGGGCAGTCGGTCAGCACGCTGCCGGGGGCAGAATGCAGGCCGCAAGCGACAAATTTATCCACATCACGGCCGCTTTTCACGCCGCACCAGTCCACCGAACGCACCAGCGCTTCGGTGGGCAGATTGATGGCAAACTGTCCGCTTTCCTGAATGAGGTGGTGGCTGTAGCGCTCCGGCCGAACGCTGATGGACACCATGCTGGGCTGGGTGCAGATGGTGCCCGTCCAGCCGATGGTGATGAGGTTTGGCTTTTCCAGCCCGCCGCAGGACACCAGTACCGGCGGTTCCGGGTTCAGCAGGGTGCTGCCCCGCCAGCTCTGTTTGCTCATCCGTGATACTTCCTTTCGTAGGGTGCCCAGGTGCGCTCGCTGATGATGTAGCGCGGACGGGCTTTCGTCTCCATATAAATTTTGCCGATATACTCGCCGATCACGCCTAAGCACACCAGCTGCACACCGCCCACAAAGCAGACGATGCAGATAGTGGAGGCCCAGCCGGCCACCACGCTGCCCATGGCAGCTTCGATGATGGCCCAGATGACTCCGATAAAGCTGATCAGGCTCACAAAGATGCCAGATCCGGTAATAAGGCGGATGGGCTTGTTGGAAAGACTGGTGATGCCGTCAAAGGCAAGGGCCAGCATCTTGCTCAGCGGATAGTGGCTCTCACCGGCAAGGCGTTCGTGGCGCTCGTAGGTGACTACCTCGCTCTTGAAGCCAACCAGCGGCACCATGCCGCGCAGGAAAATGTTCACTTCCCTGTAGTCGGCAAAGCTTTCCAGCACACGGGTGCTGATGAGGCGGTAGTCTGCGTGGTTGAACACGATGTCTGCGCCCAGAGCGTTCATCACATGGTAAAAGCCCTCGGCGGTGAAGCGCTTGAAGAAGGTGTCTGTATCGCGGCGGCTGCGCACGCCGTAGACCACCTCGGCACCGTCCAGATACTTTTTAACCATCTCGTCCATGGCGTTGATGTCGTCCTGACCATCACAGTCGATGGAAATGGTAACATCGCAGGTGCCGCTGTGCAGTGCCTCCATCAAGCCTGCCAGCACGGCGTTCTGGTGGCCGCGGTTGCGGCTCTGGGAAATGCCGATGTAGTGCTCGTCCTGCGCGGCAAAACTCTGGATCAGTTCCCATGTCTTGTCTTTGGAGCCGTCGTTCACGAACAGCACCCGGCTCTTCTCGCTCACAAGGCCCTGTGCGGCAAGGCCGCTGATCTTTTCCAGAAACATGGGAGCTGTAATGGGCAGCACCTGCTCCTCGTTGTAGCAGGGGATCACGATCCATAAAATCGGTTTTGACATATTTAAAAATACTCCTATATTAAAAATAACAAGAGGATGCCGCTGACGGTTACGGCCTTCCAGTGAAAAAGAGTTTGAGAAAATCCGTAGATTTTTCTAAAACTCAAATATAAAAATAAAATTTCAGCTGAATACAGCCAAAGCGCACGCGGCGGCTATTCAAATGGTCACTGCACCATTTGCCTCAGTACCTCAGGCTCCAGCAGCTTGAAGCTGCTTTTGTAGGTGTCCAACAGGCCGTCCCGCTGCATCTGGCTCAGCTCGCGGGAGAGAGCACTGCGGTCACAGTTCAGGTAATCCGCCAGCTGGATGCGGGAGAACGGGATGCTGAAGGTCAGGCTGCCAGCCCGCTCGGCTTCACTGAGCAGATAGGCGCACACTTTGGCCCGCAGGCTCTTGAGCACCAGCAGGTCGATGCGGCGGGAGAGGGAAAAATATTTATCGCTGATGGTGCGCACCAGATTGCGCAATGTCTGCTGGTGCGCCGGACTGCTATCCGAAAGCAGCAGCCGCTCGTAGGGAATCAGCAGCACCTCGCAGGGCACCGAAGCCATCACCGTGACCGGGCTTGCCAGACTGGAACCGCTCAGCACATCGCCGAACACGCCGCCCGGTTCCATGTGGGTGATGGGAATGCGCGCACCCTGCGGCCCGGGACGGTAGGCTTCCAGCTCACCGGACAGCACGATGCCCACCCTGCGGTTGGGTTCGCCCGCCAGAACAAGCGCTTCGCCTTTGCCGTAGCTGCGCATAACGGAACCCAGCTGGGCCAGCAGGGTCTGCAGCTCTTCAGGGGTCAGACCATTGAATAAAGAGGTGGAGCATAACAGCGGAAGAAAGTTTTTCATCACAATTCCGTGGGAAAGATCCGGCTTCCCACAGCCCTCCTGCAATTCCGTTGCACACGCAACGGTATTTTTGACTCTATTATAGTAAACTTAGACCCGCAAAGCAAATGATTTTGCAAATTTGCCTTGTAAAAAATATGAAAAGACCGACCCATGGTTCTGTGCAAAATTTTCAGGCACAAAACGGCGCGGTCTTGTGAGGAAAGAGGGAATCCCTGCATGAAAAAACTGACATCCATGCTGCTGGCTCTGGCCCTTGCGCTGAGCCTTGCCGCCTGCGGCGGTGCGGCATCCAGCTCTGTTGCATCCAGTGCAGCTTCCAGCGAAGCTGTCTCCGAGGCTGCTTCGGAAGCCGCTTCCAGTGAGGAAGCCAAGGAACTGTCCACCACCGATGCTCTGCGCATTGCCGGCCTGAAAGGCCCCACCACCATGGGCCTTGTCAACCTGCTGAGCATGGAAGAGGATGGCACCGCTTCCATGGATTACGACCTGCAGCTTTACGGCGCTGCCGATGAGATCGTGCCGCTGCTGATGAAGGGCGAGCTGGACATGGCTGCCATCCCGGCAAATCTGGCCGCCACCCTGTATCAGAAGACGGAGGGCGGCATTCAGGCTGTGGCCGTCAACACGCTGGGCGTGCTGTACGTAGTGGAAAAAGGCGGCGATACGATCCAGTCCATGGCAGACCTTGCAGGCCGTACCATCCTGTCCACCGGCAAGGGCACCACGCCGGAGTACGTGCTGCGCTATCTTCTGAACGCCAATGGTATCGACCCGGACAAGGACGTGACCATTGAATACTACAGCGAGGCCACCGAGGTCACGGCCCAGATGGCCAATACCGAGGATGCCATTGCAGTTCTGCCCCAGCCCTATGTGACTGCAGCCGGCCTGCAGGACGACACCCTGCGTGTGGCCCTCGACCTGACCGAGGAATGGAACAAGGTCGCGGATACCCAGCTCATCACCGGCGTGACCGTGGTGCGCAAGGAGTATGCCGAGGAACACCCGGATGTTGTGGCCGCATTCCTTACCGACTACGCCAAGAGCGTGGAAGCTGCCAACACCGATCTGGACGGCACTGCCGCTCTGTGCGAGGAGCAGGGTGTTGTGGCCAAGGCTGCCATTGCCAAGAAGGCCCTGCCCAACTGCAACATCGTCTGCCTGACCGGCGACGAACTCAAGACCAACGCATCCGCTTATCTGCAGGTGCTGTTTGATGCCGACCCCAAGGCAGTGGGCGGCGCAATGCCCGGCGACGATTTCTACTGGACTGCCGAGTGATTCCTCAATAAGCCATCTCTCCGGCCGCTGTGCGATTGGTACGCACGGCGGCTTTTTCGTTTGCACAAAATGCTTGTATCCCAGCTTTTGTGCTCCCTGCACAAATTTAAAGACAAATTTTTGTGAACGAAAATGAACGAAATTGACTGGAAGTGATTGATTTTGGCACTGTATTTGCTATAATAAAGATGCGATCAACCAAAACAGCGCACAAACGGTCATAAAACGTCAAAGATAAGATCAAACCAAAGGAGAGGATGCCGATGCTGGCAGAAGAACGCTTCAGCCTGATTATGGAACAGCTGAACCGCAAGCGCACCGTGACGGTGCAGGAACTGTGCGAGGCGCTGAACACCAGTGAATCCACCATCCGGCGCGACCTGACCGAACTGGACCGGCTGGGCAAGCTGAACAAGGTGCACGGCGGTGCCACCCTGCCGGACAGCCGTTTTCTGGCGGATGAACCCACCATGGAGGCCAAGGAGTCGCAGGCTGTGGAGCAGAAGCGCAGCATCGCGCAGGCGGCGGCAAAGCTCATCAACGCCGATGATTTTGTGTTCATCGATGCAGGCTCCACCACGCTGGAGCTGGTGCGCGCACTGGCGGGGGATGCCCTCAAGGCCAGCTATGTGACCAACGGCGTGGCCCATGCCCGAGCACTGGCCCGAAAGGGCTGCCGGGTGTATCTGCCCGGAGGACTGCTGCGGCCCGAGACCGAAGCCATTGTGGGTGCACCCACAGTCACCAGCCTGCAGCGCTACAATTTTACCAAGGCGTTCATGGGTGCCAACGGTGTGGCGCTGGATGCCGGTTTTACCACGCCGGACCCCGAGGAAGCTGCCGTGAAAGCAGCGGCAGTGCACCGTGCACGGGAAGCCTGGTTCCTTGTGGATGATGCCAAGTTTTCCCGCATCTACCCGGCAGTCATTGCCGACCTGCAGGGCGGTGCCATTCTCACCAACCGCTGCCCCAACCCCAAATACAAACAATTCACGCTGGTAAAGGAGACGGAAGTATGATTTATACCGTAACATTCAACCCGGCCATTGACTATGTGGTGCGTTTGGATGCACCGCTGGAAGTAGGCGAGGTGAACCGCGCCAAAGGCGAGGACTGCGTGCTGGGCGGCAAGGGCATCAATGTGTCCGGTGTGCTGGCACAGCTGGGCTGCGAGAGCGTGGCGCTGGGCTTTGTGGCCGGTGAGACCGGCGCATGGCTGGAACGCGGTCTTGCTGCACAGGGCTTAAAGACCGATTTTGTGCATCTGGAACAGGGCATGACCCGCATCAATGTCAAGATCAAGGCAGGGCAGGAGACCGAGCTGAACGGCGCGGGCCCCGACATTCCGGAGAGCGCCATGCAGGAGCTGGAAAAGAAGCTGGACAGCCTGAACGAGGATGATATCCTCATTCTGGCGGGCAGCATCCCAGCAAGCCTTTCGCAGGATACCTACGAGCGGCTGCTGGCCCAGCTGCAGGGCAGGGGCGTGCGTGCTGTGGTGGATGCTACCCGCGACCTGCTGGTGAACGTGCTGCAGTACCACCCCTTCCTCATCAAGCCCAATAACCACGAGCTGGGCGAGATCGTGGGCAGGGTGCTGACTACGGACGAAGAGATCATTGCTGCGGCACGCACCCTGCAGAAAAAGGGTGCGTGCAACGTGCTGGTAAGCATGGCGGGCGACGGTGCCCTGCTGGTGGACGAAAATGGCGAGGTGCACCGCATCGGCTGCCCCAAGGGCAAGGTCGTAAACAGCGTGGGCGCAGGTGACAGCATGGTGGCCGGCTTTGTGGCTGGCTGGATGCAGACCCGGAGCTATTCCTTTGCACTGCGTCTGGGCACAGCCTGCGGCAGCGCCACCGCGTTCAGTCTGGGTCTTGCCACCAAAGAAAAAATCGACGAACTGATGAAGGAAATCTGACCCTCTGTGCCGGAGAGGGTTGCAGTTATACAGGAAGGGAGAAAAATCATGCGTATTACGGAATTATTCACCGCGCAGTCCATCGCACTGGATGAGGCTCTGACCGATCAGGAGCAGATCATCAGCCGTCTGGTGGAGCTGCAGGCCACCCATGGCAACATCACGGACAAGGAAGCCTACAAAAAGGCCCTTTATGCCCGTGAGGCGGAGGGCTCCACCTATGTGGACAACGGCATCACGGTGCCCCACGCCAAGACCAATGTAGTCACCCGGCCCAGTCTGGCGGCGCTGCGGTTGAGCAGCCCGGTGCAGTACAATGCCGAGGACGACGGCACTACCGACCTGCTGTTTGCCATTGCAGCTCCGGAAAACGGAAGCCTGCATGTGGACATGCTGGCCCGTATGATGCAGATGCTGATGAACGAGGACTTTGTAGAAAAGCTGAAGGCCGCAAAGACCCCGGCAGAGTTCCTTGACTGCATCGATGCACAGGAGGAGGCTCAGTTCGGCGCGGAGAGCTTCACCCAGCAGGAGATCCCCCAGAGCGGCTACCGCATTCTGGCCGTGACCGCCTGCGTCAACGGCATCGCCCACACCTATATGGCAGCGGAAGCCCTGACCAAGGCCGGTGACAAGCTGGGTCTGCCCACCAAGGTGGAGACCAATGGCTCGGATGGAGCAAAGAACATCCTCACCAGAGAAGAGATCGCAAACTGCGACGGCATCATCGTGGCAGCAGAAAAGAAGGTGGAGACCGCCCGCTTCGACGGCAAGCCGGTGCTGTTCACCCGGGTGGACGATGGCATCCACAAGCCGGAGGAGCTCATCAAGAAGATCGTGCACGGCGAGGTGCCTGTTTACCACGCCGAGGGCGGCGCACAGGCCGCCGAGGATGCTTCCGGCAAGGACAGCTTTGGCCGCACTCTGTACAAGAACCTGATGAACGGTGTCTCCCACATGCTGCCCTTCGTGGTGGGCGGCGGCATCATGATCGCACTGGCGTTCCTGCTGGACGATTACACCATCGATCCCTCCAACTTTGGCATGAACACCCCGGTCGCTGCCTTCTTTAAGACGGTGGGCAGCGCAGCCTTCGGTTACATGCTGCCCATCCTGTCTGCCTTCATCGCCATGTCCATTGCGGACCGTCCGGGTCTGGCAGTCGGTTTTGTGGGCGGTGTGCTGGCCATGAACGGCACCAACTTTGCAGGCATTGCAGCGGGTGAGACCACCGGTGTTTCCGGCGGCTTCCTTGCTGCACTGCTGGCCGGTTTTGCTGCAGGCTATATCGTCGAGCTGCTGAAAAAGATCACCGAAAAGCTGCCTGCCAGCCTGAATGGCATCCGTCCCATGCTCATCTACCCGCTGGGCGGTATGCTCATCCTCGGCGCGGTGATGTGCGGCATCAACCCGGTCATGGGCATGATCAACACTGCCATGACCGATTGCCTGAACGCCATGGGCGGCACCTCCAAGGTGCTGCTGGGTGCCATCGTAGCCGGTATGATGAGCATTGATATGGGCGGCCCGTTCAACAAAGCAGCTTACGTCTTTGGCACGGCAGCCCTTGCCTCCGGCAACTATGAGGTGATGGCCGCTGTCATGGTGGGCGGCATGGTTCCTCCCATCGCCATCGCTCTTTCCACCACCTTCTGCCCCAAGAAGTGGACTGCCGACGAGCGCCGCAACGGCATCGTGAACTACGTCATGGGCCTGTGCTTCGTCACCGAGGGTGCGATCCCTTATGCAGCAGCAGATCCGCTGCGCGTCCTGCCCAGCTGCGTGGCCGGTGCAGCGGTGGCCGGTGCGCTCTCCATGACCTTCGGCTGCGCTCTGCGTGCACCGCACGGCGGCATCTTCGTGTTCCCAGTCGTGGACCATACCGCTCTGTACTGTGTGGCGCTGGCTGTGGGCAGCGTGCTGGGTGCTGTGATCCTGAGCCTGCTCAAGAAAAACCGTACCGACGCAGAATAAACGCCATTCTCTCTATATTCGAGATACTTCATAAAGCCGCAGCAAGCCCCCGGGGAGACCCGGGGGCTTGCTGTATCACGCAGGATCGCGCGAAGGATCAGAAGGATAAAAAGAAAAAGTAACCGCCCACGACTTCCAATCCAATCAGATATAACATGATACACCCGCTGTCAAAAACGCGGCAAGAACCATTTTCACAAAAAATGCAGCAAAGAACGGCGCGAAACACCGCATTTGCTGGAAAAAGCTTTGCAGCCGCCCTTTTGGATTGCACCCGGTTTTTGAGTGTGGTATACTGTTTCTGTTATGGAAAAGTTCCGGTGCGGTGTGCCGGGCACAGCAAAGAGGAAAAAGGAAACGAACGATGAAAATTGGATTTGACAACGACAAATATCTCTCGATGCAGTCAGAACATATCCGCGAGCGCATCAAGAAATTTGACAACAAGCTCTATCTGGAATTCGGCGGCAAGCTGTTCGATGACTACCATGCATCCCGCGTACTGCCGGGTTTCCAGCCCGATTCCAAGCTGCAGATGCTGCTGCAGCTGAAGGATCAGGCCGAGGTGGTCATCGTTATCAGCGCCGAGGACATCATCAGCAACAAGATCCGCGGCGACTACGGCATCACCTACGATCTGGATGTGCTGCGCCTGATCGATGCCTTCCAGGAAGTAGGCCTGTATGTGGGCAGCGTGTGCGTGACCAAGTACGCCGCTGCACCGGAGGTGGAGGCCTTTGAAAAGCGGCTGAACGGTCTGGGCATCCGCACCTTCCGCCACTACAAAATTCCCGGCTATCCCAACGATGTGGCCCGCATCGTCAGCGACGAGGGCTACGGCAAGAACGATTACATCGAGACCCAGCGCCCGCTGGTGGTCATCACGGCCCCCGGCCCCGGAAGCGGCAAAATGGCCACCTGCCTTTCCCAGCTGTACCACGAGTACAAGCGCGGCGTGAAGGCCGGTTACGCCAAGTTCGAGACCTTCCCCATCTGGAATATTCCCCTCAAGCACCCGGTGAATCTGGCCTACGAGGCCGCTACAGCCGACCTGAACGATGTGAACATGATCGACCCGTTCCATCTGGAAGCCTACGGCGTGACCACCGTCAACTACAACCGCGATATTGAGATCTTCCCGGTGGTGAACGCCATGTTTGAGCTGATCGCTGGCAAAAGCCCGTATAAGTCCCCCACGGACATGGGCGTGAACATGGCAGGCAACTGCATCGTGGACGATGCGGTCTGCCGCGAAGCCTCCCGCAAGGAGATCCTGCGCCGCTACTTCAAGTGCCTGTGTGAGCAGAAAATCACCGGCACGGTCAAGGAGACCGAGCGCTACAAGCTGGAACTGCTGATGAATCAGGCCGACCTGACCGTGGGCCAGCGCGAAGTGGAAAAGCAGGCTCATGCCCGCAGCGAGAGCACCGGCGGAGCCCCTGCTGCCGCCATTGAGCTGCCGGACGGCACCGTTGTTACCGGCAAGACCGGTCCGCTGCTGGGTGCAGCAGCATCTGCTCTGATGAATGCTCTCAAGGTGCTGGCCGGTATCCCGCAGGAGACCGACCTTGTGAGCGCGGCTTCCATTGAGCCCATCCAGACCCTCAAGACCAACTATCTGGGCGGCAAGAATCCCCGCCTGCACACCGACGAGATCCTGATCGCACTTTCCAGCTCGGCTGCTTCCAACGAGCAGGCTGCAGCGGCCATGCATCAGCTGCCCAACCTCAAGGGCTGCGATGTGCACTCCACCGTGCTGCTCTCGGGTGTGGATACCAGCACCCTGAACCGACTGGGAATGTACCTGACCTGTGACCCTGTTTACGAGGAAGAGGACCGCAAGTACCACAAGCAGTAAATCATACAAAAAACGAAACAGGCGCATCCAAAGGCCGAAGGGCTGGCGGATGCGCCTGTTTTTCATTGGTTCAGATGCCGGTAAAATAGGATCTGTACTTTTCTGCGTACAGCTGGGTGCCCATGCGGCGCAGGCCGCCGTACAGGTGCTGCCGGATCAGCGGTTCAATGGCATCCAGATCTTTTTCCCGGATCACCCGCAAAATTTCCCGGTGCTCGCTCAGCACATCCGGCACATTGTTGGCCCGCACCACATCCAGACGGGTAAAGCGGGAATAATCCGGCTGCGGCTTTGTCAGGTTCTGCCAGATGTACCACTTGTTCATGCTGCAAAACCAGATGGCGTGCATTTCCAGATCCAGCGTCAGGAAGGCATTGATATCCACATTGTCCGGGTCGGTCATGGTCTGGGCCATCTCTTCCAGTAGGTCATATTTGTGCTTGATTTCGATGTACTCTTTGGGCGAACAGACCTGAATGAAATCGCGCAGCACCATGCTTTCCACAGCGGTGCGCTGGTACACGATCTGATCCACGATATCCAGATCAATGGGGGTGACGATGGTGCCCTTGCAGGGAATGATCTGCACAAAGCCATTCTGCTCCAGCCGCTGCAGAGCAGTGCGCACCGGTGTGCGCGAAATGCCGAACCGTTTGCACAGCTGATTTTCGCTGATGGTCTCTCCGGGCTTGATCTTCAGCGTAACGATCTCATATTCCAGCGTCTGGTAGATGTCCTCCGGATGCAGCTGTTCAGCCATGTGCTCACACTCCATTTATACAGTTGATGATAAGATAGTTCTATTTTAGCCTGCCCAAAAGAGATTGTCAACGCATGAGGATGAAGTATACAAGAGCCTGTATACAAGTATAGGAAAAGCTCCGAAATTTATCATTTTTGACAAAAAATTGATATATCAGATGAAAATGAACGGAATTGTGTCATCGGATTGTAACAGTTTCCACGAGAAACGGATAAGATTGTTAGTTATGCACAAAGAAACTTTGCGAAGTTGGTGAAGTTTGGCTCTTGTGCGGATGTGAATTTTCTGTTACGATTAGCGTGCAATGAAAATGCTGTATACAGGGGATCGCTAAAAACTTTGCTGGCGTATGAGGCAAAACGGTGCCCCTGAAACAAGGAGGAAGATTATGAAAAAGATCTCTCGTCGCAATTTCCTGAAGGTATCTGGTGCAATGGCAGCTGCAGGTGCTCTGGCAGCCTGCGGCGGTTCCGGTGCATCCACTCCGGCTGCTTCCGGCGCAGCATCCACCAGCACCGCAGCCAGCGCTGCTGCAGCCGGTGAGGACAAGTTTGCTTCTCTGGGCGACTTCACCATGACCGTGGGTCATGCACAGCCCGAGGGCAACCCCCGCTTTGTTTCCATGGAGCAGTTTGCCGCCGATGTGGCAGAGGCCACCAACGGCCATGTGAAGATCGAAGTTTACGGCAACGGCCAGCTGGGCACCGAGAAGGAGATGCTGGAGCAGGTCGTGGCCGGCACCGTGCAGGGCATGCGCGGCGGTCAGTTCGACTTCAGCCCCCGTCTGCTGATGTTCACCCTGCCCTTCCTGACCAACACCCGTGCGCAGGTCACGGCTCTGTTGCAGAGCGATCTGGCACAGAAGGTGTGCGCTGAGGCCGAGGGCGAGACGGGCACTGTCATCATTAACCTGTGCGATGCAGGCGGCTACCGCCAGTTCTCCAACTCCAAGCACCCCATCAAGGCTCCCGCAGACCTGAAGGGCCTGAAGATGCGCACCAACGGCATGAAGACCATTGACATGACCTTCCAGGCAATGGGTGCTACCACCACCACCATCCCGTACTCCGACCTGTACATGGGCCTGAAGACCGGCGTTGCAGACGGTCAGGAGAACCCCTGGGTCAACGTGGAGGGCATGAAGTTCTATGAAGTGCAGAAGTACTTCACCGAGGTCAACTACCAGTTCCATCCGGACCCCTTCTATGTGAACGCAGCATGGTGGAACAGCCTGCCCGAGGAGTACCGCGATATCATTACCGAGTGCGCCACCAAGATGGGCGAGTACAACGACGAGCTGATCGACAAGAACTCCAGCGCCGCAAAGCAGACCATCGTGGATTCCGGCTGCGAAGTCTACGAGCCCTCTGCCGATGAGCTGAAGGCCTTCCAGACCGCTGTGCAGTCCGTGTACGACCAGTGTGTCACCGAGGGCATCTGCACCGCCGACGAGATCAAGGAGATGCAGGATATCGTCGCAAAGGCATAAGCAGAAACGACCAAAGGCAAAAACGGCCATGTTACGGTAAAGGCGAGAGGGCAGCCTGCGGGCTGCCCTCTGCTGTAACAGGCCGATGGAAAAAGTTGTAAAATAACCGAAAGGGGCTGAGCACCATCGAAAACCTTAAAAAATTCGGGAAAAAGCTGTTCGACGTGTATTTTACCATCGGCGTGATCGCCATGGCACTGCTGGCGGCTCTTGTGATCTTTACCGTTATTGCGCGCTACTGCTTCTCCCTGAGCTGGAAGCAGCTGGCAGAGTTCAACACCACCCTGTTTGCCTTTACCACCTTCTGGGGCATGGGCATCAACGTGATCAAGGACGAGCACGTCATGATCGACATCCTTTACGACGGTGTCAAGCCTGCCCGCAAGCGCTGGCTGGCTATCGTCAATTACCTCATCGTGCTGGCCGTGGTGCTGGTGTTCACCTATCAGGGCTTCAAGTATGTGGGAGTTGCCGGTAAGCAGATCAGTCAGGGCATGGAGATCCCCATGATGTATATGTACGGCATCATGCCGGTGTGCGGCATCATCTGTGCCATCTGCGTCGTGATCAAGATCATCACCCTGTACAAGGCCGATATTTCCTACTTTGCGCCCAAGAATCAGGCGCTGAGCCGTGACGACGCATAAGCGGAAAGGGGAGAATACACAACTATGGCAATGCTCATCCTTCTGGTGCTGCTGATCTTCTTTGCCGCGCTGGGCATCCCGCTGGCTTTCGCCATCGGTGCTTCCTGCGTGACCTACATCCTGATCTATGCACCTACCTTTATCACCATGCTGCCGCAGCGCGTGTGGAACGGTGCCTACAGTGAGCTGATGATCGCCATGCCGCTGTTCATGCTGGCTGGCGAACTGATGAACACCGGCGGCATCACCCAGCGCATTATTAACTTCTGCATGGAACTGCTGCGGCCCATCCGCGGCGGTCTGGGCGAAGTGAACATTGTGGCTTCCATGATCTTTGGCGGCATTTCCGGTTCCTCTGTGGCCGATACCTCGGCTCTGGGTTCCATCCTGATCCCCGCCATGGAGAAGGAAGGCTACCCGCCGGAAGCTTCTGCCGGTATCACGGTGGCATCCTCTACCATGGGCATGATCATCCCGCCCTCCACACCCATGATCGTTTACTCCATGATCTCCGGTGCATCGGTGGGTGCGCTGTTCGTGGCAGGTGCCGTGCCCGGCATCCTGATCGGTCTGACCCAGCTGGTGCTGGTGTACATCATCAGCGCCAAGAAGGGCTGGCATCCGGAAAAGGTCAAGTTTGACGGCAAGCGCGCCGCCAAGAGCCTGCTTTCCGGCATCCCTGCCCTCATCATGCCGCTGTTCATCATCATCTGCGTTTCCTTCGGCGTGTGCACTGCATCCGAAAGTGCCGGTGTGGCCGTGCTGTATTCCATGCTGGTGGGCTTCTTCGTCTACAAGGAGCTGACATGGAAGGGTGTCTGGGAAGCTTTGAAAAAGACCCTGATCTCTTCTTCCTCCATCATGCTCATCATCGGCTTCACCACCATCTTCACATGGGTGCTGACCATGCAGAAGGTGCCGCAGACGGTGGGTGCCTTCTTCATGTCTCTGAACATGCCCGCATGGGCCATTGCGCTGATCTTCGATGTGCTGATCCTGATGATCGGCACCTTCATCGACGTCAGCCCGGCCATCCTGCTGCTCACCCCCATCCTGCTGCCGGTCATGGTGCAGTACGGCTTCTCGCCGCTGCAGTTCGGTGCCATGATGATCACCGGTCTGGCCATCGGTCTGGTCACTCCGCCGGTCGGCATGTGCCTGAACGCCTGCAATAAGATCAACCGTATGCCCATCATCGAGATCTTCAAGGGCGCAGCGCCCTACGTGATCTGCAACGTGATCGTTCTGATCTCCATCAGCCTGTGGGGCCCGCTTACTACCGCCCTGCCGCAGCTGCTGGGCTACAGCATCTTCTGAGTGCAACGCGTATACCTCTTATAAAAAAACAGGCAGCGCTCCCTTGCGGGGCGCTGTTTTTTTTTGCACGCAAACAGGCGGGACCGTTGTATTTGACGGACAGATATGGTACACTAAGGCCACTTGTGTATAGGAATATAGGAAAAGAGGAATTAAATCATGGATACGCAAAAACAAAAGCGCAGCGCCTTTTCCGGCAAGATCGGCTTTGTGCTGTCGGCCGCAGGCGCTTCGGTGGGCCTTGGCAACATCTGGCGGTTTCCGTACCTCGCCGCGAAATACGGCGGCGGCATTTTTCTGCTGGTGTACATCGTGCTGGCCGTCACCTTTGGCTACACGATGATCGTGGCCGAAACGGCACTGGGCCGCATGACCCACAAAAGCCCGGTGGGTGCCTTTGGAGCTTTTGGCAAAAAGGGTGGCCTGCGGTTCGGCGGCTGGATCAATGCGGTCATTCCCATTCTGATCGTGCCGTACTATTCGGTCATCGGCGGCTGGGTCATCCGCTATCTGTCGGAGTATATCAGCGGCCATGGCAGTGAGCTTTCGCAGGACGGCTACTTTTCCAATTTCATTTCCAGCGGACTGTCGGCAGAGGTGTGCTTTCTGATCTTCACGGTCTTTACGCTGGCCATCATCTTTGCAGGTGTGCGCAACGGCGTGGAGCGTGTTTCCAAGGTGATGATGCCGGTGCTGGTGGTGCTTTCGGTGGTCATTGCGGGCTATTCGGTCACGCGCCCGGGTGCGTTGGAAGGTGTGAAGTATTTTCTGGTGCCGAACGTGGCAAACTTTTCCTGGATGACGGTGGTCACGGCCATGGGCCAGATGTTCTATTCGCTGTCCATCGCTATGGGCATTCTGGTCACCTTTGGCTCCTATATGAAAAAGGATGTCTCCATTGAGGAATCCACCGAGAACGTGGAAGTGTTTGACACGGCCATTGCCATTATGGCGGGCCTGATGATCATTCCGGCGGTGTTCTCCTTCTCCGGCGGCGACCCGGACACCCTGCAGGCCGGTCCGGCGCTGATGTTCATTACCATTCCCAAGGTGTTCGAGAGCATGGGCTTTGGCCATGTGGTGGGCATCCTGTTCTTTTTGCTGGTGCTGTTTGCAGCCGTGACCAGCTCCATTGCCCTGACCGAGAGCGCTGTCTCCACCTTTGAGGACGAGCTGGGCTGGAGCCGCGAGCGCGCAACGGCACTGATCGGCCTGATCATGGTGGCGCTGGGCAGCCTTTCGGCACTGGGCTATGGCCCGCTGGCGGGCGTGACGGTGTTCGGAATGCAGTTTCTGGATTTCTTCGATTTCCTCACCAACTCTGTCATGATGCCCATTGCAGCCATTGCTATCTGCCTGCTGGTGTCCCGCGTGATCGGCGTGCAGAAGATCGAAGAAGAGGTGACGCTGAGCGGCAAGCCCTTCCGCCGCAAAAAGATCTTCAACTTCATGATCCAGTATCTGTGCCCCATCTTTGCGGCCATTATCCTGATCAGCTCTGTGGCAAATGCTCTGGGCTGGATCGCAATGTAAAACAAAAAAGCGCAGAAGGTGTTTCTCAAAGGAAGCCTTCTGCGCTTTTTTGTATGTCCAAAAGGTTTTCTTATGCTGTGAAGTTGCATAAAGCATAGAAAACGGCGATTTTGGCCTCAATTAGCTGGGAACCTGATTTTATTAGCTGGGAGCAAAATTTCAGCTGATCTCATTAGCTGGCTAATTCTGGGGTTTGGTTCAAAATAAAAAATGCGAAGATCGTCTTTCACATGGAAAAATGACCTTCGCATTTTCTTAAAAGGATGTCCCCGCCCGGATTCGAACCGGGGGCCTCAGGCTTAGGAGTAGGGGCTGAAGCAATAAATCCTAGACAAAAGTAGGTAAAACAAGTAACGTTTTATCAATGGATTTTTTGTTGTGCTGTCAATCCGAGTAAAGAACACAAACCCCGAAATAAAACGAGTAAAAGGCTTTTCATTAGCAGAAAATTAGCAGAGCTAATGAAAAGTGGAAGGTTCATTGTAAAATGCCCACCTTTCATTAGCTGGGAAGTGTACGTTTCCCTACGGATATTTGCTTGTTTAGCATTCGTGAACCAGACCATACAGCCGTAGCTGGTGTGATGGACAAATGTTTTCAATAGAAAAAGACCAGAGCTTTCTGCGAGAAAACTCTGGTCTATGTAACAGTGCGAATGGAAATGCGCATTGTCTTGTAAAAGGAAGGGTCTTATGGTATTCTTACGGGAGTAAAGGCACTGGATGCAAGGAACTTTGCGTGATCTTAGGAGTGTGCAATGGAAAAGAAATTTAATATTGTAGAAGAAATCGTCGAATCGCTGTGCGTTCAAACGCCGGTCATCATCCAGAATGTGTGCGTACTGCTCGGTGACCATTGAAGCCTGTGCATGACCGGAATCGCCCTGCACGGCTTTGATATCGCCGCCGTTCAGCTTGAGCTTGTATGTAATACTGGAGTGTCGAAAACTGTGGAAAACTACTTTGGGAAGATCGTTTTCCTCAATCAGCTGCTTCAATGCACCGTTGATGGTGGATTGTTCGGTCGGCATTCCCAGCGGGCCGGCGACCACAAGATTATAGTCAGCGTACTCTGTGCCCAGTGCATCCCTTGTCATGTCTTGCTCGGCTTTATATCGGACAAGCATTTCAGCAACTGTTTTGGGGAGAAAGATGGTTCGGATACTGCTGTCCGTTTTAGGGCTTTTCAGAACCTGAACCGTGGTACAGCGGGAACTCAGCGAGGGAAAACGAGTGATGACATTTTTGTTTTCCAAGGCGTTTAGCGAAGCAATGTCTACACGCTGCAATTCCTTATTTATGTAAATGGAGGCTCGCCCGGCTTCGATGCTTTCAGGAGAGATATCCACGCAATCCCAAGTCAAACCGAGCAGTTCGCCAAGGCGCAGAGAACAAGAGAAGGAGAGGTTGATGCAGAGCCGGAGCCGTGGATCATCACAGACTTCTAAGGCGTGGAACAGGGTCTCGGCAGTCCAGATATCACGCTTCTTTGCAGTGTATTTGGGCAAGGTGGCATAAATACAGGGATTCTTTTCCATGAGTTCCCATTTTACAGCCTGCTCAAAGGCGCTCCGCAGAATCTTATGAACCGAACGGACTGTACTGGGGGAAACAAACTGGTGCTTCCGCTTCCCACACATAGGGTCAGCAGCCTCATATTTGAGCAACCGCTGATAATACCCCTCGATCACACGAGTGGAGATATCCTGCAACTTCATCGAGCCGATGAGCGGAGCTATGTAATTGGCAATCAGTGCAGTGTTTGCCTGATAGGTTGAAAGTGCCCATTTGCTTTTTCCATAGAGGGCAACATATTCAGGAAGCAGGTCGTTAAGGGTTTTGCACTGCGGAACTACAAAGGTTCCAACTGATTCCTTGTATTCGACCTCTTTCTTGCGATTCTTGGCATCCGAAAGATCGGTGAAGGTTTCCCACTTCTGCTTGGGGGTGCCATTTGCATCCTTATAGGAATAGACAACACAGAAATTATTGTTGCGCTTGATAATGCTGGCCATTATGTATCTCCTTCCACTTTACGTTTGGATTTCAGAACATCATCGAATACATCTTTTCGGACGCGTTTTGCCCGCCCTACATCAATTGTGGGGATTCCTTCCTCACGAATCCATGTAACAAGGGCGGTGCGGCTGATGCCGTAGAAGTCTTGAATCTCTTGAAAACTGTAATATTTGCCGCTTTTGGGAGATTGCAGTTTCAATGGAGGTTCTTCTGGAACATCTTCGGCCTGTGGCTGAACCTGATATGTAGATTGACTGAGAAGCCATGCTTCAAAGCTGGCTTTGGTAATGCGCCGCCTGTCGGCCACGCGCTCAATAACGAAACAGTCTCGGTATTTTTTGCAGTCGAGAATCCAGTAGACCTTTTCTCTTGGAATGCCGAGCAGTTTTGCCATTTCTGGGATGGAGATGGTTTGTGCTTCGATTTCTCGGTCACGCTCCCGATCAGCCGCAGTGCGGTGGCGGCTTTGTGACCGATACCAACGCTCAAATTCCTCTTTCGGAATCCGCATCCAGAAGTCTACCGTTTCTGCTTTCAACTTTCCCTGACGGACGAGTGTATAGACAGTGTCAGAGTCTACCTTTAATATTTCAGCAACTTCCAAAACAGAATATGACCGCTTGCAAAGTTCCTCGCCCGGTGGAGGACCATTGACCTTATGGTATTTGACCTGATTGGCGTACCATTTTTCAAAACTGGAAATAACGATACGCATTTTGTCGTTTATCAGAATGACTTCAAAGAGATTCTTATGAAGCAGCCAATAGCTGTCTGTTTTGCCAAGGCCGAGAAGCTGCCGCATCTCACGAACCGACATGGTGGTTTTGGTAGTGGCAGGTTCAGCTTTTCCGTATAAGGGAGCCGAAGTATTCCGCATATCATCCATGAAAGACACCTCTCTATCTATGTAAAAGTTTAGCCGGGATTTCTCATCCCGGCTAAAGAATAGCAGATTTCGCTTGAAATGTTGAGGATGTCAAACAGCAGGATTGCGTTCAACAGTGCCATCATTGAGCCATGCTTCAAAGCTGGCTTTGGAAATACGGTAAGCGCCGCTTACCTTGAACCAGCGGAATTCGTTCTGCTTCAGTAGACGGTAGACAGTGGGACGGCTCAGGAGCAGCATATCCATCAGGTCTTCTACGGTATAGCAGCGGCTGTCCTTTGCTGTGGAAACAGGGGAGGAAACCGAGTTGGGCGAAGGTTCTTCATGGATAATCATTGGATAATACCTCGTTAAATATACTTAAAGTTAAAACTTGAGCGGCAATGCAGCCCGGCGGCTGCCACCATTATAAATAGTATAGACCTGCTGAAGGTACTTCGTCTTGCCGGGAAGGCTTACGCCTGCGGTTCGAGCAAGGCGAAAAATCGTGAACGCATCGACCTGCCGCAGTTTGGCAATCAAGCGGCCTTTGTTATATTCGGAGTGATACAGTTCTACAAAGCGGCAGATGCCGAGCAGGTTTGCGGAACTCATGGAATCAGTTTCGCCGTTCCAAGCGTTCAGCAAAACATCAAGGGATTCGATATACAGTTCCGGACCCAGCCGGATGAATTCGTGATAGGCGGTTGCAATGCAGCTGATCCGCTGCTTGCCTCGGCCTTCTTCAAAAGAAAGATGAACGCCAGCCAATTCGGTGGCCTGCTGGAATGCAACGGCAGCAGGCTCCCCTGCAAAAATCAGGGCACGGAGCTTCTGCCCTGCACTCAGCCGTTCCGAAATGCCTGTCTGCTGTGCAAACAGGAGGGCTTCTTCTCGTTCTGTCATACCAAAATAAACCTTGCAGCGAATCTGCAAATCTTCGCCGCCGTTCAGAAATTTCCGTGCAGCGATGGTGTTCTGTCCGTCCATCACATAGTAGTGACCATCCCGGAAGCTGATCTTCGGCTCATTGGCAACCCGCTCGTCAAATTCTTTTGCGATGCGGGCAACACGAGCGGGGTGAAGAGCACGCTGATAAGTGTCGCGCGGCACGATCAGTTCGCTGCTGTTCAGGCACATCTCATGGTAAGGTTTTACAACTGCGTTCATCATAAAGGAACCTCCTTCTTCTTTTGCAGAAAATCAATTCCTGATTGGATAATCAAACCGATTTTCTTCTTTTCGTTATCGGATAAGCGGAAACTGGAATACCGTTCATAACAGATATTCCAGCGGAACATAAGCGATTGAAGCGCATCATCAAGTTCTGCGACCATGAACTCAACAGAAGATTCTGTCGGGGTGGAGAGCATCCGTTCCGATATCTGCTCAATGCTATGTAAATCGCCTTTTGTGTGCTTGACGAGAGCAGGGGGCTGACTGTTCAACACACGAAGATTCTGAAACTGCTGGGAGAGCAGCTCTTTTGCAGCGGCGAGAACATCCTCCTGCGGAGGAGCCGTAAGGTATTTTCGGAATGACTTATATCCAATGAAGCCAAAGCTGTATTGCAGACACACTGACACTTGCCGCATTTCATATTTGGACAGGTGCCCAAGGTAGCTTAACACTCTGGATTTATCTGCGGGTCGCGGACTTTCGCAGATCGCCATAGATGGCGCACTCAAAAAGCGATTGTGCAAAACAAAATGCGTTGGCATATTTCGCTTTTTGATCTGTGTTGTCAGCGGAACGACCAGAAGAACATTGGAATAAAAATTACCGTCATCGTTCTGGACAACAATGGCAGGTCGGATGCCGCCTTGTTCGGAACCGCTGTAAGGATTCAGATCCATCATGTAGACATCCCCGCGCTTGTACATCCAGTTTGCGGGCATAGGCGGATACTCTTTCTCTTTTTTGCCTCGTGTTGCCAATTTAGATTTCTCCTCTCTATCCGTATATGTAACAGTGGGCTGCTCGCACAGCCCACCCTACTATCTCAAACAGCAAAAATGCTGTGATTTATAGTTCTATACCTTTCCGTATTTGTCCCCGACATCCCCGGAAAACGAAAACTCAGTTTTCGTGTGGGAAATCTTTCAGCCGTCCGGCAGCGTACCGAATCCATAGGGTTCTCACCTCTCCGTGGTTCTCACCGAGCTGCCCGAAGGCAGAAGTATCATTATTCTGTGATGGCTCTTAGCTATGGAGAAGCTGTCATTCATTTACCGCCAACCTACCGCTCATTCCCTCAGTGGGAGATCATCGCATTTGTTACGGACGTGGCTCATCATCACAGGAACGTGACTGAAGAATGCTTGTTCAGTTTTCAAGGGGCGGATGCCAGATGCTGTCTGGCTTGCTTATAGCGGCTCAAATTGTGAAATGCGTGGGCCTCGTAGGCCTACCTTGTAGGCTTAGTAGGCCTATTTCTGGAAGAAAATTCCAAACCCTGAAATTGCAGCAGTTGCTTTATGGAAGAAAGAATGCTGATGGCAGTGTCGATTTCCTCTTTGGCAAAATCATTAGAAGGGCCAATACCGGATAAAAGAAAGTCCGTGCTGGTGTGCAACTCATTTGAAAGATCAATAAGAAGTTCTAAGGAGCAAGCAACTGTGCCACGCTCAATTCGGCTAATATGACCTTTATTTACATTTACTCGATATGCAAGCTCATCCTGGGTAAGATTGCGAACTTTCCGAAGATTGCTGACACGCTGACCAAATTCTTTCATACTGAACATAATGAAGGTCCTTTCCGCCGGATGCGGAGGTTGAGGACACTTCACTGTGGGGCAGTTTACGGACTTTTCTCAGCGAAAAAAGACGCATTAAAAGAAAAGGCTACCGATACCTTTCCATCCGAAAATGGAAATCAGTATAAGTATCCTCGGCCTTTAATGCATCTCAGGCTTTCGATATGTTTTTTGGATTCTGCGAGTCGAAAGCTGGTGTCTGGCTGGAAAGATTACAAAAAATAAAACCTTCGTGGCCAGACAGCAAGGCTTAAAACTGCTTTGCTATCATAGCACAAAAATGAGGTTGTACAGAAGTTGCGTGAAAGTTGCACGAAAGTGGTATGACGTAGTAGCGCTGTTTTATTTTTTAAGTTCTTGAAGCAGTTTCTGATACTCTTCATCCGGCAGCTTCTGTCTTGCAGCAACCAGCTCGCCTGTGGCCATCTCCTCCATATTCTGTTTCAGGTAGGACTGAATGAGCCAGTAATAGGCTTTTGTATTTTCAGGCGCGATCATCAATGTCAGTGCTGCATATTGGTGAATCAAATCATAGGCGTGAATGGTCATCAACTGCTTCAACAGTTCGTTAGCGGTACTCATATACGCAAAATGATATCGATTTGCTGTGTGAACCAGCCAGTGTTCACCTTCTGCAGAAGAAAGAAGTTTCCCCTGATACAGTTCAACAGTTTTCTCCATCAGCCCAATCTTGTTTACAACGGAGGTTGCCTTTGCCGTAGCAACTGTCAGTTCATCAAATTTCTGAAAATCGGTTGTGATGTGCAGACTGGGATTTAACTGGTAGCCAAATGCGGTGGAAAGTACAGGTTGTTCATCCGAAATCAGGCTGAATGCCTGCCGAAGCCGATAAATCAGATACTTCATATTCTTTCCGGGTACTTCTGCATCTTCCATTTCCTCTGGCCAAATGTTTTGAACGCTCTCCATCGGGGGAACAGTTTTTTTCTGGGAAAGGAGTAGATAGGTAAGTAATCGGCTGATCTTGGGTAATTTCAAATCAGATTCACGCAGAACGCCACGAGATGTATAGATTTTCAGTTCACCGAACAGACTGATAAAAATGTCGTGGCTGCTCTTAATATTTTCCGGTGCCAAAGCCATATTCAGACCATCAACCATCCGGCTGTCATTATAAGCGACCAACAGTACATAGGCCAGTAGCTTCAGCATACTGGTTTGGCAAATGTACCGTATGGGGTTGCGAACAGCAATCAATGCAACCGGGCGAGGTTCCAAGGGAATTGCCAAGACGGACTGAATGCCAAGGCGCTGATATAGGCTGTACTTATCCGGGTATTGCTCTCTGATCAGTTCAGTGTCAGAAACTACCATCGGAATTCCACGGCGCACGGCTCTCACCCAGCGATCAAGAAATTCAGATGATTCAAATTCATTTGTCAGAGCTGTGGTTTTATCTTCCGAACATTCGTTGTGCCACCAATATGGTTTCCATAACCCTAAATCGAGATCGACCTGAATTAAACCGCACCAATCAGCGGCGTAGAATTTACAGGCGGCTTCCATGACTCGTAAGGCAACCTCTTTTGGCGGAAGATGACGATAGTATAATTGTTTCTCCAGCTCGTTCATCGTGTTTTCAAAATCAATGGCGCACTGGACACTCTCGAAATTCTGCGCTTCGTAGTTCTGTTCAGACGATAGCATAAGGAACACCTCCGGCAAAAAAGCACAGCATCCTTAGCCTCATCCACTCTGTGCGATGAAACTTGATGCTGTGCTGTGTTTTTTCAATGCAACCGCAAGAGTGGCATGAAACTATTTTTTGACGATTGTCTTTACGAAGGCGGTAAGAGTACGAATCTGGTCATTGTCGAACTGACGAAGCTGGTCAACAAGAGAGTTTATTCCATTGGATGGTTCCTCATCAAAATCAAAGAATTCCTTCGGAGTTACGTTGAGATATTCACAGATGTAGAAGAAGGCTGACATAGTGGGAAAAGACGATCCGTTTTCAATCGTGCGAATGTACCCGGCGTTCTGCCCGATGGAAAGGCTCATATCCCTTGCAGAGACTCCTTTCTTCGTGCGCAGTTCAGCAAGCCGTTTGGAAAACTGTTCTTCGTACATGGGCAATCACCTTCCCTCTTTACTCTATTGTAGTCTAGAGGACAGTCAAAAATGAGTGGTTGAATCTACAATTTTTAATTGATATAAACTATTGTTTGTGATAGATTGGACACAATGTTGATAACCATAGAGGCCGTAAGTTCAGAGACTTTCAATAGGATGGAACAGAAAATGATTGATTTAAGTGAAGTTAGTTATAGAGAGATTTTAGATTGCATAGTAGATGCCAGCCTAGGAAGGCTCTCTCCTTATTTTCAGGAATATGCTCGACATGAAATAGCCTCTCTAGTTAATGCAGATGGAGAATTGCCACAAGCAGCTGTGACTTTGCAAGATGTTCTTGAGCGATTGTTAAACGAAATTCCACAGATTTCAGATGAGTAATAAAAACAGCCATGAGCGTTCGTGGTGCTCATGGCTGTGCTTTTCATATCGCAGAGTACCTTACTCTGCGAATTGTTTTGCAAAAATACGATTATGCGTTGGCTTTTTGAAATTGACGGATTATTTGACGGCGATGAAATCAGCAAGCTTCTCCATACTATCTCGCTTTAGACTCAATGAGGGATGAACATACCGATTCATTGTAATGCTGACAGATGGATGTCCTAAAATTTCACTTAGTGTTTTAATGTCGATATTAGCCTCAACGCAACGAGTAGCAAATGTATGACGTAAAATATGAAAATTCTTCCTATCTATGCCATATTTCTTAAGAATTTTATGAAAACGGTACTGGATGCAACGAGGCTCGACTACTTCTGATAGCGACCCGCTTAAAAAATATCCAGTTTTCTCCATTGGATATTGACTCAAAATCTTTAGTAAAATGTTCGGAATGGGAATCATACGGTTTGCTGAGCTACTTTTAGGCGCAGCGATTATGATATGTGTCTTTTTGTTTTCTGAAGTACGCTTTTGTATACGCTGCATCGTTTGACAGATGCAGATTGTCTTATCAGAAAAAGAGATTTTCTCCCATGTCAGCGCACATAACTCACCAACTCGGATTCCTGTGTATAGACAGATGAGAATACCAAGATGAAGAGAGTCAAGCTGATTCACTAGATATTCCTGTAAGGTTGTCTGCTCGGACAGACTTAAGGTTTCCATTACCTTTGGAGTCTGTTTGACCCTTATGTTGAAAGCAGTCACATCGATAGAAATATTTTGATCCTGTGCATAATGCAGAATTCTCCTCAAAACAGAAAGAATATCTGAAATTGTTTTAGGGGACAGCCCTGTTCCATCTTTTTTTCCATGCTTTTCCAGCTCCTTACAAAAGGTACAGACTTGCTCACTTGTAATCTCTGATATCTCTAATTGCTGGAATGATGGAATAAGATAGCAATTTAGTAAGGTGCGGTAGCGAATATACGTTGATTCCTTCAAACTGGTCGATGAATTTTCAAGCCATATAGCAGAAAAGCCCATGAATTTACAATTTGTAACAGGGACTTTTTCAGCATCATAAATATTCATAGCTTGAATAACTCTTTGTAAATTGTTTCGAACTTCATGGTAAGAAGTCGCATATAGATGGCCATATCGCGGTTTCCCTTGCGTATTTCGTGATTTTATGTATCGAGCTTCCCATCGGCCATCCTTCCGCTTATAGATGTTCAATCCTTTTCTTGCCATAGGTAGATTCCTTTCGTTTGACGGTCTATTTGACGGAGCATACAATCAAATTGTAATGTTTTTAGCGAAACTGTCGATTGCTCCAAACATTATTTCCGAAATTTCTTGGCCTTTGGACTGTTTTCCCTTGACTGATAGCTGAATTGGCAGTAAAATTCAAGAAGAAATACTTGTTGCAGAGTAAGGTACTCTGCGAAAATCTGGAAAAGGAGAAGATGTACGATGGCAATCAAGCAATGCACAAGGCATCATTTCTATGATGATGAAAAGTATAAGGTCTGCCCGATTTGTCTTTCGCTGTCTTCCCAAAACCATGAGAACGAAGATAGGACTGTAGCTTATACAACACCACTCGATGATGCGGCAGACAAGACGATCGGCTATCAGGCACTGAAAGATGATGCTGTGGCAAAACCAACTGTTGGATGGGTCGTTTGTGTAAAAGGAAAAAACTGCGGACGGGATTGGCGATTACACGAAGGGCGGAACGATATTGGAACAGCAGTGAATGCAGAGGTTCCGATTCAGTTGACAGGGCAGGAATGCGGATGTGCCTGCTCAGTCATTTATGATGGAAAACACAAAGAATTTATACTGGTTCCCGGTGAGGTTTCGCTGGTTTATCTGAATGGACAGCTGCTTTCGGAACCGCAGCTATTAGCAGATGGTGATCAGATGTGTGTGGGAGAGGAACAGTTATGTTTTCAAAGTTTTTGCGGAGAATATCAGTAGCGGTCATTGGCATCATATTTTTGCTGGGGGCATTCAGTGGGATGACGCTTTGTGTAAAAGCGCAGTCACCCGGTATCGAGGAACTTGAAGTTTTTCAAATCGAACAGGTCCGAGCAGAGATGCCGCAGATTCAGGTTTATGTGCGGGGCGTGAATGCGAATGAGGCTTGTGAAGCGTATTTGGATGGAAACGCTTTAACTAGCACAGGAAAACAGTCATTGGATGAAAACGGCACTTCCTATCTGATCATGCTGGATATATCGGGTTCAATTACTTCGGAATACTTTCTAGCAGCCAAAAAACAAGTTGAGGAACTTGCGCAGAATCTTGGACCAAAGGACAAAATCACATTGATCACCTTTGGAGATACCGTTAAAATGCAGGTTTCGGACAGCCAGAATGTGGATGAGATCTCGGAAATACTGGCGTTGTTACAGGCAAAAGATAAAAAAACAAACCTTTACCGGGCGTTTGATCAGTGCTTGAAATATGTAGAGGCTGAATCACAGAAGGAGCGTCAGATCGTTCTGGTCATCTCAGACGGCATTCAGGATACAGGGGATGCGGGCATCACGCAGGAAGAACTTGAAACACGGCTGACACAGGCAAGTATGCCGGTATATGCGTTTTGTGTGGATACGGCAGATCGGCAGTCACGGGATGGGCTGGGGACATTTGCGCGCACTACGGGAGGCGAACTTTTTGTATTTGGCCCACAGAATGCAGCTCAGGTATGGCAAAAGTGGAAAGAGCGTCTGAATCAAATCGTTTGTCTTGGATTTGAGAGCACTGCAAATTATGCTGATGGGGAGTTGCACACGCTGCTCCTGAAAGAAACAGCTGGAGCGCAAAGCGATACAAGGCAGATTCGGATCACAAACTGGCTGGTGGATGATACTGCACCAGAGGTCATATCGTTCCGATACGACAATGAAAAAAACACGATCGAAATCGAATTTTCGGAGCCTGTTCTCGGCGCGGACAAAGCAAATGCTTATAGACTGAAGCGAAATGAGAAAACGCAAGAGATCAAGGGTGTCGTAGTCAAAGAGAAGCGCTGCTATCAACTGGTTTTGCCGGACGATCTCCCGCAGGGCGACTATACTTTGGAAATGTATGGCATCTGTGATGATTCGATGGAAAAAAATCCATTGAAAGAAAGCAGCCTTGACTTTTGTAAGCCATTTGAGCTGAGGGATGCTGGCTGGTATATCTTGGGCGGCGGAATTCTGCTGCTTCTTTTTATCGTAATATTCCTTTGGATAAAAAGAAAGAAAAACAGGGTAGAACAGCCTGTTGAAACGCAGAAAGTTGAATATGAGATTCAGCATGTTGTTACTGAACCGAAGGCTGTAATCTCGTCCGCAGGAGAAAACTCCAGTTCGGTTAAAATGCTTATGGAGCTTGTAAGCGGTGCGCAGGCTGGGCGGCAGATCGAATGCACGATATATAAAAGTGCAATTTGGGGTCGCAGCAAAGAAATGTGTGATGTTTCTTTTGACGACCCGCGGATCTCAAAGCAGCACTGTGTCTTTGAGTTGCGGGAATGCGGCGTGGTGCTTTCTGACCTGAACTCACACAATGGAACTTACGTCAATGGAATAAAGATTCCAGCGGAACACCTGCTTCATGTTGGAGATACGCTCCAACTGGGAAATATCGTTCTGCGTGTGATTCAACTTGCAAGATGAATGGAGCGCACCTGATGATTCTGCGGCGGAATATGTCTGTCGAGGATATAAAAACATTTTTATTTTGAGGAGGACCCTATTATGACTTTGGTGAAATGTCCGAATGGCCACTATTATGATTCTTCCCGCTTTGGCAACAACTGCCCCCACTGCGGCATGAGCGGAGCTGCTAGTATCGGCGCAGACCAGACCACTGTGCCGCTGAATATTCCGGATGCGCCCCAGCCCGCCAATGAGGTAACGGAACCTCTGACTGTTTCTCAGCCTGTAGTTTCTCAGCCTACAAATGTGACTGCACCGACTGTAAGCGATGATGACCGCACCCTGCCTGTGACCGCAGATATGTTGGACGGTATGGCGGAAAAGCCGGCACCTGTGGTCGGCTGGCTGGTTTGCACTGACGGTGTGAATAAGGGCACGGATTACCGTTTGCATCAGGGCCGCAACTTTATTGGTCGTTCGCCTGAGATGGATGTTTGCATTCTGGGCGATAACACGGTGTCTCGCAGCTCGCATGCGATCGTAGTGTACGATCCCCGTAGCAATGTGTATCTGGCGCAGCCGGGCAGTTCAAAGGAACTGTTCTATGTGAACGATAAGCTGGTGCTGAACCCGGTCGAACTCAAGACCATGGATCTGTTGAACATTGGTGACACCAAGCTAATGTTTGTTCCTCTGTGCGGAGAGCAGTTTCACTGGTAAGCTGAAAGGATGGGGTTATTATGGTAAATCGAGTTGCGGATAAAGAAAGCGCCAAGAGCATTTTAAAACATAACGGAAATCAGGCTGCAATGATTGGTATGGAGATTTTATACACGATCATCTCCACACTGACTGTCACAAGTATGGTGGCGGCATTTTCTGCGGCGGCAGTTCGTATCTATGGTGCCACACTCGTTTCGCTTGTGGTGTCTTTCATTAACGATCTGAGTAGAGTTTCCAGATGGGGGTATTATAGCCCCAGCATGATCTTCAGTCCATTCAAGTTTATTCTGATGGCACTGATTTTCGTTCTGCTCGTGGCAGCAACGGGAATCGTAACAGAGATGCTCAAGGCACCGTTTGAAGTTGCGCGGTATCGCTATTATTTGTATCTGCGTAAAAATGGAACACGGACAAGTGCCAGCAGCATTTTTGAAAGCTTTGATTTCTTTGTGCAGTTTGCAATCGTTACTGGAACACGAGAAATTGTCATTCAGTGGCTTCCTATTGTAATTGCTGTTGCAACGGTGATCCTTACGTTCGTATTTTTGCTGTCCGGGGTTATCTGGCTTGCAGTTCTGATCCTGATGGTTGGTATGATCGCAGCGGCAGTCATCAGCATTTACAGACGTCTCCAGCTTTGGCCGATGGCATGGGTTCAGGCGGATCATCCGCAGCTGTCGGCACAGCAGGTGATCGCACGCTGCAAAGAAATGACCGCAGGACACATTGGTGATCTTCTGATTTTTGAGTTGAGCTATCTGGGCTGGTGGCTTCTCAATGATATTACCGGCGGTATTGTCGGCCTGCTCTATGTGACACCCTACTATAATATGACAAAGGCTCTGGTATTTGAAGAACTGAAGGGCCGTGCCATTGCTCTAGATGGCATCCAGAGCAGTATCGCCGAGGGTTCGGGTCTGACGATTGCAATCAAGCCGGAGGATGTTGCAGAAAAAATCAACGACCTTGGAAACAGAATTGAGCAGGAGAAAAAGCAGCGCCAGTCTGCTGCACAGAAGAATGTGCCTGCACTTTTGGGTATTTCTGGTATGTATGCAGGCTCCAACTTCCCACTTACGCCGGATCAGCCGGTGATCCTAGGAAGAGACAGCGCAGCAGCCCAGATTGTGTTCTCTCAGGGAGCACAAAAAATCAGCCGCCGGCACTGCGAAGTCATGTTTAACAGCCAGACCCAACAGTATCGAGTCACGGATTTTTCCAGCAATGGCACTTATGTGAACGGAAGCCGTCTGCCGGCGAACGCTCCGGTGAAGCTTGCGCGTGGAACGGAAATCTCTCTGGGAGACAGCAACAACATTATGAAGCTGCTGTAAGCAATAAGATATGCCAGCCAAACAAGGGAATCGAATGGATTCAAAGCCAAAGATTCAACTGCTCAAGCAAAAACGAAGCTTTTTACAATACATCCTGCTTTCTGTCGTAACCTGTTCTTTATATCACTACTGGTTCATGGATTCGCTGGTAAAGGATGTCAATGCAATCTGCAAGAAAGACGGACAGGATACCGTTGGGGTCGGAAGGATGATAGGATTCAGCATTCTGACATTTGGCGTTTATCAGTATCTGTGGTTCGCAGAAATTGTAGACCGAATCTATGATAGTGCAGATGAATACGATGTGGAGATTCGGCAGGACAGCGAAAGCTTCTTTATCTGGATGATTTTGGTTCCATTCATTGGATATTTTATTGCAATGCACCGATTCGTTTCGGATGTTAATCAATTGGCTGCTGTATATGAAAAAAGACGACATTTTGTAAAATGTACTAGCCCTATTACACAGCGTTCCCTGTCTTCCGGGCGGGGAACGCTTATTGGGTTAGCTGGGAGTCTGGCTGGGCAGGCGATTGAATTGAAGCCGGGACAACTGCTCAAGATTGGAAGAAGTGCTGCGGAAGTTTCTGTGATCGTTAATAGTGAAAAAATCAGTAGGGTACACTGTTTGGTCCAATATAATGGAAAACAGCTAGGGTACACCGTTACAGATCTTTCCAGAAATGGAGTCCTTGTTGATGGAAAGCGCATTCTCTACAGTGTGCCGACTTATGTGCCATCAGGAAGCATTCTTTCTCTGGCAGATGGTGCAAATAAATTTCAATTGACGTGAAGTCAATGGGAGCAAAAAATGAAAAACGCAAAAATTATTGCAGCAGTGGCAGTCGTACTGAGTGCCGCAGTCCTGATGGGCTGCAGCCCGAGAAATGCGATGTCTACGCTGTCTACTGAATCCGATTCGGAAACAGCGGAAGTCTTTTCCCTGACGAAGGTTTTGGATCTGGGTACGAATTATCTCGTCTCGCTGGATTATGAGAATGCGATTTTACAGTATATCGACATTATTCAGCATGACCCCAAAAACAAAGAAGCATACGCAGGACTTTATGCAGCCTATGCCGCACAGGGAAAGACAGATGAGGCAATCGAAGTCCTTAATAAGGCACAGGAAGTTTTTGAGAATGACGCAGAGTTCTTGCCGGAATTTTTGAAGGATGCAAACATGGTTTATGAAAATGGTGGCGGAAACAGCCCGTTCCAATTCCTCTCCAATCAATATTGGGATGATACAAACTCTATCTTTGCGAAGGACGTGAGCGATGCATGGCTTGAGGCGGAACCTGATAATGCAGAACCGTATGCCTTGCTGGGAGCATATTATTCTGCGCAGGATGATGAAAACGGCATTGTAGAGCTGCTGAAAAAAGCAGAAGAGAATGGTGTGGACTTTAACGCGATCAATCAGAAGGTCGAAGTCAATTCGGATGGAAGCTGCACACTGACGGTACAGATCGAAGATTTTATGCAGGAAGAAGCTGGGAAAAGCTCTTCTGTAAAAGTTCAGCTGGACCCGAAGGATGATGCTAAGACTGTGACCCAGAAGGTGGCGGAAAAAGTCGCCGACAGTGCCGCAAGCAAAGTGGTAAAGGACAGCGGCCTTACCGGTGATGCGGCAAGCGTTGCAAATTCGATGGCGCAGGAAGCCCTCCGGAAGGGTTTAGGAAGTTCTGAAACGCAGGCGGCAAGCTCGTCAAGCAGCATTACAGCTCCCGCATACGACCCCGCACAGGACGATGGTACAGATGAGGAATTTGACTGGTCTGAGATCGAATCGGAATTTCCGGCGTTCAGTGATGACCTGGCATCCTAAGATTTATACGGAGGTGTGGGTATGAATTATAACGATGTCAGCCAGTGGGCCGCTGATCTGGGGAGTGGATACAGCCGAATCTATCCGCTTGGCGAAGGCGGAATGGGCACACTTTACTGTGCGCACAAAGATAGTTTGGACGTGGATGTTGTTATCAAGCGTGTGAAGCAAAAGTTCAAGGGACGGATGGATGAACGCGCTGAGGCAAACATTCTGAAAACGCTCAAACATAAGTATCTGCCGCGTATTTATGACGTGATTGAAAGCCAAAGCGGCTATGTCTACACGATCATGGATATGATACCGGGCGTAAATATGCAGAAATATGTGGAAACACATGGCCCGGCCAATCAAAAGCTTGCCTATCGATGGGCTTGTCAGCTTTGTGAAGTGACCGCTTATCTTCATTCACAGATCCCGCCGATCCTGCATTGTGATATTAAGCCCAGCAATATTATGATTACACCTTCCGGGGACATCTGCGTGATCGATTTTAACACCTCGCTGGTTTTTTCCAAGGGAGTGCTGGCGATTGGTGCAACGCCGGGTTATGCGGCACCGGAGCAATACACACGCCCGGAAGGAACGCATCTGACGCCGGATTCTGCTGAAACTGTTCCACTGGCCGAAACGATGCCACTGCGTGGATACGGAAATGCAGTTGCCTATCGAAACACGGCATCCTCTGGAAGCAATGCAAATGCTTCCGTGACAGCGGCGCAGGCAACGAATGCCGGTGGGTATGGTACAATTAGCAAGCGAACGGATGTCTATGGCATCGGTGCAACATTGTATTATGCTATTACCGGTCAGCAGCCCGGCCATTCGTTGAAAAGCGTCCGGCCCATCACAAGCTACAAGCTAAAATTCAGCCGAAGTTTTTTGCTTATTATCTCCAGAGCAATGAAGAAACGGCAGGAAGAACGTTTTTGCGATGCTCAGGAAATGCTCCGTGCTCTGCAGGATATCCATGCGATCGATGGCCGCTATAAAAAGGTCGTTCGCTCTCAGAAAATCGTGGCAGCGGCTTCAATCGTGCTTGCAATCGCAGGAATGGCCACCATTCTGCTTGGAACACAGCGAATCGGTGTGGAAAGATATGCAGCTTATGATGCTCTTGTGCGCAAAGGCCGCACGGCGGCAGAAGAGATGCACTTTGACGAAGCTGAGCAGGATCTGAATCAGGCAATTGCAATCTATGATGATCAGCTGGAAGCGTATATTGAAAAGGCGGTGCTTCTCTATCGGCAGGGTAAGTATCAGGAGTGCATCGATGCTGTTGAAACAACACAGTCCCGCGTATTGAAGTATTACAGTAAGCAAAGCGTTGCAAATCTTTATAATATTGCGGCGGAAGCAGACTATGCGCTGGAAGACTATGAGGCAGCGATCAAGATGTACCAAAAAGCTTTGGAGTATGCACCGGAGGTGCCAAGCTATTATCAGGGGGCTGCCACTGCAATGATCCAGCTGGGGAACTTTTCAGGCGCAAATGATGTGCTTGAACAGATGAAGACTGCAATCCCTCAGGCGGAGCAGAGCGGGGACTATCAGATCGTTCAAGGAGAACTGCTGAGAAAGCAGGGCGATTTGTCAGGTGCACTGCAGGCTACATATAAGGCGATAGAAACATCTGATGACAATGATTTGCTGGCACGAGCATACCGTCTTGCCGCGTTGATCTGCGAAGAGATCGGAGAAAATAAAATTTCCGAAGAGATCGAGTTGCTGGAGCATGGAATCGAGAGATTACCCGGTGGATATTACAATGCGTTGGCAGGACAGCTGGCGACTTCCTATATCCGTCAGGCCGAGGCGACTGGAAATTCCTCGTATCAGGAAAAGGCACTGCAAACATACCAAAAGATGGAAGACAATGGGAATACCACATTGGAAGTACGATTAAACATTGCAATGCTGCAGTATCAGCTACGGGATTTCACAGATGCCATGGAGACGCTTCAAGCATTAAAGACCGATTATCCTAAGGACTATCGCGTATATAAATGGCTTGCATTCGTTCAAGGGGAAATCGACCTAAAAAATGGTGCGTCCTATACCAAATCACTTGAATACTATACAACGGCGGTTGAACTGTACCGTACTGTACAGGCCTCCGGTATGTATGACCCCCAGATAGATGAGTTGAACCGAATTGCAGCAAATAACTGGCAGTAAAAGAGGTGAACAAGATGACTGTAGGACAAATCATGGTGATATGTGGAAGTTGTCTGGTCGTGGCTGCTGCTCTGCTTGGCGTATTTGGAAGCATTCTTCTACACAAAAGGAAAAAGGCGGTTCTTCTTGAAATTGAACATGAATACCGCTGAGAAAGCAGGAAAAAAGCCATGAAATTTTGTTCCGCATATTATTCGGATATCGGGAAAAAAGAAACAAATCAGGACTCCCTCCTTCTGATGCAGCGCAGACAGCCTCAAGGGGACGAAATTGTATTTGCGGTGATCTGTGATGGTGTAGGCGGGTTGAAAATGGGCGAGCAAGCCAGCGCAGAAGTTGTGACAGCGTTTCATGATTGGTTCAACAACCAGATCGAAGGGCTGTATCAGCAGGAAATTCCGATGACTGCGCTTTTTAATGATTGGGACAAACTCATTCAGGAACTTCATGGATTGTTGAAGGAACACTCGGAAAATGCCGGCTTTCGCAGCGGGACAACGGTGGAAGCTGTGCTTCTAATGAAGAATCAGTACTACATCTGCCATGTTGGAGACTGCAGAACATACGTCCTTTCAAACACGAATGACCAGCTTACAACGGACCACACCGTTGTGCAGCGGGAGGTAACGGAAGGAAAACTTACACCCCAGCAGGCGGCAAAAGATCCACGCCAGAGCCTTTTACTGCAATGCGTAGGAGCCGGCAAGGCGGTAAAACCGGATTATCTCTATGGCGATATCAAGCCGCATCAGGTATTCCTGCTCTGCTGTGATGGGTTTCGCCGCAGAATAACGGGAAGCGAAATCAAGGAGATCTGCAAATATTCTACCAAGGAAAAGAAGCTGCATGATGCACTGGAAGAAGTGACCCGATTATGCAAGAAACGAAAAGAAACGGATAATATTACAGGGATTCTCATAAGCACCTTCGATAAACCAAAACGGCTGGTTCCGTTCTGGAAAAAGGATAGGCCGGGAACATCAGGAGAACTCGTAAAAGATGTTTTACTGAAACATTATGATCTGGCAGATCAAACATTATAAAGCAAAGGAGACACTAGTATGGAAAACAATCAAGAATTTGCAATCTTCTTTTCAGATGCACCGAGAGGTAAAAAAATCGGTGCAGTCCTTTCATGGATCGCCACAGCAATTTTGCTCGTTGCACTTTTTGTGCCGGGATTCCGGGTGAAGTTTCAGACACAGGATCAAAACGGTAAGTATCAGGATATTCCGGCAACGGAGACCTACGAACTGAATCAGGCGAAAGAGGCGTGGAAACTTAATGTTCAGCTGGGAACCAGCAAAATCTCCGGAAAACTGAATAGCTTTTTGGAAAATGGAAAGACGAGCGAGTTTTCCTATCTTTCGGATTCGAGTTTGCTGAATGCAAAGCTGCTGACAGCTGAAAACATTACTACTGACAAGGAATCTGGAAAGTCCCCAATGGGATGGATACTCTTGGCTGTATTTTTCGTTTTGATTGTTGCAGCTGCAATTGCCGGAGTGTATACCATGAGCTGGGTGACGCTGGCAGCAAACCTTGTTGGCGTGCTTGAACTGCTGGCGGTGTTCTTCCTCGTATTCAAAAATAGATTCAATGAAAACGGAGTGAACCTTTTGACCGGGAGCCGAGTTGTTCCTGCAATGACTGCAGTTTTGATCGCACTTTTGGTAATTGCCGCTATCCTGTCCGTTGCCTCTGTAATCGTCAGCTATGCAGTTCATTCCGAGGAGGATGCAGAGGGTGATGCCTACTGGGATGACGATGACGAAAACCGGAATGCGCCGACTGGTCTGATTGATGATAATGATACTGCCCCTGTGACCGGCAGCATCCCGTCTGCCTCGGCTGCAGTTGCTACTCTGATCCAGATGAACACGAGCAAGAGCTTTGCAATTATGAACAATACGGAGTTGGTCATTGGTAAGGGTTCTCAGGCAGATGTGATCGTCTCCAACCCGATCATCAGCCGTGCCCATGCAAAGATCAGCTGCCATAACGGTACCTGCACGATTCAGGATCTTGGCTCTAAAAATGGCACGTTCGTTGGGGATCAGAAGATTTCTGGAAACAATATCGTGGTTCTGACGGATGGTATGTACATCACGCTAGGAAATGAAATCTTCCAGTTCAAGGTTTGACTTCAGCAGAGGCTGGAATGAGGTAAAATAAAACGATGGCCACATTGGAAGAAAAGCTTTGTCCAGTCTGCTTTCGGGAAGCGATGAAAGGCGGAAAATGTCAAAATTGTGGATATGTTTCGGATGAAGCATCTGTGGGGAAAAACTACCTGCGGTCATTTTCAATTTTGAATACAAAATATCTGCTGGGAAAAAGTCTCGGACAGGGCGGTTTTGGCATTACCTATCTGGCAAAAAATATGTTGAATGGATCACGCTGCTGCATCAAGGAGTATTTTCCGTCCAATTTGATTCAGGGCAGAATGCCTGATGGCACGGTTGCCCTGACAGGCGAAGAAAATCGTTGTGAGTTTGAGGATGGAAAACAACGCTTTATTGAAGAAGCACGAACACTGCAGGAACTTCGCGGGAATGTCGCTGTTGTTGATATTCAAGATTTTTTTGAAGAAAATGGCACAGCATATTTCGTGATGGAACTAATCGAAGGCTGCAATCTGCGTGCCTTTAAGAAAGAACACAACGAAGAGCAGACTTTCAAGATGGCGCTTCAGATGTTGCTTCTGATCGGTAGTGCTTTAGCCGAAGTGCACCGCTTTGGCATGATCCATGGGGATATCAGTCCGGAAAATATCCTGATTACACAGAATGGAGAAATCAAACTGATCGACTTCGGTGCGGCGCATTCCTTCCGTCAGAGCAGTGCAAAGCAGGGCAGAAAGATTTATCTGAAGCCCAATTATGCACCATACGAACAATACACCTTAAAACCCTGTCAGGGGCCGTGGACTGATATCTATGCACTGGCATCAACTTTTTACTTTATTGTGTCCGGCCAGAAAATGCTGGACGCTTTGAGCCGGGCAAAGGGAGGAGCGTATCTTCCGCTATGGAAGTTGGCTCCAGCTGTTTCAAAACCATTATCAGATGTAATAGATCATGCGTTGGCATTTGATTACCATGACCGCTATCGCAGCATGATGGAGTTTCTGAGTGCTCTGGAGCAGGTCGTTCAGCCGGAAGACTATGACATTGATTTGGGAGCACTGATGCCAAAGTCGAGAGCTTCCGGAACGGCAGTTGTTCGTCCGAAAACGGCTGCTGTGCATGACGATTCTGAAAAGGTGTGCTCTGTTGAAGAGCAGGATGTGCAAGAGCCCAGAGGCCTTGCTGCATTCTTCCATCCGAAGAAACGTAAGATGGCCTATCTGGAATTGACGATCGATTACAGAGAAACAGCTGGATGCTTCTCCAAGCGCAGGTGGTTACTTGAACCGAATTGCACGATAAAGATTGGCCGGTCGGCTACAAGTGATGTTATGATGCCAGCAAACAATCGAATCAGCCGAAACCATTGTGAAATTTTCTACAATGAAAAACGAAGAGATTTTACAATACGAGACCTTTCAAAGTTTGGCTCGTTCCTTTCAAGTGGAGAGCCAATGGAAAAAGGAAAACAGTATACATTGAGGGATGGAGACAGTTTTTATGTCCTGTCACCGGAGTATACGTTCAAGGTGGTGATTGAAGCGTGATCTCTCTTTTTAAGAGAAAAAAGTTGAAAGGAAAAGCTGCCGACGAAATGCAGGCGATGGATGATGTGACGCAGACGCTTTTGTACCCGTCTGAAAACGATTCGGAAAAGACACTTTGCTTTGACAACTGTGAAACCGACACAACGGAAATTGCCAGTTATATGTCGATTGGAACGCGAAACAATCAGCAGGATTCAGTTCGCTTCGACCATAACGAATTCAGCACAGTCTGTGTGGTATGTGACGGCATGGGCGGCTTATCCGGCGGTGAACGTGCCAGTGCTCTGGCGGCGCAGGGAATGACACAGCATCTGCTCGAAAATGCACAGGCGACGGATATTTCCACAGAGATGGGCCGTGCGGCACTGAGACTAAATGAAAAAGTCAAAGACCTCCGCGATAGCGAAAACCGCAAAATAGAAGCCGGAACAACATTGACCGCTGTATTTATTCGGAATGGGGAACTATTCTGGTGCGGGATCGGCGACAGCCATATTTATCTGTATCGTGCAGGTGAATTGCAGCAGTTGAATATCGATCACAATTTTGGTGTGCATTTGGATCAAATGGTGCAGGAGGGAAGCATTAGCAGTGAGGAGGCACTGCGTCATCCGCAGCGTGCAGCACTGACAAGTTATCTTGGCATTCAGGAACTGACATTGATCAGTGGAAATCGGATACCATTCCCTCTGCAAAAGGATGATGTACTGCTTCAATGTACAGATGGGCTGTATCGTTGCTTATCAGATGATGCAATCTGCCAGATTTTGAATGCCACAAAGGATTTGAAGCAGGCCTCCAAGCTGCTGGTGGAAACGGCTCTGACATTTCCCGGAGCACATGATAATACATCGGTGCTGTTGACAAAGTACAAAGGCTAAAGTCAGAAAATATAAAAAAGAAAGGGGTGCAATAAAAAAGCTGGAAGAAGACGCAAATCAAAGGAGTGTTGCTTTATGACAAACAACAAACTTCAGATGCCTGCAAATTTTGCGGTTCTGAATGAAAACGAAATGTCTTGTGTTGAGGGTGGCGGTATTGTTTCGCAGATCTGCTATGCTTTTGGCCGGATGTTCCGCAGTACCTACTATGATAACTGGGAGAGCGAGTCCAAGACCCTTGAACAGTCTCATGGTGCTGTTGTTTCCAAGAAAAATGGTGTCTACACCTACTCTGACGGTTATACCCATACGATGTCTGGCGGCAGCAACTGGGGCTTTACCAGCCTCGGCGATTTCTTCTACGGCATCGGCGATCTGTTTGCTGCGTTCTATCTGTAAATTCTAAGGAGCTGTGAGGACTTACAGCTCCTGAAACGAAAGCGATTCTTCCAGTTTTTTTATTGCATCGCAAATTTAGGTAACTTAAGCAAAGGAATATCATTATGAAAAAATCTACTGCGGACCATATGCACAGAAAACGCCGTAAGAACAACTTGGTATGGCTCTTTGCCCTGCTTGGCATTCTTGTACTGTTTCTGGGAACGATTTTAGCTTTTTTGATTTTCAGTGACTTGTCGTCTAAGTCTGCTGAAACTGCCCAAGAAGTCTCTGCGGTGAATGTAGAAAAAGACATTCCTGAAACGGACATGGGTGATCTGATTTATCACGAACCGGCAGCAGAGAATGTTGTAATGCAGGGCGGTTTTGGATATGTTAACAACGAGCTTCTGGTCACATTGGACAGCTCCGAAAGCCTTCCGCAACTAAAAGAATATCTTGCAGGCATTGGCGGTGAAGTTGTGGGTGAAATCCCACTGACGGCAGACTATCAAATTATGCTTCCCGGTACCTATACAGAGAAAGAACTGGGAACGATGATCGAGCAGGTCAAAAGCCTGCCGTATGTGGAACGTTCTTCTCTGAACTATGCGTTTGAGCTGGAAGACGCTTCAAACCAGTACTATCCTGATGATAAAAAGTGGGACGATTGGGATACAACCGGTGGTAATAACTGGAATATGAAAGCTATTGATGCACCGGGTGCGTGGGTGTATCGAAATCAGATGGGGCCCGTTAATGTTGGTGTGATTGACGGAATGTTTTATACATACCATGAAGACTTGAAGAATGTTTTTCAGGAAATGCCACTTGGAAATGTAACGGATATGGGAGAAGAAAGATACAATGGAGGAGGAAATTGGACAGATCAAGACCATGCAACTCATGTTTCGGGAATTATAGGAGCAGAATTTAATAATAGAAAAGGTGTTTGTGGTGTTGCACCAAATGTTAAATTATATGGGGTGGATGCTTATTCAAATATTGTGATGAAGTACTCCAATGATGGTACATCATATGTAAGTGATAGCTACTGGATGCAAATAGCCATGGTGTATCTTGTGGGTGAAAAGCACTGTCAGGTAATTAACCTTTCGCAAGAGCAGGGATACTTTGCTACAAAAACTATGGATGATTGGAACAAAAACATGGCCTCGTTTATTAAAAGATTGCACGACAAATCGAAAAATGAGTTTGTGATTTGTAAAGCGGCTGGAAATGATGCAAAAGATGCAAGAAAGGGCATTTTGAGCGGAATTGAAGATTCTGAAGTTGAAAGTATGATTATAGTTGTGGGGTCAGCAGCTGTTTCTGGAAAGCACTCATATTTTGGCTGTAAGCATGATGGATATAGAGTTGCGTCACACAGTAATCGTGGAAGTAGAGTTGATGTGCTTGCTCCAGGGGGTGACAACGAAAGTACGAAATTCCCTGATGCTCAGATATATAGCACAATTCCTGGAGGCTATGGGTATTTGTACGGTACCTCTATGGCTGCTCCTCATGTTGCAGGTGTTGCTGCTATGATTTTTGGCATCGACCCATCTTTTACGGCAAAGGAAGTAAAGGATATCATCAAAAGTACCGCAACAGGCAGCTATGGCGAGGAAGGATATAAAATGTTGAACGCAAAACTCGCCGTAGAGAAGGCCATTGAATTGCGCAATCAGAAAGCAAAGAAAGAAGAAAACTCATCAGATGATCCGACAGAGAGACACAAGTACGAGATTTTCCGTGAGACCCTGACATGGGAGGAAGCCAAAGCTGCTTGTGAAGCAAAGGGCGGCCACCTTGCGACCATTACCTCGCCGGAAGAACAGAAACTGATTGAAAGCCTGAATACTCAAAACAGCAAACTCTGGATCGGCGGCTATAAAAATTCTGCCGGTGAGTGGTGCTGGGTGACAGGCGAACCATGGGAATATGAGAACTGGGGCGACGGTGAACCTAATAATTCCAGTAATGTCGTTGCGGGAGAAAGCTGTGTTGCCATGTGGCCGGAAAAATGGAACGACCTTGCGAATAGTAATGTTTATGAGCAAAGCGGATACATTTGCGAATGGGAAGCATCCAATGCAGCCGAGGAAACACAGGTCGAAGGTTATACAGGACACCTCTATGAGTTCTATACATTGCCCGAATCGGAATGGGAGTCTGGCCCAATCACATGGCAGCAGGCAGAGAGACGTTGCGAGTGGAAAGGAGGTCATCTGGCGGTTATTGAATCGTCAACGGAAAATTTCCTTCTCTACAGTGCAATGAAAGCAAAAGGGTACGAGAATGCCTACTTTGGACTCAGCGATGAAAGCTCTGAAGGAAACTGGAAATGGGTCGATGGAACCAGCACAGCTTATACAAACTGGCATTCTGGTGAGCCGAACAATCAGGATGGCATTGAGCACTATGCAATGTTCTATGAAAAGTTTCAGGATGGGACGTGGAATGATGCAGATGGAATAATTGATGCCGGATGCGCCTACATCTGTGAATGGAACGACCCAACAGATAAAATATCCCAAGGAGATAGCTTTACAGATCAACAACTGAGAATCATTGCAAAAGATTTGGGGGTCCCAGACGACTTGAATGTGGAAATCAAACAGTATCCAAAGACATATTGGAAAGCAGCAGGGCTTTGGGATATCTATGTTGAAGTGCTTCTGGACGGAAAAGTTATAGCATCTGGAAGCTTTGACGTGGAAACAGGAGAGATGGGACGAAATTTGTACATATACTCTCACTAATTCGGCAAGCAGTGCATTCGTGCGCACAAATGCAAATTTTGCGTTGCAAAATGCTTGTTGGGAAATCCTAAACCCTTTCTGATCTGCACCGTTTCGGTGCAGGCTACGTGCTCTTTCCGAACGCTTTTGAATGTGTCAATACAAACTCTCTCCAAAAATCCGAGTCGCTTTTTGGTGCAAGCGTCAATGGCATAACTTCGATGTTCGTGGTAGAATAGGTGCGTTGTGTGCCTGACGCATGAAAACGGAAAGGACGATGCAGAAATGGAGCCGCTATATCTGATGCCCGGTGACGAACGCTACACAAAATTTCAGGATGAGAACGGTGTGCCAAAAGTTCGTTACACCTATTGCTCTCTGCACGGCAAGCTGTTCAACTGCACCTGTCGAATGAAAGATGAAGCTCAGCAATTGTGTGAAGATTGGCTCGTAACGCAGGATCGCTGCTACATAAACTAAAAAAGTCGCCGAGGATTCCGCCCCATGAAAGGGTTAGAATCCTCGGCGACTTTCGTTTATCGGGTCTGCTGCTTTTCCTGTGCGTCTTTTTCTTCTGCGAAGAACAATTCAATATTTTTCTGTGCCTTTACCAACTCCTGCATTTCTTCTCGTGCCTTGCGATAGTCCGGGTAGGCTGCTTTCTTTTGGGTCAGAAGATCGGAATACTCTGCATTCAGTGCTTTGACCTTCGGCAGCTTTTTTAAGCCAGTTTCATCGAGAGCGGCCTTGGCTGCTTTGTGCAGTGTGATTTCTTCCCGGTGAGTATCCAGAAACTTTTTGCTATATCCCGCTTTCCGGTAGGCATCGTAGACTGGGTGGGTCTTGGCGTAATTGACGATGTGCGTTTTCAGCACAGCAATTTCCGCCATCCGTGTTTCGGCGGCTTTGATGGAATCTCCCAGCTGGTGGTATTTTTCTGTTGCCGCCGCTGTGCGTTCATTCAGTTCATCTGCGCTGCCAATTTTGTGCTCCTGCAAGAAAATCAGCGTCTTGGACATTTCTTTCAGATTATATTTTTTCGCCCATCGTGCATAGCCTTCGCTTTTGCCCTCGGAGAGCTTTGCCTGAATGTCAACCAGCAATTGGAACGGCGGCTCTTGGAACGGCTGTGTCTGACGCGGATGGTGTTCGGTTTTTCCCGCAATCACCGCTTGCAGTTCATCCTCACTGTACCCAGCCCCCAGCGTTTTGAAGCGGATGAACCGCTTCTGCCGTGCGCCCTTGACGGAAGTGTATTTTCCACGCTTGACCTCATAACCCTGTTGTTCCAGTTTTTGCAGAAAATCTTCGTAATCCTTGGGCTTTTCTGCAAGGATGCTGTCGATGATGCCACACAGCCTATCACGATTGCTTTCTTTGGGTGGATAGAGGGTACGTTTCTGCCGTTCCCGGTAGGGCTTTATTTCAATAACAGAGAGCTGATGCTCCAGACAAATCAAGTCGCTCAACCGCTGAACGGCCAGTGCCGAAAAGAAAAAATCCCGGAACTTTTTTGAACCGTCCAATGCGGTGGAGTTGAAAATCACATGGTTATGGATGTGGTGACGGTCTGTGTGGGTGGCAACGATAAAAGCGTATTTGCCCTTGGTAAACCGCATGGCAAGTTCATAGCCCACCTTGTTGGCTTCCTCGGCGGTGATCTCACCGGGTTTGAAAGACTGTCGAATTTGATAGGCGATGATGTCGCTTTTCTGTCTGCGCCCGGTAGCAAGTTCATACTGCCGCTTGGAAAGCATAAATTCTTCATCGACTGTCAGAGGGCTACACTCGTAGCAGCTTACCAGTTCACCTTGTTCGGTCTTATCTGGATTCTGCACATAGTCTGTGCGGCTTTTCAGACAAGCCGCAACCGACTTGCCCTTGTTTTTGTGCAACGCGATCAGCCGTGTCGCGGCCATCCTGAATCACCCCCATAAAAGAAAAATGCCGCCCGAAGGCGGCAAACGATTAAAACTATTTCTTACAGTTCGGCAAGCCACTCACTGAAACGTCCGATGTCCTCGGTGATGGCTGTTGCACCGAAAAAGAGAACGAAGCAGATGAACTCAGCTACCAGCAGGATAAAGAACTGATCCCAAGTCTGGCGGTAGGCAGTGTAGATGCCGCAGCCGAAGATGTAGAGCATCAGCGGAGCAACCACATAGCTGGACAACGTGAGCAGCCACTTCGCCATCAGAGCCAGAAAAGCCACAAAGAGAGAAACCGGGAAAAGAACAATTTTCTTCAGGATAGACATCATATCAGGCACTTCCTTTCTGTTCGCTCTTATTATAAAGGTATCGACTATTGCACTGCAAGGATGTCAAGCATTATATGTACACCCGCAGTCCTCCAACTGCGGGAATTTTCTTAGAGATTTGCCAGTTTAGTCAGAATCTGCTTGCCAATGGAAATCAGTTCGTCCAGCCGGGTGCGCAGATCAGCAAGGTCGGCAGAGTAGATCTTGCCGTTTTCGTTAGCGCGTTTGGCGACCTGATTCAGATTGTTACTGCAATTCTGAAGCAGATAAGCCATTCGGCGCAGCTGTGGAAGGTCGAGGTTCAGGTAGTAGCCATCCAGTGCCATTTTGCGGATATAGGCACTCAGACTGTGGATGCCCATTCCATACATCTTATCTAAAATGCGGTTTCGTTCTTCATCGGTCACACGAATAAATAGACGGTGTTCCCGCTTTTTCACATTATCGCCCCTCCTTATCCAGATAACTCTTGAACGGCTTGACTGGTTCCGGTTGGTTGACCTTTTCTTCCAGCGCAGCCAGTACGGACGGACGGGTTGTGGGAGCTTTTTCTGTTTTTTCGGGAGCATCCTGCGAGGAACTGCGGTCACGGTCAATGTTCAGTAGAGCATTCAGTTCGGCAAGGCGAGCAGACTTTTCAGCCAGTTCTTCTTCCTGCGCGAATGGCTTTGCCACTTCAATCTCTGCGGCCTGTTTCTGCTGTTCTAGATTTTGCAGAGCATTTTCAGCGTCTGCAATTCGGTCAGCAAAAATTGTCGATGGCATTGTCCAGACGAATGATGTTGCCGCGCGCATCATCGCCCAGCGACACCGGGCAGCTCAACTCTGCCCGGAGTACGGCCTGATCTTGTATTTACATGGATTTACAGGAAAGCGGCTGCCAATTTTAGCAGAGAGCCGGAAACAGAGTTCAAAAGGTGCTTTATGGGGCTTCATTAGCTGGAAGCTTGATTTTATTGGCTGTAACCGAAAATTCTGCTAATGGCATTCGCTGGCTAATTTTGGTGATAGGTTCAAAATGAAAAATGCGAAGATCGTCTTTCACATGGAAAAATGACCTTCGCAATTTTTTGAAATAGTGTCCTCAGGCGGATTCGAACCGCCGGCCTTTCGCTTAGGAGTAGGGGCTGAAGCAATAAATCCTAGACAAAAGTAGGTAAAACAAGTAACGTTTTATCAATGGATTTTTTGTTGCGCTGTCAATCCGAGTAAAGAACACAAACCCCGAAATAAAACGAGTAAAAGGCTTTTTATTAGCAGAAAATTAGCAGAGCTAATGAAAAGTGGAAGGTTCATTGTAAAATGCCCAACTTTCATTAGCTGGGAAGTGTACGTTTCCCTACGGATATTTGCTTGTTTAGCATTCGTAAACCAGACCATACAGCCGTAACTGGTGTGATGGACAAATGTTTTCAATAGAAAAAGCCAGAGCTTTCTGAGAGAAAACTCTGGCCTATGTAACAGTATGATTGGAAATGTGCATTGTCTTGTAAAAGGAAGGATCTTATGATATTCTTACAGGAGTAGAGGCACTGGATGCGAGGAACTTTGCGTGATCTTAGGAGTGTGCAATGGAAAAGAAATTTAATATTGTAGTCGGTGAAGATGGAACTGTAAAACTCCCAGATGCGGTTCTGGAAAAACTTGAAGTCAAACCCGGAGAGGAAGTTCGCTTCGAGGTAGATGACAATTTCTATGCAGTCAGGCTTCTATCGCGGATAGAAGCTGAACGCTTGGATTACTTGAATTGGATGCATAATAAACATTGCCCCTCTATTGAGGAAATGATTGCGGAGTCGAGAAAACAAGCCACCCAGAACATTGTGATCTCCCGTATCCTTGATGGAATGCCGGTAGAAAAAATTGCAGAAGACTATGAAGTTTCACTCGACTATGTAGAGCAGCTTGCCCATCAGCTGAAGATTGACATAGAGGAAGCTAAGGCGAAAAAACACAAAGAAACGGGATCATCCTAAAACAGACAGCGGCAGCTTTCTATATACGGAAAACTGCCGCTGATATTTTAATGGATGTGGCGGGTCAGGTGATCTTTAACCATTTATGATCTTCTGCCATCCGACCATGTGTCTTTTCCACTAGCTGTATCGGATCATATTCGGAAACCCCGACAGCATCAAGGTAATAGTTAAGCCCGCAGCGAGTTCTTGGAATACAACGACTCTCTAAAAAAATCAGAAAATCATCCCAAGTGGGTTCCGTGTTGACCCCGAAAGCGGTGTCCAGAATAGAATCCACTTTGTTTTCCACACGCACCTGCTTTGTGGTGAAATCTACGTCAATGATACTGCAAAGGGTATCACGGTCATAATATTCATATTTCCGTATTGTGTGCACCTGCGCCATGCCGACCACTCCTTTTATAGAAGTGTATCATGTCGGGAGTTGATGTGCAAGACATGGAAAAAGTAAAACAGCGGCGGTTTTCCAAATCGGAAAGCTGTCGCTGTTTATGTATAGGGGCTTATAAGTTCTTTGCAAGATTTTTGATGAGTTCGGCCATAGAGGGGTTGGTCAACAATTTGGTAAGTGCTGCTGCCGCGTCGGTATCGACTGTATTGTTTTCTTCATGGATGGGCTGTTCTGCATGATGGAGCATTTCAGGCTCGGCTCCTTGGTGCTGGTAGAAGAAATCATCAAAACGCTGTGCGTTCAGACGCCGATCATCGTCCAAGATATGTGCATACTGCTCTGTGACCATCGAAGCCTGTGCATGGTCGGAGTCACCCTGAACGGCTTTGATATCACCGCCGCTCAGCTTGAGTTTGTATGTAGTACTGGAGTGTCGGAAGCTATGAAAGACCACTTTGGGGAGATTGTTTTTCTCAATCAACCGCTTCAATGCACCGTTGATGGTAGACTGCTCAGTTGGCATTCCCAATGGGCCGGCAACTACAAGATTGTAGTCCGTATATTCTGCACCCAGTGCTTCCTTTGTCATATCCTGCTCTGCTTTGAATTCAACGAGCATTTCAGCAACTGTTTTGGGGAGGAAGATGGTTCGGATACTGCTGTCTGTTTTGGGGCTTTTCAGAACCTGAACCGTGGTACAGCGGGAACTCAGTGAGGGAAAACGAGTGATGACATTTTTGTTTTCCAAGGCGTTCAGTGAAGCAACGTCCACACGCTAAAGTTCTTTGTTTATGTAAATGGATGCGCGTCCTGCATCAATGCTTTCAGGGGAGATATCCACGCAATCCCAAGTCAGGCCGAGCAGTTCGCCCAAACGCAGGGAGCAGGAGAACGAAAGGTTGATGCACAGCCGCAGCTTCGGATCATCACAAACTTTCAAAGCACGGAACAGCGTTTCGGCTGTCCAGATATCACGTTTCTTGGAAGTGTACTTGGGCAGGGTAGCGTAAATGCAGGGATTCTTTTCCATGAGTTCCCATTTTACAGCCTGCTCAAAGGCACTCCGCAGAATCTT
>ENA-ORCN01000059-ORCN01000059.1-human-gut-metagenome-genome-assembly--contig:-NODE-59-length-81943-cov-21.523196_pt1 | contig 81943 bp, 82 predicted proteins | sample MGYA00242984_ERZ507984 | MGnify/ENA primary metagenome ERZ507984 (study PRJEB26167, sample SAMN06115395) | human gut metagenome | host: Homo sapiens | place: China:Hubei | collected 2016-05-19 | study... | reverse complement strand
CCGGTACCGGATGGATACAAAGGCAAGTTCAGTCGCACCTGCACAGATCTCTCGATGCTGAAAGAGATGAAGAAGAAATCAAACTATGTGTTTCTGAAAAACATCTTCGACTGTATTGAGTTTAAAGATGAAAAGTCTTCCTTCAATCTGCAGCAGCTTGAGAATGCAGCCAAGGCAGGACTCATAGACAAGAAGGTATACGCCTTGGGAGGCATGAGTCTGGAAAATCTCAAGATTGCCAAGGAACTCGGATTTGGAGGAGTAGTAATCTGTGGAGATCTCTGGAACCGTTTCGACATTCACAACGAGCGCGATTTCAAAGAGTTGATTCTTCACTTCGAGAAATTGAGAAAGGCTATCAGCTAATACTGAGGTTCCCGAAAAAAGATTCATCCCCCTACATGAAAATAGATAAAAATAACTATTAATACACATAAACACTAATAGAAATGAGTGACAAGAACTCTTTTTTGGTATTCTCTGGTACTAACTCGAGATACCTTGCAGAAAAAATCTGCGCTAGTTTAGGTTGCCCACTGGGTAATTTGGTTGTAACCAAGTTCTCTGATGGTGAATTTGGCGTATCTTTCGAGGAGTCTATCCGCGGACGCGATGTTTTCCTCGTACAGAGCACATTCCCTAATTCAGACAACTTGATGGAGTTGCTCCTGATGATTGACGCAGCAAAGCGTGCTTCTGCCCGCAATATTATTGCTGTTGTTCCTTACTTCGGATGGGCCCGTCAGGATCGCAAGGACAAACCACGTGTCAGCATCGGCGCTAAACTGGTAGCCGACTTGCTCAGCGTTGCCGGTATCGACCGTCTCATCACCATGGATCTCCATGCCGACCAGATTCAGGGCTTCTTTGATGTTCCTGTAGATCACCTCTATGCATCTGGCGTTATTTTGCCATACCTGCAGAGCTTACGCCTCAAGGATATGGTCATTGCTTCTCCAGACGTTGGTGGTTCTAAGCGTGCCAACACTTATGCTAAGTACTTCGGCTGCCCTCTCGTGCTCTGCAACAAGACCCGTGCTCGCGCCAATGTAGTAGAAAGCATGCAGATTATCGGTGATGTAAAAGACAAGAATGTTGTCATCATTGATGATATGGTCGATACAGCCGGTACTATCACGAAGGCTGCCGACATCATGAAGCAGGCTGGTGCAAAGACTGTTCGTGCATGTGCATCTCACTGCGTGATGAGTGGTCCTGCATCTGAGCGTGTCCAGGATTCAGCTCTTGAGGAGATAGTATTCACTGATTCCATCCCTTACACCAAGCGTTGCGCAAAGGTTAAGCAGATTTCTATTGCAGATATGTTTGCAGAAACCATTCGCCGTGTTGAGGATAACGAGAGTATCTCTTCCCAGTATCTGGTATAAGGAAATATCATCATACAAGTTTACAAGGAGTCTTTCTTTTTAAAAAGGAAGACTCCTTTTTTATGATTCCATTCTTCCCCTGTTTCTAATCTACATTCACTTTTCACAATTCACTTTTCACAACTACAATAACACTGTTCATTGTTCGATTTCAAACAAAAAAATCCTGTATCCCCAAAAGAGATACAGGATTCATATATTTATAATGTGACAATGTCGCTATTATATTAGTTCAACCACTTCACGTAGCAGAAGTCCTGACGGTGTGGCAACTTATCATTCTTAGGATACATACGTACGCCTGTCTTGAATGAACCAGCATTGATTGGCTCAATCTCAGCCTCGAATGTAAAGTTGTTACCCTCGTGACCAACCATCTTGAATGGATAAACAGCATAAATCTGCTTGCCATCCTCTGGCTGCTCCTTCAATACAACAAGCTCCAAACCTACTGCATCGTTCAAGCCCTGCTCATCGATAACATACTGAACCTTGATCTTCTGACCAGTCTCAGCAGCCATCAGCATGCAGTCGTCCTTAGATACAACGTGGATACCATCCCAACGCTCTGCAACGCTCTCCTTCCAGAGTGCAATCTCCTTAGCAAGTGCATTGTCGTTAGCGCTCAACTTCTTGAAGCGGGCAGCCTGCTTATTGTAGAACTTATCATAGTAGTCATCCAACTGGCGCTTCATTGTATAGTGAGGAGCGATAGTAGCAATAGAGTTCTTTACTACCTGGATCCACTCCTTGCTGAAGCCTTCCTTATTCTTGTTGTAATACATAGGGATGATGTCGTTCTCCAAGAGGTTGTAGATAGTAGCAGCATCAAGCTGATCCTGGTAACCCTGGTTCTGGTATGTACGCTTCTCAGGAAGAGCCCAACCAGCACCCTCGCGGTAACCTTCTACCCACCAACCATCAAGTACAGAGAGGTTGACAACACCATTCATCTCAGCCTTCTCGCCAGATGTACCAGAAGCCTCCAATGGACGTGTAGGAGTATTCATCCAGATATCAACACCTGAAACCAGACGGCGAGCCAAAGTCATATCGTAGTCCTCCAAGAAGATAATCTTGCCGAGGAACTCAGGACGCTGACTGATCTCGAAAATCTTCTTGATCAAGCCCTGACCTGCACCATCAGCTGGGTGAGCCTTACCAGAGAAGAAGAACAATACTGGGTGCTCAGGATCGTTAACGATCTTAGACAAGCGATCCAAGTCGGTGAAGAGCAGGTGAGCACGCTTGTATGTAGCGAAACGACGGCAGAAACCAATCATCAAAGCGTTAGGGTTGATACGCTCGAGCAAAGATACTACACGAGCAGGATCACCCTGGTTCTTCAACCATGTCTGGGTGAACTTCTCACGGATATAAGCTACGAGCTTCTTCTTCAATGCCATACGGGTATTCCAGATTTCTGCATCTGAAACATTGTAGATGGCATGCCAGATTTCCTCGTTGCTCTGGTCGTTCATGAAGTTCTTGTCGAAATATGTATCGTAGAGCTTACGCCACTCTGTTGCTGTCCAAGTTGGGAAGTGAACACCATTGGTTACATAACCTACGTGGTTTTCCTCTGGGAAGTAACCCTTCCAGATATTAGCGAACATCTGCTGGCTTACCCAACCGTGAAGCTTACTTACACCATTAACCTCCTGGCAAGTGTTGCATGCGAATGTAGAGAGGCAGAAACGCTCGTTGTGATCATCTGCATTTTCACGACCCATACCGATGAACTCATCCCAAGAGATGCCAAGGCGCTGTGGATAGCCACCCATGTACTTGCCGAAGAGAGCCTCGTCGAAGTAGTCATGACCAGCTGGCACTGGAGTATGAACTGTATAGAGAGAAGAAGCGCGAACCAACTCGAGAGCCTGGTTGAAGTTCAAGCCATCCAAGCATAGAATAGATAGACCATTTCAGAAAGAGGTATAGTATGCAACTTGCTATGTAGCCGGCAAGGAGGAAGGAAGATGGTATAGTATGGATGATTTCAGGGTAGAGGTCGCTGAAACAGACGAAGAGGTAAATGCCGGCCAGTACGCAGGTTTGAAGAATCAGTACCAGCAGAAAACGAATGTCTGTTCCTGAGGATATTGCAAAGATGCTAGCTCGTTCACGGTGCATGATAAAGTCTTTGCCTAGTTGGAGCAGGAACTTACGGCTGCGGGAGAGAATGTAGGATGATAGTAGGAAGCAGCATAGCAGTAGCAATGCGATGGTATCGTCACGTCCTGGCAGATAGGGTAGGGAGATGCCCTGCTCTGAGATGGGTATAGCCTGGAGTAGTGGCGAAAGCATCATAGGGCAGCAAATTTACGGATGGAAACGTCCCAAATAGGAGTAGTTTGTATTTGTGTTATGGCCTCTTCGGGTGTATTGGCTACACGCCAGATATCCATGTGGCGAACACCCATGAAATGTTCTTCGGTTGCATGGGCAAACATCTCGAGTAGCGGGTTATAGTAGCCTTTCACGTTCAGGATGACGATGGGGTTCAGATAGAGGCCCAGTTGTTTCCAAGTGATGATCTCGAGCAGCTCTTCTAGTGTGCCGCAACCGCCGGGCAGGGCGATGACAGCGTCACTCAGGGCAGCCATCTTCTGCTTGCGTTCGTGCATGGTGTTGACTTCTATCAGTTCGCTCAATCCAGTATGATGCCAGTTCTGCTCTACCATAAAATGGGGAATGACACCTGTTACCTTCCCTCCAGCCGCCAATGTCGCATCGGAGACAGCTGCCATTAGTCCCATATTCCCGGCACCGTTGACTACACGGATACCATTCTGGGCCAACAGGGTACCTAACTCATGTGCTGTTTCAAAATACACAGAATCGATTTTCGTACTCGATGCACTATAGACACAGACAGCATTAATCTTATTCATCATGATGACACGGATTGGTTTTGCAGGCAAAGGTACATGATTTCAGTCAGAAAAGTACGCTTACAGACAAAAAAACGAGGGTGTACCAAAAGGATTCCTTTTCTTTGACACACCCTCGGTAAGAACAAATACTGCCGGATTACAATCCGAAAGCAGCTTTTACCTTATCTACATAGTCGAGTTTTTCCCACGTGAAGAGCTCTACCGTAACATCCTTGTTGCCTTCGTAACGGCTACGGAAATGCTTGGTCACAATTTGAGGCTCACGTCCCATGTGTCCGTAAGCTGCCGTTTCCTGATAGATGGGGTTACGCAGTTTCAGACGATCTTCAATGGCTTTGGGTCGGAGATCGAAGATTTCGTCAATCTTGCGGGCTATCTCACCGTCGCTCATATTCACATGGCTACGTCCATAGGTGTTGACGTAAATGTTGATGGGCCGTGCCACACCGATGGCATAGCTGACCTGTACCAAGATTTCGTCGGCCACACCGGCTGCAACAAGGTTTTTGGCAATATGACGAGCGGCATAGGCAGCCGAGCGGTCTACCTTCGAGGGGTCTTTGCCGGAGAAAGCACCACCACCGTGTGCACCCTTACCGCCATAAGTATCTACAATAATCTTGCGACCCGTCAAACCGGTATCACCATGAGGGCCTCCGATTACGAACTTACCGGTAGGATTGACGTGATAGATAATGTGGTCATTAAACAAAGCAAGCACCTTCGGAGCATGGATAGAAGCGATGACACGAGGCATCAGCACTTCGATGACATCCTTGCGGATGACGGCCAGCATTTCTTCATCGGCTTTCAGTTGGGCAGCCTCCGTACCATCGGCCGGCTGGATGAAGTCGTCGTGCTGCGTGGAAACGACGATAGTATCAATGCGTACAGGCGTGTTGTTGTCGTCGTATTCGATAGTTACTTGGCTCTTGGCGTCGGGGCGCAAGTAGGTCATCTGCTTGCCTTCGCGGCGAATGTCGGCCAGCACCTGAAGGATGCGGTGTGCTAAGTCGAGTGAGAGTGGCATGTAGTTCTCAGTCTCGTTGGTGGCGTAACCGAACATCATACCTTGGTCGCCTGCACCTTGCTCCATGGGGTCCTCACGCTCTACCCCTCGGTTGATGTCAGGGCTTTGCTCGTGGATGGCACTCAGCACGCCGCATGAGTTGCTCTCGAACATGTATTCGCCTTTCGTATAACCAATCTTCTTGATGACTTCACGTGCAATGAGTTGGAGGTCTACGTAAGCTTTAGTCTTTACTTCGCCGGCCAGTACTACTTGTCCGGTTGTTACCAGCGTTTCGCAGGCTACCTTCGAACTGGGGTCGTAAGCCAGCAGTTTGTCAAGTACAGCGTCCGATATTTGGTCGGCCACTTTGTCGGGGTGTCCTTCAGACACCGATTCGGATGTAAACAAGTATCCCATTTCAATAACAGTTAAATAATAATTAATAAAACAAAGTTTGAATGGGAAAGTTCAGCGAGTAGAAGTATCGGCCGGTGGCCGTACTGTTCAGAAAAGTATGTGTTTTAGCATTTTTTTCTGTGGTTGCAAGCTACTCAAATCTTTCCACATAGTTATTTCGGGTACAAAGATAGCGCTTTTTCTTCAAGAAACGATGCTTTACGCCAAAATTAACGTTACACGAAGATTATTTTAGTCTGAAAGTTACTAGCACCCCTTTATGGTCGGTAGGCCAAACACCCAAAGGCTGCAGGAAACGGTCTTTCGACTCTTCGGGCATACGCTTGCTGTTGACGATGGAGCCACGGGGGCCGAAGATGACAGCATCCTTCAGCTCAACGGCCGGATGCGGATGGTAGAACACATAATCAATGCGGTCGCGCTCATCGGCTTTTGGGGCCCAAGTCAACTTTTCGATAGGGATAAGTGGGTTGTCAGCCGGGAAGGTAAAGCCGGGATAGTTGATAACGTCGGGATAGAGTTCGCGGTACGTATCGATAAAACCGTTGTTGTCTAGAAGCAGGGGAACCGTCCAGGGCACAATCAGGCCGTTGTGGTCGAAGAGGTCCTTTGTCTCGCGCGTCCAGTCGAGGTGTGACGGTTCGTTGAAGTCGCCGCCCAATATCACGATGGTCCCTTCGGCGATGTCTTTCTTCGCTTCGGCGATGAAGTTGCGGATGGCGTCGTCGCGCAGGGAAGCGTCGTTCACCTGCAACACTTCGCACACCGTCTGCGGAATGGGGATTTCCTTCCAGGTGGAGCCATCATAACCGCGTACGTTGTAATAGGCGTCGCTCAGGTAGTCCAGATGGGCTGTATAGACAGCTATCCGATGCCCGTGGATAGAACTTACCATCTTGTAAATGCTCCCGTGGTCGTCCTTCAAGGGGAAAACGGTCAGCGAATCGGTAATGGGATAACGGCTCAGCAGTCCCGAATCATAGCTGAAAAAGGAATAATAAATTTCGCCTCGTTGTTTCAACGATTGGACGATACGGTCGCAAAAGCGGGTATTCTTATAATTCCTTACTTCACTGAGTGTTACAAAGTCGGGTTTCAGGCGGACTATCTCGTCCACAATGGCATCATATCCTCCCTTTACCTGCGTACCTTCCTGCCAGATGTTCCATTGCAATACGGTAAATTCATTCTTCTCTTGGGCTTTTATACACAGTATAACCCATAGAAGCAGGATGAACAATCCTATTTTTTTCATATTTCTTTTTGTTTTGATAAGATTGAATATGTCAGCTTAGGAGCTATTTCTTTTAGTGGTTTCATTACAAAATCGCGGAGATGTATCAATGGGTGAGGTAGCTTCAGTTGCGGAGTGTCCATAAGTATTTCTCTGCCCGATATATCTAGGCAAATTAGCAGATCAATGTCAATGATACGGTCATGATAAATACCGTCTACAGATTTACCTCTACGTCCCATTTTGTACTCTATCGCTTGTGTACTTTCCAGAACTTGTAAGGGATGCAGGGATGTATCAACTCGACAGGCTGCATTCAGAAAACCGTTTGCAGAGTCAAATCCCCAAGGGACAGTTGCGTAAAAAGCGGACAGGGAAACCACTTTCCCTATCCGCTCTTCTATCTTCTGAACAGCATCGCGAAGATTCTGCTCTTTATTGCCGAGATTGGTACCCAGACCTAAATAATATATAAATGAAGAATCCTCCATTAAATGATTATTTATCTGTAATAAGCATGGCGTCACCATAGGTACCGAAACGGTACTCTTCTTTTAGAGCTACGTCGTAAGCATTCATCACCTGTTCATATCCTCCGAAAGCGGCCACAATCATCAGCAGAGTAGAAAGTGGCATGTGGAAATTAGATACCATTGCATTGGCTACCGTAAAATCATAGGGCGGGAAAATGAACTTATTTGTCCAACCGTCGTAAGTCTTCAGATGGCCGTCGGTGCTGACGGTACTTTCGATAGCACGCATTACGGTTGTGCCTACAGCACACACTTGCTTGTTCAGGTCCTTGGCACGATTCACGATATTTACGGCTTCCTGATCTACAATCATCTGCTCAGAGTCTGTTTTGTGCTTCGTCAGATCTTCCACATCGATTTCGCGGAAATTGCCTAAACCTGCGTGAAGTGTGATGTACGCAAAGTCTATTCCCTTGATTTCCATGCGTTTCATCAACTCGCGGCTGAAGTGCAGATTGGCTGTTGGAGCCGTTACGGCACCTTCGTGGCGGGCAAAGATAGATTGGAAACGTTCGGCGTCCTCTGGTTCTACAGGGCGGTTGATGATGCTATGGGGCAGTGGAGTCTCTCCTAATGCGTAGAGTGCCTTCTTGAATTCATCGTGCGGGCCATCGTAAAGGAAGCGCAGGGTACGTCCACGTGAAGTGGTATTATCAATGACTTCGGCTACCATTGAATCGTCGTCTCCAAAGTAGAGCTTATTTCCGATACGTATCTTGCGGGCAGGGTCGACGAGTACGTCCCACAAACGCAGTTCTTCATTCAGCTCGCGCAACAGGAACACTTCGATACGGGCTCCTGTTTTCTCTTTGTTGCCGTACAGGCGGGCGGGGAATACTTTGGTGTCGTTGAATACAAACACGTCCTTGTCGTCGAAATAGTCCAATATGTCCTTGAACATCCGATGTTCTATTTCCCCTGTCTTGCGGTGCAGCACCATCAGACGCGACTCATCCCTGTACTTAGTGGGATGTAAAGCGATCCTTTCCTCAGGAAGCTTGAATTTGAATTGCGACAGTTTCATATCTTTCCTTTCTTTTATATTGGGTTGATTTTATTGTTCCTCTTCTGTATCTGTCTCTATTTCTTGTGCATTGATCCAGTCCTTGAAATCGAGCGGATTGAGGCAGTCCTCAATACGAACATCCCCTACGCGTGTACGTTCCAAGGCTGTCAGATGGGCGCCGCTGTTCAGTGCTTCGCCGATGTCGCGGGCCAGGGCACGGATATAGGTACCTTTGCTACATACCACACGTACCTTTATTTCAGGCAGGTTGCACTCCAATAGCTCTATCTCATCGATTACGAGCAACTTGGGCTTCAACTCCACGTCCTCACCCTTACGCGCCAGGTCATAGGCGCGCTTGCCGTTCACCATACAGGCAGAGAAAGCGGGAGGTATCTGTTGTATCTCGCCGACAAAACGTTTCAGCGTCTCTTCCACCAGCTCGCGGGTGATGTGCTCCGTGGGGTAGACGGCATCTATCTCGTGTTCCAGGTCGTAGGATGGAGTCGTGGCGCCCAGCCGGATGGTGGCGATGTACTCCTTTGTGTGGTACTGAAACTCTTCAATCCGTTTCGTGGCCTTGCCTGTGCATACAATCATGACTCCTGTAGCCAGGGGGTCGAGCGTGCCGGCATGTCCCACTTTCAACTTCTTTACGCCCAGGCGTCGGCAGATGTGGTAGCGTACGTGCCCCACCACCTTGAATGACGTCCAGCCTAGCGGCTTGTTCAGGTATAAGACTTCTCCTTTCTTGAAATTCACGTTTCTTTATCTTATCTTAATAATAATCATCCAAGTAGATTCAGTATCAACGTCAGTGCACCAGCAATGGCGCAATAGATACCGAAATACACCAATTTGCCTTTCTTTACGATGTTGATCATCCACTTGCAGGCCAAACAGCCCGACACGAAAGCAGCCGCAAAGCCGATTATCAGCGACAGGGCAGGTATGTCGCCCGCAATGGCTTCGCCTTTCATCAACTTCATACCGTCGAGTAGTGCCTCACCCAAGATGGGAGGGATGACCATCAGAAAAGAGAATTGGGCTAGCTTGGCCTTGTCATCACCCAGCAAAAGACCTGTGGCGATGGTACTGCCCGAACGCGAAAGGCCAGGGAGTACGGCGCAAGCCTGTGCCAAGCCGATAATGAAAGCGTCTTTCTTCGAAATTTCAGCCTTCTGGCGTGGCTTGTAATAATAGGAGAAAGTCAGCAGAACTGCTGTCAGCAGTAGGCAACATCCTACCACCAGCAGGCCTGAGCCAAAGATGGCCTCCACTTCGTCCTTGAAGAATACGCCCACGATGCCGATCGGTATCATTGAGATGATGATGTTGATGACATAACGGGTTTCGTCGTTCATCTGAAACTTAAACAGTCCCTTGAATATCCAGTCGATTTCTTTCCACAGGATGACCAGTGTGCTGAACACCGTGGCAACATGCACCACGATGGTAAAAGCCAGGTTTTCCTCTCCTTCGATGCCGAACAGTGCCGAACCTATGGCCAAATGTCCACTGCTGCTCACCGGCAGGTATTCTGTCAGTCCTTGAAGAAGTCCAAGGATCAGTGCTTCAAACCATTCCATCTTTTCTTATTCTTTCAATTATTCGTTTGTTGTTTTTTCGTTTTCATCAGTCTTGGGTTTGCGCAGTACGGCGTATATCATGAACACAAAGCCCAACAGACATACGACTGGGGCCACTTTGATGCGGCGCACACTGAAAATGTCTGGCTCAAAGTGTGTCGGAGTGGAAGAGGGGCCTGTCATCAGCAGGAAACCGATGATGACAACCACCATACCGATAGCCAATAAAAGGAAGTTGGTCTTGTCGAAAGCAAACTTTTTCTTATCCATATTCTTAAATCTTTTTTTATTGTCAGACTGATCTTAAATGCGATAAAGCGCACCTGCTTTCATGCGGAGGTATTTGTTGACCGAGAAAAGGGCGCATAACCATGTGATAAGCACGCCAAAAAGCAATACGGCTACTGATACCAGCAACATGATTTGGGGAGTGACGACTTTTACCAGTTCAGGCTCCTTTTCTACCAGCCAGGTAGCGGCACCCCACAGAAGGCCGTCGGCCAAAGCTGCCGCCAATACGCCTGTCCAGAAGTTACGACGCAAGAAGGGGCGTCGGATGAAGCTCCAGTTGGCTCCCACCAGCTTCATGGTGTGTATCAGGAAACGTTTGGAGTAGACAGCCAACCGTATGGTGTTGTTGATCAGTGCAAATGATATCAGGGCCAGTATGACGGCGAGACCTAGCAGCAGCAGGCTGATCTTGCGGATGTTGTCGTTTACCGCATTTACCAATTCTTTTTGATAAAGCACGTCCTGTATATCGGTATTTGTTCGGATCTGCTTTTCTATTTTGGCGATACTGTCCGTGTTGGCATAGGCCGATTTCAACTTTACTTCGATGGAGGCCGAGAAGGGGTTATAGCCCAGAAATTCTTGCGGATCGGTGCCCATTGCTTCGGTCTGTTCCTCCAGCGCCTGTTTCTTGGAAATGTATTCGGTACTCTTCACGAAAGGTTCCTTATTCAAGTTCTTTTGCAGGCGCAGGATGTCACGCTCCTTCATGTCGTCGCTGATGACGATCGAGAAGTTGATATTCTCTTTTACATACACTGACAGGTTGTGGGCAGCCAGCACGAAGAATACCACCATGCCCAACAACAGCAGAACCAATGTCGTACTGATGCAGGAAGTGACAAACTGCATGTCAAAGAGGGAGGTCGTGTGATGGGTAGGCTTGGACTTCATAGACTCTTTTTTCTGAATACATAGATCATTGAACTGCTGCGCTCTTTATGTACCAACGAACTGAACCATGCCAGTGTCCCCGTCAGCATCCCGCGCAGGAAAGGGAGCGAACGGTTCATGTAGCGCTCGGAAAGCATGGACACGTAGAACGCGTCGAACGGCATCGGATGGCGTTCGGACATGATGAAACCATGCTTCGAAGCAAATTGCTGGATGGTAGAGGGAGTGAAGTGCCACAGGTGTCGGGGTACATCATAGGCAGCCCAGTAGGCTCCATACTTGCGGGCATCGTACGAAGAACAGTTAGGAACTGCTACCAGCAGCATTCCCTTGTCTGTCAGCAAGGTGTTCAGAGTTTCCCATGTCTCGTCCAGATGCTCCAGATGCTCCAATACGTGCCAAAGCGTGATGACGTCGAAACTTCCCGACGCATAGTCTTTCAGGGCTGTTTCCGGTTGTACCTCCAGTCCGAAATGCGCCTTGGCGAATTCGCGGGCGGAGGCATTCTTCTCCACAGCTTCTACTTGCCATCCCAGCCGCTTCATTGTATCGGCGAAATAGCCCGTACCCGTACCGATGTCGAGCAGGTGTCCGTCCTTGCGGTGGGTGACACGCATCACCAGCTTTGCTTTCCGCTTCAGCATGTAGTGACGCACCCAGTGATAGATGCGGTTCATGGCCCCCTTCTTCGTATCCGAATGGGAAATATAGTCTGGAGTTTCGTAATAACGGCCGATTTCAGCTTCTGTCGGGAAGTCTTGCGTGAAAAGGAAACCGCAATCTTGACAACGGCACAAATGGAAGACTTCGCCTGTAGCATAGTGGTCTACACAGGTAAGCGTCCTTTCCAAATGGTTTCCGCCGCACAATGGACAGGTTGTTATAGTGAGTGTATTCATCGAAAATCCGGCCTATGGGGTGTGCTTGCGGACAATTAGGGCACAGCACACCTAAATTTGATGCAAAATAACAAATAAAAAGTGACTTACGTGCCTTTTGTTAAGGAGATTTAAGACATGTACCTGCGCGTCTGCACTCTTCGTTCCTTTGTCTTTCCTGCCCGTTGTGGCGTCCGTTCTGACACAGTGCTTTGTCGGGATGCGACACAGTGCTTCGTTATGGTCTGATGAAGCACTGTATGAGGAGGTCAGGAAGCACTGTGTTAGATGACCAGAAAGCACTGTGTCAGGTGGTCATTGGTCGTTTTCTCATTTTGCTTCTATCCTTTTGTGGTAAGGAAAGCATTGCTTTCTTGAGGGGAAAACACTGCTTTCTTCGAAGAAAAACATCGTTTTGCTTACAACAGCTTGAACACATACCCTTCTTCCTCCAGAAAGTTGAGGGCGCGGGGGAGGGCATATTGCAGATTGCCGCTGTCCCACGACTTGAGGGAGTCGTGGAAAGTGATGATGGAGCCGTTGCGGGCGTAGCGCATGACGTTGGCCAGAACTTGCGGGCCGCGGAGCTTCTTGCTGTAGTCGCGGGTGACGAGATCCCACATGACGATTTTGTACTTGCGCTTCAGTAGCATGTATTGCGCCCATCCCATATGGCCATGAGGCGGACGGAACAGGAGGGGGTGGAGGGCTTTGTCGGTCGTTTCGGGATCGCAGATGGAGAGCATGAAGTCGTGCGCCTCTTCCGTATTCTCCAGATAGCTGTAGGAGGTGAAATATCTGCGGCTGAAGCCGCGGATGTGATTGAAGGTATGGTTGCCGATGCGGTGGCCACGTTCTACAACCATGCGGAATTCTTCGGGGTGTTTTCGGATGTTGTCACCCACCATGAAGAAGGTGGCTTTGATGTTGTGTTGGTCCAACAGATCGAGTACCCAGGGCGTGACTACGGGGATAGGCCCGTCGTCGAAAGTCAGGTAGACGGCTTTCTCGTCGGGATTCATCCGCCACAGGGCACTGGGATAGAGTTTTCGAAACAGTTCGGGAGGTTGTTCGATAAACACGGTGGTAGTGTGATTAGTGGTTAACGGTTAGTGGTGGAGTAGTGAGTGATGAGTGTCCTCCGGATGGAATGCTCACCACTCACTGCTTACCACTAATTTACCTTTTCATTCTGTTTACATACATCTCATACAGTTCTTCCAACTTGGCGCGATAGGTTTCGGCCAACGGCGACTTGTATTGCTCCATTTTCTTGACTTCTTCGCTGAGGAGTGCCCAGTGGTACTCGAATTCGCGGCTGGAAATCATGAAGCGGCCTTCGTCGAGGCTCATGTACCAGGTCATGTATTCGACGGCCTTGTCGGCAAGGGCTTGGGCGATGTGGTCGCCTTTCTCCATTTCGCCCAGCTTGTACCAGACTTCGGCCATCTGTAGGGAGCCGTTTTGCCAGTCGTAAGGCACGTTGCAGGCCGGAATCATCTTCTCGGCATACTCCAATGCGGCACGTGCCTTGTCGTTCTTGCCTTCGGTCAGGAGTTGTCCGATAAGCTGTGCGAAGATGCGGCGGTGCGAGTAGCACATGCGCATGGCATTCTCGTCGATATAGATACCGGGCTTGTCGATGCCGCCGAACTTGAACTTGTTCATCAGGTTGTCGTACATCTTTTCGCTGTCTATCTTCACGCCGGTCTTGTTCGTGTCGAAGGGGGTGAAGCGGTAGGCGAGACCTTCCTGGATGAAGTAGTTGTCTAAGCCGAGCTGGTTTTCCTGTCCTACGCTGACGGCAATGTAGATGGGACGCTCCCAGTTGGCTTCGGCCAACATTTCGAGCATCATCAGCTCGCTCTTGTAGAGGGCGCGCTTGGGATGGTAGTTGCCCTGCGAATCCTTGGTGCGGAGCTTGATAGGCATGTAGTCGGGGATGGAGTCGCCCGGCAGCAGCATGCCGCTGCGGCGTACGGCTTCCTTGTCCACCTTGATGACCACGCTGTCCGTGGGGATTACTTGCAGTTCCTTGTTCTTGTTGCGTACCCAGTACTTCAGGATGTTCTTCAGCTCGTAGGGGTTTTCACCGAATTCCTTCTGCACGTTGATCTTGGCTTCGGGGTTGCCTGCGAGAGCTTCTTTTTCGGCTTGCGCGTAGAGGGCGTCGATGCTCTTCTTGTATTCAGGCTGGACGGTGATGTATTCGTTGGTTCCCTCGACGTAGTCCATGCGGTCCCAGGTGATGGGGAGCGACGGCGAGTCGTAGGCCGGACGCTTCATCTGGTCGATGTACCAGTCGGTGTTGAGGTACGACAGGTTGCAGGTGCGGGCGTCGGTGCGGAAGCCTTCGGTCTCCTGGTTGTACCACAAGGGGAAAGTATCGTTGTCGCCGTTGGTGTAGATGATGGGGTTACCGCTCTCCTGGAGAGACATCAGGTAGTTCTGCCCGAAATCGCGTGCCATGTAGCGGTCGCTGCGGTCGTGGTCGTCCCAGGTCTGGCTAGCCATCTGGATGGGGATGAGGAGGCAGACGACGGAGACGATGAGGGCAACGGCCAGCGAAGGTTTCAGCTCGGGAGTTTCCTCACTTTCGCCCGATGTTTCGGCTTGGGCGGCGGTTTTGCCCTGCATCCACTTGTTCAGCAGTTGGATGAGACCGGCGACACCCATGCCGATCCAGATGGCAAAGGCGTAGAACGAACCGGCGTAAGCGTAGTCGCGCTCACGCGGCTGGCTGGGCGTCTGGTTCAGGTAGAGTACGATGGCGATACCCGTCATGAAGAACAGGAAGAACACGATCCAGAACTGCTGGATACCCTTCTGTCCGCGGTAGGCTTGCCACAGCAGGCCGATGATACCGAGTAGCAACGGCAGACCGTAGAACACGTTGTGTCCCTTGTTCTCCTTCAGGTCGGTGGGAAGCAGAGTCTGGTCGCCTATGAGCAGGTTGTCGATGAAGTCGATGCCCGTGATCCAGTTGCCGTGCTCTATCTCGCCAAATCCCTGAATGTCATTCTGACGGCCCACGAAGTTCCACATGAAGTAGCGCCAATACATCCAGTTGAGCTGATAGGAGAAAAAGAACTTGATATTTTCCCATTGGGTGGGCATCTTCACCATTACTATTTCGCCACACTGGTCATAGGGTACCTCGTGTCCCTTGATGTCCTGCCAGGCTTCATATTGCTGAGGATGTCCCGGCGCACTGCTGTACATGCGGGGGAAGAGCATGTTTTGCGCGTATTCGTATTCGACGCGTCCGGGAATTTCGATGTAGGAGTCCTTCTCTTCGGGCGTAGCTTTCTCCTTGCGGATAAACTTGGTGCCGTTGTACTTGATGCGCGGTTCGCAGTAGCCGTCCTTCACGTCGAGGGCTACCTTCGAAGTGTAGGCGGGTCCGTAGAACAGCGGGCGTGTGCCATACTGCTCGCGGCCCAGGTATTCGCCCAGCGTAAAGATGTCTTCGGGCGAGTTCTGGTCCATCGGCGTGTTGGCCGTGGAGCGGATGACGATGAGGGCGTACGACGAGTAGCCGATGACCATCATCATGGTGCACAGCAAGGCGGTGTTCAGCGTGCGGGCGCTGACGCGGTATTTTTCTTTCAGGCGGTCCTGCGTCTTCGGGTTGAGGTAGAGCCACAGCAGGGCGATGACGATGATGCCGATGACTACGGCACCTGCTCCGTGTCCGTAGAACGGGATGCCCAGCATGGCGATGGTCAGGACGAACGAAATGGCCATACGCATTTTGTCTTTCTCCGTATAGCTCTCGTACACGCCCCAGATGAGGCAGGCGGCCAGCAGGATGATGTAGACGATGACGCCCGTGTTGAACGGCATGCCCAGCGTGTTGACAAACAGCAGTTCGAACCATCCGCCCACCTTCACGATGCCCGGCACGATGCCGTAGAGTACCACGGCTACCAGCACGGCAGAGCCGATGAGCGCCAGCAGCGAGCCACGGGCATTGGCACCCGGCACTTTCTTATAGTAATATACCAGCACGATGGCGGGCAGACAGAGCAAGTTCAGCAGGTGGACACCGATGCTGAGGCCCGTCAAGTAGGCAATCAGGATGAGCCAGCGGTCGGAGTGTGGCTGGTCGGCCACGTCTTCCCACTTCAGGATGAGCCAGAATACGATGGCGGTGAACAGCGACGAGAACGCATATACCTCGCCCTCGACGGCCGAGAACCAGAACGTGTCGCTGAACGTGTAGGCCAGCGCGCCCACCACGCCGCTACCCATGATGGTGGCCATCTGTCCGCGGGTGATGTGGTTTTCGTCCTTCACTACCAGCTTGCGCACCAGGTGCGTGATGCTCCAGAAGAGGAACAGGATGCAGGCGCCGCTCATCAGCGCGCTCATGTAGTTCACCATCCGTGCCACTTCCGAGGGGCCGGAGGCGAAGAGCGAGAAGAAGTTGGCCACGAGCATGAAAAACGGTGCTCCGGGCGGGTGTCCCACTTCCAGTTTATAACCGGTGGTGATGAATTCCGGGCAGTCCCAGAAACTGGCGGTCGGCTCGATGGTCAGGCAGTAGACCGTGGCCGCGATGAGGAAAGTAATCCAACCTGTCAGGTTGTTGACGAACTTGTACTGTTTCATTCAGTTGTGTAGATGATATAACGTTATAATCTGCGAGTTTTTATAAAAACGTGGCAAAGATAGCGAATTCAGTTTTAAATACGCACCCCTGCGGCTGAATATTAGGATAGGTTAAAGATTGGCTGTCTGCACAAGTGGATGTCCTTTGTTTCGTTGTGCGTATTTTTTTTGCGCTGTGTAGCAAAGTTTTTTAACTTTTATACACGTGTTTCTATTCGTTTAAATATCTTTGCACGCAAAACATCTTATTAAACGTTATGAAAGAACAAACAAACAAGATCCACGAGAATCTGAAAGAAGGAAAGGAAGCCTACGAGGCGCCCAAGTGTGAAATTATCGAGATGCAGAACGAAGGCGTGCTGTGCGGCAGCGCTTCGAATGAATCTTTTACCGAGAATCCCTGGGGAGGTAGCTGGGACTAATGCTAAAAACAAACAAAGCAATGAAGACAATGAAACATCTTTTCGGGGCGCTACCCTTGGCCGCACTGGCACTGACTTTTACCGCCTGCGGCAATGACGAGACTTTCGACGAATCTGGAAACAAGGCAGAGAACAACCTGGTGACTATGACCTTTACCGCCAATGCGCCTGTCGGAGCGGTTGGCACCCGTACTTCGCTGGTGGATGGCACCCAGGTGTATTGGACTCCCAGTGACGAGATAGGTATCTACTCTTGCACATCCAATAACTATTCTTTCGAAGGGCTGGGCAACCTCTTCCGTACCGACCTGACGGCAGACGCTCCTACCGCCACTTTTACAGGAGAAGCCGAGGAAGGAGCCTTGCAATATATGGCCGTCTATCCGCGGGATCAATTTATGGGTTGTATATGGAAAAGCGAAAATGAATTTTCATTTGGATTTACCCTTTTGTCCATGCAGCAGGCTGTGTCCGGAGGCTTTGCCAGCGGGTTGAACCCTTCGTTGGCAGCGACCAATAACATGGAAGGTAACCTTACTTTTAAAAACCTCTGCGCACTGGTGAAGTTCCGCATTAGTGGTGGGGATACCGAGGGACTGAAGAGCGTGACGCTGACCGACCTGGGAGACGTCGGCCTCTCCGGCCGTGTAGGGTATTCGAAAAGGCCGAGTTGGGAACCTGGTGGAACGATCGAAGAAAGAATTGATGCAGAAATCCCTTCCGTAGCCCTTACCGGCTCTTTTGCTTCCAATGCGGACTATTATTTTGTGGTAGCGCCTTCAAATAACGCGTTGAAGGGTGGTTTCTCTTTGACCTTTACTCGGGAGGACGGTTCTTCTTTTACCAAGACTGCCAGCAATGGCATTGGTGAAACGGATCTCACCGCAGGTATGATTCTCGACTTGGGCAAAATCGATCTCAGCGGCGCTACCTACCTGGAAGCCATCACTAACACCGCGTTTATTGAGGCTGTAGGTAACCAGGTAGGCTGGGAGAAAGAAGTCGACGGCACCGTACTTCTGACGGACGAGAACAAGGCGGCGATAGAGAAGGTTGCATATCTGGATGTGAGCGGTAAAGGATTGACTGACCTTTCCGGTATCGAATATTTTACGGGGCTGACAAACTTGAATTGCAACAGCAACTTTTTGACCTCGCTGAATGTCAGTGGGCTGACTTCGCTAACCAACTTGCAATGTCATGCTAACCAGCTGACTTCGCTGGATCTCAGTGGGCTGACTTCGCTGACCAATTTGTATTGTCAAAAAAACTCTTTGCAATCGCTGAAGGTCAGCGGGCTGACCAAGTTGAGCATCTTGAATTGTTTCGATAATTCTCTTACCTCGCTCGACCTCAGTGGGTTGACTTCGCTGAGTCATTTGTTTTGCAACGAAAATCAACTTACTTCGCTGGATCTTAGCAAGCTTGCTTCGCTGGAACAGTTGGAGTGCAACGATAACTCTCTGATCTCACTGATTATTGGCAATCTGACCAATCTGACCAAGCTGAATTGCTCCGGCAACCAATTGCTCTCGCTGGATGTCAGCAATCTGACCGGTCTGACAACATTGGATTGCAGCAAAAACCAACTGACCTCGCTGGTTGTCAGCGGGCTGACGGCGTTGACGGAATTGTATTGTAACGACAACCAACTGGCTTGGTTGAAGGTCAGCGGGCTGACGGCGTTGACGACGTTGAATTGCTACAAAAACCAACTGATTTCGTTGGATGTCAGCGAGCTGACGGCGTTGACGCTGTTGCGATGCTACAGCAACCAACTGACTTCGCTGGACATCACCAAGTTGAGTTTACTGAAAGCGTTACGTTGCGGCAGCCAAAATATTGATGGTAATATGACTCTCTACCTGACATCGAGCCAGCAAAGTAAGTGGGAAGACGATTGGCTGCCAAATTTATTTAACAACGAAAATGTCACCCCTGTCGTGAAATAAGGCTGATTCCCTGCGCGGTCATGCGCGCACCTTCCCCTGGCGCACAGGTGAAATCACTCTTTGTCTTAACCTTTAAAGCAAAAAAGCCTGCCGACAGCTTTCGGCAAGTCGCCGTAGCCCTACGGAAGCCTGCGGAAAGCTGTCGGCAAGGTTCCGAAGCCCTACGGAGGTCCGCGGAAAGCTGTCGGCAAGGTTCCGAAGCCCTACGGAAGTCCGCGGAAAGCTGTCGGCAGGGGTCCGAAGCCCTGCGGAAGTCCGTGGAAAGCTGTCGGCAAGGTTCTGAAGCCCTTCGGCGAGCCGCGGAAAGCTGTCGGCAAACTGAAACCAATCAAATACACTATTAATCCTTAAAATTTTAACGTTATGGCAACACAAATCAAATCATTTGGCATGAGCCGCATGACCATCGGCTCTTGCAGCGAGTTCCACAACAACGCACTCGACCTTATCACCAAAACCACGCCTGCCGAACTCCACATCGAGACGCTGGAGCCCGCCTACAGCCAGGCCGTCGCCCAGCTCGCCGGCATCGTCAACCGCCAGCGCGCCTACATCTCCACCGCCCAGCTGGCCGACACGGACAAGGTGCGCGACAACGCTGTGGGCACCATCAGCAGCGTTGTCATCGCCTACCAGACCACGCCCGTCGAAGACAAGCGCCAGGCCGCCATGCTGCTCGATCCGCAGCTCGCCGCCTACAAGGGCATCCGCAAGCATGAGTACAGCAAGGAGACGGCGGAGATCAAGGGCATGCTCGGCGTGTTGCAGGCCGAGGAAAACAAGGCTGCCGTCACCCTGCTGGGCCTCGACGCCGAGGTAACGGCCCTGGCCGAGGCGAACGCCGCCTTCGAAGCCGCCTTCCTGGGCAAGGCCAAGGAGAAGAGCACGCGTATGGATGTGGAAGACCTCGACTCGGAGCAGGTGGTGGACCAGGCGAACGCGCTCTACGACCAGATTGTGCAGACGGTGAATGCCTATGCCATCGTGCAGCCCACGGACAAGCTGCTGGCCTTCATCGCCGACCTGAACGGCATCGTGGGCATCTATGCCGACATCGTGGACGGCACGACCTCGGGCGGTTCCTCGAGCGGCACCGACCCCGAACCCACGCCCGAACCGGAACCCAGCGGCGGCGACGAGGGCGAAGGCGGAAGCCCGCTATAAATTGAAAATGGAGAATGGATAATTGAGAATGAAAGTACCAATTATCCATTCTCCATTAAAAAAGGGGCTTCGGCCCCTCTTTTTTTTCACCACAGATTACTCGGATTATAATCTGTGCCAATCTGCGTAATCCGTGGTGCATCCGCGCGCCGCCGCACCAAGCCGTGCAGGCACAGAAAAACGCCGCTTTCATTTGTCCCGGCCCCCGCCTTTCACTACATTTGCGCCAAACAATCTGATAAAACGGAGGAAAACATGAACGGAAAAATCGGTACATGCCTGCTGGCGGCGCTGCTGCTGGCGGCCGAGGCTTCGCCGGCGGTACAACCGGACGGGGAGCAACAGGAAACAGTCGTGGGGAAGAACCAGTGGAAGGGAAAGAAGGTGGCCTTCCTGGGCGACTCCATCACGGACAAACAACACGTGGGCACCACGAAGTGCTATTGGGAATACCTGGCCGAGCTGCTGGGGCTGGAAGCCTTCTCGTATGGCATCAACGGCAACCGGATGGACGGCTTGCTGGCGCAGGCCGAACGCCTGTATCGGGAGCGGGGCGGCGACGTGGACGCCATCATCGTCTTCGGCGGAACGAACGACTACAACGGCGGCGTGCCCCTGGGCGAATGGTACGAAGAGGTGTGGCGCAACGTGCCCCTGCCCGACGGCGAGGTGGGCAGCCGCCGCTACCGCAAGCCGGCGATGGACGAGGGAACCTTCCGCGGGCGCATCAACCGCCTGATGGACTACCTGAAGACGCACTTCCCCACGAAGCAGGTCATCGTGCTGACGCCGCTCCACCGCGGCTTCGCGCAGTTCAGCGCCGGGAACGTGCAGCCCGAGGAAGCTTATCCCAACCGGATAGGAGTGTATGTGGACGAATACGTGCAGGCGCTGAAGGAGGCGGGCAACGTGTGGGCCGTGCCAGTCATCGACCTGAACAGCATCAGCGGCCTCTACCCGATGAACGACGCGCAGACGGGCTACTTCCACCGCGCGGACACCGACCGCCTGCATCCCAACGCCGAGGGACACCGGCGCATGGCCCTGGCCCTGATGTATCAGTTGCTGGCCTTCCCGGCTTCGTTCGACTGAACTTAGTCGTGGCAGTGCTTGCCCAGGATGCGGTGGGGCAGATTACCGTGGCCCAGCAGCTCGATGGGACAGTTGAAGTTCTGTTCCAGCCACTCGCCCGTGATGCCCGTGTCGGGGTGGTAGTGGAGCGTCTCGTTGACGCAGGCGATGGACTTCACCTGCTGGAGCACGGTGCCGATGTCATGGCTGACGAGGATAATGGCGCAGTCGCGGTTGATTTCGGCCAGCAGCTCGTAGAGGCGGGCTTCGAAACGGCGGTCCAGATAGGTGGCGGGCTCGTCGAGGATGACCACTTCGGGGTCGGAGACGATGGCGCGTCCCAGCAGGGCGCGTTGCAGCTGTCCGCCGCTCAGGGCGCCGATGGCCTTCTGCTCCATGCCTTCCAGCCCCATGCGGGCGATGACGCGGGCGGCTCGCTGGCGTTCCTCGGCGGTATAGCGTGCGCTGAGGCCCTTGCGGCTGCTCAGTCCGGAGAGGATGACCTCCTGGACGGTGATGGGGAACTTGCGGTCGATGCTGGCATACTGGGGCAGGTAACCGATGGCAAGGGGAGCCTGTTTGTCCTTTTGCGGATGGAAGGCGATGGTACCGCTTTGGGGTTTCAGCAGGCCGAGGATGCAACGGATGAGCGTCGTCTTTCCGCCTCCGTTGGGGCCGATGATGCCCAGGAAGTCACGGTCGTAGACGGTGAGGTCGACGTCGCGCAAGACGGTGCGTCCGTCGTATCCGGCGTTGAGGTGCTGTATTTCGATGAGCGGCTGCATGATTATCAATTCTCCATTATCAATTCTTTAACCGTTTTCAGCATCTCTGCTTCCCAGTCGTAGGCCAAGGGGTTGATGTCCACCACGCGGGTGCCTGTCTGCTGGGCGATGAGTTCGGCGTTGCGGCGGTCGAACTCGGGTTGCACGAAGATGACGTGGATATTCTCTTCGCGGCAGGCATTGATGAGCTCCTTCAAGTGGGCGGGCGAGGGTTCCTTGCCTCCGTCCTCGATGGAGAGCTGCAGCAGGCCGTAGTCGCGGGCCAGGTAGCTGAGGGCGGGATGGTAGATCATGAAGGCATGGTCGGCTCCGGGCTGGGCGAGCATCTGGCGGCAGATGCTGTCGGTGCGGTCGATGACGGTGCAGAGGCTGTCGTAGCGGGCCAGGTAGTCGTCGCGGTGCTTGGTGTCGAGGGTGCAGAGGGCCTTGAACACGTTGGTCGCGATGATGCGGGCATTGGCGGGCGAGTTCCAGATGTGTGGCTCGGGGCCGTGGTGGGCATGGCCGTCTTCGGCGGCGTGCGGTTCCTCTTCGGGCAGTCCGTCGGGGAAGATGAGATCGATGCCGTGCGAGGTATCGAAGATTTGCAGGTGCGGGGCATTGTCCGTCAGGCGGTCCATCCACGTCTGTTCGAAGCCGATGAAGCCGATGCGCAGGTAGGCCGTACTCTGCGAGAGCGACATCAGCTGGGCGGGCGTGGGGTCGTAAGTCTCGGGGCTGCTCCCTTTGGGCACCATGCTGACCACGTCGAAGCGGTCGCCGGCGATGGCTTCGGTGAAGTAGCGCAAGGGTTCGATGCTGACGGTGATGACCGGCTTGTCGTCCGGGGTGTCCGCCTTCTTTTCTCCTCCCGGTTTGCAGGCGGCGAGCAGGAGGACGAGCATCCATATCGTATGTATTCTCTTCATTTTTCTGTTAAAATCTTTTGGAAAACGCACAAAGATACGAAGAATGTGTTAATTAACGGTAAAGTTCAGGCATATTTTCTGGAACATCGTCCGGCTTCGTGGCGCGCAGTATCTCCCGCTTTCCTCCCGGGGGGCCGGGGAGGCGCTCCATGTGGAAGCCGATGTCCTGCATCAGGCGGCGCACGGCACCCTTGGCGCAATAGGTGGTCAGGATGCCGCCGGGCGTGAGGCAGCGGTAGAGGTTGCGGAAGACGGCGGGTGTCCAGAGGGCGGGCTGTTTTTCGGGGGCGAAGGCGTCGAAGTAAACCACGTCGCAGCGCAGGGGTGGGCGTTCGTCGTCGACCTGCCACGAGGTCAGGTCGCGGCGCAGTTTCAGCAGGCGGAAGGTAGGCGTCAGGCAGACTTCCTCTTCCCACGGCGCTTCGTGGAGGAGGCGCAGGCGCGGGTCGTCGCTGTAGTGCAGGGCCTCGACCTCGGTCCAGGCCAGCGGATAGAGTTCGATACCGGTGTAGCGGACAGGCCGTCCGGTGCGTTCGGTCTCCTGCAGGGTGAGCAGGGCGTTCAGGCCGGTGCCGAAGCCTGCTTCGAGGATGTGCGGACAGGGTGCTGCGGAGGCCTTCAGCCCCATGTCGATGAAGATGTGCTGCGACTCGGTGCGGGCGCCTTTCACGGAGTGGTAGTGCTCGTTCAGTTCGGGCACAAACAGCGTGGCGCTGCCGTCCTCGGTCTGTTCAATGATTCTTTGCATAGTTCTTTTTCCCTTATGAATTGTCAGATGCCTACTGCCGAAATGGCCCCTTGGAGTGCCCACAGCATGGCAATGTAGCGGAGCAGCTTTCCGGTAAACATGGAGAGGGTGGTCAGCACGAAGTTGCTGCGCATGAATCCCAAGGCGATGGCAATGGCCTCGCCCACGAACGGAAGGAAAGCGAAGAAGGCCATCAGCGCGCCTTTTCCCTGGAGGAAGCGCATCATGCGTTCCACTTTTTCCTGCTTCACCTTGAAATACTTCTCAATCCATTCCGTCTTGCCCAACCGGCCCATGTAGTAGCACGTCAGCCCGCCTACCGTATTGCCCACGGCGGCTGAGAGCACGCAGAGCGTCGGGCTTAGGCCCAGCTTGACCAGGGCGACGAGCACCAGTTCGGAGCTGAAGGGCAGGATACTTCCTGCCAGCAGTGCCGACAGGAAAAGGCCTGCGTATCCCCAGTCGATGAGGAGCTGTACGAGCGAGTCTATAAAAGCATCCATATGTGATAAACAAACATAACTGAAATTCCAATCAGGGAAATAACAAAAAATGCGTTGGAAAGTTTATTGCTCGTGAGTGCAAACAGATGGCCTGCCAGCATACTGACGATAATCAGCAGCAAAGGGCAGAACGCAGTCAGCAGATAGGGCTGTAGTCCGATGCCGACAAAGAGGCAGGCACCGAAGAGGATCAGAAAATATAGATAGGCCCGTGTGCGGATTTTGTCTTCGTATCCGTTGAAGAAGTAGTGGAAGGCACTGGCGGCGAAGAGCAGGAAGAGAAATCCGAATGGAAACACCATCCAGGATTCGAAACCGTAACCGACGGGACGGAACAGACGTGTTTCGTCGAACAGTTGGTGGAAGAATGTGTGGGTGCTGCCCGTCAGCACGGTGCAGCTCAACAGTATCCACCACGGCAGGATGAAGCCGATGATCGAGGCAAGCAGGCTTTTCAGATTGAGCGACTGGAAACTGGCTGCACCGATCCAGAGCAGAGGGACAAGCAGCAGGCTCTGGGGAACGAACAGACTGGCGATACCCGCAAATGCAAATGTATTGAACAAGGCCCCTGAAGACCTTTCCTGGCGGTAACTGCCAAACAGCTGGTAGAAGGCCGTGAGGAAACTGAGACCGACCAGTAATCCGGGCAATTCGTCGTAGAGTTGCGGGAATGCGGCGGCCAAAAGCAGGAAGAGAAAACTCTGAATGGAAGTTCGGATACGGATGATGGCGAAAATGTTGTTCAGGTTGATCAGGAAGAACGTTGTCAGGACGTACAGGGCAAAACCGAGCAACGGCGGGAAGATGCCTTGGGGAAGCCAGTTGCCTGCTTCCTTGAACCAAAGCGGCCAGTTGGGGTCTTCCGTACCTGTGCCGGGCAACAGCGTAACAATTACCGTCCAGCAGATTGCGGAAATCAACAAAGCGGCAGGCAGGATGAACCTGCCTGTGGCCACTTTATTCTGAAAACGTTGACGCCTCATGCTTTAACGAGGGGTTACAGGTCGAAGCCGATGTCGCGGCGGAAGTACTTCTTCTCAAAGCTGATCAGGTCGGCTACGTGGTAGCTCTTCTGCAGGGCTTCTTCCTTGGTGTTGCCGTACGAGCAGACGGCAATAACGCGTCCGCCGTTGGTTACCACCTGTCCGTCCTTCAGCGCTGTACCGGCGTGGAAGAGGATACTGTCCGTAGCGGTTGCCTGCTCCAGGCCGGTCATCACCTTGCCCTTCTCGTAGGCTTCGGGGTATCCGCCGCTGACGAGCATCACGCAGGCGGCCGTACGTGGGTCGAGAACCAGTTCCTTGGTGTCGAGGTTGCCGTCACGCACGCCTTCGAGCAGGTCTACCAGGTCGCTCTGGATGCGCAGCATCACGCTTTCCGTCTCGGGGTCGCCCATGCGGACGTTGTATTCGATGACCATCGGCTCGCCCTTCACGTTGATGAGGCCCAGAAAGATGAAGCCTTTGTAGAGGATACCTTCCTCGATGAGGCCGTTCACGGTGGGCTCGATGATGTGGGTGCGTACTTTCTCCATGAAGACGTCGTCGGCAAAGGGAACGGGCGTCACGCTGCCCATGCCGCCGGTGTTCAGACCCTCGTCACCCTCACCGATGCGTTTGTAGTCCTTGGCTACGGGCAACACCTTGTAGTTCTTGCCGTCGGTCAGCACGAAGACGGAACACTCGATGCCGCTGAGGAACTCCTCGATGACTACCGTTGCGCTGGCATCGCCGAACATGCCGCCCAGCATCTCCTTCAGTTCGCGCTTGGCTTCGTCCAGCGTGGGCAGGATGAGCACGCCCTTGCCGGCGCAGAGGCCGTCGGCCTTCAGCACGTAGGGAGCTTCGAGGGTTTCGAGGAAGGCGAGGCCTTCTTCCAGATTGGCGGCGGTGATGCTCTTGTAGCGGGCGGTGGGGATGCCGTGGCGCTGCATGAAGCCTTTGGCAAACTCCTTGCTGCCTTCGAGCGTGGCTCCGGCTTTCGTAGGGCCTATTACGGCGATGTGGCGTGTAGCTTCGTCTGCGGCAAAGTAGTCGTAGATGCCTTTCACCAGCGGGTCTTCGGGACCTACTACGATCATTTCCACTCCGTTCTTCAGGACGAAGTCCTTGATGGCGGGGAAGTCCGTGGCCTTGATATCCACGTTCTCGCCGGCGGCGTGTGTGCCTGCGTTGCCCGGGGCGATGTAGAGCTTCTCCACTTTGGGGCTTTGGGCTATTTTCCATGCCAGGGCATGTTCGCGGCCGCCCGAGCCTAAGAGTAATATTTTCATGATGGATGTTAGTTATATTATTGTTGTTTTATCTACTGCTGGATAAAGTGCTTATTTGTTCCTGGATAAAGTGCTTATCTGTTTCCGGATAAGATGCTTATCTGCCTGGGTATTTCAGATAGTCTTCGAAGTATCTCGTTATCTTCTCGTGCAGATGCACGCGGTCGCGGCCCAGGACGTTGTGCTTGTGGCCGGGATAGATAAAGAGGTCGGGATAGGTGCGTGCGTCCACACAGGCCTTCATGAACGACAGGGTGTGCTGGGGCACGCAAGTGTCGTCGTGGTCGTCGTGGATAATCATCAGGTGGCCTTTGAGGTTGGGCGCCAGATTCTTCAGGTTGCACTGCTTGTAGCCTTCGGGGTTGGTCTGCGGTGTATCCATGTAGCGCTCGCCGTACATCACCTCGTAGTAGCCCCAGTCGATGACGGGTCCGCCTGCCACGCCCACCTTGAAGACGTCGGGGTAGCGCAGCATCAGGGCCGTGGTCATGTGGCCGCCGAAGCTCCATCCGTGTACGCCGATGCGGCTGCCGTCTACGTAGGGAAGCGACTGGAGGAACTCGACGCCTTTCACCTGGTCCTTGCCCTCCTCGATGCCGAGGTGGCGGAAGGTGCAGTTCTCAAACTCCAGGCCGCGGTTCGAGCTGCCGCGGTTGTCCACGGTGAAGAGGATGTAGCCTTTGTTGGCCATGTAGAGGTCCCAGCCGCGGGCGGCGTAGTTCCAGTTGTTGACAATCAGCTGGGCATGTGGGCCGCCGTAGACATAGACGATGGCGGGATATTTCTTGGTCGGGTCGAAGTCGGCCGGCTTGATGAGGCGGTAGTAGAGGTCAGTCTTGCCGTCGGCCGCCTTGAGGGTACCCACTTCCACGCTGGGCATCTTGAAACCCTCGAAAGGATTGGCGGCGGTGAGCAGGCGTACGGTTTCCTTGCCGTTGGCGGTGGAGGCGATGTTGATGGCGCGCGGCACGTCGGGAGCTGACCAGTTGTCCAGCAGGTACGCGCCCGAGGCGGAGAGTTGCGCGTTGTGCACGCCCAGTCCGTTGTCTATCGGAGTCAGCTTGCCGTTGGCGATGCTCACTTTATATAGATTGCTCTGCAGGGGCGACTCCTTGGTGGCGGCGATGATGACTTCCTTTTTCTTGGCGTTGAAGCCGAGGATGCTCTGCACGAGCCATTCGCCCGAAGTGAGCTGTATGCCTGCGGCTCCGGCGGGAGTCTTTCCCTTTCCGACCTTCTCGATAGTCTTCCACAGTTTCTCTACCGCTCCTTTGGTGAGTTTCTGGGGCTGGATGGCGTGAAGTTGCTTCAGGTCGTACAGATAGAGGTGGTTGTAACCGTCGCATTGACTCTGGTAGATGAACTTGTTGCTATCCCACGGCAGGAACAGGATGGGATTCTGCGGTTCCACATACTTGGGATGCGTTTCCTCGATGAGTACCTGCATCAGTTCGCCCGTTGCGGCGTCGTATTGGCAGAGCTTGCTGTGGTTCTGGTCGCGGTTCAGCTCGATGAGGAAGAGGGTCTTCTCGTCGGGTGCCCATGCGATGTTGGTGAAGTAGCGGTCGGTGGGATCTCCCGTGTTCAGGTAAACGGTCTTGCCGTTGGCAGGGTTGTAGATGCCCACTTGCACCTTATGGCTCGTCATGCCAGCCATGGGGTAGCGGATGTTGTTCACCTCACCCACACGTGCGGTGATGTCCACCAGCGGATATTGGGTCACCATCGACTCGTCCATGCGGTAGAAAGCCAGCAGGCTGCCTGTGGGACTCCAGAAAGTACCTTTCGAAATGCCGAACTCGTTGCGGTGAACGCTCTGTCCGCAGACGATGCCTTCGGGTTCGTCGGTCACCTGCTTGTTGTCCACGTAGAGGTTGTTCTTCAGGGTGTAGGCCACGTGTCCGCCTGCCACGGTATAGTCCGTGTTGGCGGCTTTCTTGTCGAAGGTCAGGACGGTGGTCGTTTTTCCGGCCTTCCAGTCATAAGTGATGTATTGGCCGGGCAGGGTGATGAGAAGTTTCGTCTGGTCTTCCCACGGTAGCTGTACGTTGTAGAGGTGCGACAGCTTGCCCAGCTTTTCAGCTTCGAGTGCTTGGTTGATGCTTTCGCGGGTCGTAAGCAATGTCTCCTTACCGTTCTTGGGGTTGACGGCTACGAGGGAGTCGATGCCCGGCTTGATGCACTGGTCGCCCCACCATTGCAGGCCGTAGAGGCTCTCGGCATAACGGTAGGTCGCTCCGCCGGGAATGAGGTCTTCCAGCGTGGGGTATTTCAGTTCGTTCGTTGCGGTTTCTTGTGCCATAAGGTGGGTACTGGTCAGGGTGGTTGCTGCCATCAGCAGGGCCACCACGTTCTTACTGATTCTTTTCATTCTTTTTACTGAGATTGTCTTTAGGGTTGTTGCGTAGTTCTCTTCTTTTCCTTTCAGGGTACGACTCGCCCGAACGCGGTTTGCGTTCGCTCTTGAAATCTTTCTTGAACTCCTTCTTTTCACGCGGAGCGAAGTCTTTCCGCTCGCCACGGGCTCTGAACTCTTTCTTCTCGCCGTCGCCAAAGCTGCGCCGTTCGCGGAGCTTGAAGTTCTTGTGGGGGGCGGCAGGGCGGCGTTCGCGCTGTTCCTTGTCCAGCTCCTCACCCTCGGCGCGGAAGTCCTTGTACTTGCCGTCGAAGATTTCGTACTTGCGGAACTGGCATTCCAGGGCGCCGTTGAAGAGCGGAATGCGTGCGCTAGCCTTCAGGCCTATCTGGTCGAAGCATTCGTCGCGGTAGGAGAGTATCCAGGCAGTGTTGCCCGTAAAGGCGTGTTTCAGGCGTTCGCCTATCATCTCGTAGAGGCCCAGCAGGTCGTCCGTCGAGATGCGTTCGCCGTAGGGCGGATTGGTGATGATGATGGATTTCTCCTGCGGCTGCTCGAATTGCTGGAAGGGTTGCAGCTTCAGGACGATGTCTTTCGTGACACCCGCCGCTTTGATGTTGTGGGTGGCTATTTCGTTAGCTTTCGGGTTGTTGTCGTAGCCGTATATCTTGTGGGCGAACTCACGCTCCTGGCTGTCGTCGTTGTAGATGGCGTCGAAGAGGTCGCGGTCGAAGTCGGGCCACTTCTCGAAGGCAAATTCCTGGCGGAAGACGCCGGGTGCGATGTTGCGGGCGATGAGGGCTGCTTCTATGGGGATGGTACCCGAACCGCACATGGGGTCGATGAGGTCGCACTCGCCCCTCCAGCCTGTCATCAGAATCATGCCAGCGGCCAGCACTTCGTTCAGCGGAGCCTCGACGGCTTCCTGGCGATAGCCGCGGCGGTGGAGTGATTCGCCGCTCGAATCGAGCGACAGAGTACAGGTATTTTCGGCAATGTGGATGTTCAGTAACACGTCGGGCTTGTTGATGCGCACGTTGGGTCGCTTGCCCGTCTTCTCGCGGAAGTAGTCGACGATGGCGTCCTTCACGCGGTAAGATACGAACTTGCTGTGGCGGAATTCCTCGCTGAACACGACGGCATCTACGGCAAACGACTTGTCCGTCGTTAGATAGTCTTCCCAACGGATGGCCTTCACCTCGTTGTACACCTCGTCGGCATCGTGAGCGGTGAAGTGCTTCAGCGGCTTCAGGATGCGGATGGCGGTACGCAGGCAGAAGTTGGCTTTGTAAAGCATAGTTTTGTCACCCGTAAAAGATACCATTCTTCGGCCTATCTCTATGTTATCGGCACCCAGTTCCGTCAGTTCCTGTGCCAGTATTTCTTCCAGACCTTGGAAGGTCTTGGCTATCATCTCAAAAGAAGATTGTTCGCTCATTTCTATTTATTTCAGATTTCAGAATTCAGATTTTAATGTTTCTTTCCCTCGTGCGCCTTTATTTCTTGGCTTTGGTCTGCACGATACGTGCGCCGGCGGGTACGTCTTCGGTCACCCAGATATTGCCGCCCACGGTCGCTCCGCGTCCCACGGTGATGCGTCCCAGAATGGTGGCGTTGGAGTAGACGATGACGTCGTCTTCCAGAATGGGATGGCGGGGGATACCCTTGATGGGCTTGCCGTCGGCATCGAGGGGGAAGCTCTTGGCACCCAGCGTGACGCCCTGGTAGAGCTTGACGTTGTTTCCGATGATGCAGGTCTCGCCGATAACCACACCCGTGCCGTGGTCGATGGTGAAGTGATGGCCTATTTGTGCACCTGGATGGATGTCGATACCCGTTTCGCTATGCGCCATTTCGGTGATGATGCGGGGGATGAGGGGCACGCCGAGGCACAGCAACTGGTGGGCCATGCGATAGTTGCTGATGGCGCGGATGGCCGGATAGCAGCTGATGACTTCGCCGAAAGAGTGGGCAGCGGGGTCACCGTTGTAGGCAGCTTCGACATCGGTGGCCAGGATGCGCCGCATCTCGGGCAGGGTGGCGATGAAGCCTGCCGCCTTCTCGGCTGCCTGCTGGCGGAGCTGCTCTGTACAGCAGCCGTCCTCTTGCCCGTCGCCTGCAAAACAGAGGCCGGCCAATATCTGTTCGGTCAGCTGGTCGAAGAGCTGTTCGACGTAGACACCGATGTGGTATTTCAGTGTACGGCTGTTCACGTTCGAGATGCCGAAGTAGCCGGGGAAGACGATAGCGCGCGTCAGTTCGACGATTTGCTGCAATGCCTTGCCCGACGGGAGCGGATTGCCGTCCGTATGCTGGTGGAAAAGGCCTTTGTAGGACTCGCTTTCCGAAAGCTCGTCTACCGTCTGTGCCAAAATGTGGGTAAAGTTGAGTGGACTCATCCGAATATCCTTATATGGTTCGTAAAGTGGCAACAAAGGTAGCAAAAACTTGCCAAATATCCTACATCCTCTTCATTTATAGCTCGCTCGGGCGCAAACCGAACGACTTGCCGGTCATCTGCTCCACACGGACGCGCCATACGACCACGTTGCGCACGGCCGGGTCGCCCATCGTGCAGGGATAATCGGTGTAGTGCTTCATCAGGAGGGTGAGGATGCGTCGCTTCTCGTCCATGTCGTCTACAAATTCGACACGTCCGCGGCAGATGACGCTACGGCTCTTCATGCTATACGAGCAGGCCACCTGCTGGTGCATCCACACCAGTTCGTGTCCGTCGCAGAAGGTGATGCACACGTCAGGATGCTGGTGGATCATTTCTAGTTTGCCGCCGTCGGGGCCGGAGTGTAGGTAGATGATGCCTTTTTCGTAAGCAAAGTTCATGGGGATGACGTAAGGATGGCCGTCCGTATCGGTGATGCCTACCATGCAATAAGGACATTGACGGATGATGTTTTCTATTTCTTTTGAATCGGTGATACTGATAGTTTTCATGTATTTGTTTTTTGTGGCAAAGTTACAGGTTTGCGGGGAAAAAACAAGAAGATTGTCGTGCAATCATGGGGAAAATAGTAAACATTGCTTTTCTACGCTCTTCGGTTTGCTGTTTCGGGGCTTTTCTGCATTGTGGAGCCGATGCGGCTTCTCTACTCTTCCTTTTGTCGCTTATATACCTTAATTAAATGCACAGGTTCGGGAAAATATTTTTTTTAAGAGCATATTGCATTTTTTGCTTGTTTGCTTTGCTTGTATATGATTTGTCTATAGGTTTGCACGCTGCACGAGAGGGAGATGGGTCATTGCGCGCAGATTCGCTTCTTTTCTGATAAAAAATCATTAAATTAAAGTTACATGAAATTAAAACCCTTTTTACCGCTAATCAGCTTGCTGATGCTGTTTGTCTTTACTTCTTGTAATGATGATGAAGAAGTCAACAGTGCATACCTGGACCTTAGCAAGCAAGTATTGACGCTGACCGAAGGTGAAGCTACGACTTCTACCTTTTCCTTCAGTGTGAAGGCATCTGATGCCAATATCCCTTACCTGTGTCTTTATGTAGACAAGCAAACTATTGATCAAGTATCGAAAGGTGAACTGACGGCTTTCTTAATGGATAACCTTAAGAACAAGCTGAAGCTAAAGACACTCCATTCGAGCAATATGTTTCTTCCATTAGTTTGAAGGGCGATCAGACGGATTTGAAGATAGAAAATCTGCTTCCTGGTCGTATTTATGAATTGGTTGTGTTTGCAGTGGATGGTATGCGCGCAGCCGAACAGGCTGAGTATCTGTTCTTTCAGACGGATATTGCTGAACCTGTTGACTGCTCGTTCGATGTGCAGGTGTCTGGCATTACAGATAAAACAGCACAGTTTGCCGTGAAACCTTCTAATAAGGAAGTAGATTATTATTTCTGCACTTTCCCGAAAGCTACTTACCAACAGGCAGTAGATATGGGATGGGACAATCTACAGATTCTCAATACTTATTTCGGTGAGGAAATGAACTATCGGGTATCCGAATTAGCCCCTGACGGTAATATTACTCCTGAAGTAATAGACCAACTCCTGAAGCAACTTTTCCATCAAGGTGACTTGACATTGAATGCATCGGGTTTGCAGAACAATACCGAATACATATGGATGACGGCTGCCTTCAAGACAGTAGAAGTAGATGGAGCTTTGACTTTCGTTATCGTTTCCGAACCAGCAACCGGTTCTTATACAACAGATAAGGGAGATAGCAGCATGATCGATATGAAATTCGATATACAGGTGACAGATGTAACGGCTACATCGGCCAAAATCAAAGTAGTGCCTGAAGACTTGGAACAGACTTATATCTGGTGTTACGATCCCTATGATGAGTCTACCAAGGACATGACCCCAATGCAGATTGCCGAACAGTTCGTAAGATCGCAAGGCCCGTTCGTTAGTTTCGTGGTGAAGAGCGGTATACAGGAAGCCCCTGCTGCTACATTGACTCCTGGCGTGAAACACTATGTATTGGCTTTTGCCTACAATATAGGTACAGGCATCGTTAGCGAGCCGCAATGTTATGAGTTCAATGCCAATCCTTCTGAGGGTGATCCCTCGAAGATGACATTCTCATACAGCATTAATTCTCTTGTTCCCTATCAGGTTGATTTCAATATCATTCCTTCTGACGAGACATTGCCTTATACAAGTCTGCTGATGCCCGACGAGGACTATAACGAAGCCGAGGCAAAGGCTGCCATCGAGGAAGAAGTAAAACTGGCCTATCAGGAAAGTCTGCGTTTCGACCCCGAGAAGCCTATGAGCACCTTCCTGTATGAAAGCTATTACCGTCCGGGTTCACGTTATAGCAATGTTTATAAGAACCTTACTCCGGGCAAGTCATATACGCTGAGTTACTTTGCTTTGAACAACGAAGGAAAGGTAGCCCGTGTACAGGCTGACAAGTCGTTTATTACGGCTCCGCAATTCTCGGATGCAGAGATCAAGGGAGAATGCTTGGGTTACTTTGACGGTGACGAAGAGGCCGGCAAAATATTCGGTGATTCGGCTGCTACCGTAGGTCGTGCTATTGTCGTGATGCGTTTCACTCCTTCGGAAGGTACGAAAGATCCCCGATACATCTTGGTAGACAAGGTGTACGAACAGATGAGTGACGTGGAACTGTATACATCCTTCAACTGGACCAGCATCTCTGCCGAACGGAATTATTATGCCTATGTCCTGAGCGACTGGAATACGAACTACTCCTGCTTCATGTCTGTAAAAGATGAGGAGGGTGTTGACAGCAAGGTAGAGCGTCTGTCTATCGGCCAGCTTATTCAGGCCAATGCGGGCAACATTGAAGATCTGAAGAAAATCATCAATGATGCCAACGCCGGTACTAAGGCATTGAATCTGCCCAACCAGAAGATTGCCGCACAGACGGAAAAAGGAAACAAGAACCAGGTGCAGATACCTTACCGTCCAGCTGAAATGAAGCAGCAGGCCGTTGCTGGCCAGCCGATGACTTTCGGTCGCGAATTCTATCTGCCGGTAGTCAACTCTGTGAAGAAATAAACGTGTACAACCATTTAAATAAGAAAACATGAAACTTAAACTGATATATCTGTTGTCATTCTTCTGCCTGCTCATGGCCGGGTGTAGCGATGACGACCCCGCATTAGTACTTTCGCAGACCGAATTCAAGGAAATCGCCAGCGAAGGAGGTGTCTGCAAGATCGAGATTTCGACCGCTAACGAATGGACTGCCACCAGCGACAACGACTGGTGCAAGGTGTCGAAGGAAGAGGGCGTGTTGAGCCACACGCTGGTCGTGGATGTTGAAGGCAACCTGGGAGAGGCTCGTACGGGCCAGGTGAGCGTCAGCTCGCTGGGTGTTGACTATGTCATCACCATCAGCCAGCAGGGACTGGAAGAAGGAAAGGAACTGAAATACCGCATTCCCATCGTCTTCCACGTTATCTATGCCGACGAGAAGGACTCAACTCAGAACATTCCGGCATCGACCATCTATGCAATGCTCGACGATGTGAACCAGATGTACCGCAATGCAGGCGGTACCAATACGGTAGACCTGAACATGGAATTCGTTCTGGCTGAAACCGACCCTCAGGGCAACCTGCTGAAGGAGCCGGGCATCGACCGTGTGAAGTGGCTGACTACCGAACTCGATCCGGCCGACGTGATGGAAGACAATACACGCAAGTATGTGCACTTCCTGTGGGAGCCCAACGACTACGTCAACGTGCTGATATACCGCTTTACGGCCAACAACATCTTGGGTATTTCTACTTTCCCTTATACGACGGCTTCGCATCCGATGGACGGAACCGATGTGCTTCCCGATATGAACATCTCGCTGGCCAACCTTACCTACGTGCGCGGCGTGTCCATCAACAGTTCTTTCGTAGGCAATGTGGACGATGCTCTGACTCCCTATGCTCCTGAAAACTATAAGGAAATCATCACGAAGCAGGTAGACGACGGCATCACGCTGGCTCACGAGCTGGGGCACTACTTCGGTCTGCGCCACGCCTTCTCCGAGGCAAACGTCGGATGCCTGGATACAGACTTCTGCGGAGACACGCCGAGCTGCAACTATCAGGACTACACCATGTTTGTACAAGGCATTTACCAGCAGATGGGCGAGGAAGGCTATGCCGCCAGCTTCGACTGGGAGAGCCTCTTCAAGCGTACGAACTGCCGTACCGGCGAAGAGTTCACTTCGCACAACATCATGGACTATGCCTACAGCTATCTGGATGAGTTTACGGCCGACCAGCGTCTGCGCGTTCGCCACGTGCTGGACTACAGCCCCATGATTCCAGGTCCGAAGCAGACACGCGCCTACCTGAGCACAAAAGCCGTGTCCGACGGTCCGATGGACCTGCCGTTCTCCGTATCCGACTGCGGTCCGCGCGGCCTGATGCTGAAACACTAATCGGTCAGCCGATTTGAGGAATACAGACAAAGCAGGCGCTTTCTACGGTGGAACTTCAGTTCCCTGCGCAGGAAACGCCTGTTTCTTATACTAGGAAACGCCCGTTCCCCTTAAAGGAAACAGGCGTTCCCTTTAAATGGTAACGGTCGTTCCCTTCAATGGTAACGACCGTTTCCTTATAGGGGATACAGCTCCGCCTGCTTTGGGCCGGCGGTATCTCCTTATTCTTCTAGGGCAAAGTCCAGCTGCTTCTTCTCCAGATTGGCGCGGGCCACGCGGATGGTGATGGGGTCGCCCAGGCTGTAGGTGCGGTTCTTGCGGCGGCCGCGTAGGCAGTAGTTCTTCTCGTCGAACTCGTAGTAATCGTCATCGAGGTCGCGGATGGGTATCATGCCCTCGCACTTGTTCTCGTTCAGCTCCACGTAGAGGCCCCATTCAGTGACGCCTGAGATGACACCGTCATAGACCTGGCCGAGGCGTTCGGTCATGAACTCTACTTGCTTGTACTTCACGCTGGAGCGTTCGGCGCTGGCGGCTAGCTGCTCCATGGCACTGGAGTGTTCGCACAGGGCTTCGTACTTCTTCTCGCTGACCGTGCGGCCGTGCTCGTCGAGGTACTTCGTGAGGAGGCGGTGCACCATCATGTCGGGGTAGCGGCGGATGGGCGAGGTGAAGTGCGTGTAGTAGTCGAAGGCCAGGCCGTAGTGGCCGATGTTGTGCACGGAGTAGCGTGCCTTCTGCATGGCGCGGATGGAGACGGTCTCGATGAGGTTCTCCTCCTTTTTGCCCTGTATGTCGTCCAGCAGGTGGTTGATGGATTTGGATACGTCGGTCTTCGTGCCCGTGGTGCGCAGCTTGTAGCCGAAGCGGGCAATGAACTGGGCCAGCGTGTCGAGCTTCTCGGGGTCGGGCAGGTCGTGGATGCGGTAGGGGAACACCTTGGCCTTCTTGCCCTTGGGCACGCGTCCTATCTTCTCGGCCACGGTGCGGTTGGCCAGCAGCATGAACTCCTCGACCAGCTTGTTGGCGTCCTTCGACACCTTGAAGTAGACGCTGACGGGTTTGCCTTTCTCGTCTATCTCGAATTTCACCTCGTAGCGGTCGAAGTTGATGGCTCCGGCGGCGAAGCGGCGTTCGCGCAGCTGCTTGGCCAGGCGGTCCAGTTGGAGCACTTCTTCCTTGTAGTCGCCTTCACCCGTCTCGATAATCTGCTGGGCCTCTTCATAGGTGAAGCGGCGGTCGCTCTTGATGACGGTGTGCACCACGCGGGCATCCTTCACCTCGGCCTTGTCGTTTATCTGGAAGACGACGGAGTAGGCCAGCTTCTCCTCGTCGGGGCGGAGGGAGCAGATGTAGTTGCAGAGGCGTTCGGGCAGCATCGGGATGGTGCGGTCCACGAGATAGACCGACGTGGCGCGCTTCTCGGCCTCTTTGTCGATGAGGCCGCCTTCCTTGACGTAGTGGGTCACGTCGGCAATGTGTACGCCCACTTCCCACAAGCCGTCCTTCAGGCGGCGGATGGAGAGGGCGTCGTCAAAGTCCTTGGCGTCCTTGGGGTCGATGGTGAAGGTCGTGACGGAGCGGAAGTCCTCACGGCGGGCTATCTCTTCGGCGGGAATCTCGTCGGGGATGCGTTCGGCGGCCTTCTCCACGGCTGTCGGATAGCTGTAGGGCAGGCCGTATTCGGCCAGGATGGCGTGCATCTCGGTGGTGTTGTCGCCCGCACGGCCCAGGATGTCGATCACCTGCCCGATGGGGTTCTTGGCCTTGTCGGGCCATTCGATGACCTTCACCACAGCCTTGTCGCCGCTCTTGCCGCCTTTCAGTTTGTCTTTGGGGATGAAGATATCGTTGGCCAGCGTGCGGTTTTCGGTGACGAGGAAGGCATACGACTTGGTCACTTCGAGCGTGCCCACAAAGGTGTCGTTGGCCCGCTCCAATATCTCGATGACCTCACCCTCGGCGCTGCGTCCGCGGCGTTTGGCATAGAAGGCTATCTTCACGCGATCGCCGGCCATGGCGTGGGCCGAGTTGCGTTCGGCAATGAAGATGGGGTCGCCTCCGCCGTCGGGGATGAAGGAGTTCTTGCCGTTGCTTTTGCGCTGGAAGATACCCGTCATCTCCACACCGTGGAGGTTGAGTTTGTATTTGTTCTTTTCCGTTTCGTTGATGTAGTCGTCGTCCTGCAGCTCGTGGAGCACGTCCATGCAGAGCATTTTCAGCGGATGGGTAGTCAGGTGAAGCTGGTCGAAGATGTATTTCAGGGGCATCACTTCGCCCTGTTTTTGGTGGAAGAAGTCGAGTAGAGCTTTTACAAGCTCCTTCTTGGTCATGCGTTTGCCGGCCTTTTTCTCTTTCTTTTCTTTTTTCTTTCCCATAATGGTAGGTTGTTTTATCAGGTTTGGTGGGATGAACCCTTGCAAAGGTAACAAACTTTTGTATTCGGTAGTTCAGACAGTCTCTAAATTCTTGTCTTTGTGTAGAATTTGCAGGTCAAAAGGAGAGTGATAACAGATTTGTCGTATCTTTGCTTCTCCTTTCAGAAATAGATTTGTAAAATGAAAGAAAAAAAAGAAAAGTCTGAAGAGGCGGTTCGTGAGGCCGGTATCTATCGAGTAACCCTTGTGGGCAGCGTGGTCAATTTGTTGCTGCTCGTATTCAAGTTTGTGGCAGGCATCCTTGGGCATAGTGCCGCTATGTTGGCCGATGCCGTCCATTCGTTGTCCGACTTCGTGACGGACATCATCGTCATTGTCTTTGTGCGCATTTCGTCGAAGCCCGAGGATGAGGGGCACGACTACGGCCACGGCAAGTATGAAACACTGGCTACGGCCATCATCGGCTTGATACTGCTGTTCGTGGGCTTCGGCATTCTGTGGAACGGGGCCACGTCCATCTGGCACTTCTGGCAGGGAGGTGAATTGAAAGAGCCGGGCATGCTGGCCTTGTGGGCGGCACTGGTATCCATCCTCTTCAAGGAGCTACTCTATCAATATACCGTGCTGAAAGGCCGCCGGCTGAATTCGCAGGCTGTGGTGGCCAATGCATGGCACCATCGGAGCGATGCGCTCTCGTCTATTGGTACGGCTGTCGGCATCGGCGGTGCCATCTTGCTGGGCGAGCAGTGGCTCATACTGGACCCGCTGGCGGCCGTAGTGGTGAGTCTGTTCATCATGAAGGTGGCCATCCAACTGCTGGTGCCCTGTGTCGAAGAGTTGCTGGAGAAGTCGCTCCCAGCCGAGGTCGAGGAGAAAATCAAGCAGGAAATTCTAGCTTTTCCTGGCGTTACTTCGCCTCACCACCTGCGTACGCGGCGGATAGGTAGCAGCTATGCTATTGAGGTGCATATTCGCATGGACGGGCAGATAACGCTGGAGGAGGCCCATCATACCGCCACGGCTATCGAGAACCGCCTGAAGAGCGAGTTCGGAAGTCGGACTTACATTAATATACATGTAGAACCTATAAAATAGACAGAGCATGAAACAGAGTATCCTGATAACGGGCGCCAGCGGTTTCATCGGCAGCTTTCTGGTAGAAGAGGCTCTGTGCCGTGGATTCGAGACGTGGGCAGGCGTTCGCGCGTCGAGCAGTCGCAAGTATCTGCAAGAGCCCGGCCTGCACTTCCTGGAGTTGGACTTTGCCCACACCGACCGTCTGTTCGAACAGCTCAAGGCTCATCGGGAAGCGCATGGAGCCTTTGACTATGTGGTGCACTGCGCGGGCGTGACGAAGTGTATCGATCCAGCTGATTTCGACCGCGTGAACTGCGGGCAGACTTGCGCCTTGGCCAATGCCCTTCGGAGTCTCGACATGACTCCCCGCCAGTTTGCCTTCATCAGCACGCTGAGCGTCTTCGGCCCTGTTCACGAGGATACTTACAAGCCCATCCGCGAAACCGACACGCCCCAACCCAACACGGCCTACGGTCGGAGCAAGCTGAAGGCGGAGCAGGCTTTACTGGCCATGGACGGTTTCCCCTGCGTCATTTACCGCCCCACGGGCGTCTACGGCCCCCGCGAACGCGACTATTTCCTGATGGCCGAGTCCATCAAGCGGCATCTGGACATGTCAGTGGGCTACCGGCGCCAGGACCTGACGTTTGTCTATGTGAAGGATGTGGTGCAGGCTGTGTTCCTCGGCATCGAGCGGGGCGTGACGGGGCGCGCCTACTTCCTGTCTGACGGGCAGGTGTATGCCAGCCGTACGTTCTCCGACCTGATACGCCGCGAACTGGGCAATCCGCTGATTGTTCGCATCAAATGCCCGCTGTTTCTATTAAAAGTCGTATCTTTGCTGGCCGAACGGTGGGCTGCTCTGCGCAAGACGACGAGCACGCTCAACCGCGACAAGTATAATATAATGAAACAACGCAACTGGCAGTGTGACATCACGCCTGCCGTCCGCGAGCTGGGTTACCGGCCCGAATACGACTTGGAGCGTGGCGTGAAGGAGACCATTGCCTGGTACAAGAAAGAAGGATGGCTTTAGATATATTCAAGATGGTGGATACCCGCAAGGGGCTGTTTGCAATAGAGAAGGTGTCGCTCATCTACAACCTGCTCACGTCGATACTGATACTGTTCCTGTATCAGCGGATGGATCATCCCCTGCGGATGCTGGGCGATCGTGCGCTGATAGCTACCGTGACTTTCCTGTTGATGTATCTCTACCGCTTGGCACCCTGCAAGTTTTCCGCCTTTGTGCGCGTCACGATACAGATGTCGCTCCTGTCCTACTGGTATCCCGACACGTATGAGTTCAACCGCCTCTTTCCCAATCTGGACCATGTGTTCGCTTCGGCCGAGCAGTGGCTCTTTGGCGGGCAGCCCGCCATCTGGTTTGCCGAACGCCTGCCCTATATCTGGGTGAGCGAACCGCTCAACATGGGTTACTTCTTCTATTATCCTATGATGCTGGTCATCGTGCTGTGGTACTTCATCCGCCGTTTCGACTTGCTGGAGAAGGTATCTTTTGTTATCATCTCCTCCTTCTTCCTTTACTATTTTATCTACATCTTCGTACCTGTGGCAGGACCTCAGTTCTACTTTCCGGCCATCGGCATGGAGAATGTTCTGAACGGTGTCTTTCCCTCCATCGGCGATTACTTCAATCACAATCAGGAGCTGCTGCCGGGGCCGGGTTATGAGCATGGTTTCTTCTATAATCTGGTGGAGAGTTCGCAGCAGGTGGGTGAGCGTCCTACGGCCGCCTTCCCTTCGTCGCATGTCGGTGTGTCGACCATCCTGATGATTATGGCCTGGCGTGGCAGCCGCTGGCTTTTTGCTTGCCTCCTGCCTTTCTACGTGTTGCTCTGCTGTGCCACGGTCTATATTCAGGCGCACTACCTCATCGATGCTATAGCAGGCTTCATCACGGCTTTTGGACTGTATGTGCTCACCACGTGGATGTTCAAGCGCTGGTTTGCTCAGCCCATGTTTCGCTGATTGCATGCTTCCTATGAATTTGTTCGTTTCGGGCGTTCATAAAAAAAGGCCGTATCTTTTGCCTTAAAACATTGCTTTCTTTGCAGGAAAACATTGTTTCTTTCGGAACAAAAGATACAACCTTTTCAGTGGGTAGTTCGGCTTAGAGGCCGAAGAACTTCCGTCCTATCTCGTCGAAGATGGCATAGAGCTCTTCCTTCGTCTCGGCACGAAGCATGGCGATGCGCGTGTCGCGGAAGTTGGGCAGGCCTTTGAACAGGGGACTGGCGGCCAGGTGGCGGCGCACGTGGAGGATACCGCGGCGTTCGTCCAGTAGGTTGACGCTGTCTTCTACCTCTTGTCGGAGCACGTTCATGCACCATTCAGGTGTGAGCGGGGACAGCTCCTCGCCCGTCTCCAGATAATGTTTCATTTCCTTGAATATCCACGGCCGTCCGAAGCTGGCGCGGCCTATCATGATGGCGTCCACGCCGTAGCGCTCGAAGCACTCGAGGGCACGTTGTGGGGTGGTGACGTCGCCGTTGCCGATGATGGGGATGCGCATGCGCGGGTTCCGCTTCACCTCGCCGATGAGAGTCCAGTCGGCCTCACCTGTGTACATCTGCGCGCGGGTACGGCCATGGATGGTCAGGGCGCTGATGCCGCAATCCTGCAACTGCTCGGCCAGGGTGACGATAATTTTGTGTTCGGCATCCCAGCCGAGGCGAGTTTTCACGGTGACGGGTATCTTCACTGCATCGACCACGGCGCGGGTGATTTCGAGCATTAGCGGGATGTTCTGGAGCATGCCCGCTCCGGCTCCTTTGCCCGCTACGCGCTTCACGGGGCAGCCGAAGTTCAGGTCGAGGATGTCAGGGCGTGCCTGCTCCACGATGCGGGCGGCTTCGACCATCGTGGCCGTGTCGCGTCCGTATATCTGGATGGCTACGGGACGTTCCTCGTTGCTGATGTTGAGCTTCTGTTCCGTTTTGCTGACGGAACGTATCAGGGCGTCGGCCGAAACGAACTCGGTATATACCATGTCGGCGCCGAAGCGCTTGCACATCAGGCGGAAGGCGGGGTCGGTGACGTCCTCCATCGGGGCGAGGAGCACGGGGTGCGGACCCAGGTCTATGTTGGCTATTTTCATATTCTGTTGCATTTAGGCTGCAAAAGTACGGAAAAATATCTACCTTTGCCACATAACTGATAAAAAGACATGGAACTGAAAGACTTTGAGATAATGGCCCCCGTCGGCTCGCGTGAGTCGCTGGCCGCTGCCATACAGGCCGGAGCAGACTCCATCTACTTCGGCATCGAGAACCTGAACATGCGTGCCCGTTCGGCCAATACGTTCACTATCGACGACCTGCGCGAGATAGCCCGCACGTGCGACGAGCACGGCATGAAGAGCTACCTCACCGTGAACACCATCATCTACGACCAGGACATCCCCCTGATGCGCACCATCGTGCGTGCCGCCAAGGAAGCCGGCATCTCGGCCATTATCGCCGCCGACGTGGCCGTGATGACCTATGCACGAGAGATAGGGCAGGAGGTGCACCTCAGCACCCAACTCAACATCAGTAATGTCGAGGCCCTGCGCTTCTATGCCCAGTTTGCCGACGTGGTGGTGCTGGCGCGCGAACTCAACTTGGAGCAGGTGGCCGAAATCTATCGCCACATCTGCGAGGAGAACATCTGCGGCCCGTCGGGCCAGCGTATCCGCATCGAGATGTTCTGCCACGGCGCCCTGTGTATGGCCGTCAGCGGCAAGTGCTACCTGTCGCTCCACCAGATGAACAACTCGGCCAACCGCGGTGCCTGCATGCAGGTGTGCCGCCGCTCCTACATTGTGCGCGACAAGGAGACCGACGCCGAGCTGGAGATTGACAACCAGTACATCATGTCGCCTAAGGACCTGAAGACTATCCATTTCATGAACAAGATGATGGATGCGGGCGTGCGTGTGTTCAAGATAGAAGGCCGTGCGCGCGGCCCCGAGTATGTGCGTACCGTGGTGGAGTGCTACAAGGAAGCCATCCGTGCCTATCTGGACAATACGTTCACGGACGAGAAGATAGAAGAGTGGAACCGCCGCCTGGCTACGGTCTTCAATCGCGGCTTCTGGGACGGCTACTACCTGGGGCAGCGTTTGGGCGAATGGACGAAGAACTACGGTTCGGCGGCCACGGAACGCAAGATATACGTGGGCAAGGGCATCCGTTACTTCTCCAACATCGGCGTGGCAGAGTTCCTCGTGGAGGCGGCCGAAGTCAATGTGGGCGACAAGCTGCTCATCACCGGCCCCACGACCGGTGCCGAGTATGTTACGCTGGAGGAAGCGCGCGTTGACCTGAAACCTGTTCAGACCGTCCACAAAGGCGAGCATTTCTCTATGAAATCCGTCAAAATACGCCCCAGTGACAAACTCTACAAGCTGGTCAGCCTCGAGGAACTGAAGCGTTTCAAAGGACTGGACGTGGAGCATCAGCGAGGATAATAAATTCAATATCATGGCAGAAAAATATATCTACGAGCTGGAAATGAAGGTGCGCGACTACGAGTGCGACCTGCAGGGCATTGTGAACAATGCCAACTACCAGCACTATTTGGAACATACGCGTCACGAGTTTCTCACCTCCGTGGGCATTAGCTTCGCCGCCCTCCACGAGCAGGGTGTTGACCCCGTAGTAGCACGTATCAGTATGGCCTTCAAGACGCCGTTGAAGAGTGGCGACGAGTTTGTCTCGAAGCTCTACATGAAGAAAGAAGGTATCAAATACGTCTTTTATCAGGATATCTTCCGCAAGAGCGACGGCAAGGTGTCATTGAAGGGTGTGGTCGAGGCCGTCTGTGTGGTGAACGGACGGTTGAGCGAGAGCGAGTTGTTTGATCGTGTCTTTGCTCCTTATCTGGCATCTACGGCAGACTAAGAAGCTTCTTATACTTAAATCTGAATACCATGAATACTGATGAACGACTTTGTAGTATTGCCCTGACCCTTTGTCCGGGCATTGGGCGCATCGGTGCCAAACGGTTGGTAGATACTGTGGGTAGTGCGGCCGATGTGTTCCGTTTTCGTACGGAGTTGCCTGAGCGTTATCCGGGCATCTTCCATACTTCTGTTGTGGCTGCGCTCGACAATCCTGCTGCTTTTCTTCAGGCCGAGAAGGAACTGGAGTGGGCCGAGAAGAACCGAGTGGACTGCCTGACGCTGTCTGATGAACGCTATCCCTCACGTTTGCGCGATTGTGAAGATGCCCCCATCGTATTGTTTTTTAAGGGAAATGCTGACTTGAACCGCCTGCGGGTAGTTAGCATGGTAGGTACGCGTCGGGCGACAGATTACGGTAAATGCTTTTGTACCGATTTCCTCCGAGACCTTTCCGAACTGTGTTCCGATGTGCTGGTGGTCAGTGGTCTGGCTTATGGCATTGACGTGCATGCCCATCGTGCAGCTCTGTCCAGCGGGCTTTCTACTGTAGGAGTATTGGCCCATGGTCTGGATCGCATCTATCCTGCTGTCCATCGGAAAACAGCCGTCGATATGCTGGCTGAGGGCGGTTTGTTGACTGAGTTTCTTACAGATACTAATCCCGATCGTCACAATTTTGTCAGTCGCAATCGTATCGTGGCCGGCATGAGTGATGCTGTTATTGTCGTGGAGTCAGCGGCTAAAGGAGGCTCGCTCATTACGGCGGAGTTGGCCGAGGGTTACCATCGTGATTGCTTTGCTGTGCCTGGTCGGGCAACAGACGAGTATTCGATGGGCTGTAATCAACTGATACGTGACAACAAAGCAGCTCTGATAAACGATGCGTCAGACTTTGTGAAGGCTATGAATTGGGGACGTGGTGAGGAAAGCCGCAAGACAGCCGCTGTCCAACGTAGTCTTTTTCCCGAACTGACGGAAGAGGAGACGCGTGTGGTCAAGATTTTGAGTCGTGATGATTTGCACATTAATACGCTGGTTGTTGAGGCTAATATCCCTGTAAACCGTATGAGTGCCATTCTTTTTGAGCTGGAAATGAAAGGTGTGGTGAAGGCGCTGGTAGGCGGAGTGTACCATCTGCTGGCATAAACCCCTGCATGGGTGTCAGACAATTCTGGTAAATGGTGGTCTGACACAGTGCTTCCTGGCCTTCTGACACAGTGCTTCGTCAGGGCCTCATGAAGCACTTCCTGACACCCTCATGCAGTGCTTCGTCAGCCCCTCACGAAGCACTTCGTGAGAGACCGACGAAACGGATCATTTAGTCGTCATATTCCGTGCGTAGGATTTCGCCTGTGGGGCTGATGTATAGCTTCAGTTCGTCACGTCCTTTGCGCACTTCCACTTCGTACCAGATACTGTCAGCCGTTTCTACGTAACCGAATTCATTGTCGTCCAGCGTATATCCTTGGGCGGTGATTGTGTTCTTGACAGCATCAGGCAATTGTCGCACTTCCCATTCCGTGCGTACCCACTGATTCTGCCCGTTGAACTTAATCTCCTTTTCTATGCCATCGTGTAGGATATCTATCTCCAGATAGCCATGGTCGTAATCCTTTTCCAAGATGATTGCGCCGGGGTACTTTTGGTCGATGAAGTTTTGAAGTTCGTCCTCTACGGGTACGTTGCTGTTCCCTCCATCACTTCCATTCTGTGGACGACTGATGATGCCGGTCTCATTCACATATACTTTTACATCATCGTCGTATGCAGTTTTGAGTTCGAAGCAGTAGTAGGTTCCGTTGTCACGTGTGGTGTATTTTTCCACGTCGTCGATAGCATTATCACTGGTGTAGTAGGGCGAGGTGCGCAGATGGTTCAGGATGCTGGTCGGAATTTGTGTCAAGTCTCTGCGCTCATATTCGGTTTTGGTGTAAACCCACTGCTGCTGGTTGTCGAACAGGATCTCGTGTTTCAGTCCATTGGCAATGATTTCCACTTCCGTGCCGTTTTGCTCACAGTCGTAATCCACGATGCGCGCGTTGGGAAAGTTCTGGTCGAGCCAGGTCTGTATGTTTCCTTCCGGTTGTTGCGGCAGGTATTCGTGGTAGTCGTTATCAGCTTCCGCATTTACGATTTCTTTCACGAGAATACCTTCCTCTGTATAATACAGGTCGACTTCTGTTTCCACATTTCCTTCTTTTTGGCTTACTTCAATGATGTACAGCGTTTCGTTGTTGTCACTACGTTGTAACTTGTCTATTTCGTTATCCATTCGCCAACTTGCATACGGGCTTGCTTCAAAGGCTGTTTTTACGGCTTCGGGTAATTGCTGGTAACTAATCTCCGTTTCTGTCATATTCCAGTGCCCTGCCATATTGAACCAGGCTGTATTATTGGGCTCATGGCCTCCAGTACGAGTACTGGCCAAGTAGAAATTGGCAACGGCATATGTATCTTTGGTACTCCAGGTTACGTTGGTAGCATTGGGATATTTGGCATTGAATTCCAGAATAACCTTTTCGGGAATATTTTCGGGGACAGGATTGGAGTGCAAGTCGTCGTTGTCATTGCAGGATGTCATCAGGACGAAGCTACCTGTAAGTAAAATGTGGCATAATGATAAGATTCTTTTCATAATTAATTGTTTTTGGGTTGATAATCGGTTTGCTTTAAAATAAGACTGTTGAGCCTATCTTTTCTCACCACAAAGAAGTAAGGCAAATTGGGAAAGAAACTGGAATTTTCTTCAAGTTGAATGATTTTTCAGAGATTTATATTTTGAAGAGAGTGCATTTGGAACATATGGATATAAAAAATGGGCTCCGCCGAGCCCAACCTTTGTTAACCTTAAATCTAATACTATGAAAAAAATCACTGCACAAATGTATAGCTTCTTTTCTTATCTACCAAAATAAATGTCTTTTTTACACTTTATTTTAAACTACTTTCACTATTGTTTATTGTTTGCGTGCACGGAATGCCTTTGTTTTATCGTTCGCGTACACGGATTTAGGATTTGGAGTAAATATAACATGATAGATATCAAGTTGTAAATTTGTTATATCGGGGTGTTTCTCATTAATCTGGTGGGAGGCGGTTTTGAAATGAGGAGGTTTATTTTGTTGTTTCGAGGAATAAAAAAACTCCCCTGCCAAGAATTTTTAGCAGAGGAGTTCGTGTTGATATTAATCAAATGTAGAAAGGAGTCTGATTAGTCTTTCAACTTGGCACGGATGAAGTCGCGGTTCAGGCGGGCGATGTTGCTGATGGAGACGTTCTTCGGACATTCAGCCTCGCAGGCACGAGTATTGGTACAGTTACCGAAGCCCAGTTCGTCCATCTTAGCCAACATGGCCTTGGCACGGCGCAGAGCTTCTGGCTTGCCTTGAGGAAGCAGATTGAGCTGGCTTACCTTAGCTGATACGAACAACATGGCTGAACCATTCTTACAAGCGGCTACACAGGCACCACAACCAATACAGCTGGCAGCGTCCATAGCCTCATCTGCAATGGTTTTCGGAATAAGGATAGCATTAGCGTCCTGAGGAGCACCTGTATTTACGCTTACATAGCCACCGGCCTGCATAATCTTGTCATAAGCCGTACGGTCTACCATCAAGTCCTTGATAACGGGGAAACCTGCAGAACGCCAAGGTTCTACAGTGATGGTGTCGCCATCGTTGAAGCGGCGCATATAGATCTGACAAGTTGTTGCACCCTGTGCAGGTCCGTGTGGATGTCCGTTGATGTAGAGTGAGCACATACCGCAGATACCTTCGCGGCAGTCGTGGTCGAATACAACCGATTCCTTACCTTCAGAAATCAGCTGCTCGTTCAGAATGTCCAGCATTTCCAGGAAAGAAGTATCGCCGGGAATGTCTTTCATCTGATAGGTTTCGAAAGCGCCTTTGGCTTTAGGACCTGCCTGACGCCATACTTTCAGTGTAAATGATATATTTTTATCCATTTTCGTTAGTTCTTTAATTGTTCAACATTCCCGATTAGCTCTTGTAGTTACGAGTCTGTACCTTGATGGCTTCGTAAACCAGCGGCTCTTTCAGTAATACCGGAGCTTTGTCGTCGCTGCCCTGGTATTCCCAGCAAGCTACGTAGAAGAAGTTTTCGTCGTCGCGCTTAGCTTCGCCTTCTTCTGTCTGGTATTCTTCACGGAAGTGGCCACCACACGATTCGTTGCGGTTCAGTGCGTCGTAGGCAATCAGCTCACCCATGGTGATGAAGTCGTTCAGACGGATGGCCTTATCGAGCTCTACGTTCATGCCTTCCTTGCTGCCCGGGATGAAGAGGTTGGTTTCGAATTCCTTGCGGATTTCTTTCAGCTTGGCCAGACCTGTCTTCAAGCCTTCGGCTGTACGACCCATACCAACGTATTCCCACATGATGTGGCCCAGTTCCTTGTGGATGGAGTCTACAGACTTCTTACCCTTGATGTTCATCAGGTGGTCAATCTTGTCCTGAACAGCTTTTTCAGCAGCTGCGAATTCGGGCAGGTCGGTAGAGAAGCGAGGAACGGTGATTTGATCGGCCAGATAGTTCTGGATGGTGTAAGGCAATACGAAGTAACCGTCGGCCAGACCTTGCATCAGAGCGGAAGCACCCAGACGGTTGGCACCGTGGTCAGAGAAGTTGCATTCACCGATGGCGAACAGACCCTTGATGCTGGTCATCAGTTCGTAGTCAACCCAGATACCACCCATGGTGTAGTGGATAGCCGGATAGATCATCATCGGGTTTTCGTAGGGCGATACGTCGGTGATTTCTTCGTACATGTCGAAGAGGTTACCGTAGCGCTGTGCTACAACGTCCTTACCTAGACGGTTGATGGCTTCGGAGAAGTCGAGGAACACGGCCAGCCCCGTGTTGTTCACGCCGTAGCCCTTGTCGCAACGCTCCTTGGCAGCACGGCTGGCAACGTCACGCGGAACGAGGTTACCAAAGGCCGGATAGCGGCGCTCCAAGTAGTAGTCGCGATCTTCTTCGGGAATATCTTTGCCTTGCAGCGTACCTTCCTGCAATTTCTTGGCATCTTCCAGTTTCTTCGGAACCCAAATACGACCGTCGTTACGCAGAGACTCGGACATCAAAGTCAGCTTGGACTGCTTGTCGCCGTGAACAGGGATACAGGTCGGGTGGATCTGTACGTAAGCCGGGTTGGCGAACCAGGCACCCTTACGGTAGCAAGCCATAGCAGCTGAACAGTTACATGCCATAGCGTTGGTTGAGAGGAAGTACGTGTTTCCGTAACCGCCGGTTGCGATAACTACAGCGTGAGCGGCAAAACGCTCCAGCTTACCTGTTACCAGGTTCTTGGCGATGATACCACGAGCACGACCGTCGATGATAACGACGTCTTCCATTTCGTAGCGGGTATAGAGTTTTACAGTACCGGCATTTACCTGACGGCTCAGTGCAGAGTAGGCACCCAGCAGCAGCTGCTGGCCTGTCTGACCTTTGGCGTAGAAGGTACGTGATACCTGTGCACCACCGAATGAACGGTTGGCCAGCGTACCGCCGTATTCGCGAGCGAAGGGAACACCCTGTGCCACGCACTGGTCGATGATGTTGTTCGATACCTCGGCCAGACGGTAAACGTTGGCTTCGCGGGCACGGTAGTCACCGCCCTTTACAGTATCGTAGAACAGACGGTATACAGAGTCGCCGTCGTTCTGATAGTTCTTGGCTGCATTGATACCACCCTGAGCGGCGATGGAGTGTGCGCGGCGCGGAGAGTCCTGAATGCAGAAGTTGAATACCTTGAACCCCATTTCGCCCAGCGAGGCGGCAGCACTGGCACCAGCCAGACCTGTACCAACCACGATGATGTCCAGACGACGCTTGTTGGCGGGGTTTACTAATTTCTGATGGGCTTTATAGTTCGTCCATTTCTCAGCTACCGGTCCTTCCGGTATTCTTGAATCTATCTTGGTCATAATGAATTTACAATTTAGTCATTTACAATCTACAAATTTGCAAGCTTCGCGTTTTTACATCAAAGATTTGATGAAGAACACAACCACTACCAGGGCGAAGCAGAGCACTACGATGGTAGAGTAGATGTTGGAGATGCACTGCCAGCGGCTGATCCAAGTCTTGTTGTTCCAGCCCAGTGTCTGCATGGAGCTCCAGAAACCGTGGGTCAGGTGGAACCACAGGGCGCCCAGCCAGATGAGGTACAGAACGACGAATACCGGGTTGGCGAACGTGTTCTCGATGTGATAAACGCCGTTGGCGGCATAAGCCAGCGTCAGCGTGTCAGCGTGCATGCCCATGTTGTGCATCAGTTCGGGCAGCTGCATCTTCGACCAGAAGTTCACCAGGTGCAGACCCAGACCTACGATAACGATGATACCCAGAACGAGCATGTTCTGTGATGCCCATTCCACTTCCTTGCGTCGCTCCGTTACGGCGTAACGTTCCGTACCGCGTGCCTTGCGGTTCTGCATCGTCAGCCAGAAAGCGTAGATGATGTGGATGACAAACAAGGCGGCCAGACCGACTGTTGCCACCAGTGCGTACCAGTTTGCTCCCAGGAACTCACAAACCATGTTGTAGCCCTCGGCTGAGACAAGCGCAACAAGGTTCATCGCCATGTGAAACGTCAGAAACAGGACAAGGGCGATGCCGGTAACGCTCATCACCACTTTCCTTCCTACAGATGAATTACTTAACCACATAAATGATTGAATTTAAGTTATTTAATAGTTGTAAATATATCCTTTGATTGTCTGTGGACGATATTTCCTTGCAAAAATAAAGGAAATACATTGATTTAGCAAGGGATTAAAGAAATATTTCCGTAATCTATACGGATGTTTGTGGCAGGAAGGGTGGCTTGCAACTATAGAATGAGAGGCTATGTTCTCTCTCAGAAAAGGCAATGTTTTCTTTCCCTAAAAGCATTGTTTTCCGCTAAAGAAAGCATTGTTTTGCTGGAATCATCTCCTTATGCTTTTCCAACCATGCAACTTTTGCTAGGCGGGCAGTTTTATAAGAATTTTTGTGTACCTGACGGATTTGCCTTATCTTTGGCACGGAATCTAAACTGGATGTGGTATGAAAAGACTGTTTTTAGGAATGGTAGTAATTTTGTTTGCTTCAGCTTTGGGAGCGCAGAATTGGGATATCAATGTTTTACATAAAGTGAACGGCTGGGACAACAAGTTTGTTCGTAATTATAATAAAGTAATATCAAAGTCAGAACCCTATGTGGCTATCGGAGTACCCGTGGCTATGGCCGTAGCCGGCTGGATCAGGCACGACAAGGATCTGCTGAAGGATGCTCTCTACGTGGGTACTAGCGTAGCGGGAGCCTTTGTGGTGACCTATGGAATGAAGTATCTGGTAGACCGCGAGCGCCCCTATGACCGTTGGCCTGATCGTGTGCACGCTTATAGTCGCGAAAGCAGTCCTTCTTTTCCGTCTGGGCATACGGCGACAGCTTTTGCCTTGGCCACTTCCTTGAGTATCACTTATCCCAAGTGGTATGTCATCGCTCCTTCGGCCTTATGGGCCTGTTCGGTGGGTGTGTCACGTATGAACGAAGGCGTTCATTACCCGTCGGATGTGCTGGCGGGAGCTGCCATTGGCGCAGGTTGTGCCGTGGTCAATGTTTACGTAAACCGTTGGCTGAACAAATGGTTGTTCGGTGAGCGGTAATTTGCCGCTCACTATTAAAATAAGTACTTTCCTTCTCGTAGTACCTTGAGTGCCTGCTGAACGCTCTCATTTGTGGCATTCATCACCTGATAGTATTCGTTCATGTCCCACAGGTCGCGGGCTATGAGGGCCTTGAGCTGTGTACGGACAAGGGGCAGGGCGCGATTGTACTGCTCTTCATCGAACTTGATTTTCTCCTTGTCTGCTGTCAAACGGATATCAGCCATGAAGGCATCGTCTATCTCGAATTTGTCATTGAAGACGTGGAAGGTCTTGTATTTCTTTTTTAGTTCTTCACGATGTTGCTCGATGTAGCCCGTGGTGGCTTTGATGATGATGCCCTTGGCTACGAGCTGGCGATGCCAGTCGGTGTAGAGCGTGGTGTCTATGGGTACGAAGAAATCTGGCATGATACCACCACCGCCATAAACGGTGCGGCCCAAGCGCAGCGTGCGGTACTTCAGCGAATCGGGGAAGTGGATACTATCGGCGTGCATCAGTTCGCCGTGGTCAAAGCGGTTGAGCAGATCCTTGGCATAGGCTTCCTGCATGTCGTCACCTTTGCCATTGTAAGGCTTCTGGATGCAGCGTCCTGAGGGCGTGTAGTAACGTGCGATGGTGAGGCGTATCATGGAGCCGTCGGGTAGGTCGATGGGGCGCTGTACGAGCCCTTTGCCGAAAGTGCGGCGACCTACGACGACACCGCGGTCCCAGTCTTGTATGGCACCAGTCACAATTTCACTGGCCGAGGCCGAATATTCGTCTACCAACACCACCAGCCGTCCTTCGCGGAAACTACCGTTACCCTTGGCGGCGAACTCAGCCCGACGCGAAGCGCGCCCTTCGGTATAGACTATCAATTCCTTTTGTCCCAAGAACTCGTTAGCCAAGTCGATGGCGGCATTCAGGTAACCTCCGCCGTTGCCTTGGAGGTCAAGGATGAGGTCTTTCATTCCTTGTTGCTGGAGTTCTTTCAGTGCCTTGGAGAATTCTTCTGCTGTAGTGGCGGCGAAGCGGTTGACGCGGATGTAACCTATGCGGTCATCTATCATATAAGAGGCGTCGAGGCTAAAGAGTGGAATTTTGTCACGGATGACGTCGAATTGGAGCGGATCGGTTACGCCACGGCGTACGACAGTAAGCTTTACTCGTGTATCTTTGGGGCCTCGCAGGCGCTTCATGATGTCTTCAGTACTCATTTTGACACCTGCAATAACGGTGCCGTCAACAGCAGTAATACGGTCACCTGCTAAGATACCGACCTTTTCTGAAGGGCCACCACTGACGGGCTGGATGACGAGGAGCGTGTCTTCAATCATTTGGAATTGGACGCCAATACCTTCGAAATTGCCTTGCAGAGGTTCGTTCATCTTCTTTACTTCTTCAGGATTGCTATAGGTGGAGTGCGGGTCGAGGTGTTCGAGCATACCGACAATGGCATCCTCTACCAGCTTAGTTTCGTTTACAGAATCAACATAAAGACGGCTGATGGCAAATTCTGCCATCTGCAGCTTACGCAGGGGGCTTTCGTTCAGTTTCTGACCTACGGCTTGGGCCGCATACAAGATAGTGAACAAAAAGAGTAGTTGTATCTTTCTCATATTGTTAATGGTTGCTTACTCGTGAGATGTATTCATACCTTCGGGCAGGAACATGCTGACATCCTTTCCGTAGCCCATCAGCTCGCGAACTATCGTGGAGCTGACGCAGGAAAGTTCTGGTTCGGTGAAGAGGAGGATGGTTTCGATGCCAGTCAGTTTGCGGTTGATGTCGGCAATGGTTTCTTCGTATTCGAAGTCCTTGACCGTTCGAATGCCGCGAATGATAAGGTTGGCCCCCACTTGGCGGGCAAAGTCGATGGTCAGGCTGTCGTATGCTTGTACGCTGACGCGGGGTTCGTCTTTATACAAGTCGCGGATCATGGCTTCGCGCTCGGCAATGGGAAAATGGGTATTTTTGTTGTCGTTAATACCGATACCGATAACTATTTCATCGATAAATGTCAACGCACGTCTTACTACAGAATAGTGCCCGACAGTAAAGGGGTCGAATGTCCCTGGAAAGATTGCTTTGGTCATAAATGTGTCGAATACCTAAAACTTAGTTTACTCTGTCTTCTTCGATTACCAGATTGTCTATGATGAAACTTTGCCTTTCCATAGTGTTCTTGCCCATATAGAACTCAAGTAGTTCTTTGACAAGATCGGTCTTGCGGAGGCTTACTTGCTCCAGACGCATGTCTTTGCCGATGAAATGGCGGAACTCGTCGGGCGAGATTTCCCCCAGTCCTTTAAAGCGGGTGATTTCAGGGTTAGGACCTAATTCTTCAATGGATTTTAGGCGTTCATCCTCTGTATAACAATAGTTGGTCTTTTTCTTGTTGCGTACACGGAAAAGAGGCGTTTGCAGGATATAAACGTGTCCCTTTTTGATGAGATCAGGGAAGAATTGCAAAAAGAAGGTTATAATGAGCAGTCGGATATGCATGCCGTCCACATCGGCATCGGTAGCTACGATTACTTTATTGTAGCGTAACCCGTCAAGGCCGTCTTCAATGTTGAGGGCAGCTTGTAGAAGGTTGAATTCCTCGTTTTCATAGACGACTTTCTTAGTCAGACCGTAAGAATTGAGCGGTTTTCCACGGAGGGAAAAGACGGCCTGTGTGTTCACATCGCGACTTTTCGTAATGGAGCCGCTGGCAGAGTCGCCTTCGGTGATGAAGATGCACGAATCAGCTTCCTGTTCTTTCCCTTTCCCGTCGTTCAGGTGGTAGCGACAGTCGCGTAGTTTGCGATTGTGCAGATTTGCCTTTTTGGCACGTTCGCGAGCCAGTTTGGTGACGCCGGCAATAGCTTTACGCTCCTTTTCTGAGTCTTGTATCTTTTGGAGCATGACATCGGCTACCAGGGGATTTTTGTGCAGGAAATTGTCTACCTCGGTTTTGATGAAGTCCCCTACATACTTGTTTACCGTAGGACCTGCGGGGATACCTTCCTGTGGGTTGGCAGGCCACATGTTATTGGAGCCAAGCTTAGTCTTGGTCTGGCTTTCGAACATGGGCTCTTCTACGTCGATTGCAATGGCAGCTACGAGTCCATTTCGTATGTCGGCATAATCCTGATTCTTGTTGTAGAATTCTTTGATAGTACGGGCAATGTGTTCCTTCAAGGCACTTTGGTGTGTACCGCCTTGTGTGGTGTGTTGTCCGTTAACGAAAGAGTAGTATTCTTCGCCGTACTGGTTGGTGTGTGTGAAGGCTATCTCAATGTCTTCACCCTTTAAGTGAACAATGTCGTAAAGACCTTCACTGGTCATATTATCTTTCAGCAGATCTTCCAGTCCATGGCGTGAAACAATGCGCTGGCCGTTGTAAATAAAGGTCAGCCCTGTGTTCAGGTAAGTATAATTGCGTAATAACGTTTCTACAAATTGGTTTTGGAAACTGTAATTTACGAACAAAGTGTTGTCTGGTTCGAAGAAGATGTAAGTGCCTGTTTCTTCTTGCGATTCTTCGGTCGTGTCGCTCAGGAGAATGCCTCGCTCAAACACAGCCTTGCGTACTTTTCCTTCGCGATAGCTGCATACTTCGAAACGGCTGCTCAAGGCGTTCACCGCCTTGATACCCACACCGTTCAGGCCGACACTCTTCTTGAAAGCTTTGGAGTCGTATTTACCACCTGTGTTCAATTTGCTGACAGCTTCGATGAGTTTACCTTGTGGAATACCGCGACCGTAATCGCGTACACTGACACGAAGGTTGTCCTCGATCGTCACTTCGATTTTCTTGCCGGCGCCCATCTTGAACTCATCGATAGAGTTATCCATCACTTCTTTCAGCAGCACATAGATGCCGTCGTCACTTTGCGAACCATCGCCCAGACGGCCGATGTACATACCTGAACGGACACGGATATGCTCCATGTCGTCCAGATGGCGTATGTTGTCGTCAGTATATTCTACCGGCTGTTCCGCAAATTGCAAGTTGTCGTATTTTTCTTCTTCTTCCATGGTTTGACTACTCCCTTTTTATTGTTATCTTGCAAAAATAGCGGTTTTGCAGGGCATGAACAAATTTTCGTCTCTTTTATTGGGGGAATCCGTCTTATCCTATTTCCTTGATAAACGCCCGTCGCCGCTTGTGTTGCTCAGTGCGGAAGTATTCCCATTGTGCCTGTACCTTTCCGTTCAGTTCCAGCTCGGGGTTACTTTCAGCATATTCGAAGCCCAGTTGTTGGTAGACGGGGATGAGGTCAGAGAATAACAGTGCGTTGACTCCTTTGTTCTGATATTCGGGTTTCACGGCTACGAGCAGCAGATCGAGCATCTTGGCACGGCGTTTGAAAAACAGAGCCTTGAGCAGGTAGTACCAGCCGAAAGGAAGCAGACGTCCGTGCGATTTCTGCAGGGCTTCGGAGAGTGAAGGCATGGAAATGCCCACAGCTACAAGCTGGTCATCCTGGTCGGTAATGAGTGTCACCATGCGTAGGTCGAGAATAGGAAGATACATCTTGACGTACTGGTCTATCTGTCGCTGCGTCAGGGCGGAGTATCCATAGAGGGGCGTATAGGCTTCGTTGATGAGTTCGAAAATGGCTTGGCCGTAGTCGTGGGCTATCTTCCGGCTCGAGGTATATTTCTTGATTTTCAGGTTGTACTTGCGCTGGATGAGGTCGGAAATGCGTTTGTGCTTGTCAGGGATGGCGTCAGGGATGTAGATCTTATATTCCACCCAGTCGGCGTCCTTCGTGAAGCCCAGTCGTTCGATGTGCTGCGGATAGTAAGGATAGTTGTAAATGGTGGCCATCGTACCCAGTTGGTCGAAGCCTTCGACCAGCATACCTTCAGCATCCATGTCGGTAAAGCCCAGTGGTCCTACGATATGCGTCATGCCGCGTTCTTTGCCCCATTGCTCCACGGTGCGTATCAGGGCTTCGGACACCTCGGCGTCGTCGGTGAAGTCTATCCAGCCGAAGCGGACTTCCTTCTTGCCCCATGTTTGGTTGGCCCGATTGTTGATGATGGCGGCCACGCGGCCTACAAGCCGTCCGTCCTTGTAGGCCAGGAAGTAGTCGGCTTCGCAGAACTCAAAGGCAGCGTTCTTCCGGCGGTTGAAAGTGTTCAGCATGTCGTCGTAGAGGTCGGGCACGGAGTAGGGATTTCCTTTGTATAGTTCATAGTTGAAGCGGATGAAGCGTTTCAATTCCCGTTTTGTGGTAACTTTTTTAATTGTAACAGCCATGTTGTCAAGTCCTTTTTCTTTTGGGGGCAAAGATAATGTTTTTTTAATGAAGAATGAAGAATGGGGATGAAGAATGCACAGCGGAAGCCGCCTTAGCCGGCGTGGCAGATAAGCCAGGCAGTGTATCCCACATAGCAGGCAATAAGCAGGCTGCCTTCAATACGTGTAATGGTGCGCTTGCCGAAGAACACGCCGAAAATCCACAACAGAATGCTGGAGGCTACAAGTACCAGCAGGTCCAAATTGTTGATGCCCGTCAGGTGCAGAGGCGTGATGGAGGCTGAGCAGCCCAATACGAAGAAGATATTGAACAGGTTGCTGCCTACCACGTTGCCGATGGCTATTTCTGGGTTCTTTTTCAGCGCCGCTACGATGCTGGTGGCCAGTTCGGGCAGCGAGGTGCCGCCGGCTACGAGTGTCAGACCGATGACCGACTCGCTGACGCCCAGCGAACGGGCTATTCCGCTGGCTCCATCCACGAAAAGCTGTCCACCCCAGATGAGGCCTGCCAGTCCGCCTATGATATAAAGTGTCGACCGCCACAGGGGCATATCCTTGATTTCCGTTCCGTCTTCTGCGGTAACGGTCGGACTGTCGTTTTCTACTTCCGCTGTTGGAGAGGGGGAGGGAGCCTGGTTCGTTTTGGCGATGGCAAACGTATAGCTCAAGAAGATGGCCATGAAGCAGAGCAGGATGAGACCGTCCGTGATGCTGACCACGTTCTCAGCCGCATGGTCCAGCAGCACGTCGTTGCCCATCACCAGCAGGGCCAGTGAGGCCAGGATGCAGAGTGGGATTTCTTTCAGCAACGTGTTGCGTTGTACTACGATGGGGGCGAACATGGCTGTGCAGCCTACAATCATCAGGGCGTTGAAGATGTTGCTGCCCACGACATTTCCCACGGCGATGTCGGCACTGCCTTTCAGGGCTGAAGATACGCTGACAGCCAGTTCGGGAGCCGATGTGCCGAAGGCTACGATGGTCAGTCCGATGACGATGTTGGGGATGTGGAATCGTTTGGCTACCGCCGAAGCGCCGTCGGTCAGGCCGTTGGCGCCCAGCAGGATGAGGAGGAGACCTCCGATGAGGAAGAGTATATCCATGACGAGTCTATAATTTAAGTTTTACGGTGCAAAGATAGGAATTAATGGTGAATGATAAACGGTAAATGATAATTGGTGAATGGTTAACGGCGGGTATTTGCATGGCTATGTCAGAAACTTTCCGTAAGTTTGACCCCTTCAAACGTAAACAGATAGAAACATGAAGAAATTCCGTCTTTTCTGCCTTTGTCTGCTCTGCTTGCCTGCGGTCGGCGTGTCGGCCCAGGTCATGGACAAAGTGCTTGATATTTTGGGTACGGACAGCCTGTCCGCCGTTGCCGGAGTGAAAACCGATACGGATTCGGTAACCTTGGACAAAGTCCGCGAAGAGCTGGCCGCCGCTCGTCTGAACGAGGCCAACCTGCGCATGGAGATTGAGCAGATGAGGCTGGTGACGTATGCTGCCGACTCGGTGAAGCTGGCCCGGCAGAAACAGCGCATCGACTCCCTGCGGCACCAGACTAAGGGCATGCCCGTCGTGGTAGAGGAGGACACTTTGTTTTATTTCTACGCCAAGCGCGGGGGACTCACGCCCCAGCAGCGAGCCGAGAACGTGTCGCACGAGATTACGACCTTGGGCAAGCGCTTCAACCTGTATCCCGACTCAGTCTATATCGAAAGCACGGACATCGTGACCGACGTGATGTACGGGGACAAGGTCATTGTCTCCTTTACCGACCAGGACGGCCTGTGGGAGAGCTGCACGCGCGACCAGCTGGCCGCCGCCAAGCGCACGGTCATCGTGGAGAAGCTGCGGGTGATGAAGGAGGAACACGGCCTGTTACAGCTGTTCAAGCGCATAGCCTATTTTGTGCTGGTGCTTGTGGGCCAGTTCCTGCTGTTCAAGCTTACCAACTGGCTTTTCCGTAAGCTGAAGGTGCGCATCCTGCGGCTGAGGAACACGCGCCTGAAGGCCTTCTCCATCCAGGACTTTGAGTTGCTGGACACGCAGAAGCAGGTCCGGTTGCTGGTGTTCGTCGCCAACCTGTTCCGCTACGCCTTCATGCTGCTGCAGCTGCTGCTGACGGTGCCCATGCTGTTTGCCATCTTCCCGCAGACCAAGAACCTGGCCTACCAGCTCTTCTTCTACATCTGGGACCCCGTGAAGAGCATCCTCTACGGTATTCTGGCCTACATCCCCAATCTCTTCACCATCTTCGTCATCTGCCTTGCCATCAAGTACCTGGTACGCCTGTTCCGCTACCTGGCGGGCGAGGTGCAGTCCGAACGGCTCAAGCTGAACGGCTTCTACCCCGACTGGGCGATGCCCACTTACCACATCATCCGCTTCCTGCTCTATGCCTTCATGGTGGCGATGATTTATCCTTACCTGCCGGGTGCCGATTCGGGTGTGTTCCAAGGCATTTCGGTGTTCGTGGGTCTGATTGTCTCGCTCGGGTCGAGTACGGTTATCGGCAACATCATCGCGGGGCTGGTCATCACCTACATGCGCCCCTTCAAGCTGGGCGACCGCATCCAGCTGAACGAAACAACGGGCAACGTGGTGGAGAAGACGCCGCTGGTGACTCGCATCCGTACGCCGAAGAACGAGGTGGTGACCATCCCCAACTCGTTCATCATGTCGTCGCATACGGTGAACTTCAGCCAGTCGGCGCGCGAATACGGGCTCATCATCCACTCCGAGGTGACCATCGGCTACGACGTGCCCTGGCGCCTGGTGAACAGGCTGCTGATCGAGGCGGCACTGAACACGCCGGGCGTGGTGGACGACCCACGGCCCTTCGTCCTCTCCACCTCGCTGAGCGACTGGTATCCCGTCTACCAGGTGAATGCCTACATCAAGGAGGCCGACCGTCTGGCGCAGATTTATTCCGACCTGCACCAGAACATCCAGGACCGCTTCAACGCCGAGGGCGTGGAAATCATGTCGCCCCACTACATGGCCATGCGCGACGGCAACGACCCCGCCATGCCGAAGGACGACTTGAGCGGAAGGCCGAAGGAAAAGTAAACCGGGACGTCCCGAGAGACCTCGGACGCCCCGGCTATCGGGATTTTCTGCCCGTCCGACATCTCGGAAGGCTCGAAACTCGGGAGTTTTGCCCTGTGGGGAAAGGGTTACTTGCTGCGCTTCACCGTGTGCAACACCCGTCCCGTCTTGTCGATCATGCGCAGTTCCAGCGTACGGGGCGTGGCGGAGATGATGGAGAAGCCCGGTTCGGGACTGCAATACACCGTGCCGTCGATGGCGTTGACCTTACGGCTGAGCGAGCCACTGGAGTTGGTCACGTAGTCGATGTCGCTGCCCTTGACGCGGACGTGCTGGAAGTTGTGGATGTGTCCGCAGACGTACATGTCCACCTTGTGGCGGCGCAGGATGGGGTCCACGCGCTGCTGCATGTTCAGGCGTTCGATGTCGTCCTTCGGCGTCTCGGCGTAGATGGGATGGTGGCCTACGACGATGATCCAGTCCTCCTTGGCGGCTGCCAGCACGCCGTCCAGCCACTGCAGCTGGGCGTCGATGTCCTGCAGGCAGGCGTCGGGATACTTGTCGCTCTCCTGGCGGTATTTGTCGATGAGCGGGGTGGTGTCCAGCCAGACGACGCGCACGGTAGTGCCCTCTTCATTGAAGGTCTTGGTGTAATAGCGGGCGGGCATCTCCCAGCGGCGGCTGACGCGGGCATAGTCGAGCACGGCCTGCGTGGAGCCGCGGTACTCGTGGTTGCCGCAGATGGGGTACCAGTCGATCATCAGTTCGGGATGGCTGTAGATCAGCTCGTAGTTGGTCATCCACAGGGGATCGTCCACGGAGCGGACGCCCTCGAAGTGGTGCACGTCGCCGGCGGCGATGACGCACTCGGGACCCACTTCCTCGGCCATCTCGCCCATCAGCTCGGCAATGGGCTTCTGGTCGTAGTAGCCGTTGCGGCCCAGGTCGTTGGCCACGTAGAGGTTCAGCTTGTCTTCGTAGACAGAGTAGTCTATCTTATTTTGGGCGATGGCCCACTGGCCCAGCAGGGCCACGGTCAGCAGTAGAAATAGTTTTCTCATATTCATATATCTCTTCTTTAGGGTTTAAACGTTTTTCTGGCGTCAAAAGTTGATTTTAAAGCCGGCATTGACGCGCACTCCGTAGTATTCGGCCTGCATGCTGCGGTCCGGCGTGCCCTGATAGTAGCGCAGGGGCTGGTTCAGCAGGTTGTTGGCCTCGGCGTAGAAAGTGGTCTTGAACTTCTTGCCGAAGGTGTAGCTGGCGTTCAGGTCGAGGTAGTTCACCTTGTCGTAGTAGCGGTCGTAGAAGGCTTCCTCGCCCACTTCGTCGATGAAGTCGCTGGCGAAGTTGTAGCTGAGGCGGAGGTTGAAGCCCGCCTTGTCGAAGTAGAGCGAAGCGTTGGCCGTGTGCTCGGGCGAGCCGGGCATGCGGAGGTCTTCGTGGAAAACGTGCAGTCACCGATCTCCATATAATATCCGATGAACGTCCACCAGTGTATATACGGCAGTGCGCGCACGTCCTGCCCGGCTACGCGGTTGATCGGTGCAATGATCATCGGGAAATCCTGCTCCCAGTCCATCTGCTTCGGCTGCTGCCGCTGGTCGCCGCGATCCACACCACCATCCAAAAACCACAGCATGAATTTCACCGCGGCGGCCATGTCCGTGATCTGATCCCAGTCTGGGTAAAAGATCTTTATCGCCACTTCGGCGCGATCCTGATCTGTCAGCTCTGGGTCATTCAACGCGGCGCAGATGTCCAGAATTTCGCGAAAGTCGCTTCGTATACGAAAACACCGGCCGCCGATACATGCTGCCTTCGGCAGGCCGGTATTCATGATCTGCGCTTCTTCCTTCGCTGACCGCCGCCGTTGTATTTATCCAGGTATTTCGCCTGACGCTTCTGCGCGGCAGCGGTCGCAGCGTCCATCTCGCGCCGGATCTGGCGCGAAACCGCTTCCAGGAACGAAATGATTTGCAGGGAACCGGACGGCGTGAGCGAAACGCAGTAGGCTTTGCCGAACACTGTATCGCAGACGGGCGAAGGGAACGCCGCGTCCACCTGCTCGCGTGCGTATGCGTCCAGTTCGCGGATCGTCGTGCGGGCGTCCGTATCGCTTTCCTGTGTGCCCATTTCGTCGGCTTTGGCCTTGATCGCCATCGCTGCCGCTTCCAGCCGGTCGATGATACCGATGTCGTTCGGGTCAAAATAGATCTTCCGGTTTGCGTCGCCGTTAATGGTGAACGCTTTCAGGCCGGTTTCAAATGAAATGTTATTGCTCACGCCGTCACCCCCTTATGCCGTCGCCTTCGTGAACGTGGCCACGCCGTCGGCAATGGCCGCCGTGCCGACCGTGCGCGTGCCGCCGTAGGTCACGTCAAACGGCATGTCCACCGTCTTGTCGCCGCCCAGCGACTTCACTTCAATCGCGCAGCCGCTATAGCGTTCGGCGAACATCGCCGTGTCCTTCGTGCCGGCATAGCAGTGCACGATCATCATATCCTGTTCGGCCAGCGCCGCAACGTCCTGATCCTTAATCGCCAGCTGCCACAGCTTCGTCAGCGCGGTCTCGCCGGCGTCCAGATTGCACGGGTCAAAGGTCTGCGTGATGGTCGGCGCGGACATGGTGGTAAACGTGTTGCCCAGGATGTCCTGCGTGGTCTCCTTGTTCCAGTCATATTCCTGGCTGCTGTCTTCCACGCGCTTGCCGACGATCGACCAAACCGGCGCGGAAGACGTTCCGGTATTCAGGAAGGCCATCAGCAGTTTGCGGGCAATCGTCTGGCCCGCGGTTGTGTTAAAAGTCGTACTTTCAGGCATAATGCATCACCTTTCAAAATTGTTGTCGTACCGCATCGACAGGGACACGGCCCAGTCTTCCACACCGTCGGCATAGCGCCCGGTCAAATAGGCCGCCGACACCTGTACAAATGCAGTGATCGTCCGGCCATCGCCGAGGTCTGGCCACGCGGCAAGCGTGTGCTGCTGGCCGTCCGCCGTGATCGGCTGTTTTTCCAGCCAGCGCGCCAGTTTGTCCAGCCAGCCCTTGATGTGGATGCGGTCAGTTTCCGACTGCGGCACGGCGCGATATACCACCTGAAACGCATAGTTGCATTTCTGGTACACACCGCCCATGATGTCGGTCGTTTCGCTGATCACCGTCGCCGCAGCGGACGGATAGATCCCGACGCCGGACTTGTCGCCCAGCTCGCCGAACCGGATTTCCCGCGCGCCGATGGCCGGGAAGTCATTCAGCAAGCCGCTCAGGATCGTTGAAAAATCTTTTGTGTCAACCATTTGATTCCCCCAGGATGATCCGCTTGCAGCCATCCGCCCATTCTTTTCCGTGTTCGGTTTGCGCGACTTCCGCCCAGTGCGGCACGCCGGCCGCAAACCGCAGGTCACGGTCAGTTACAACTTTCACGGCGCCCTTGCGCGCCCATGGTGAACCGGTTTCCGGGTCGACCATGACCTTACCCATATACAGATACCGCGCATACGGACCGGGGAACACGACCTGCCGTCCGCCTTCTGCGACGTATGAACGCTGCTGCAGGCTGCCGGTTTTCAGCGGCATATACAGTTTGCTGTCCGCAAGCACCTGCCGGCCGAGCCATTGCTGCGCATCGGCAAATCGCTGGCCGTATTTGGCGAACCGGAGATTCACACGCACGTGACCCTTGACATAGCTGACGTTCTTATAGTGCTTGATATCGCTCATGACGCCGTTACCTCGAAGTGAGCGATCAGTGGAAACCAAGCGCAGGATGTGATGCGGTGGCACTCCGTGACTTTGCACAGCGCGTCATATTCCGCCCAGTCGTGATCGCCGCGGCAGAAATAATCGCCCGGCTGAAACGCAATCAGGCCGCTGCGGTCATCCGCTGCCTGATACACCTCCGGCGTTACATAGGTCAGCATGCCGATGGACGTTTTCGGGACAAGCAGCAGCACATAGTGCCCCGGCACATCGCCGGTTGTGCCGGGCCTCATGGCCGTTTTTGCTTCGACCTTGACGCCGACCAGCACGTGCCGCTCCCATGTGTCAGCCTGACCGCGCGCACCGCGCACGCGCGAAAAAAGCGTGATCGTATCGCTATGCAGCAGCATCAGCATGTCACCCCCGCGTATAGCACAAGGACACCATCCACGGCCACGCCGGAAAGCCAGCGCCGAAGCACATCGAACACCAGCGCATCCCGCGCCGCCGCGGTCTTCGCAGCGGTCGTGTAGCAGCTGTCGGCCGTCTTGTATGTGATCGATTCGCTGCCGGATGACACCGACGCCACAGGGCCGGCGGTTTTTACGCCGCCGACGTCTGTGGTTTCCGCTGCGCTGTCACGCGCCTGGTCAATACGGTAAAGGCATTCGGCCAGTTCACACGCGCAGTCCGTCAGCTTTTCGGCGTCGATCGTGGATTCCGGCAGCGTGCCGCCGAAGCGGTCAAACGTGAAGCGGTCGATCTCCCGCGACGCCGCACGCAGGTAGCGGGCAGCAGTCACTTCGTCGCAAAAAGGGGACAGATCGTCCCCGTACCGTTTTACGTATGTGTCAAAATCCGCGTACACCGTGATTCACCTGCCGATCACGCGCTTGCGTAGGACTTCACATGCACCTGCGCAGCATCCAGCACGCGCAGGGCGGCGTTTTCCTCGACCTGCGCCTTGCTGCCGGCGAAAAGCTCGGAGTCGACCATGCGGACGATGCTGAAGTTATCACCGACACCGAAGGCGTTCGGATCGTACATGATGAATTCCACCTTCGCGAGGTTCGCCGCCGTGACGCTGGCCTTCGTACCGCCGTGCGGATAGTAGGCAAGATCAGCAGACGACGCGAAGCCGTTGACTTCGATCCAGGTAAAGCCCATGAAGCTGCCGACCTGCCCGCCGGCAGCGGCGGCGAGCAGCATTTCGTTGGACGTCGGGATATACTTCTCACCGGCGAACTCCAGCATCGTCGCGAAAAAGTCCGGGCTGCAAAGCACGATGGTGGGGTTGGCTTTCGCCTTGACCATGGCTTTGCGTTCGGCCAGTACCTGTGCTTTGAAGTTGGCCGCGGTGGTCTTTGTGGTGTTGGTGGATGCAGTACCCTCGGAGATCAGGCAGGCAAGCGCGCACTGGTTCTTTGCCTCCGCGACTTCACGGGTGGCAAGGGCCAGATGCTCCTCGGCAATCGGGAACGCCACAGCGGCAGCCTGCACGCCGTAGATCTTCTTCGACGCCTGCAGGTTGTTGTTGAAAACAGCCTGAACCAGCGTGTCAGCGGCAGCGGTGTCCGTGAAGTCACGGCCGGGCGTGCCAACAGACGCGGCGGTTGAGGTCAGCTTGTGCCAGTAGCAGCCGCCGGCGCCGTCGACCATCACGTCCTGATAGGTCACGCCAGGCACAAGCCAGGTCTTATAAAACAGGTTGGGAAGAACAGTTGCCTTGTACTGTTCATCGACATACATGGATCCATACTGGATAGACATAGATCATCATTTCCTTTCGTAGTCTTAGCCCCTGAAAAACGGGTTGTTTTTGTATTTCTGGGCTACGTATTCTTTTGCGCCCCCCGCCGGCGGCACCATGCCGCTGTGATCGGACGAAAAGCGCGCCTTGCTGGCGGGATCGGCCACAAGGATGCCGGGGATCTCCTTGCCGTTCTGATCGGTGACAAGGCCGGTAAACAGGTCGTCGATCGACTTGCCGCGCGCATCGTCGGACCCCAGAGCCGTTACCAACTTGTCCGTGATGCTTTCGCGCGTGATGTCGTTGACGAAATGCTTTCCCGACAGGAACGTGTCCACCGTACTGCGCAGTTTCACGGCGGCAGCGTCCTTCTTGCGGTTGTCCCGCTCGGTCTGCAGGTCATTGGTCAGGGTCGTGATCTGACCTTTCAGCGCTGCGACATCCACGCCGTCAAAGGCTGCAAGCTTGCCCTGCACGTCTTTCAGCGATGTGTCCAGCGCGTCGTGGCGTTCCTGCAATTTGGTGAATTCCTCGGCGACGGCCTTGCGCAGATCCGCCGCCTTTCCTTCCGGGATCGTAATACCGAAGTCGGAAAGAATGGTCTCGATGTTCTTCATGCGTAATCCTCCTGAACGTGATTTTTAACAGCCCGTCGACTGTACGGATTGATCCGGATGAACCACCGGCGGGGTCGTGATATGGCAAAGGGGCAGCCGGTTTCCCGTCCGCCCCTGCGTATCCTGATTTGATTTTGGGTATAAGAAAACCACCTTGCCGATTGGTAAGATGGTCCCTCGAATTATTATGTGAAATAAATTTCCGCTAAAATTTATCCGATTGTTTATTCCACGATATGTACATAAGTGATCTTTTCAATATCCGTCGCTTTGATGAACTCTGTTGTATCCTCAATCTCGTGTAGCCGCTCCGGCGGATAATCAATATCAACCAGATATACATCCCCCGAATAGACCCCCACGATTGTCCCCTCTCTCCCATCCTTCAAGCGAACACAATCATATTCTTTTGGCCTCTGCATATCATTTTTCCCTCCTCATCTGTCCACAAATGCCGTCGTCATGCGCGGAGTCCTATCCTCCGGGGCGATGATCCACCCCGTTCTAATCGGGACATAGCGTCCATTTGCGCCCTTCACCAGCATACGCACGGTAAATTTCTCCCCATGCTCTGTGGTTGTTTTCCCGCTGGCCTTATACCTGCCAACGCCCGCCATAATCTCCTGCATAAGCAGCTCGTAATTGTTTGCATTATACCCCAGCGCCGCCTGAAATACAACCGCCTTATCTCGCCCACTAGCGCCCTCCTTCATATTAAGCGAATAGTTCAACAGCTTTTCTTTTACACCGTGCGCATATTCGTGCTTTGGAAGAAGTTCTGCAGGATCTTTCGCCATATGCTCGGCGTTAAACTCGGCTATCATTTTGTCGACGCGCTTTTGCTCTCGCACCGCCGCGGACGCGGTTGACGCCGCCGAGCGATCCCAACCCGCAACAGCCAGCCGCTCGTGATACGGTTTCAGGTCGTTATCGGCGCAGAACTTCGTGTAGGCCGCGTTCTGCTCCTGCAGGCGCTTGGCGGACTGCGTGTATTTTTCCTGCAGTTTTGCCTTGGCCGCCGGATCTTCGCAGTTTTTCACGGCTGTGTGCAGCGCCGCACACTTGCGCTTCTGCGCCCGGATGCGGCGTTCCATCGCACGCTGCGTCTGCGACAGCTCATACGCGCGTCGGTTGGCTTCGGTATCGATCGGCTTGTTATTGTTCCGGCTAACGCCAGGCAGGAACGGTGTGAAGGAATGGCGGCAGTTATAGCCGCACAGGCCCAGCGGATTTTCCGGGTAGCCGGTCGCATCCAGCAGGTTATCGAACTGCGCGTCCTTGCCAACGATGCAGTACACCTTGCCCTGCCAGCCGGCATGATCGGCGATCGGATCGGTATCGGATACACGCGCGCCCAGATGCTGCGACACCAGCACATGATTCCAGCCCATGTCTTTGCACTGCTGGATCGTCATGTTACCGGATGACTGCGCCACGCCCGTGCGGATGCAGCGCAGTACCGCCACTTCCAGCGTGTCCTTATGGCCGGACAGATAGCGCACGATTGGCTGTACCCGCCCCAGCTCTTTTATGCCCTCCAGCATAGCGGCGGTGTAGGACTGCGCACCGGTACGTACCTTCCAATATGCAGCGTCACAGATGTCGATAAACGCCTGATTGGTCGCGCCGGCCGTTGTGCGCGTGATGTTTGAAATTTCGCCTACCGTGCGCTCATAGGCATCCGTGATGATCGCCATCATGCCGGACGAGAGGCCGGAAAACGTCACGGCGGCGGCTTCTGCATCCGCTTTTGCTGCCTGAATGCCGCTGTCCTTGAAGATCTTTGCGATTTCCTGCTGCGATTTGCCGGTGCTTTTGGCCAACGCCTTCTGGATTTCGTCCAGATTCCCGCCGGCCTGTTTCAGCACCCACGCCTGCCATTCATCCGTGCCGGTCAGCAGCTTTTCTTCGCCGCGGCCGAAGCGGATCATGAAGCGCTCGATCATGTCGCGGGCGATCCATTCTGTCAGGTCGTCCAGCAGCGGCAGCAGGGTTTCGCCGATCTCCTGGAACTGTTCCGGGGTGATCATTCGGTATCAGGGAACAGCCCCGGTTTCGCCGTGTTGGCTTCGGCATAGGCCGCTTTCGCATCGTCTTCGCTGAATCCTTCAAAGCGCACCAGATACATCCACCACGGCAAAACGCCGAGCTGGCAAAGGCTTTTTGTGTTCTGCCGGTCTTCTTCGTAGCTGTATGTGATGTCTCCGAAATTGTACGCCACGGTATAGGTGCCATACGGCGCCAGATCGTAGATATCAGCGTAGTCGTTCAGCGCCTGAATCAGATCATCCACCGCTGCCTGGATGCGGTCGCGGATGTCCTTGATGCGCTGGATGGTGCGGCGGTCATCAGCTTCCACCTGCGTTGCGGTGGCAAGGCCCTGCGTTTCGTTATAGCTAAAATAGCCTTCCGAAAAGCCGCATTTGGTCGACAGGCTTTGCAGCAGCATATTGATGCCGGTCTGGCGTTCGCCGGTTTTCAGCTTGCGGTCGATTTCCTGATAGAAGCTTTCGGCCGCTGAACCGGCAACGTTTTGCACATAGCGCGGTAGCCGCACGGAAACATTCTTCCGCCCTGGTTCGCGCAACAGCCGATCATCCACAAGGGCGATCGACCGGGAATCCTGAATTTCATCCACCATGGCAGACCATGCAACATCCAGCCCACGCAGTTCCGGCAGAGCATTGGCATAGATGGACATACCGCAGGCGCCGCCGTCGATATTGTTGGCGTCCGGCATGGTGCACACAGCAAATAGCGGCGCAGTATCATCCAGCACGGCGTCCGGCAGGATGCCCACCCAATCCGGCACTTCGTCCAGATTCGCACGGGATGCCGCTGTTTTGCCCTTCGCCACCCGGAACGCGCGGTTGGAAACCACATAATGCGTCCCTTCATAGCGGTGGTATTCTGCCTTGACGTAGTAATAATCCGGCGTCGCTTTCGTGTCGTACAGCACAACGCCCGTCACACGCTTGCGGTTATCCACAGCGGTGACCGTGAATTCCGGTGGCGTATACAGGCCGATGCTGTCCGGCGTCGGTTTCAGCAAGAACATGCCAGCAGCACAGCCCACATCCACCATGTCGCGCAGGAACGGAATCAGTTCTTCGTTCAGCCGCTCCTGCAGCCAGTCCGCGCGAGCAGAGCCTGACAGTTCGACGCTGACGCCCATCGTCGCAAGACGCGCAGCTTCGCCGGTCACTGCCTTTGCAAAATTGATGGTGCGATCCTGATCGTTTGCCCACGGCGGGGTGCCCATCCAGATCTGCATCCACAGGTCTTCCGCTTCGCGCATTTCCGGCGTTACCAGCGGTGCGATGCGGAATTCTTCGCGGATCTGTTTCTTCACGCTGTCCAGCGGGATATTGATTTTCACAGGCAGCCAACCTCCTTGAACACTTCGCACATTTTCGGAAACTGCGAAGCAATCCAGTCCACGTATGTTTCGTCATGGCCGTATTCCGGATGCGTAAAGTTTTCGGACAGCCCGCTTTCAAACAGAAATGCATGAATGATCTCATGACGCATAACTTTTTTCTGATAGACGCTAAAGTCTTTCAGGTCGCAGTCTTTGGCCTTTTTTGAAATAACAATGGTCTTTACCGTTTTGTCGCAGTAACCATCGCATTTTTCAAGCATTGCATCTTCGGCCGCCGTGGCTTCAATGATTTCATATTCCGTCCCCAAAATATTTACAGTCATGCACTTGCCCCCCTGCGCATCGTCAGCGGTTCTAGTGCGTACCGCGTGGCGTCGATGCTATGGTTATTCACGTCCGGGTATCCGGTGACGACGTTGCCGTCCCGGTCCCGCTCGTATTCATACTCTGAAAATTCCTTTGCCGCATTCGGGCAGCGCACCGGGTCGATGATGATGCGCCGGCGTTGCAGCCACTTCATGCCATGTTCGATTGACCCCGGACCTTTGACAGCGCCGGTGACGGGCAGGCCCATTTCGCGGTGATCGTTGACGCTTTTCGGTTCGGCCGAATCGGCCGTGATGGCGTAATCATCATAGCCGTGTTCGATGATCCAGCGCGCTGTCTGTTCGTTCGATTCCTTGTTGGCATAGTGTTCCGCGAAGATATACACCGCCTCGCGGTCGCTGTCGTAGTAGCAACGGATGAAGCAGTACGGATCTGGATACCAGCCCCAGTCCTCGCCCTGAAAGATGCGGTCGAAATGCGAAATTTCTTCGTCTGTGATCTCCCGCAGCTCCAGATAGTCAAATACACTGCCGCCGTCGCCATTGGCTACGCCTTCGTATTCGTGTTCGTATGCTGCCGGGTTGACCTCTTTCAGGTGCTCCGCGTCGGCGATAAACTTCGCACCAAGCCATTCCGGCGGTGCTTCTGTGTAGCTGGAATGATGGAAAACGCGCCCTGGATTCGGGACAAGCCGTTCCTTGTTGACCCAGCTGGATTTGCTTTTTGGCGGGTTATAGGACGAAAAGTCGTAAGAATCCGCGCCGCCACGCAGCACAGACTGGTTAATAGAACGTTCTTCTTCCGGCCCGCAAAGCTGGTCTTTTTCTTCCTTCCACAGGATGCCGATATACCCAAACGGCGGCTTAATGGATTTCAGCTTCAACGGGTCGTCACAGCCGCGAAAATAAATCGTCTGGCCGGTTTCTTTCAGCACGATTTCCAGCGGCGATAGCTTGCAGTTGAATTCATCATACAGCCCCAGCTCATTGATCGCCCATTTCATTTGGGCATACACGCTGTCTTTCAGGGTGTTGCCCATCTTGCGGATGATGCAGGCATGCATCGTCGGGTTGTTTTTCAGCAGCTCGACGATTTTCAGGGATATATACGACGATTTCAGGCCGCCGCGGCCGCCTTCAAAGACATACGTCATGTTCGGCTGAATGCGCCGGTTGATGTCGACGAACGCCCTGCCAAGGACACGCGCCGGCAGCTCATAATGTGCGGATGCGCGCGCTGCTGCCTTTGTTTCCTGCTCTTCCTTGATGCGCAGCGACTTCTCAAGGTCGCCGGCTGCGCGTAGACGGTCGGCGATGGAGGTTTCGATGCCGAACTGGTCTTTTTCCTGCCCACGCATGATCGCCGTGCGCAGCTCCTGGATCTCTTTCAGGGATGCCGTGCGCTCGGATTCGATTTTTTCCTGCCGCCGCGCTATATAGATTTTTATGTCAGGTTTTGTCAGGTTTTCCGCGCCGATGGATTTGGCGGTTTTCGCCGAGTACCCTGCTCTGCGCGCCGCCTCGGTCGCGTTGCCCAATTCGATGTAAAAATCCGCAAAAGCGCGCTGCTTTGGCGTGAGATTCATGGGATCACCCGCTATAGATTTTCGCCAGCGTTTTTACGACATCCGCCATGCTGTAAGTCTCCAGTACGCGCGTGCTGATATGCTTCCCGGTTTCATCGGTTTCTGCCTTTTCCAGCACGTATTTTGTTACCATCCGGCCAAGCCGCTCGGAGTAGTGCTGTAACTGATTGACTTTGTAATGCTCGCCGCGCTGGTTCAGCGCCGCCTGCAGTTTGTAGGTAAGTTGTTTCAGATTCATAACCGCACCAGAATGCACAAAGCACCGAACCCGAAACCGGGCCGGTGCTTTGCTTTGTTGAGAGACATGAGAAAACCGGAGTTGACAGAGACAAGAGAAAAAGCCATGCGTACATTCTGCAAAAAGGATCAAAGGAAGAGAGGTATATCACAAAGTGACTTGCGGGACCGGTCTCTCTCGCAATCCCGCGATATCACTTTAACACAGATTTTCGAAAAAATCGCCTCACTTTTTTCTCATCTTTTCGTCAACTCTCCGTTAGGCCATACATGATGATCGTGAAATTCCGCAGCGCGCTGTCTTTCCAACGGTATGCCGTTGGCTTCTCGATGGCCAATTCCCGGCACAGCCGCTCAACGCCGCCGATGCACGGCGTGATGTAAAAGCGCTGCAGCACGCAGCGGTCACGCTCTGAGAGCTGATTCAAGGCACGATCCACGCGGCGCACCCGGTTCTCGGTCAAGCGCTGCGCCTCTTCCAGCCGCTCACGTTTCATGATGTTGTTGACGAGCGCATCGTCCCTGCCATTTGAGCCACCGGCGACCGGGCTGCCGTCCGCCGAGGCACTGCGGATACTCGTGATCTCCGTTGCCAAGTCAGCGATCTGATCGCTGATGTTTGCAATTGCCGCCTTTCGGTTCATGTAGTTACGCAGCTCATCAGCCGCCTCCCGCTTCCAATCCAACATCCTCACCTCCTTTGTCAGTCATCCCAAGCGACCCATCTTGTCGATGTAAGTGCCCGCCACAGCGCATCTGCGTTTTCCAGCGTCTGCGCGATGAACGTCTCGCTGTCAAAATCATAACGCACCACCTTGCCGGCTTCATCCGTCAGCAGCACTTCATTTGCCGCCACAACGGCCTGCACATCATCCGGAAGGCCGATAATCATTTTCTCCCGCGTTTGCCACAACGCCGTGCTTCCATACATCAGCGGTGTGGCTTTTGCCTCCTGGATAGTGGGCACCGCCAGCGCTTCACCCATGCGCTGGAGCGCTGCGTCCAGCAGCACAGCCTGTTCAATCCGCCCGCTTTCCCGAACGCTCACCGCTTCTTCTTCCGGTATCCGACCGAGCATGCGCACCACTTCCGCCAGCAACTCCCGGCCGTTAGTTCGCTGCAGCATATCAACCTGTGCGCCGTATGCCCATTCGCGGCCAACCATGCCAATAACGCCGCCGGTCTCGTAGATCAACAGCTGATATCCCTTCGCTTCTTTCGCAGCCAGCCGCGCCACGCCTTTGTAATTCACCATTTCACACCGCCTCGCTTCCCGGGACGATACGATCCCAACAGGCCGCGCACAGTACTTCTTTTACCTCTCGCTGATGAACATGTTCATGCGGGCACGGTTTGTTCTTCGGCTCGTAACCGTAGGTATTCGGGCATCCAAAACACCCGCCAATACAGGTTTCGTCCACCGCGTTCGGATGCTCCAGCGCCAGCAGCTCGCGGAATGTGCAGCCGTGCGACTTCCGCACAAGCATGTCTACCCGAAAAGCGTCCCAATTCGCCGTCGGCACGCCGACATAGTCACACCACGCGCGTTCCAGCTTCGCGCCGGCGGATTCCACCCAGTCCGGAAGGAACACAACGTAGTCCACCGCCTCCATCTCAGCGAAGCAGATGCGCATATAGTCCAGCTTGGTCAGCCCCTCCGGCGCTGTGGCCGGATTGATGACCGTCGCGCCCAGCCGCTCAAGTTGTGCAGCCGCTCGGGCGAATTTCCCCTTATAGTCCGGATCCCCGGCGATTTTCCCTGATATGTAGATTTTCATGGTTGTCCTCCTTTCACGATTCGATTCGGCCCTTAAAAGCATCGATCAGTTTCTCCGCGGCCGCTCGCAGCTTTGTCTGATTCTCGCCGCTGGCCTTTGCGATCAGCGCCAGCATGTCGTTCAGATTCCCCTGCACGGTGTCAAAAACGATTTTGAACTGCGCCACCGTCACATCGCTCATCTCCAGCTTCCGGCGCGCCTCCTGCAGCTCCAGCTTCAGTCCGTCGCGCTCCTTTGCCACGTCGGCCGTGGCGGTTTCCAGCTTTGCTTCCGCCGCCTTTGCCGTCTCCGCCGCCTGCTCGCGCGCCTTTTCTGCCTTCTGCAGCTTCTTTCCCAGCCGCTCAAGCTCTTTCTGTGCCGCCGCCTTTTCTTCCTCGCGTGCCTTGGCCACAGCGCCCTCGTCCACCTGCACGGCCACCTCGACCGGCCGGCTCTCCAGCGTGCGGACATTTTCCTGCAGCACCCGGATCTGCGCCTGTGTCTCCGCCAGCTCCCGGCGGCGTGCCTCGGCCTCCTGCGCCGCCGTCTCTGCGTCTTTTTTCAGCCGCTCCGCCGCGCCTATCTGCTCGGCCAGCTTTTTCTCGTACAGATCCCGCTCTGCCTCGGCATCCTTCCTTGCCTGGATCAGCTCGTCCAACTCCCGCGCCGACATGTGCTCCACATCGTGCTCCTCGGCGAAGCTCTCCCGCTCGCTTTCCGGCAGCGCGAGCAGCCGCAAAGCATTGGAAATGCTCAAATTATTCAACGTTGGGTAATTTGATTCCGCCCCGAAAAGGGTCTGCTGCTGTGCCCCATACTCGCGGTACAGCGTCATAAAGCGCGATGCCGTGCTCTGGCTGAATTCCGTCTGTTCCTTCAGGTACGGCAGCCACTCCCCGTGGCCGATCATCTCCTTCACTTCGCACAGGCGGCGGCCAATCTCGATGCCGAACCACAGCGTCATCTGCTTTGCCTGCGCCGTCAGGCCGCGGATCTCCGCGCCCACGGTCTCCGGCGTCCTTGTCAGTTCATTCATGCCGTTTTCTCCTTTGCTTCCAGTATTGGCTGCTTCTGCTTATCGCGGCGGCTGCCTGCGTGCACCCAGCCGAGCCACGCATCCAGAAACCATGCGTACCGCTCTTCCGGGTCCTGCGCATGGTTATACCCCTCGTTCCTATACCCATGGATCTGGCGGATCGTGTCCTTCCCCGTCAGCTCGATGGTCATCCATGGGCGCTCTGGCCGCTTCTCGTGCCGCAAAAACAGGATGGTCGTCTTCCCCTCGATATGGCGCGCGGCATAGCCGCCCACGCAGTGGTGCAGCGTCTTGCCCTCGCGCACGATCTCGCTGCCATCTTTCGGCACCACGATGCGCAAGCCGCTCATGGCAAACTCGTACTTCCGGCACAGCTTCTTGTACCGCTTCGCATAGGCCGCACTGGCTGCTTGGTCTCTACGCATACCCAGCAGCTCGTCCGCCGCGTCGTGCCGCTCCCGCAGATCTTTTGGCATGGCCACCGTCGCCTCTGTCAGGTCATAGCCCAGCTCGCGCGCCATGCGCAGATAGTCCACCCACAGCTCCACGCGCGTCTTGGTCTCGGCATATCGCGCCGCTTTTTCCAGCTTCACACCGGCCGTCTCCGCGCACTCCTTGCACGCTTCCACCATCCGTCCCCCGCCAAGCTGCCGGCAGAGATGGATGTACACGTCCGGTGTCAGCTCCGGTGCGGTCTCCCGCCAGCTTTTCAGCGTCTCAAAGTCTCCACCATATTGCAGCCATGCGCGCGCCTCCGGCTTCGACATCCGCAGGAAGTCCGCCGGATTTCGCGCACTCCAGTTCAGGATTCGCGCGTTTTTCACGCCGCTCACTACAAGCTGCGTCACCGCGCCCCCGAGGCCGAGCTTCACGGCCATTTCGATCTGCGGCCACATCGCGTAGGCAGCCAGATACGTCACAGCCCACTTCACCGGCTCGTCCCAGCGCTCCGCAAGCTCATAGCACATCCAGTCCTCGAGCTGGCAGTAGCGCCACGCTTTCGTTTCGCTCAGTGCATCCGTGCCGATCACGGTATAGTCGCCCTGATAGCACGCCCAGCCCATCATGTTCGGTTGAAACGGCTCGGATACCGTCGTCTTCGCCTTCCAGTACGGCAGCGTCCACTCTCCGCAGCACCACTCCCGCGTACGCACCCACATCTGCACCGTCCCCGGCGCGAGATAGTAGGCTTTCTGCCCCCAGCAGTTCATGTCGTAGTAGATGCCCCCATAAATCAGGTCCTTTGTGTAGCTGATCTCGATCTGCATCGCCTCGATCAGCAGCGCATCGCCGTCCCTGCGCAAGAATGCCACGTGCGTCTCTTCCCGCAGGGACGTCATCCGCTCGCTGTACTTGCCGATCGCGCTCCACACGGCCACTTGCCCGCAAAACGGGCAGCCGGCCTCGCTGCCGTGCTTCGGGCCGTGCTTGCCGATGATCCCATGCTGGCGGCAGCACGTCGCCCACACCTCGCGCCGCTTTCCGTATGTCTCGAAAAACACGTGCGGCGTGAACAGATCATGCACCGCGTCCTCTTCGGCCTGCGTCGGATAGTCCCAGAACTTCCTCAAGATCTCCTCGTGCCGCTCCGGCGGCAGGTTACACTTTAAGTACCGCATGGATCACACCCCGAAGAAGTCGTCCAGCTTCAGCAGCAGCCCCTCCGGCTTCGCGTCATCGCTGCACAGCCGCACGTGCATCTGCACCTCGATCTCCGCGCCCGGGAAGTAGAACTGCACCGCCCGGCGGTATGCCTCGATGTCCGATATGCTCCCGCCCACGCCTTTGGCCACGGCCTTCATGCACTCCGGGAAGCTCCCGCCCTGCGCCACGGCCTGCGCAAACTCACCGTCATCCGCGCAGAACTTCTCCAGCTCCTCGCGCACAGCCGGCGCCATGGCGCGTTCCTTGTTTCCGCTCAGTCCCTTGTCATCGCGCAGCCGCTCGATGGCTTTCTCGTAAAATTCGTTCATAGCTATACCTCTCTTTCTGCTGCTTTTATCCTGCGTCGCCGAGAAACCGGATTACGCCCTGACGCATCTGCACCCGGTACGGCTCCAGCGCCTCGGCCGTCATGTACTTATGGCCGAAATGCTCCTTCATCCGCCACCAGACTTCCCACGGCACGCGATAGACCGCGCGGCCGCGCAGGCACACCAGCACAAACGCCAGCGCGCCCATATTGGCGTGCGATTTCAGTGCACGCGCCTGCTCTTCCGTGACCGCACTTTGCATGATGCGGTCTTTGTCCGTGGCCTTGGCCTCGAACACTACGCTGCTGCCGCCGCATAGCGTGCCCTGAAAATCCGGCTGCGCCTGCTTGGTGAAAACCGCCTCGAACGACCAGCAGCCGCTCGGATTCTGATGCCGGCCGGAAATGACCTTGATCGGCTCCGGCGTCTTGTCGATCTCCGCGATGCCATGCGCCCGGTAATACGCGCAGGCCGTGAGGATCTGCGCCTCAAAGCCTTCCCCGGTCGCACGGCTGATACTCCCCTGCGCCTGACGCGCTGGATTTTTCGCCGACTCCTCGGCGTGGAAAAACTGCAGCGCCTTTTCATACGCCACAGGATCCAGCTTGCGTGCCGCCTGTTTCTGATAGCGCGGCGGCAGGCTGTCCATACGGATTCCCATTGTGTGCGCTCCTTCCTATGTGGTGTCTTTGATCTCGTAATACTCCTGCCACGGCCAGCCGCTCAGCTCATGCCAGCCGCTCTTATACTCTGATCCATCGTCAAAGCGGTATAGATGCATACCTCGTCTTGCCTTCGGCTCTTTTCGCCACGTCTCGGCCTTGGCCACCTGATAGCGGATTTCCGGCTTTGCCATGCCGGCACTGCAGGTATACCGCCGGCGGCGGATGCCCTGCTCGCGGCAGCGGCGCATGGTGGAGCGCGATTCCTTGATGAGGTAGGACGCGAGCTTTGCGTGGTTCTTCCGGTCATCGAGCATCTGGAAGCTGATAGATCCCGCGCCATTGGTCACCTTTGTCCAGGCAGCGGCGATGATCTGCGCGTCAAAGCGCGGCAGTAGGATGTGATGATGCACGTTCGTCATGTGCTTGGTTTCGAGCACGGCGATGTATTTCAGGCGCTTTCCCGCTTTGGCATAAGCCTTGCGTACCTCTCGCAGAAACACTGCCCTGTCCCGCTCGGCCTGTTCCAGCGTGACATGCTTGCACCAGTAGTGCAGCACCAGATGGAAGTCACCGTAATGGTAGTTGCAGTTGATGAGCCAGCGCAGATGCTCCTCGGCCACGCGCTCGTTGATGCGCTCCTGACACTTGGAGGTCTCCCGCTCAGATGATCGCTTGCGCGGCTTGATCTCCTTGCTGTGCACACGGGATGAATACATCTTGCGGTGCTCGACCGTTTCCCCGCACACGACGGTGCGATGTACATACGGCATGATTGCCTCCCTGTCTGTCTCCGGTCGAGTTAGTAATTGGTCTTACCGAAGCTGAAAACGCCTTGCGGCGTCAGCGTTTTTTGCTTGCAGGGCGTGCAACTGTATGCTATAATTTATAGTATAGCGCGCCCTGCGCTATGGGTGTTTCACCGCCTGCGGGTTTGACGATCTTCGCAGGCGGTGTCTTTTTATGTCTCCGGCGGCGCCCAGTGGACGTGCGCATCGTGGACAATGCTCTGCCACGGGACGCCCCACAGGTCCGCCGCGCACTGGATCGCCGCGAACGGCGACGCGCACGGCACGGTCACGGCCTTGCGCCCCGGATACACTACCCGCGCGCGGCCACGCGCTGCCCAGCGGTCATGCCGGCGGCGCTTGTCCAGCTCGGCCGGCGACATATAATAGACGACCTCCGGCCGCTTCATGCGACGCCCAGCGCCGTGAAGATCACGTGCATGACCCAGCCGAGCAGGCACCCAACGGCCAGAAACGTCACGGCCATGATGGCGTCCTCTGTCGCACCGACGATCAAGCGGCGCACCTTCGCCTTGGCGCGCGGATCTCCGAATACCTTCATTCGCTGCCCCTCCCCGCTGCCGTGCGGTACAGCATCTGCATGTTGTTCGCGCAGATAGCGCACATCGGCACATCGTGGATATATCGGACTCCGTCCACACTCCCGCAAAACGCACAGCCCGGCGCATACTTGCGCAGGATGATGTTGTCCGCGTCGGTATAGATCTCCATGGGATCACCCGCCCGGATGCCCATCGTCTGGCGCAGCTCCTTCGGCAGCACGATGCGGCCGAGATCATCGACCCGCCTGATGATTCCTGTTGCTTTCATTGGTTTCTCCTTTCTCTTGACCTATCTGGCCAGCATCTGGGCGAGCGCCACGGCGCTGATGCCCTCCTTCCCGCTGACGTTGTACCGCTCGCGGCACACCCGTCGGCTTTGCCCTGTATAATTGCTGACGTCTGTCACCGTCAGCACCCGGCGGCCGCCGGTGAACTTCAAGATTTCCTCCAGCTCAAGCCGGAAGGTTTCTTTTTCTCGCGGCATATGTACCTCTCTCCTTTTTGAAATCAGATGAACCGGCGTCATTCTCCGCCCAGTTCATCCCCTGACAGTCCGGCGCAAAAGCGCTCGAAGTCCTCTTCACTTCCGGCACGAAACCGCTCTACATCAATGCCGGTAATACTCAACTTTGATACGCCGGTCTCTACGTCGAGGCGGATGCCGCCAACGCCGACGCCGATCATAACGCCGTCGAGCAATACCGCGCTCTGCCTTCCGTTGCTCGCGATCATCATTTTCGCCGCTTGGTACATGTCCTCACCTCCAATCGAATGAATTGCGCGCGCCTTACGACGCGCGATTGCTGTGCTCCAGCGCCATCGCCAGCCCCTCCGTGAAGGCGCAAAGCTGTGCCTTCTGCATCTCGTCCATGCTCTGCATCATGTCCGCCAGCCGCTCGATGGTTTTCTGCTCGTTCTTCGTCAGCATTTTGTTCACCCCAATCGCTTCGTGAGTTCGCAGCTTCACGCTGCGAGTTTATAATATCGCTCCGCGAGCATTTTGTCAATAGTTTTGCATCAAAAATATTGACAGCGCGACATTATTGCGGTATTATACTCGCGCAGGGAGGTAACAATATGCATAATAGAATTCGTGAAGTCCGAAAGGCGCTGCATATGACGCAGGCAGACTTTGGCGCGAAGATTGGCGTTCGCGGAAACACGGTCACAGGATACGAAAACGGTCAGCGCGTGCCGTCTGATGCCGTAATCGTCTCCATCTGCCGCGAGTTCCACGTTGACGAGCATTGGCTGCGCACCGGCAAGGGCGAGATGTTTACGGCGACTACGCGCGACGAAGAGATCATGGACTTCGTCGGCCGAGCGACCATTGGCGCAGGCGACGACTTTAAGCGCCGTTTTCTTCTGGCGCTGGCTCGGTTGCCGGAGGAGCGCTGGGCCGACATCGAGGACTTTGCCCGGCAGATCACCGCCGAAAACGCGAAAGAGGAGCAGGATTGATTTCCTGCTCCTCTTTCTTTGCTTTTCTTTACGCTGCACGCAGCAGTGCCAGCGTCAGCCGCAGCTTTTGTTCACTTGCTTCATCCAGCAGCCGCTCGATTTCTGCCCGTAAGTACGTCCTCCATTCTGTTTCCGTCATAGCTCTCCCTCCCACAATTTCTCCACGGTCGTCCCCAGCGCCTTTGCGATCCGAATGGCGAGGCGGACGTTTGGAATGCTCTTGCCCCTCTCGATGTCGCACAGCGTGCTTGTCCCACACCCCACCTTTCCGGCCAGCCACCGCAGGCTGACGCCCTTGTATTCTCTATACTCCCGCACTTTGTTTTTCATCCTCGCCATAATCCTACCACATTTTTCGGCTGCGTGTTGAAAACGTTCGGTATTCCGAACGTTTTTTGCTAACTTATTGCAATGCTGCCCGAAATATGCTATTTTTCAATTATCAGCCGTGTGTCTATGTTGCCACATGACAGAAGGATGATACATATAATCAGTTGAAGGATTCGGAGGATGCTGTATGGAGACGGAGCGTTCGTACATAAAAAGCCCGATTTACAAACGTTGGTGGTATATTGTTCTGATATTTATCTCTGTATTGTGCTCGTTTATAAATTCCATAAAACCAGCGCTTTTTATATTCTTCAGCATCGTCGATTGTTTACTCATCGTCCCAATCCTGAAAAATGTGTATACCAAGCGCAAGCTCAAAAATAAAAGCATATCCGCCTTCGATATAGCCTTGGCATTTGCAATTATCGCAATATACACCTTTGTGTCTGCTATTGTCATTGCCGCCTCCTATATTGGAAATGATTATTACGCTAATGCAGATAACATCGGCACCACTTATCTTATGATTTCCGCCGGCGCTATCTTAATCAGCATAGCTTGCGCCATCGGCGGTTCTGTTTCCGCGATCTCCCGCGATGGAATCAGAATTTTTACCTCGCCCCTCACGTACACCACAGAATCCATTAACGCTGAACTCAGTCCCTCCCCAACGGCGCAAGAACCCACCGCAGCAGGTACTGACACTGTCAAGCAACCACCAGTTGTTCCAGACCGTTTTGCGTCACTCGTTCTGTCAAAAATACCGTTTGCCTACACCGCAAAAGCATCCAGCAATGTACCTGAAAACACACCGAAACGTACCACAGCAGCGGAAAAAGCCCCTGAGACGAGCATCCACACCACCAAACAACTAAGCAAAGAACCCAATGCGCAAATCAGCAACGAACAATCCGATTTGGATATGATTCGCAAAATGGAACGTGATTTTCAAAAGAGTTACAAAACTGCATTCTCCCGCCTTTATAATCGTGATGACTGCCGCAGAACATTTGATGCGCTAAAGAAAAAATATAGTGATCCTTCCCTGCCTCTGGCAGTGCATGTTCGCTATGGGCAGCTCTGCGAGGAATATGCACCTAAATTTGCTTCTCCTAACCCGATGGGGAAAGTCGATCACATGGACGGACACCGCTTTGAAAATTATTGCGCCACCGTTTTGCAAAAGAACGGTTTTGTCAATGTGTCCGTGACACCGGGTTCCGGCGACCAGGGCGTTGATGTGATCGCCGAGAAAGAAGGCGTGCGCTATGCCGTCCAGTGTAAATGCTATTCTTCCGCGCTGGGGAACACGCCAGTGCAGGAAGTGTGCGCCGGTAAAAGCATGTACAACTGCCATGTTGGTGTTGTGATGACAAATAATTATTTTACCGCCGGTGCAAAACAGCTTGCCGAAAAGAATGGAATCCTGCTGTGGGATCGCGATAAGCTACAGCAGATGATCGACAGCGCGATCAGCGAAGAAAGCGCCGTGTGAGGAGGCGTGGCACGCATGCAGACAGAAATCTATAGCGTCATGTACCGCATGGTCCACAAATACGGCTGGAGCTGGAAGCTCGCCTGCGGCGTCCTCAACCGCCGGTTCGGCA
>ENA-ORCN01000054-ORCN01000054.1-human-gut-metagenome-genome-assembly--contig:-NODE-54-length-85453-cov-29.590096_pt1 | contig 85453 bp, 107 predicted proteins | sample MGYA00242984_ERZ507984 | MGnify/ENA primary metagenome ERZ507984 (study PRJEB26167, sample SAMN06115395) | human gut metagenome | host: Homo sapiens | place: China:Hubei | collected 2016-05-19... | reverse complement strand
TGCTGACGTTGCTATCGGTCGTGCCAACGACTATTCTGCATTTTCTGTTATGAATCGTCATGGGGAAGAGTTAGCGTATTTCAGGGGGAAAATAAATCCTTCTAAGTATGCTAACCTACTCATGCACACCGGTAAAAGATTCAATAATGCTTTGATAGCACCAGAATCAAACGATATTGGTTTGGCAGTAACATCTAAGATTCAGGACCATGGCTATCCTAATCTATACTACGCTAAAAAACTCTTGAAAAAGAAGGGTAAAAGCAAGCCTGAAGCAGAAGATATTCCAGGATGGTATACAACCACCTCTACTAGACCAATTATTATAGATGAGTTAGAGGAAGATATTCGTTTTGACAACGTTAGCATAATCGACAAATTCTTTGTAGATGAGTCTTATACGTTTATCTTTGACTCAAGGAACAGGCCAGTTGCCATGGGTAAAGATAAGGCAAACGATGATAACCTCTATGAAGATGATGCGGTTTACACAGATGACTGCATAATGGCTAAAGCCATAACTAATTATATCAGAAAAGGCAAGAAAAACTTAGTAACAAATCCGATTTAATATGGTAAAGCTTAAAAACAAAGCCTTTGCAGGAGGTTCTGTAATGGATGTAACTACCAATCCCAGATCTCTCCCAACAGGGAGGTCTACATATTTAGATATTGGGCTTGGTAATGAATTTTTTGTGAATGAGTTATCTCCGAGCAAAAAACTAATCGTATCAGACCTACTATTGAAGGTATTACCCCAGATAAGGAAACTGGCTATTATGGATGATAACCTTTCTTTAGCGTTAAATGACTTGGTGTTATTAACTAACACTGGCCACAAAATCAAATTCGACCCACAGGTACCTGCAGACCAAGTGAAGAGAATGAGAGATCACCTCTCTGAGAAAAGTAAAACTTGGGTTGATGGAGTTGCTAACATGGATAACTTTGTCAGTAAACTTATAGCACAGGCCTATCTTACTGGTTGTATCTCAAATGAGTGGGTGATTGACAACGATTTGAAAGGAGTTAAATCATGTATCATGGTTGCTCCAGAGAATATACGTTGGGTATATGATTCTAGAAAACAACGTTATTTCCCGTACCAATATGTAGTGGGTACCAATGGTGGTAATCCAGTAACACTTCCTAAAGACTTTTACCTGAAACTGAACCAGAGAACCTACAAGTACTTCGCTATAAATGGGTTCTCAGAAGTACCTTATGGGATTCCACCTTGGTTACCTGCATTGAGAACCATAGCCAAGTTATACCGGATGGATGAGAACGTTGACAACCTCTTAACTTTGATGGGTCTTATTGGATTCCTTGAAGTTAAAGTTGAGAAACCTACTCAAGAAGACGGTGAGAGTGATTCTGCATACCTCGGTAAGTTAGATGCTTTCCTACGTAAAACTCAAGCTGAGATTATGAAGGGAGTATCTAATGGAGTGGTAACTGGTTACAATGATGACCACAATTTCGAGTTCCATTCCACAACCAAGGATATGAATGGTGTTGCAGACCTATATTCAGAAGCTCAACGTAAGGTAGCTAACTCTCTCAAATATCCTGGAACATTCATGGGGTTAAAAACCAATGGAGGTACGGAAACAGGGTTGAGTATTATCTTTACCAAGATGTTATCTCAACTAAGGGCTGTCCAGAGTATAGTTGCAGCTGACTTGGAGGTTGGTTATAAATATGAGCTATTGTTGGCTGGATTCAAGTTCAAAACCTTGAGAGTAGAGTTTAATCCTTCTACAATCACAGACTTACTCAAAACAGAGCAAGCAGAGGAATACAAGATCAGGAATGTATCTAACAAATACATGATGGGTATTATATCTCAAGAGCAAGCTGCTGATGAGTTAGGTTATGATGCCCCAGCCCAAAAAGAACCGAGAGCACCCATTGAGGAGAATGGAGCTCAACAAACGAGAGAGAAAGAAAAAGATGAGTCTGATAAGAGGACTCGGGAGAAAAATAAACCACAACCAAAAGTGAAATGATATGAGAGATTTTTACGAGGAGCAGGTTACACTTTGTGGAATTCGATCTCTGATTGCATCTAATATACCGACCCAACTTCCACTTAAACAGGAGTTGGGTCAAAACATGAAGGACCAATCGAGTTTCGGATTCTGGAATGACCCACCTGCATTTAATACCTATTACCCAGAAGCTAAAGAGGATGACTTTACAGCTAAAGATGGGGAATTTATCCAACCACTATTCAGAATGCTATCAAACACAGTGGTTATATCTGGTAGAGGCCTGATAGAGTTCCCTGTTGAGGTACTGAAGAAATCAATGGGTTTGATGGTTGGTCAGTCTGTATATCCCAACCATGATATGCAGGTTGGTAACGAGCTTGGGGCAGTAGTTGATAATGTATGGCAAGAAGCCTACAAAGTTGGAGATAAAACTATCCCGGCTGGAATCAATGCCCGTTTGAAGATAGATGCTAAGTCTCACCCCAATATTGCAAGGGGTATAAACATGGATCCACCTTCTATCCATTCAGTTTCATGTACTGTAGTTTACAGGTGGAAGCCTTCTCATCAGTTTGAGAAAGAGTGGGAGTTCTACGAGAAAATGGGTACTTACGATGAGAAAGGTCAATTGGTTCGTAAGATAGCCACTGAGATTATGTATTACATGGAGTTATCTTTGGTATCTCATGGGGCAGACCCCTTTGCGAAGAAACTTGATGAGAACGGTAAAATCGTGTTACCTAACTTTGCATCATCACAATCTGTAAAAGTAGACCAGACCAATTTTGCTTACAATGTAGATTGGAGGAATCTTAAGTCTGTTCTAAATGAGGAGACGAACAGCTTCAATGGTTTGTTCAAATTAAATATTAATCAGGATAATCAAAAAGTTATGACCCCAGAAGAGATCATTAATTTGGCTTCTCAAACCCTTGGTTTATCAGGTTTGACAGCTGAGAACATTAAGACTAACCTTGAACAATACAAGGTTAATCAAGACAAACTGGTAGACCCTGCTTCTCTGAAGCTAGGTGATATTACTGGTTGGGACAAAATCCAGGAATCATTCTCCACTATGGTTACTGAGTTAACCGAGTTGAGAGCTTTGAAAGAGAAAGAGTCATTCATCAATGCCGGTGAAGAGTATCTCAATAACTTGAGAACTGAGGCTACAAACTTCTACAAACTGAGTTTGGAAGAAGGTAAAGAAGAGGATGAAGCTATACTTGCACTTATCAACAAGGCTGATGTGAAGGAGGCAAAAGCTCTACTTTCTCAGTATCAGACTCAAGTTGAGAAAGATGCACCGCTTACATGTCAAGCCTGTGGAGGTCACGATATTTCTAGGGCTTCATTCAAGGGAAATGACAACCAGGAAGACAAAGACAAAAAGAACGAGGGGGTGAAAACTCTGGATGAGATCCGTGAACATTTCATCTACCAGAGAGACTTTAAGGGAGAGAATAAGTAATCTTCTAGACCCGAGTTTATTTAACTGCAGGAAATTAATAACAATCAAAAATTCGATATTATGTACGGAGATCAATTCGGTGGACTTTCGTTTACCGCTATTTACAAAAGAGAACAGGACAAAATGGCCAACCAATTTGTGGTTGATACAGCCCAGACAAAACCTATTCTTCCCGGTGAACCAGTGATGCTGATGCCGGAAGGTACAATCAAATCATACGTGAATGACGGAACTGGTAGATATATCGGTATCAACCTTTTGGACGGAGCAGTTGCAGGGGGAGTTACCACGGTATCAATCCTCATTTCACACGTGATGCTTTATGCAGAATCATCCGGAGCTTTCAAAGCTGGTGATGCAGTAACTGTAATGAGAGAAGACGGAGTACCGGCTACATTCCCGGAAACAGCTCTTGGTCACTATGCCCACTTGATTGCAACGAAGTTGGCAGCAACTGGTGAAGCGGTAGCCATTGCTATGGAACCTTGTGAGAACGACAACACTCCTGAAATGCGTATCCTTGTATTGGATGCACCTATCAGTGTAACTGTTGCCTAAAGAAACGTGAAACTTATAATACGAAAATAAAATGATTCAGTTAACAGCAGAACAAAAGGCTGAGAGAACCAAACTCCGCCAGGAAGTTAAAACGGTATTCGATGAGTTGAATGCCTTGCGTTTTGATCCTCAAAGACCAAATGATGTCCTTGTTGAGGATTATGTGAAATTGAGATATAATATGGAATGGGATTCCTATCTGTACAAGATGGGTATTAACCCGAACCAAGATACTGTATCCATGATTTTGAACCAAGCAGAGGTTGACCAAATCCGTTGGATTGTACCGGAGATTTTCCGTGCAGCTTTGAGAAAAGGTTATCGTGGAGCACCCATTTATCCGAACATCATCCGGGGAGAAGAGCAAATGTCTGGTCCCGTTATGAAAGTACCTTTCATCAACATGTCAGATGCTGCTCCGAGAAAAGTGAATGAGGCTGAGACAATTCCGTTAGGAGCTGTTTCTTTCGGTCAGAAAGAATATACCATGTTCAAAATTGGTCGTGGTATCTCATTAACTGATGAGATTAAGATGTATTCTTCTCTGAACCTTGTTTCTATCTTCTTGGAGGATTTCGGAGTATTGCTTGGACATGTAGTTGACGGATTGGCTATCGAGTGTGCTATCAATGGAGAACAGAAGGATGGTTCTGAAGCTGCTCCGGTTATCGGGGTTAAAACTCAGAACACAGTTACTTACCGTGATTTGCTGAAGATTTTGGTTCGGATGTCTCGTTTGGGTCGTATCCCGACTACCTTGATTGGTGGTGAAGATATGGCAATCGACATCTTGGATTTACCGGAGTTCAGCCAACGTGAATCAGGTACGACTCGTGCAAACTTAAACATTAAAACTCCGATTCCGCAGAATTTGGATTTCTTTATCCATGGTGCAGTGGATGACGACCAAATCTTGATGATTGACAAGGCAGCCGCTCTCTTGAAATTGAACGGGTTCCCATTGAAGGTTGAATCTGAGAGAATCGTTTCAAACCAAACTGAGGCCTTCTATGCTTCTCTGCAAGTTGGATTCGCCAAACTTTGGGCTGACTCTGTCCTTATCTTGGATAAGACCAAAGACTTTGCAACTGCAGGTTTCCCGCCAGCTTTCGATATTGACACCAAACAAATTGTTGAGCTGAAAAACTAAAATGAGTTAATGGGGAGGGAAAATACCTTCCCCATACTCGTTTCTAGTAAAAATATAGAGTACGGACAATAAAATTATAATTATGGCAAAACAATATGCTAGATTAGGGGCCAAAGCATTGAGCTTTTACTCACCTATCCTTAGGTTTAAGTTGGTTCCAGGTGAAATCAAAGAATTTCCTGATAGAGCTATGATGGATAACACCTTCGTAACTGCTCTCAGTAATGGCCATATCCGTATAGCTTCTCCGGAAGAGGTAGAGGCTTACATGGAGAAAATGGGTCAAAAAGCTCCCACCGGTATAAAAGTTGAGAAAGAAGAAGCTGCTCAAATTTTAGCGGAGTTGAATACCGCAAATGAACAAATCGAAAACCTTACCAAGGGTATGGCAGAAGCAGCTGAGGCTGTAAAGAAGCTCACTCAAGAGAATACGATTCTGAATGCGAGAGTGGAGTTGCTTTCTACCGGTAAAGAGGATGTTTTTGCTAAAACAGAAGAGGAGCTTACGAATTACGTCCTTGAAACATACGAGTTGGAGAAGAAAGAACAAAAATCTTTCAAGGCTCTGTCATTTGAAGAGAAACGTGATTACGCTTATCAACTCGAGAAAAACTCTGAAGAGGAGACCGAAGAGGAAAAGTAAATTAAACACTATCAATATGTTGTCACTGGACCGAGTTGCTCTTGTAGTTAACTCGGTCTTTTCGTTTAAAAAGTCTTAAAGCCATGAGTAATTTTAAGAATAATCCTAAATATCCCATAGAACCTTCTTCCAATGAGCCGTTCGTTCCTTATTTCTTAAGAAGTAGCAGAGAAGCTACTGAACCTCTTGGTGGAAGAGACTATGTAATATTTCCAGATAGTTTCCCCTTAATTGGGATGCCACTAACTGGAAATGAGCAACTTATGGTTCAGGGTAAACTCGAAGAACCCGAGATAATGACCCCTAACCAAATCAAGGAGTATTTCAGTGGCTCAGTAGTACAGGACTCACAAGGTTTTGTAACTGGAGACCAGGTATACAAGGAGTTACTGAAATATGTTCCTATCACGAGAAAAATTAACGGTTACACGTTAGATAAAGATATTAACCTTACTAAGGCTGATGTGGGTCTTGGTAATGTAGATAACACCTCTGACTTGGATAAACCAGTATCAAACGCTACTCAACAGGCTCTTGATGACCTGGAAGCGAAACATGATGCTGAGTTCACCAGGTTGCAAGACAAAGACAAAGACCTTCAGAACCAAATCAATGACCTTGGTACAACTGGAGAGGAATTATCTCAAGAGTTTCAAGAACACTTGGTTGATCCCAACGCCCACCCAGAGATAGTGGACCAAACCATGTCAGATACTTCTGCAAAAGCTATCTCTAATAAGATAGTGAAAGCCTATATTGATACTATCATAGGTAGACAAGGAAGTAAAAACTCTGTAGTTGCCAATGACCAGATACTTGTATTGGGTACAGATGGTAAATATTACAGAGCAACTATTCAGAAGGCTGTCCTTGATTTGGTAGATTCAGCGATTGGGGATATGGGTAAAGTGGCTCACTTTATCGGAGAAGCCTCCAACTCAGCTCAGATACCGAATATAAATGAACATAAGGATGGGGCTTTCTTTTACGTTTCTAAATTAGCTACACCAAACACTACTATTACTGACGCCATAACATCACAAGAATTTGAATCATGTGATGTAGTCATGAAAGATGGTTCTCAATGGAGAGTCATCGGTAAAACTATGTGGTGGGTAAACCTCAATTACACGTATAATGAAGCTGGTAAGAAAGCCATAATCACAAACACTGCTGGTAATGGGTTCGAGATACCACTTGCCACTTCTTCAGTGAATGGGTTATACCCTAAAGAACATTTCAAAGATGTTAGTGAAGCTACTGCCACTCCCACTGCTGGTAAAATAGCGAAGTATAACGAGAGTGGAAAATTGAATTCATCCAACACTGGTGACAAACCCGGTGAGGTTTTGATTTACGAGCAGATACAACAAATCCTTGATTTGGCTAAAGAGGGATTCAACTACTCTATCCTTGACACCAGTAACCCCATATATGCAACGTATGTACAAGGTAGTACTGGAACAGGTAGACCCTTGACACCTTATTGGAATTACGGAGTTGGTTTAACCTTTGCTTGTGGTGGGGATAATAACGCTTTACTCCTCAACCAGAGTTCTCAGATGACTGGGACAACAAACTCAATCAAGGGGACAGTGATATTAACTGGAGATCTAGTTAATAGAATTAAGCTAACTAACAAATTATATTACTCGATGGATTTTAATACACTAGCGAATGAACAGGCTTCTGTAAAAATCCAAATTAAGAATGGTAAAACTGGTGCAGTAATAGGAGAAACAACCTTGGCTGCAGCTGATATCAATGGAGTGATAAGTGATGAGATAGATATAACATCTACCACTCTTGACCCGAGTAGTAATAATTTCCTCACTATCGAGATAACGTTCACACCATCGGCTAAGATGCCTGATGTGGATGTACCTGAAACTTCAACAACAAAACCAGCCAACTGGTCAGTGAATAAGGTAGATAAACTCTGTATCTCGGTAGAACCGATAGATGACCCGAGTTTAAACGTTGTCACTCAGTCAGAGTTGAGTAGGATTCAACCTATATTGACTCATATAGCTGATGGTAACGTTCACGTGACAAAACAGGATAAAGATACCTGGGATGCTAAAGCTACTGAGGACTTCGTACTTCAGAAAATCCAAGATTTAATTGGAGATGCTCCAGATGTGTTGGATACTCTCGAAGAGTTGGCAGAAGCTTTGAAGAATAACCCAGATATCATTGATAACATTCTGAATGACTTAACTGCTATCAGAACAGACTATATCCCAAGAGCGGGTGGAGCTGACCATGCCATGACTGGGAACTTGTACGTTCCAGAGAATAAAACATGGGTTTTAGGTACTGCACCTACAACAAGTAATAATTACTTGTTGGCAAGAATCATCTCATCCGGTAATGATAATGGGGTTAACGTTGGGTCAAATGCTTTACCATTAGTGGCAAGGACTGGTGGTTCTATGGATGTGATGCACTTGAAAGGAAGTGCCTATTATAAGATGTGGGATGCTGCCAACCTTCCCAATCCTGTACAAACAACAGACTTGGCAAAATACCTCCCATTGGCAGGAGGTAAAATGACTGGGAACGTATCATTTCCTGTAGATAAAGGGATTGTAGGGTATGATGTTCCTGGTACTGCGGCTTATACTATATTGGGAACTATAGCTTCTGGAAATAATACAAGAGTGGGTGTAGGTACTATAAATTTCCCACTTCACTTGAGGAGTACAGCTGAGGACATTATACATGTAAGAGGGTCAAGTAACTACAAGGTTTGGGATGCTTACAATTTAACCAACCCATTAGAGAAGGGTACAGCAGATGGGTTATATTATCCGTTAGCTGGGAAAGGTTATTTTGGGTTTGATGCCTTAGGTAGACCAGTGGTACAATACAATCAGGGATACTCTACAAAAGACCAAGGAGGAACCCCAAGAGAGATTATGTGGTTGGCTGCAGACACCCTAAAAATAGGGTGTTCAGTTAATGGTTGGAAACCTAGTTCAGTAATGATTAGGTCTAACCTTTTAAATGAAGAAGGTCAACCCTTTTACCACCAAGGAAACCTACCGGCTTATCCTACATGGGCAACATTATCTGGGAAACCTACATTTGCCACTGTAGCTACATCAGGGAATTACAATGACCTGAACAATAAGCCAACGATTCCCTCTATACCTGGAAGTTTACCAAATCCTTACGCTCTAACATTTACGGGATACCAATCAAAAACCTATAATGGTTCTGCAGCTGTATCAGTAGCGATTCCGAGTAAGGTATCTGAGTTAACTCGAGATGTAGATTTCGCTATTAGAGCAAATGATAACAACTTAACATCTCATGGTAATGAGTTTAATATGGTTGGGGCTAATGTAAGTTCCCAAACTATGGCTTGGAACTATAGAAATGGTTCTGGTGGTTATTTAACTAATGGGATAACCAATATAACGTTTTATTCTGGTAATGAGGCTCATACATTATCTGGATTAACAGCTGGATTAATACAAGCCAGAAACGGATTACAGATAGGGGCAACAGCTGATTATGGTTGGTATTTAGCCGCTGGGAGTCGGATTGCTGCCGGTTATAATACTGCTAGGGGTGTTAATGTTAAAGATTTACTTATATCAGATTCTTGGGATGATTATTCTAAAGTACCTACAAATGGTATATATTCGAAAGGAAATATTAATATTATGAATAGTAAAACCATAAACTTTAGGGGTAATAATTTCTCAAGTTATGGTGGGGGTATAGGGTATGATTCTCAAGGTAATGAATGTGTTGCAATTTGGGCAAAACAATCTGTAACAAGGTTAAGGTGGCACGCTGGGTTGGATTTAACTAAGGGTGTTACTGCCAATTCAATGATGGGTATAACTCCTGACTTTGAAGTAAGTAAATCTTCAGGAGACGTAAGGGGATTTTTAGCTGGGAAATTAATAGCTATTAGAGCTATAAACCCCACACTTTTTAATCCAAATGCTATATTCCATGATTTGGGAGGTTATACAACTCAAACGAGTTCTGTAACGGGGGCAATGACAATACAATTACCTTATGGGGCTACCTCTACAATGGCGCATTACTTGATAACTCTATTTAATTATCAGACTGGAACATCATCTCGTATCCATGTATGGGTCTATAATTATAATTCTGGTAGTGGACGAATAGTGAATCCAACAGTAGTTGTATTGGGGTCACCACAAAAAGTTAGGATAGGGTATTATAATAGTAAATTATCTATCATAATTGGGGATGTAAGTACTTCATGGAAATATCCCCAGGTCTGGGTTAATGAAGTAGATAGGGGGTATAATTCTTACAGTTCTGTACTAACCAATGTTACTGTATCATATCTTACTGACATAAGTTCTGTCATTGCATTGACTGAGCCGGATCAAACTAAGTTCCCAGTTTCATGGGGAGAAGTTACTGGTAAGCCTACTACATTCCCACCATCTTCACATACTCATACTAAATCTCAAATCACTGACTTCCCAACATCAATGCCTGCGTCAGATGTTTATAGTTGGGCTAAGCAAGCTCAGAAGCCAGCTTATTCATGGTCTGAGATAAGTTCTAAACCCACATTTGCAACAGTTGCTACCTCAGGTAAATATAGTGATTTGTCAGGTACTCCAAACTTGGCTACTGTAGCTACTTCTGGAAGTTATAATGATTTAACTAATAAACCCACTATCCCAACAGTTCCTACAAAAGTGAGTCAGTTGGAGAATGATAGTAAGTATGTTAAATCAACCTCTACTCTAAGAGTAAATGATATACAGGTAGCAACAGCAGATGGTGGGGCTGCAGGTGTATTATATATTATACTTGAATCTTAAATTACAGGATTATGACTATAAAATTAGGTGGTAAAAGTATAAAATCTATGTATTTGGGTGGTAAGAGTGTGAAAGAGGCTTGGCTAAATGGGGAGAAAGTTTGGCCAGATTTCAATAGCCCTATCTTAGGCTATGAACCCACCATATTTATGCCATTAAATGGTGATGCCTTAGATTATTCTGGTAATAACCACAACCCTATTGGTATGGTTGGTACATTAGAATCCTATACAGCTGGATTTAACCACTCTAAATGTTGGGATTTGATATCTGGTGGTGCTGCTCTAAAATTAGACCCAATTACAAAGGGTAAGGATTTTACTATATCCGTTTGTGTTTTTTCTATGGGTAAAAATAATACTACAAGAGATGGTGTACTTGGAGGAGTAATCGGGGGTAACCATTCACTTGGGTTAGGATATGCCATAGGACAGAGGTCAAACGTACCACTATCAGATGACCCCTTAAGTTTTCAATTTTATAACGGTGGGGGAAACCAGTTTTGTAGTGGAACTAAAGGTACCTTTATTCAGAATGGGTGGAATCACTATTTAGTGAGGTTTAGTGGGACTAATAGAACAGTAGAATTTTATTTGAATGGTGTACTTAATGGTCTTATAACTCCAAGTGAATACCCACATGCAGGACCCATTAGTTATTCTGGTAGAGATAGAGGTTGGGATGGGAATATTTGGCTTGGTAGATGTTTCCAAACTATAACTCAACCCTATGACTGGTGGAATGGGTATATACAGGATTTTGCATATTGGGACTACACTATCAGTGATATACTCAGGGATCAACTATTTCTTACGTACATGGGTAATATGTTACCAAATACTACAAAAAGCCCATATATTGCAGATTTGATGAAGAAAAGTTCATATGTATGTACAGGGGGTACAGGTACTACAAACGATAGTGTAAAACCCAACATGGTACCAGCACAACCCAAAACTACTTCCACCACTGGGACTCTGTTGGAGATATCTAAATCAGGTGCAAATGGGTTACCAAGAGGGATATATTTAAGTAGGTCATATTCTGTCGATATCATGAATTGTAACAGTATGGTTGAGGGTATATACAATCGTGATAAATATCGTATAGAATTACTTGTGGCTAATGTACCAGTGCCTTTAACAAATATGCTTTCAACCCTAGCCTTTAATGTAGACGGGTCAGGGACATTTATCCCATTTACTAACGCTATTATTCCTAATATTAAGGGGGTTTTGAGGATAAAATTACCACTTCTAGATACAATGTCTGTGGAAGAGTATAATATCAGCATAACATCTTAGTCGAGACTTTATTTGTAATAGATGAGTTCTTTAATCATTGTCAATAGGGAGGGGTTTAGCCTGGTTTATCTCTCCTCTCCCTACTTTTCATAACCTTAAAAATATGATACTACAAACATCGCCTGGAGATATAACATCAGCAGTAGATGCTGTCAATAAAATGTCAAACCTTATTAGTGAACAATCAGCCATGGTAGTTGCCATGGCAATTCTGTTTATCGGGTTCATAGTAATGTTCCTGAACATGATAAGGGATAATAGGAAATCTGACTCTTTTAACAGGGAGTATTTAGGTCAGATGGTAGAACTTAGAAATACTCTCATAGACCAAGGGAACTTATTACAAAGTCATACTCAACTACTGAAGACTCTAGTAGAAGGGGTATCTGATGAGATATCTTCCAGACAGGTAGATGACCTTTCAGATATGTTCTTTGCTAAGAGTCAACTTAGAGTGATAAACTATCTTGAGCAAATTATAAGGGATAACCATATTGATAACAGGGAAAACGTGGAGAAGAAAGTGGAGATGTTATCATCTAACGTGATATCTTATGATAGGGAAAGAGCACTCAGCTTCAAGTTCAAGGGATCTCCATTGAGCTTCTTTATCCCAACTGAGTGGAAAGAGAGATTGAAGGACACAATGTTAAAACAAATATATTGTGAAGATGGGTATCAATATCGTGTTGCTAAAAATAACATAGAGATACTCTACAAGCAATTTAGAAGTGAATTCATAGATAACATATACAAAAATGCTGCTAGAAGTTAAAAGATTATACAAGAAAGAGACCTATACCATTGGAGTTCTGATGGTTGATGGTACAAAATTCTCCGACACGTTGGAAGATAAAGTGAGAGATTTAAACTCGGAGAAGAAGATTTATGGTGAGACAGCTATTCCGGCTGGGAAATACAAAGTAGTTATGGCTATGTCCTCTAAATTCAAAAGGGTAATGCCCTACTTGGAGAATGTACCCCAGTTCACAGGGATAATGATTCACCCGGGTAACACAGCTAAGGATACATTAGGTTGTATCTTAGTTGGAGAAAACAAAGAGAAAGGGAAGCTTCTTAATTCTCGGAAGGCTTCGGATAAGCTGAACGAGATGATTAAGGAAGCTTTAGATAGAAAAGAACAAGTTTGGATAGAAGTTGACCTATGACAGTTAATGAATACATAGACCTTGAGTTACCTAGTAACTTAACCCTTGATACAAAATGGGTTCAAGGTAAGAAGAAATATTGGGAGTTGTTTATGAATCCCGGGTTTGAATCAATCCCTAAAGAGTTACGTTGCGAGAACTTCGAGGATATGTGTAATTCATTAATCGCGAAGTTAGTAGTTTACGACGCTTTCCAAATGGCAGCTATGGGTTCATTCATAGCTTTCATTGGTGGGGGAAACAATTCCAAGGATCAATCTACAGAGGTAGACCCTGAATCTGCACCTGACGGGGGAAATATCAAGAGTATTACAACTGGCCCGACTAAGGTTGAGTTTTATTCTACCTCTACTGCATTAAAAGATTTGTTGTCTTCACAGGGTGAGAATGGTTCAGTGATGGACGTACTCTTTGCTGGTATCTGTTCTCTTGCAAGTCGCATAGGAATTAAGGTACCATACTGTGATGATAATAGAAGCTTGTATAATAAACGATTCAGAGTATCTGGACCTAGAGTCCAGAAGTTCACCGGAAATAGGAGGAGATTCCATGGCTTACGTAGGTATTAATAATTGGAACAGGTATAAGTCAATCATCAACCGTTTCAGACATGATGCTTTCAGGAACGTGTTGACTTGGCACCACTACCTGTTTTCAATGAACCAGTTTGGGGAGAATACAGATGACAACTCTAAGTGGGAAATTAGGACCATTAAAGTGTTGGTGATGTATGATACCATAAAGAACTGGCCTTTGAATACAGAAACCACTACTGGTACTTTTGACGAGGAACACGTAGTTGTTTATATAAACCTTAAGTATCTGAAAGATCTAGGGTTTACACGTGGTGGTAGTGAAGAGGACTTATCTATGGACATGGACTCTGTAAGGGATTTCTTCTACCTTGATGGTATCAAGTATAGACCATCAGGAGATAAACCAGTTGCACAGGCTGGTGATAACCCTTTACTTTACCGGTTGATTTTGAAGAGAGCTGAAAAAGAAAACACAGAAATCTGATGGCAACCATAAGGGATAATCCTAATTATAGGAAAATATCAAATAGGAACTTAGGTTTTGGAAATCTAGAAATTAGGGTATTGGGGGATCTCAATACCCTTGATAGTTTTATGAACATGGGTCCTGAGATAGAACAAGTAGTTAGAGAAGCCCAATCCTCATTCGCAGATAGGTATTACACTAGGTTAAGACATTACATAAGAACTGGGGGAGCTGAGATTGGTATAGTGGAGAACTCTTCTCTATATGCAGCTAAGAAGAGAACTTATATCACAGATGACAAGGCTGATCATGCTGGTTACATGATGGGTAACTTTTACAGGTCAGTTCAGAAGTTTAGGGATTCTGGTAAATATGGGTTAGTTTCAGTGGGTATTAGGAAGAACACTCCACGTGATATAATACCACCTAGTAGTATGATATCTGAGATATATGCTAACCAGGTTACAGTGGATGAATATGTAAGATTTTTGGAGGGTGGAACTGGTAGGTCGCCAGCTAGACCATTTTTTAGTAGAACGTACGAGAAACTCGGTGGTAATGTAGGACTTGCTAACTTTATAAGTAGGTCAATATCTCAGAGAATTCGAGTATTTAAAAAATAAGCATCCCAATGAACGAAACTAGTTTATCAATTACTCAAACATTAATAGAGAGAACTTTAGTTGAGAATTTAAGGCTAGAAGCTGTCCACTATGGATACATGCCTGATATCACTAAATTCTCTAGAACCACTTCTGGATATGAAGCCTACAAAGCAGCTCAAAGAAAGGTAGCTGATGAGAAGGGGTTCTGTATTGATGTGTTGAATAACCTGGCTCCAGTTGAGATGGGTGAGAAGAAGTTTGCTCGTATGGTAGTGAGAACAGTACAATGTATACCTGGCGAGTTTGGACAATGGGGAAGAACACAGTACACATTGGGTACAGATGGTAAATTCACGAGGTACGAGTTACCACCTCAGCCAGTAAACTATATCATGCAGATTCACCTTGTTTATAACAATATCAACCAGGGACGAGTTCTAAATGCTATTCTGGCTAAGGCAATTCCAAGGAGAGGGTATCACAAAATAACGAAGATGGTATATGACGGTATAGAGTTACCAGATGAGCTACCCACTTTCTTTTGTGAGTTATTAACCTCAAACTTATACCCGAATGCTGAGAATGATGCACAAGAAGATGTATACAGATACAATATCCCAGATGCCTGGGATGTAGTTGTAGTAAGGGCTCAGGAAGAGGGGATATCTCCATTACTTGAGGTTAACCTTTTCATGGACCTTATACAAGTGAACGAAACACAATTATATTTCCAAGTGAAATAGTGACAATACTTTAATTTAATCTATAAAACCTAAAAAAGTTTAACGATGAACACTCCAGTAGTTAATGTAAACGTACAGGACTTTACCCAACAGGCATCGGTACCTGCCACAGGGATAGTTTGTGTAAGTGGAGTTACGAGAAGAGGACCTATCAATGATCCTTCAATCCTTATTTCCACAATGAATCAATTTGAGGCTCTCTATGGTGGTGCCGCTCCGAAGAGCATGTTTGGATCTGATGCCAAGGGTTTGGATAAGTTCCATATCTACGTTCAACGGATGTTAGCCTATGGAGCAAGATTGAGAATAAACCGCGTAACTCATAGAGCGGGACAAAGTGAAACGGCTTCTGAAGTAGAACCCAAGAAGGCAACTGCCATTTCAGTTAAAGCCAACATCACAACTGATTCAGATCCTACAGTATCTGAGATTTTTGTGGTAGAACCCAAATACCCAGGTGCTGATTACAATGGTATCAAAGTAGAAGTGAAAGCTGCCACAAATGGTAATCCCAATGCTTTTGATATCAAGTTGACTTGGCCTTCAAATCCTGATGGAAGTGAGTCATACTCGGCAGTACCCATGCCTGATCCGAATCTTGAGTGGGAGAAACAAACGTTCTTGAATAACCTTAACAAGTTATCATCAACCTTCAATTTCAGAAAAGCTGCAACTGCACCTACTCTAACTGGAGCTACCAAGGTAGAGATTGTACCTGCAACCACGGTATTTGCTGGTGGTTCTGATGGAGCTCCCGTAACTGATTCCGACTTCATTGGAGATGGTACAGATAATGGATTTCATGCCTTTGACACTGTATCAGATTCAATGATTGTTGCAGTTCCTGGTGCCAGAATAGATGCAATCCATACAGCAGGTGTTGCCTATGCAACGTTGAGACAGGATATGGTTTACTATGGTTCTGTCTTGGCTGTTCCTGGAAAAGCTGAAGAAGCTGCAACTGCAAAGGATGAAGCCATAGGAGATTCTGAGTTTGCTCAAATCTCAACCGGCGGTATTCGTCACTATGACACTGCATCCGATATGGAGATTGAGTTGGATGAGATTGCAGATACAATCGGTTTGACAGTATGGACTCACAACAACCGTGGAGCTTGGTTCGACCCTGCATCAAAACAGAGTGCTACAGTTCTCAACGCATTGGGAGTAGTCCAGAATTTCGGTACTCCAGCCAGACTTTCTGAGTTGAACATCTTGGCTAACCATGGTATCAATGCGATGGTTTACCGTGATGGTTCAATTGAGTGGACTTCTTCATACACTTCTCAGAAGACGAATTCAGCCCTTTCATTTGTATCATCCATGTTCTTGGTATTCTACATCAAGAATACAATGATTCCGGTATACCGTTCTTACTTGAAAGAACCTTGTGATACCGTAACTTTCAAAGCCATGTGGAACCAGATTAGACCTTTCTTGGATAACCTGGCAAGAACATCCACTAGAGCTCTTTGGAAGTATGAGTACATGGGTGATCAGGATGCAAGTTCTCTTAATACACTAACCGTGAACCAGAAGAACGACGTTCAAATGGGTAAATACAAAGCTTACCTGAAACTTTGGTTGATTGTACCCATGATTGAGGTAACATTAAACATCATGCTCGTACAGGGTGATGGTGAAGTAGGAATCGAAATAGCATAAAAACGATATGGCAAATTTTAGTAACCCTAGAAAGAAATTCCAATGGAGGATTTCTTTCTCTTCCTTAAAAGGAAATGAATTTGAGTTCCAGAGAGTAACTCTTCCAGATATTGAACTCGATGTAGTAGAACATGGAGAGATAAACTCTCCGGTGAAAACACCAGGTATGGTACACTTCTCCAACTTGGTTTGCGAGAAGCTGAAACCCAACAACGCGAATGATAACGCTCTTCGAGTATGGATACATTCTATCCAGAATGCTATGCTTGGAGTTGGGTTACCAATCGATGTTGCAAAAGACTCGGCTACCATTGAATTGGTAGATGAGTTGGGTATCACTACTGAGAAACACATAGTCGATGGTATCTGGCCATGCAAGATTAACGGGTTGGAGCTTGACCGTATGAGTTCTGACAACGTAATCGAAACTATTGAGTTCGCAGTAGATTATTACTCTTCTCCCTCCGGTACAGGTGGTATAGTTTAAAGTATCCCAGGCTTAGGCCTGGGTTTACTTGTTCTTATACTATTACCCAATATAAACTAAAGAGATATGGAAAACACATTAGAATTTTTATTACCGAGTGGGTTACCTTGTATCATAAGAATGCAGAATGGAGAGGATGAAGAGTTACTCTCAAGCATTCGTTTGAACAAGGCTGGTAACCACATAAACGCTTTTCTCTGTAATATAGTGGTAGACCTTTTCGGTAAGGGTAAACCCAAATTACAGGACATTATAGATATGAGGTTGTCAGATAAGTATTATCTGTTGATACAATCTCGAGTATTCTCATTGGGGGCTGAGATGGAATTCGAATACCAATGGGATAAGAAAACAGAACCAGTACATTACAAAGAAGATCTGAACAATTATTTGTTTGATTACTCCAAGCCTTTCCCGGCTACTCCAGAAGATGAAGGGTATAACGAGTCACACATCAAACCTTTTCCAGCAACTGGAGAAGTACATGACTACAATTTTATTTACTTCCAAATGGAAGGGAAGAATTTCAGACTCCGTATTCCAGATGGTAGGTTAGAACATTACTTGATGGAATTGGGAGATGACATCAACTCAAACTCCCTTTTGAAGGGTAGAGAATTGGCTCAAGAGTTTAACGGGAGTTATGTACCGGTAACTTCATTCAAACAATTTACACCGAAGGACATGGCTTTCTTGAGAAAGGTTATGGCAGATTTTGATGATGGTAATTCAAGCATTACAACTAAAATCATAAACCCTTATAACCCGGATGAAGAGTTGGATATCCCCTTAATTCAGTTGGAGGATTTTTTATCTCCACGGTTGACATAGAGAATGACTTTCTATTCCTATCCGTCAACCATGTTAACGTGGGGAGTTTTGAAGACTTTTTAAGGATGCCATCAAAAAGGAGGGTTAGCCTTTTAAAGAAACTAAACAAAGCGATAGATGAGATGGAAGCTAAGAATAAAGAGCTTCAAGATAAATTGAAAAAATAATAGATTATGGCTGCGAACACCCTTTTAGGAGTAGGATTAGCGGTTATGTTGCGGGACCAATTCTCAGGCCCCGCAACTCGTATTAACCAACAGTCTCAATACCTTAAACAGAACTTGGCTGCTTTGGCTTCAGCACAATCACAATTCTACAGGAATCTAGGATTTACTTCTGTTGCCATGGCTTCAGCCTGGTATGGTTTAAGTAGAGTGATAGAAGCTGGAGCAAGATACAAATATACCCTTATTTCTGTACAAGCGGTAACAGAATCTACCAATGCAGAGCTTGCTCGAATGGATAAGCTAGCAATGGAGTTAGGACAGAATACGATTTTCCATTCTGACCAAGTTGCAGATGCTATGAAGTATATGGGTATGGCTGGTATGAAGTATGCCGAGATTATGGGTTCTATTCCAGCTGCTGTAAATTTAGCGGGAGCCACTGACTCAGCTTTGCAAGGTAAGTTAGGTACTGCCGATATCATGACCAACATAATGAAGACTTTCCAGCTTGGGGTAGAACATGCTGCCTCAGTTGGGGATATTCTTACTGTTGCCACTGTTAAGGCTAATACGAACTTGACTGACTTAGCCCAAGGTATTAAGTACGCTGGTTCTACTGCCAACTCGTTAAATATACCCCTGCAAGAATTAACTGCTGGGTTGATGTTGTTATCTAATGCTGGTATTCAAGGTTCTATGGCTGGTGTTGCTATGGAGAATGCCATGAGATATTTTGCTAGGGCTTTAGGACCACAAGCAACTGGTAGGCAGGTAAAAGCGTTACAACAACTTGGATTATCTACTGAGGACTTCATGGACAAACAGGGTAGAATGCTTTCACTACCAGTTGTGTTTGAGAAACTCCAAGCAGCTATGAAGAGAGTGGGTACTGGTACCATTGCAGGACAAAATATATTGGATAATCTTTTTGGAGTTCGTGGTAAACGGGCTGCTACATTGCTAGTACGTGATGGAGACCAATTAAAAGGTTTCATAAATGACCTGAACAATTCCGCTGGTAAATCACAGGAAATCATGGACATGAGGATGGAGTCACTATATGGACACATACTCCAGTTCATCACTGTGGTGAAACACTTAGGGATTGTATTCACTGATGCTATAACCCCAACCTTGAAATTCTTATTAAAAGGTATAAATGGAGTATTAAGAGGGTTAGTGTCTTTAGCTCAAAATGGGTTTGTGAAATCTATCATAATCCCAATGGGTTCTGTGTTACTTGCATGGAGGCTATGGAGAATGGCTATACGTATTGCTGGTATGGGTATGGACATCCTAAAGATAAAATCTAACCTTGCAACTGGAGAGGCTACTGCTGGGGGAACAAAAGCCACGGGAGTTATGTCATCTCTTACTAAGGCCATCTTTGGAGCTACAGCTGCTCAGCAAGGACTTACTGCTGCAGTAATGGGTACTACCAGAGCTTATCAAGCTCAAGGAGCTGCTGGAGTTATGGCAATGGGAGGAGCTGGTATGGGACCAATGGTTTACACCAACTCAAGAGGGAAGAAAACAATGCCAGACGGTTGGGCTGGATACGTGAAAGCAACAAAGGGGAAGAATCCATGGACAGCCCCACAAAAGATGAACGGGCAATGGGTTATCTATAACCCACAACAAGGTAATAAGGTATTTGAAACTAGAGAAGCAGCCAGACAATTCAGAAGACAATACACCCCAGAGAATTATAGACCAGCTACAGCAGAGGAGATAAAGAAGGGTTGGGGAGTATCTTGGTTTGGTACTGCACCTGGTACAACTAAAGCTGAGAAAGCAGCTCAAGCAGCAAAGAATGTTGGTAAAGTGGGATTCTGGTCTAAGCTATTAGGTTGGATGCCATGGTTAGGCAGAATAGGAGGTTGGTTCAGTAAGGCTTTACCCTGGATTACACGGATTGGGGGATTACTTGGTAGAGTGGTTGGGTTCTTAACTGGTCCTTGGGGATTAGCTATAACCATGTTAGTTTCGATAGGAACTTCTCTTTGGTCTTGGTTATCCGGGAATAATGAAGAGGAGAAAAAACAAACAGAGATACTCAAAAACTTGGCTCAGAAAGATGCAGAGGGCCTAATAGATAATGGTAGTCCCATAAGGGTATTTGACCAATGGGTGAATACTCACCAAGGAGAGCTAAGGTCTTTTCAAGCTGAAGCTATGAAATCAGCCTTAGACCCTGGGATTATAAAGAATCTGTATGGGGTAAACGCTGCCGCAAGTAAGTTTGGTTCAGATGTTACACCGGCTGAAGTCACTTCAAACAGGACTAATATAGACCCCATAATCCACTTGAATTTTACGATAGGGGATGAAACATTCCAAAGGGTTTACAAGGCAAGTATGCAAAAAATGGTAGTAGACACTATTAACGAACAACTGGGAGATTAAGATATGGCAAAGTTAAAATTTGAATTTGTACCTACAGCGAAGAAAACGATAGACGTTGCTAGGTCATACGCTTTAAAGAATGTCCCAGTACCTGGTGGTTTTGCTGGGAGAGCGTTGGGACATTTGGGACTATCTTACGGTACTCAGACTCTTGTTGGGGATTTGGGTACTACTACTGGACCCACTGGTTTGGGGTATGGGTATGTTAAGAGGGGATTCCCATACGTGAAATCTGAGTTGAGACCACAGGCAGGAGGTATACCAGAAACCAATGCAGCTATAATCAGAAACCGAGACCAGGCTATAAATAAGAAAACTCCATTAGAGATTGGTCCAACTACGAATAAAAGTAAAGTAATTGCATTAATCAATAATGGAGATTTTGAGCAAGCCCATAATGGGTATAACCAAACTGGAATGACGTTTTATATAGATGCAGCTTCAACCATTAAAAATGCACTAGAAGAGCAGAATCAACAAACACCAGTTACCGGTAGGAAATTATACATCCTTGCATTCTATGACCTTGACAAGGGAGATTCTTTTGACAAGATAGAGTTACCATTCATACCCAGTGATATGGACTTTAAACCAGAATCAACTTGGGTTAACATAAGTGCATTCGGAAGAAACTCACCACCATTACAGTACTTGGGTGGTAAGGATACAGTATCCTTTGATATTGATTGGTACTCTACAAAAGGAGATTATACTGGAGTATTCGCTTTATGTAAGAAGATTGAATCTTACTCGAAAGCCGATGGGTATAAGAGACAACCCCCAGTGATAAACCTCATAGGAGTTCTTGGAGTAGAGGATGTAGATTACACTATCATATCAGCACCATACGTGATTAAACAATTCACGGGAGTAGCGGGTGAGAGTAAGATAGTTCCTTTACATATCATTCAAACCATAACCTTGCAAAGGGTATCTAAATTTAATCCCACTTGGGGAGATATCCAATACAAGGTGATTAATACCACACAGAGATGAACATAAACACTAACCTATACGATTTAGGTAGGTTATATAGGAATGAAGATACTAATCAACCAGATGCTCTTTTATCCTACGTACCTATCTTTACGATGAGTAATCCAATATACCATACTGTTATTTCTGGAGAAACTCTGATGGATATATCTTTGAAATACTATGGTAATCATAACTTATGGTTTATCATAGCCGCATACAACCAAGACAAATTCACAGACCCCTTAGAATTACCAGTTGGTAAAGAGTTTATTTTCCCTAATAGGGATAACCTTGAAACAATGAACTATGGGAACTAGGATACCTACAGTACGTTTAACCACTCCAACAGGGCTAGAGATATGTCCTGATGGGTCAAACATACGGTTAACGATGTTTGATTGTAAGTGGAAAGATGACGGTAAGGATGACATAGAATTAGGTTTTGAATCCAGGAATGTAGCTTTATTACATTCCTGTGGTTTTGTTTATGAGGGTTTAGTGTATATGTCATTCGGGTATACAGACGGTAATATGTCTGATACAATCCCTTACATTATCAGAGATGTTACAAGAAAATATACTGAGAAGGGATTATCTACAAATATAACCCTATCATCTTTATCCTCTCCACTAGATATAATGTCACCAGATAGTGATGCCATAATGGATGAGAATGAAACAGATGAGTATGGACCTCAAGAAGATAACCAAACCACAACTATCATGCAGTCTCCACTTGAATACATTATGGGGGTATGTGGAGAAAACCTTGAACTTGTTATCACTCATAAGGGTAAAGTTGGGTTTAAGAGTAATAAAGTGAAGAAAGGGAATGGTTATATACCACCTCAATTTGTATGGGATTCATACAACGTTATAGTAAGGTTTCTGGGTGGTGGTTCGAAGGCTCCTTATGCACCTGGTATGGATCCAGATGAGCAGGTATACCTTGGACCATATAGGGATAACTCTATCCTTGAAAGACCAGAAGAAGATAAGAAAGTAACTGCCAAAGATTTGGGTGATTTACCTGATTCAGTGAAAGAGTTCTTGTTAACACCAAGGATTATAAATACCACGGCCAATAAAATCATGGCTGTAATAAACCAAATACTATCTTTCATGCCAGAAGGACCTTGGTATGTTACGAGAAGAGGTAACCTTTTCTTGATTCATGGTAGGGGTATAACTGGGAACCACCAAAGACAGTTCAACTTCTATTCAGATGATAACACTATCCTTAATTGTACTATCAAATACAATGCAGATGATTTAGACAAGGATAAGGCTGAATCAAGTGGACAGGACCCAACCCTCCGTACAGTGAGTAAGGTTGTACAATACAATACAGCTCTGAAAACTATGGAGGATATATACAACAGGGTTTTGAACAATAATCCAAAAGCGTTTAACACTCCATCATCACTATACATAGAGGCTAAACCTTATTATGAGTATGATAGTAAATACACTGAGGGACCATATGTAGGTCAAGGAGTAGTAGAAGCTAATAGGCAAGGGTTAATGCTTAATCAGAATACTGTTTACACGTTAGATGGTATGAAGGTAAGCTTAGAGGATTATGATGCTTTCAGAGCAGCTTATGCCACAGCCCAATCTTTACAGAAAGATGTGGGTATTGAGAAAGTATATCTTTACGAGTATGAGGCTGAAGAAGACAAAGAAGGTAACCCAGTATATAGGTCTGGGTTTGCAAAAATCATAGACCAACTTGGTTCAGGTACAGCTCATGGTAATGCAGGAGCAAATGCTAAACTACCACAATATGAGCCTATCACAAAAGTGAAACACAATACGTTTTACACGATAGATTCTATAAACAAGAAAACCAAGAAACCCAATGAGTTCTCAGGTCATTTGTTTTATATACAACCACAAATCTCGAGTGACGCAGTTTGGAATGTAGCCAATAAATTGATGGCAGCATCTATGAATGGAGTAACTGCTACTGTTACCATAGAGGGAGACCCAACTATCATGGATGGTATGGTAGTAAAACTAACAGGTTTGGGGGCTGATACTGGGAATTATTACATTAAATCTGTGAGACATTCAATCTCTGGTTCTGGGGGATATAAAACTACTATGGAGATGTGTAGGCAAGTAGGTGATACTTCTACTGTCATGTTGAATGAGGTAAGGGAGTTCACGAACTATGACCCAGAGGATATAAGAAGAAGGTTCATTGATTCAGTTATATTTGGAGTAAACACCAGGTTTATCTGGAATGGTCCTTCTAACCCTCAAGCTTGGCCTACAGATATGGGACAAGAGGGAGTGGACAAATACAATGTACCAACAGATGGTAGTATAGCTGTTGGAGAAGCTGGAGTTAATTACGTTAAACCAAATGACCCTAAATTCCAACAGGCTTATATAGATGCTGCGAGAGCTAGGGGAATTGATCAAAGCCAATTAAAGTAATGGGACGATTAAGAGATATTATAGAAGAGGGACTCGAGAGGAGAGGTAAATTTTATGGTACCTATTCTGGAGTAGTGTTTAGGAATGACGACCCAACAGGTAGGGGTCGTATTTCTGTATCAGTACCGTCAGTGTGTAAAGGTATATTACCAGTACAAGCTGTACCCAAAGGTCAATGGATGGGAGCAACCTATGGTTCATTTATTATACCTAACGTTGGTGACAACGTTTTAATAGAGTTTGTGAATGGGGATTACCACTTGCCAATATGGAGTTTTGGACCTTATATCCCTTCGAAGGGTTCTCAAGGAGAGGATGTCATAAACTTTAAAAAGGGGGTTTATAGATTTAGAACTCCAAAGGGGTACCAATTATTAATTTCTGAGCAGCCTGAATCAAATACTAGTAAAGAAAATAGTTATATAGAAATAACTACTCCAAAAGGAAATTCATTTAAACTAGATGAGTTCAACTCAAACCTTGAATTTCTCTTCCAAAATGAAGACATGAAGACCATAAGTTCTATAAACATAGATTTGGGAGTACCCTCCTTGACTATGGAGATAGAGGAAGATGGTACCATATCTAAGGTTGAGATGAATGGCCAAGGACAAATCAAGCTAATTGGTAGTGGAGGTGATTCAGTTGAGTTAGATGGACAAGGTAAAACCATTATAAATGGTGGAGGGGAGAATTCAGTAGCTATTGGAGCTCTAACAGATAGGTTGAACAAATTACAAAAAGAATTAATGTCTTTGATAAATGATTATAAAGTTCATACGCATCCTACTGCGGGAATGGGTTCTCCCTCAGCACCAACAGTACCTTATGCAGGTACAATCTCAGAATTTGCATCTAGTGAATATGATGATAAGACGTTAACACACCCAGCACATAAATAACATGGCAACAAGAAATATTACGGGGTTATGTTTCCCAATCACTTTTGAACAAAACAGTTCAGGAGAGGTAAGACCCCAACTAAAGGGAACAAGCAAAGTGTTAAGGAGTTCAATAAATAACATACTCCTTTTCCCTTTGAACAAGAGACCATACAACCCACAGTTTGGTACTGGGTTATACCAAACTATCAAGGAGCCAAATGACTTAGTGTTAGAGGCTCTAATAAAGAAAACAGTGATAGACAAGGTAGTTCAGTTAGAGACCAGATGTGAGGTTGATGTGGTGGAATACAAGAGAAAACAAGATGGTTCTATAGCCATCAACATCAACTTTATAACACCATTAAATAACAATACATTATGAAATTAGAGAATCCATGGGTAGGGTATCTCGACAGGGGATACAGAGCCATTAAAACAACCCTAGTTAATAGGGTGAAGACACTACTGCCAGAGATGACAGATTATAGTCAGAGCAATATCTTTATGATCATTCTTGATTACATGGCTGCTCTGACTGAGTTGTTGAATTATTATGTAGATACTTCTGCAAGGGAGTTATATGTTTACACAGCCAAACACATCTCTTCCATGATTCAGTTATCAAGGTTGATTGATTACAGGATTAAAGCCCGTATCCCATCGACTGCAAGGGTAACAGTACAACTCATGGATTCAGAAGGTAACCCAGCAGAAGCCCAACAAGATATTATATTCAAGGGAGAGAACATTCTATTGGGTTCTAATGGAGTACCATTCAGGCAAATGGGAGATGTGGTAATGAGAAAGGGTTCTAACTTAATAGTTTTAGACCTTGAACAATCAGTGAAGAGTGCCACTACTCCAGATGAGTACACAGACCTTGGCCTTGTACCAGAAGGTAAGAATCCAGTATTACCATTACCCACAAATTACGCAGATGGTTCAGGTACAATATACATTGACAGTGAACAATGGGATTTGGTTGAGACACTTGGGTTCTCAAGTCCCTATGATCAGGTATTTGTGGTTGAGTACGTGAATGAGGGATTATTCGTAGCTAAGTTTGGAGATGGAATCAGGGGAGCCATACCGAGGGCAGGAGCTGAAGCTAAGTTATCCTACAACATAACTCAAGGAGTTAACGGTAACTTGGATTCAGGTACTATCACGGCTTTTCAGGGTAACCCAACTATTGAACCTTCAAACGCATTAGAGGGTTATACATTATTAATAACTAACCCAAATGCTGCAACTGGTGGTTCAGATAGGGAGAACATAGAAGATATGAGGGAGCATCTTGGCTGTTCTCTCAGAACTTTAGATAGAGCGGTAACTTTCAAGGATTTCATTGATATAGCCAAACTTTGTCCAGGTGTTGATAAAGTAGGAGCTGATTTCTCATGCGAGACAGGTATCTCTTACTATATCACTCCTGACAATGGTGGAGAAGCCAACGAGTTACTGTTAAAGAAACTAGAGGATTATGTTGACATGAGAAAGGTATTGGGAGTACCTGTTCAGGCTTTCCCTGCTGGAGAAACTCAAATCTATATAGGTTTGACTGTCTGGGGTAAGTATGGGAAGAGAGCCCAAGATATCCAGCTTTTGGTTGAGACAGCCCTTGTAAACGAGTACAGCTACAACAACTCAGATATCAACAGACCCATATACACTTCAGATATCATTGCGTTGGTAGATAACCTGGATGCTGTTGACCATCTTACGTTGGATGAACTTTACTTATTACCTTACGGGAGAAAGGCAATCACAACAGAAAATCCCAACGCAGCTCAAATCACATTCCCTGGATACATTGACTTTAAGAAAGAAGTAGTGGGGGGTGAGAGTAGGTATGTACCCACGGAGAATGCTTATTGGGCTTTGATTATCTCAAGAATCTCTGGTTCTACCATGACGATAATCATAACTAAGAATGGAGCCCAAGTGAAAACATTCGAGGGAGTATCTACTACACCTGGTTCAGATGGGTATACTACACTCGAGTATGATGTATTCATATTCAAGTTACAACTCAACAACCCAGGTATACAGGAGGGTGATTCTTGGGAGTTCCAAACCTACAAGAACAACGTAGATATTCCAGTATCTGACAACTCAGTTCCTGTTTTAAAAGTGGAGAACATTCAATTAACTATTCACGAGTACGCAAATGAAACTATCTAGGGATAATATTCTCCATAAACTTAACTGGTTTATGGAGAGCCTACCAAGTGGGTTCAAACAAAATGACCAAAATGACCCTAACTTCTCACCTCAATTATCTGAAGAGGTAAAAGAGAAAATGGGAGATGCGGGACCATTGGAGAGGTTTACAGAAGCTTTCATGAATGATTGGGATGAGAAGTTAATTCCCAAGATTGAGGGGTTAAAGTATCTTAATGACCCGCAGAATATAGATAAAATCCCAGAAGTAGACCATCTGGGATTACTTCGTTACATAGCTTGGCTATGGGGAGACGTGAGATATGAGACCTTCCAAACTTATGAGCAATACAAGGACTACCTTGCTTATGCAGTACACATACATAGGAACAGGGGAACCATTAATGGGTTGAACATGTTCTTGGGATTGTTTGGGTTGAGAGTTAAACCAGAGGACCACAAATCTTATAGGAAGAGTACAACAAGGTATGATGTAGGGTTAAGGTATGACACTCTCTACACTCAGGATAGGAAGGATGGTATCAGGTATGATTATAACTCGGAATATCGTAATGGGTGTACAGATTGTGCTATCGAGCAAATAAATATTACGGTAGTACCTGGAAATGACTATACTGAATACCCAGAAGATTTTAGGGAGAATCTAGCGAGTGTCATTGAAGATTATCTCACGCCCGTAAATGTGAAGCTAGATATTACGTTTACACTGCCTAGAGGATTAGTGACTAGGTTACTCCGTTACATCAAAACAAGAGAAACAAATTACATCACTGTACTACACCAATTCACAGACACAAGAAATCAATAATATGGCAGCAAAGACATTTACAGATCATAGGGCCCTAGTTCTATCTTATGAATTAAGGGAAGCGATGCTTGGGATAATAAACCCAGGCATCTATTGTGGTTTTGATACATTGGCTAAAACCTCAACTGGGTTTACAGTATCTCATGATAAAACGGGGATTTTGAAAACCCTAGAGAACTGGGAAGTATCAGCACCCACTGGAGTGTATATGAACAAGTATGGTACTTTGGTACATGAGGAACAACCCATTAACGTGAATGTTCCAGGTGAGACTAAAGAGGGGTTATATATCTTGGTAGCTTACTATCAAAGACCATACGTGGGAACAACACTACCAGTAAGGTTTGAGATAACATACACGTTGAGAGCAGCTGAGAGTTCATCTGACCTCTCTAGATTAAATCAATACGACACACCTCTAATGACAATCCGTATCTCTGGAACAGGAGCTGCAAGAACCTACCAAATGGGGGCAGTTCCTGGTTCCGCAGATATGAAGTCATCAGATAAATTGTCATTAGATGATGTGGAGTCAGCTGGAGTAAGAGGGGGACTTGGTAAATTCGCTGAGCTTGGTAGTATCCTCAAATACTTGGATAACTGGTTAAAAGAGAAAGACAGAGTAGACCTTAACATGCTGGCTAAGCTGGGTATACCTAACTACACAGGTGCAGAGGATCCAGCTAATCCAGGTGAGTTACCAAACACCTACAACTTCATTAATGCAGTGTACACGATGTGGTATAACCTGTACATCATTGATGACCAGTTAAAGAAGTTGTGGGATAAACTTGGGTTCCCGGAAAAACAACCTGAGGGGGAAACAGTTCTGAATACCCTGAAAACGGTATGGGAGAACTTCGTAGCTTTGAAGAAGTACCTGAACGATGGAGATACTAAGATTTGGAATAGGATAGGTTACCCAGACAAAAACCCGAGTAATATCAACTGGATATCTATATCCAAAACTATCTGGCAAAATCTCTTGAGCCTTGACACTGAGCTAAAGAGATATGAAGTACAAACAGATGCTGATTTGAAGGGCATACATGACTACATAGATGGGCCACTTGCTCAAGATTTGAGTACTATCTACTCAACAATGGGATACAAACTCAACGGGAGTCAAACTGAGCCAGCCATGACATCAGTGGCAAAGACGAAATCTATATGGACAAACCTTGTAGCTCTTCAGAATGAACTTCAAACCAAGTATGATGACCTAAATCAGAGTAATGACTTCAAGGTATACATGCCCACTCTGAACCTACCAGCTTCTCCCAGTTCAGCAGCTTTACCTGCAGCTGATATATACAAAGCCATGGTAGTAGATTTGAGTAACATGGTTTGGTCTTCTGGAGCCACTACTGCCAAATCAGGGAATGTCACATTACCCACAGATACTCGGAATGACCACAACCAGGTTATCATTATCACGTTTGGGGCTACAGAGGGTGGAGCTAAAGTGGATGGGAGAAATATTAGAGTGGGTGCATTACGTTCTGGTGACCAGACAGTATCACTTCCCATATATGTGAATGGGTATATCCTAGCCTCTAAACAAAAGGGAGAAGGGTTCTGGAGAGTACATTCATGGAATAAGGGTTCTGTACCTGCTGCTAACGTTACACCTGGGTTAATGGCTGGAACTGAGATAATAAACGGTAATAATATCCATGACTATAGTAGTAACACCCAATGGATTAGAATTAGCAACACAGTGGGTATAAGTTACTTGGATTACCAACCGTTATATGATGCAGCAAGAAATAATTTTGGGTGGTCAGGTAATATAACTAATGGTAATCAAAGGTATGGTAACCATAGGAGTTGTTTGTTGCTTGACCCTCCTACAGAAGAGATGGAGGGGTATGAGAAGGTAATCAAGTTGATAGGTAATATATCAAACTCATTATGGGCGAGAGAACAATATCTAGAAGGCTGGACAAGGTTATTATTTCATATAGCTTTACCTAATTCCATAGTTGACCCATCATTTGATTTGAGTAGCGCTAATAATGGTCCACATAGGCCATACCTAAAATATGTGGGTGACTGGGTTAGAGTTAAAGCTATGAATTGGAATGGGTCTATGAAATGGGTATTAGTAGATAATGGTTTTGCAAGCCCAATCCAATTACTTTTTAGCTCGTTGGGTATGAATACTGGTAAAGGTGGGTTTGGCCTAGATACTTATAATATCCTAACACCACAATCTGGAGGAACTGTTGGTAGGTTACAATATATAGTGGGTAATACATATAACGCTTACAAAAATGCCTGGGGTAATGGTATGGGACTCTTCGTAAAAGATGATGTTCTCCACATGCAGCTATCAGTACAATGTTGGGGTGGTCCATCATCATCAGGAAGTTACTGGTTTAACCCATGTATACCTCCAGTAGCAGGAGATAAATACCTTCAATTCTGTGATTCAAGAGGAGGTTCTGGGTTACAATGGTATATCCATGGTAGATTTAATGAGTCAAGGTATGGGTACAGGAATGAGGTAATAATTAATGATATAGATAATGGGGTATTTAATTGGGAAGGAACTATGCCATTAATGATGGGAGCTGGGTGTTATTCATGGACAATTTACCAAGATGCTCCAAAGAATTATTAACGTGTTTTCTCTTATTATATTTGGTAATTAATGGTGAGAAGAAAGGGAGAGGTTAATTCCTCTCCCTTTTATTTTGTAGTTACTTGGTCCTTGAATTTGTTCCTACATCGTTTGGTCCCTCTTTGTATCTCTTCTCGGAGTTTATCAAAATAAATGTAGGTGGATTCTTCTTGTGGGAGATTTAAGAATGCTGCCCATTTAGCATCTTGGGATTCTTTGTCATGTGATAGAACCATTGGGGGAGGGTTGAGTTGTAAATTAAATAAGAAGTAAGCATCCTCACTTAATGTTTGTTTCATGAAGTCCTTGATTTTAGAGAGGAGCTCTTCATCAACTTCTGGTTCTATCTCATCTATAACATCCATGTTATATCTCTGATACTCTTCATCATCTAACCGAACCATCTCAATATTCTTTTCAGAATGTTGGGTGTATGCTCCTCTGAGAATCCTGCATCTGAATTGTTGCAATGCCTTGATGATATGTGACTTGAGCGATTTATCCGACATCTCACCATAATACTTATTATAAACATAAATAAACTTATCATCAAACCAGCTCCGGATAATATCTGTTGTAACTCCATAGTAGAGGGGGTTAATACCAAAAGTGAGTTTGTCCATAAGTTTACTGCAATCCTTGTAGATTTTGTTGAATAACTCTTCATCGTAGTCATCTTGCATTTCCTTTAGCCTGTGAATTTCCATATCTCTGATTTTATTATATAGTTTGGTAGTGCAAATATAAATATAAATATTTAATAAGTTGACAATCTAAGGCACAAAATATGCTATTAGATTATAAATTATGCCCTAAGTGCTTAATTAACAAGGGGAACTAATGGTTAATATAACAAACATAAAATATGTATGGCTAAGTTTGAGTTTGATACAGACTTTCAGTTCGAGATATTAAAATACACTTTGCAGCATCCAGAGGGATACAAGATAGTTAACTTGTACTCAGAGGAGTATTTCACTTTGATTGAGCACGCTATCCTGGCAAAGGTCATAAAAGATTACTACAAGTCATTCAGGAAAGTTCCCGGGAAAGCAGTTTACATGGAGGAGTTGAGAAAGACTTTACAGGATACATCTGTAACTTCTTCTTTATTGGAATCTGAGTTAAATAACGTGAGGGATTTAGCCAGAGATTTATTCAAGGGAGCGATTAAAGATCCCGAGTATATAGTAAATCAAACAGAGAAATTCGCCCAGTATTTAGATTTGAAGGATACCATTGAGAATATGGATATCCTTGATTTCAATAAATACCATAACTTCTCAGAGAAAGTAAGTAAAGCAATATCACCAAGAGTAATAGTAGAGGACCTAACAAGGTCCTTTCTTATTGGGGGTTTGTCTGATAGACAATTAATGAGAAGGGATGTACAAACTATATTCCCAACACCATTCAGGCAAATTAACAAGTTAACCAATGCAGGTGGGTATCCAAAGGGAGCCACCATAGTAATAGTGGATAGGCCAAAGAAAAAGAAAACGGCTTTCCTTGTTAACGTGATAGTGGGATATCTTAAAATGGGGAAGAAGGTTTTGGTGGTTGATCTTGAGAATGGTGAAGAAGAATACATGGCTCGTCTGGAACAGTGTATGAGTAACAAAACCAAAATGGAAATCCTTTCTGGAGATTACGATAGAGATGTGAAGAAAACCTTTAGAAAGTATAAAAGGTTAGGTGGAGAGGTTGTTGTTAGGCGTATGCCCGCGTTAATAACAAATGGTAACTCTGTAGATAAATTAATCTGTGAACTTGAGGAGAACTTTGGATTCTATCCCAATGTATTAATCACTGATTACATGGGTAAGATGGGTTCTAACACTGGGAAAGAAGCTCTATCAGAACGTATATCAGAAGCATACACAGACATATCTAATGTTATGCTCAAACATAATATAGAGATACACTGGTCAGCTAACCATGTTACTCGTACCGGAGCTAAACATGAGAGGTCAAGGTATGTTGGAGAAGATATAGCGGGTGCAATCGACGTGATAAGACACGTGAACGCGGCTTTTGGTTTAAATCGTACCCAAGAGGAGGAGGAATCTGGGCTACAAAGGCTAGAGATTATAGAACATCGTGATGGGGTACCTAGAGGGAGAGCTATATTTAATGTGGATATGGACAGGCAAAAGTTTAGAGAACTGAATAAAGAACAGGCAATGGAATTTAATAAACAATTCGAAAGTTATTTGATGGATGAAGAAACTGGAGAATCAGAAGGAAAAAATAATGCAGGAGATTTGTAAGAAATATGGTGAGGTTATTCCAGGTTATCCTAATTACAGGATAACTAGGGATGCTAAAGTATATTCTAACAGATCGGGTAATTGGGTTAGAGTAGCATTGGTAAAGAAGTTGAGTAATGTGACTTCAGCCGGTGTAAAAATTTATAGGCCTTATGTAAATGTATATAACAGGTTAAAATCTCTTTATAGGTTATTAGCCATAACATATATACCTAACCCAGATGGGAAAGAGTATGTTTGTCACAGAGATAATAACCCCATGAATTTAAGCTTAGATAACTTATACTGGGGAACTCAAAAAGAGAACATACACCAGGCTATAGAAGATGGTATATTCCCAAAGAAGGGAGTAAAACATCCTAATAGTAAATTGACAAGAGAAGAAGTAAAGTTCATAAGGGAATCTGGGTTACAAAGAAAAGAGTTAGCCAAAAGATTCGGGGTGTCTAAAAGAACTATATATCGAGTATTAAGTTATACACATTATGGCGAGGTATAGTAAGAGAACAGTAAAATATTTATATGGGTGGTTTATACATAACCTTCATGCAGTACCTAAGTCTAGGGGTTGGATAAATTGTAACTGTCCATTTTGTGGAGCAGTGGGGAAGTTTGGAGTAAAACCCTTAACAGGCAACACACATTGCTTTAGGTGTGGGTATGATAAACCACCAATACAAGCCATCATGGAGTTAACCAATTCTGAAACTGAGAAAAAAGCCTGGGAACAGGTTTTTTCTGGTGATTGGGACTTCCTTGATGTTAAGGTACCAGAGTCAGAGCTAAAGATAAATAATAAAGTAAAGGGCTTAGAACTCCCAGAGGGGTACCATAACATTATATTCGGTACCAATCATATAGCCAAGGTATGTAGACAATACCTTAAGAATAGGGGATTCTCCATTGCAGCTCTATCTCAAAAGGGATTTGGTTATTGTGATACAGGACCATACAAGGGCTATGTAATAATCCCCTATATCATGCATGACCAGTTGGTATATTTTAATGCTAGGAAAGTGATGGGAGCTGGAACAACCAAATACAAAAACCCAGTAGCGAATGAGACAGGGTTAGGGAAAGCATACGTGATATATAATATGGAAGCTCTATACCTATATAAGAGGGTTCAATTATGTGAGGGGGCTTTCAACGCTGAGACAATAGGAGATTCTGCCATAGCTACAGCTGGGAAATTACTAACTGAGTGGCAGATTAACACTATACTTTCTTCTCCAGTCGAGGCTATAGATTTACTACTTGACCCAGATGCTTTAGTGGAGAGTGTTAACCTTGCATTAAAGTTGGTGAACTTTAAGAAAGTGAGGGTAGTGTATTGGGAAGATAAGAAATCGAATGGGACTTATTTAGATGTAAATGACCTTGGTAAAAAAGAAACCATACGGAGGATAAGGAAGCATAAATTCTTAACTTACGGAGAACTCATTAATTATAAAATGGCAATTAATCATGGAAGAAAATACAGTATCCTCAAGAAATGAACCGAGCATCCACATTAGGAAGAGTAATTTGCTCTTAGTAGTAGAAAAATTACAAAAGCAAGGAGTAATTACAATTAACACAAATAAAGAAAATCTAGTTGACCAATTATTAAAATTTGCCAGCCCCTACTCGATATCAAATAGAGCAGTAGTAGTTAGCAATAAGAAGATACAAGAGAAGGTGGAGAAGGTAACCTTAACATCCAAGGATAGTGCAGTTCTATTTGCATCCATACTTTTTAAGGTAAGGAAACAGATGAAGCATAGAGGTATAAACCTGATTACTTCTACAAGTAAGGAATGGGCAACACTAAAAGATGTAGCCTCTAATGCGGTTGACTTCGCTGAGGATTTTGAATTAGATAACAGAGAAGCATTTATACAGTACTGTACACTGGGATTGAAGATGATGAGAGTGTACGGGTTAAATAAATTCTTACCATTACATTCCAGGATATGTACTGAGTATGAAGCTTTACAGGCTGAGAAACAAGATAAGAATAAAGATATAACTGACACTCTTTGCAAGATATATAACAAGGCTGTATTAGATAGTACAGGGATTGTGGATGATGTCTCAAAGAAACCAGAATCAAAGATATGGTTCGTGAAAGCAGCTGAATATATTGCAGAGGTGAAAGTAAAACCAGAGCTATATATGAACGCTCAGTTTGATGGGTTAGCGTTTACAGGAGGTATACCTTTTCCATCCCAGTTTGTTGGAGATAAGGCAGTGGAAAGGTTATACAGGTATATGAAGAAGAATGGGGTGAGTGCTAAGAAACCTAAATCAATGTCATGGTTAAACTTGGATAGATTAAAATCACTAGATAATGGAGAAGAATGAAGACAGAAAGAGTAGGAACTGGTTCCTAAAATTTATGGTAGTAACGTATTCTACCTGTATAGTAATGGGGTTATTTTTAACCTTGGTAAAGTATTTCGGGTTAGGTTATGAAGACATTTCTTATGGTACCTGTTTATCACCTATATGGGTACCACCTGCCTTGACCATAACCTGTATTGGTTTTTTCTTGGTAATCATTGCTATTAAAGAGTGGGACAAATGGTAACAATCAAACTGAATAACAATAAGTTTAAAGTGGAGGGGGATATAAAAGTCCTCCAAAAACTTTATAAGGAGTTATCCTTCCGGCACCCACAAGCTTTTTACATGAGAGCGAGTATGCCACATGGTTGGGATGGTTTAGTACACATGGTAAGTGATAGGGGTTATTGTGAGACTGGCCTATTACCCAGAGTGATAGAGTGGATTGAGAATCATGGAGTACCCTATGATATAGAGGATAACAGGAATCTACCACAAATCCAAGCTATGCCAGTTCATATTGGAGATTTGAAGAGAAGACCTTACCAGAGAAAGGCAGCATGGAGTATACTTAAAAACTCATGTGGGGGAGTACCATTCCCGAGAGGTATAGTGGGAGCAGCAACGAATGCTGGGAAAACTTTAATAGCTGGGCTAATCCATGCTTCAGTGTATAAGGCTAAATCCTTAGTTATCGTGAATGGTACCGAGCTATATAACCAATTCAAGGATGACTTACCAGATATGTTTGATAGTTGGGGTTATATGCAGGGGAAAGAAGTTCAATGGGGTGACATCATGGTATGTATGTTGCCCACTCTGGTGAGAAATATAGAGAATTATTGGAAGTATCTAAGTCAATACAATGTACTCATATATGATGAATGTCATCTTGCTACGAGTAAAACCGCTAGAAAGGTATTAAATAAGCTATACCTAATCCCCATTAGAGTTGGTTTGAGTGGTACTGCATTAAGACACAAGGATAAGGTAAAGAACATCACTGTCGAATCTTTCTTTGGGCAGGAAACGTTCGTGATAAAGAACAAGGAATTAGTGGAGATGGGAGTATCTTCTAACATCATTATTACGATGAGAAAGGGGAATACCAAACCAGTTGGAGCTTCTGACTATAAATCAGAATTTGATGCTGCTATCACCTATGGAGTGGAAAGGTTAGACAGGGCTATAGATGCTGCTAAATATCACGTGAGAGAAGGACATATACCTATCTTGGTAGTATGTAAGTATATAGCTCAGGTAGAGGAAACATACGAAAGGTATAAGAAAGAATTCCCTTATCTAAAGATAGAGTATATACATCACAACGTATCTGACAGGAAAGAGAAGCTTGATAGGTTCAAGAGAGGTGAGACCAATATTCTCATAGCGTCACTCATCATTAAGGTTGGCCAGAATATGCCCTTAATCCAATATATGCAAAACCTAGCATCTGGAGACTCAGCTATACAGGCACTCCAGTTACTGGGTAGGGCTCTTCGTTCTCATGAATCTAAGAAAGTAACCTACTTTGATGACTTCTTTGATGAAGGAACTTACCTGAAAAGACATTCAAAACACAGGCTTAAATATTACAAGGATGAGGGGCTCAATGTAATTGAAGATTACAAGGGAAAACTATTATAGTAAAAATTAACAAGACATGGCAAAGAAGAAAAAACCAGAGGAAACCATTGATTTATCTAAACCTATAGATTTGAGCAAGATAGGTACTCCAGATGACCCATGTTTCGGGACACAATATGACCCACGGGATAAGGATTGTAAGATATGTGGGGATATTGAAATATGTGCCATAGCTCAGATGCAAAATAACAAAATTCAACGAGAGCTCTTAGCAAAGGAGAAAGATTTTAAAGATTTGGATGAAGCCAAGTATTTAAATGAGAAAGATGCTAAGGAAGCAAAGAGGTTGATTGAGAAGTACAAATCAAAGGGCTATTCGAAATTAAAGATTAAAGCTAAATTGAGACAGGATTTAAACCTGGATTCAGATAGGTTAAAAGAGTTAATTAAAAAGTATTATAAATCTAACAAATAGGTTATGGACATAAGGGACATAAAAGAAGAAGTGGTTTACCCACTGGGAAAAGGGTTAACTGAGATGTATCGGTTACAGAAAGTGTTGCTTGATTCTTATATCAAGATAGAGGGTCTACCACAGTACCCGGTAAATGTGAATTTAAAAGTATCTCAATCCCTAATCAAGGATTTTGTGGGAAGAGTGATTGAGGAACTGGGAGAGGGGTATGAGTCCTACGATGAGCTGATGGAGATGTTCTCAAAAGGGGATAGCCGTTCAAACATGATGCCATTCCTTCAGAACTTCAATGAAGAATGTGCAGATGCTCTTCACTTCTGGCTTGAGTTATTGATTTACTCGGGTATAGAGGAAGAAGATATCCGGAAATATTGTGAGGCAGAACCAGAAGATGATACTCTTGACCTGTTATTGAGAAGGGGTGCTCAGATGGCGAAGGCAGTACTAGGAAAGGTATATTGTCCTGGGTACAAGGTAATTAATGGACCAATCACTGATGAGTTCATGAGAGGTGGTAATCAACTGGGTATCGAGAGAGACCAAAAGATGTGCCAACTATTGTGGAGATCAACCTACAAATTCCAGATAGCAAGGAATTGCTTGAAGAATAAACCCTGGAAACAAACTCAGATGATGACAGACGAGGTAACTTACAGGGTAAAACTTATGGAGGGTACCTTGTTCATGTTTGGGTTCTTTGCATTCGTGGGTATGACAGCAAGAAGCATTTACCATATCTACTATAAGAAGAACAAGATAAATGAGTTTAGGATCCGCTCAAAATATTAATATGATTTATTTAACAGCACCTACAACACAACACGCTTGGGAAAAGATCAATGAGTATCTTTTCCTAAACGCAGATAAACTACCGGAAAGTGGGATAAGGGTATCATCCCAACTCATTGCATACAATGTGGTGATAGATATTAACAAGGCTTGGATAGACCCTGAATTTGATTTTGCAAAACTCTTCGGGTACCACTTGCAAAAATGGACCCGTCTTATAGCGAACTACCTTAGCCTTAATCAACTTGACCTTGTAAAATCTCAAATACAGGCAAAAGAAAGGGCTAATGCTGGTTCATATAATATAGCCTATAAGTTCACTAACCAACATGACTCGGGAAAAGGTTGCTTACTTTCAGTGGTATTCCAAAGGAGACACAAGGATGATACTAGAAGGATGGTCGTTAACATCAGGTCATCAGAAGTAACCAAGAGGTTGATATTTGACTTCTTACTTATCCAGAGAATGGGTGAGTATATCTATGGAGAGGGAGTAGACCTGGCAGTTACTTTATTCTGTGGGAATATGTGGTCATCTATCGAGTTATTAACTGGATATCATATCCACAAAGATCTCCATAAGCTATTGAAAGGGAAAGAGAATGACGTAACCAAAAAAATGTTGGAGCTATTAGAAAAATTCTCTGACCCCGATTATGCAGAGAGCCTGAAATATAAGGTCCATATAAGGATATGTAGGCAGTTAATAGCTAAGGATGGGTTCATTGGTTTTAAAGCAAAATTGAAAACACTTGCTAAGGATTGCAAACTACCAGGTCAATAAACCCACTAACATGTTGAGTACTATTCAATTAAAATTAATACTAAAGATATGGAAAAGAAAATTTCATTAATCAGAGACAATGTAAACATTACAAAGGTGGGAGCGAGTAAGCTCCTTGTAGAGGTTATCGGGGGAGATGAGAAATTAAAATCTGGTATCATTATCCCGGGTAATACTCAAGATGGTAAACCAGTTATTGGAGAGGTAGTGAGAAAAGGAGATGCTGTAACTGATTACAACATCGGTGATACAGTTATCTTCTCTCACTTCTCAGGTTGCGAGATGAACCTGAAAATGAAGACAAGGGTTAATGAAGAGGTAAAGGAAGCTAAAGCTTTTAAACTTATCTCTGACATTGATGTTTGGGGGACAATCGAAAAAGTGGAGGAGTAAGCCATGTGGAGAACCTTGGACAAATATCCTAACTTAGAGATATCAGATACTGGTAAAGTATTTAATAAGGATAAGGGGGAGTTGATGGTACCTAAAGAAAATTCATGTGGATATCTACGTGTTAGTTTTAAGGGTAAAGTAAGGGTATTTGTTCATAGGTTAGTTGCCTTAGCATTTATACCTAATCCCAATAATTATCCTTGTGTAAATCACAAGGATGGTAATAAGAAAAATAATGTATCCACTAACCTTGAATGGGTAACGTATTCTCAGAATACTACTCATGCTTATAAATTAGGACTTGAGAAGAAAGTATTTGGAGAAGAACACCCGGGATATAATAAGTTTGGGGAGAAGAGTAAGGTATCAAGGTTATCAGATAAACAGAGGCTGATGATACCAGAATTAGTAAAACAAGGTATAAGTATGGCTCAGATAGCTAGGGATTGGGGAGTATCAAGTGGGTGTGTAAAGAAAACCTATAAGAAAATTAGGGAAAATGAAAGATATTTAAGAACACTAAAACAAAATGTAAATGAGAGTATTTGACGACTGTTATGAATTGATGTCAGAGGTAAGGAGGGATGTCTACGAGATGAGTGCTATAGTTACTCCCAAATCCATGCAAAACAAGAATATCGAGGGGGACATTAACTATGAGACAAAGGAGATATTAAATTACTCGTATTGCCTATTGACATTGGGCCAGGAAGAGTATCTATTCAATGGTACCCAGACTGCTATCGAGTCAACAAAGAAATGGGCTATTGCAGAGTTTAACGAGAGAGTTGACCCGAAAGGTTTAAATCCTGGTGAAGCTTGGAAAATCCGAAAAGAGATTTGGGAAGAGTTCTTGGTAAATGGTAAGTTTGATTACGCCTATGGGGAGAGATTGAACTTCTGTCCAGGTGATGAGTCAGAAGATGCCATTGGTAATTTACAGAGAGTCATCAATGAGTTACTCAGAAACCCTGATACTCGTCAGGGAATTATTCCTGTATGGGATTTGGAGAAGGATGGAGCATATATAGGTGGAAGGAAGAGAGTACCTTGCTCCATGTATTATCAGGTAATTATCCGTAACCAACAGGTACACCTGATATACAACCAACGTTCAGCCGATGTAGTAACTCATTTCGGGAATGATGTATGGTTAGCTTGGCAACTGAAAGAGTACATACGAGAAGTACTCAGGTCAAAAGGTTTAAGAGAACTCAAACAGGGTTACTTATACCATAACATTGCATCTCTCCACTCGTACAGGAAAGATTGGAACATACTTAAAAATTGTATAAGAGATGAACAAGTCGGTACTAGATAATTATCACTTCAGTTATGCCATTACCATGGCTGATGTGAAGAAAGTTGTCGAGTACTGCAAGGTGACTGGGTATTGTGCTCATGACTATGAGACATCTGGTCACCATAGTTCAAATCCTAATGGGTTCCCTACTTGTATATCTATAGCTTTTCAACCTGGGTATGCCTATGTTATACCTTTAGCCCACAAAGATTCACCAAATAAAAAGGGGAATAAGTGGTTGAAGATCCTTAAGTATATAGGTAGGGAATTAATCCAGAATGATAGGATAACTAAGGTAGCACACAACTTTAAATTCGAGCATGGTTGGTGGCTTAAATATGGTATAAAACCGAGAGGAGTTATCTTGGATACCATGTTATTAAAATACCTATTGAATGAGCAGAGACCACACGATTTGAAATCTCTGGCTTATTCGTTTTTTCCCGAGTATGCAAACTACTCAATCAAGGGAGAGGAGACAGAGAGGACCCCAGAAGATACGGTTAAGTTTTGGACAAACGTACCTCTTGAAACACTTGCACCCTATAATGCTTTGGACTCTGACCTTTGTCTTAGGTTAGCTATATACCTTGAGAGTAGGGTAAGAGAACTGGGATTCTACCAGTTGTATAGAAACCTGTTGGAGATGGCTTCATATAACTTATCAGAAGTTGAGAGTAGGGGATACTGGGTTGATAGACCATACCTTGATGGGTTAGTGGAGAGTTATAAAATAAAGATTGAGGAAGCTGAGAAGAAGATGTACTCAGTACCATCTCTCGTTAAGTATAATAAGAAGAGACTAAAGGCTGCTAAAAAAGCTCTATTGGGTAACCTTCTAGAACAAATTGAAATAAAGACCAACGAGTTAGATGAGACTGAAGATAAACGTAAAGCTAGCAGCTTGCAAAGGAGTATCGCTAACCTACAAAAGAAGTATGATAATTACTCAGCCGGAGTTGGTATAACCAAGAGTGACCAGAAAACCCTTGAACCACTAAATCTAAAGTCAGTGAAACAACTCATTGACTTTTTATATTATAACAGGTATGGGTTGAAGCTACCAATAATAAAGTATACAGAGGATAAGAAAACCAAGAAACCAACCAATAACCCAGCAACGAGTGAAGATGTATTACTCGAGTTAAGGGAGAAGGATGAGACTGGGTTTATAGATACTCTGTTAAAGTATCGAGAGATGACCAAGTTATACTCCACTTATATTGTAGGTATAAGGGATGTACTTAACCCAGATAACACTCTTCATGGTTCATTCCTTATCCATGGTTGCGTAACTGAGGATACGGTTTTGGTAGGAAAAGAAAGGGATATAGTTATAGGTGATATAGCTCCAAAAGAGGTGGGGGTAAAAGATGTGGTAAAAGATAATATCTATGTATTAACTCATGCTGGAACTTGGGAACAGGTAACTCATACTATAAACAAGGGAGTACTGGATACTTACAGGGTAACTACAGATAGGGGAGATGTTCTTGAGTGTACGAAATACCATAAATTACTTACTCCACGTGGTTTTAAACCCATTTGGAAGATAGCTAAATATGACTTGGATGTTATCATGCATGATGTATCCAGGTTAGATATACAGCCTGTAGAAGTGGGTAAGAAATATGGAGAAGTGGTATTTAAAGAAATCCCAAATTGGCCTGGTTATTTAGCATCGTCTGAAGGTAAAATATTCTCAGTAAAAATACCAGGTGCTCAAGGTATGTTAGACTATAACAACCCACATGAGATGGTACCTAGGGTACAGAAATCTGGTAATAGGTTACATAGTAGAGTGGGGTTAAGGAATGGCACTGGGATAAAAAAGATGTTACCAGTATCAAGGTTAGTATGGTCAGCATTTAATAATGCCAGTATACCAGATGGGTATGTGATAGACCACATAGATTGTAACCCGCTAAATAATATCCCAGAGAACTTACAATGTATCACTTACTCAGAGAATACAAAACGTGCCTATAAGAATACCAGAACTGCATTTACTAACGGAGCTATCAATGGGAAGACAGTATTGGATACTCAAACTGTTGGACAAATATTGTTAGACCATAGAGAGGGATTGACACAAGGGCAAATAGTTGAAAAGTATGGGATATCACAAGCTCAAGTAAGAAGGGTTATAAATGGTGAATCATGGAAATACATATACTTAACTAAGATTAGGGTAGAGTATATAGGTAAGAAGACCATCATGGATTTATCAGTAAATGATAAGCATAGTTATGTAACTCGCTCTAATTATGTGAGTTGCAATACGGTCACGGGGAGACTTAGCAGTCGGAATCCGAACTTGCAGAATATGCCACGAGATACTACGGCAAGTGACATTAAGCAAATGTTTGTATGCCCTCCAGGAAAGGTTATGATGCAGCTTGACTATTCAGCAGCAGAGTTCCGGGTAGTTGCAGGTTGGTCTCAGGATAAGCAGATGTTGGAATGGTTTAGAGTTGGTCATGACATACACTTGGCTACTGCTTGTAAGAAATATGGAGAGGATTACGATGAGATAAATAAGATTTACTCTAACGAGGATGACCCAAATTACAAGGAGTGGAAAGTGAAGAGAAAACAAGCCAAGACAATTGGATTTGGTATCTTGTATCAACAGGGACCAAATCATTTGAAAGAATCCCTATCAACCGATAAACATAAAGCTACGAAGGAAGAAGCTCTTGAGTTCTTGGAAGAATGGTTTGAGATTTTCCCGGGCGTTAAAAGGTTTGTCAATAAACAAATGAAGTTTGCTGAGAAACATGGATATGTATTATCTCCGTTTGGTAGGAAAAGAAGGTTACCAGATGCTAAAAATAAGAGAGATAGAGGTAAACACGCAAAAGCGTTACGAGATGCCATAAATGCTCCTATCCAAGGAACTGCTTCGGATTTCGCATTGTTTTCTAGTATACTTATTAGGGAGAAAATCATGAGGGGAGAACTTCCATCTTCTATCGAGCAAATTGGGACAATACATGACTCTCTTATGTTCTATCTTGACCCGAAAGATATGAATGACAAAGTGGTAGACCAGTTATTCGATATATGTAGGGACCCAGATACTCAAAAATACTTTGGGTTTAAGTTGAAAGGTATTACTATGGCAGTTGATTTCGAGTTGGGTTTAAGATGGTCAAAGTTGAGGGGATATGAGAGGGGTACTGATTACTCAGAAGTATACAAGGAATGTTACACTCCATACTGGTGGGAAAATAAGGAAACTCGAGAATTGCATGGGAGATAATGGGATATTATATTTGCAATAAATAAAATATTTATCATGGATTACAATGAGAAATTATTAGATAGTTTGGAAGGATTGGTGGATGACCTAAGGCAGACAAATACTGCCTCGGTCAAAACCAATGTCCTGTTAAGGTATCCAGAATGTAGGAAACTACTCTGGTGGACCTACAACCCTTTCAAAAAATTTGGAGTTACCAAGAAAGGGATAGAGAAGTTTAAATATACTCATGACCCGAATGGAGATTTACCAGAAGATTACTCTATATACGACTTGTTTAGAGATTTATGTAGTAGGAGATTAACTGGTCACAATGCACTTTACAGGTGCATTAATATGTTGGATAAGTATCCAGCTTATGCAGATACTCTATTATGTATCCTTGACAAGGGGTTGAAACAGGGAATTAACGTAGCCAATATAAATGCTGCATACTTCACCACGATGAAGAGAAACCTCATTCCACAATTCTCTATAACCAGAGCCAAGAATTTCTTTGACTACCAGAATAAATTGGACTTCAAGAAAGATCTTTGGCTTTGGTCAAGAAAATTGGATGGAGTTAGATGTGAAACTTTCGTGGATGGGAAAGGAGTTGCAAGGACATACTCAAGAGAGGGTAATGAGTTTACAACTCTACAAGTATTGAAGGATGCCATTAAAGAATCTGGTATCCGTAACATGGTATTAGTGGGAGAGGTATTCTTAATTGGTTCAGATGGTAACGAGGATTTTCAAAAGGTAGTTGGAGATGTAAAGAAAAAGGATTACACTATCCCTGAACCCCATTATGCAGTATACGATTATGTTACTTGGGAAGAACACAACTCAGCTAAGGGAACCAGGCCATTTACTGAGAGGTTAGCTCAATTAGAAGAGGATTTGAAGATGATGGAATACCCACATATCTTTATGCTTGAACAACATAAAGTAGAGGATATGGATTCTCTTTTGAAAGAGTTTGAAGATGCCAACAGTAAGGGATGGGAGGGATTAGTAATCCATAAAAATGCCGGGTACAAGGGAATAAAAACCGATGTAGTTCTAAAGATGAAGAAATTTGATGACGCTGAGTACCAAATACTTGATGTGGAGACAGGACCATTCACTTATTACTATGATTCCTTAGATAACCAGGGTAGACCCATTAAGAAAAGGAGAGTGGAAGACATGGTAACTAACCTTATCATTGAGCATAAGGGTTTCAGGGTATCAGTTGGTTCTGGGTATACCATTGAAGATAGGAAGAAGTGGTTTAAGAATCCTAAATTGATTATTGGGAAATGGGCTACTGTTAAGTATTTCGAGGAGACGACCAATAAGTTGGGTAACATAAGTTTGAGATTCCCAACCATAAAAACTATCTACAAGGAAAAGAGGGATTTATAACTTGGTCTGGTACTAATTAAAATAAAAATGGTATGGCTGTTAACCTAAGGAAGATAAAGAAGTTAAAATATTGGGAAACAAACACGAGTATAACTGTAGTGGATATTAACTTGGGAGATGAGAGGATAGTTTTTAATCTCAAAGATGAACTCTCATTCGATAATGACTCAGTTAACTCGGAGTTGAAGGATCAGCCTAATCACTATGCCTTTATTGCCATGTTACATAAAAAAGCTTTAGTATTAAAGAGGGAGAGAGAAAGGATTCTTGAGAAGACAAGGTCCCGACTCTTCTCCCAATACAAAAGCCAAGAGAAAATGGCCAATGATTTAGCTGAAGCCATGGTATATAAAAGCAAGGAGTATCAGGATGATTACAAGAAATTCTTAGCAGTGAGTGCAGATGTTGACATACTTGAAGTATGTGTACGAGCTTTCGAGCAAAGATCTATGTTAATGCAAACAGTATCCGCTAATATTAGGCGGGATAAAGTATAATTTAATTTTATGTTATGGCAAAGAAAAGTTTAAAAGACAGGTTGAGAGATAAACAAAAGGCTCTCAAAACAAAAGGAAATGGTAAAGTACTTTTCCAGAAAGCAGATGAAGAGCTGAGGGTTCGTTTACTCTCTGCTGGAGATGAAGAAGAGTTTATAAAAGAGGTAGTTCAATTCTACTTGGGTGGAGATATCAAGGGAGTTTATTCTCCCATGACTTATGATGAGCCTTGTGCTATCTACGAGAAGTACGAGGAGCTAAAGAAATCCAAAGACCCAGATGATAAGGAGTTGGCTAAAGATCTTTCTCCGAAGAAAAAATACATGGTTGCTGTTCTCCTTTGCAAGGATGAGAAAGGAAAAGACTATGACCCTGAACCCAAACTGTTGCAGTTGGCTCAGTCTCAATACTCAGAGATTATTGACCTATACCTTGACGAAGAAGAGTGGGGGGATATGACTGACCTAGATGAAGGTTATGACCTTAAACTCAAGAGAACGGGGACAGGTAAAAACGATACTGAGTACACGGTTAAGCCTTGCAAGAACAACTCCATACCCAAGAATTGCAGACCTAAAGAGGGAGTTGATATCGAGGCCTTAGTAAGAGAGGTTATTCCTTCTTATGAGAAAACTCAGGAATACATTGAACAGTACATGGGTAATGCTTCTTCCAGCAGTGATGAACCAGAGGAAGAGGATGACGATATGGGTTCATCAAAGAAATCCAAAAAGGATAAGAAAGAGAAATCAACCTTGAAGAAGGCTAAGAAACTCAAAAAACATAAACACGAAGACGATGAGTAAAGAGAAAGAGAACGTAGAAGGGGGTCCAATGGATGGACCTCTCTTCATAGATAAGGACAACATTATAGCCAAGGGTGGTATTTGGGAAGCATCTAAAGTGAATATACCAAAATACAGGCAAATGGCAGTAGATATTACCTATGATTATGGAGAGGGGATAGAGGTATGGCTAAAGAGAGGTTGGTTTGTAAAAACAATGGTACATACCAATACCGGTATAGTGGTTGTATTTGAAAGAAATGACTGATGGCAAAGAAAGCGAAAAGTAAAAAGACAAAGAGCTTGCAGAGTATCATGAATAAATACTCTCAAGTATCACTGGCTTCTGAGATGTATGGAGAAGTGGAGAATATGCCATGGCTACCGTCAAGGAGTTTAGTGATGAACTGGGTAACTGGAGGGGGTATACCATTTGGTAAAGTACTCGAGTTATTTGGTCAGGAGAGCTCGGGTAAATCTCTGGTAGCGTTGGACTTCTTAGCTATATGCCAAAAGCTTGGAGGTTGGGGAATGTGGGTAGATGCTGAGAGTTCTTACTCGAAGGATTGGTGGACAACAAATGGGATTGATTTGGATAAGGTTCTGGTATTCCATGAGAACGCCATAGAGGTTATATCAGATTGGACAATAGAAACTGCCAGGGCTTTGAGAAAGAAGTTAACTCACAATGAACCTATTCTATATGTGTTGGATTCCATTGCAGCATTGGATACAATAGAGAGGTTGGAGATGGAACAAACAGATGAGAAGGCAGAGATGGGTATCAGAGCTAAAGCAATGGGTAACTTTCTCCGGAAGAGAAGCAAGGAGCTTGCAGATTTGGGAGTCACCTGCATATTCATTAACCAACTCAGGAAGAAACTGGGTACCATGTTCGAGGATCCCGAGACAACACCAGGTGGAGAAGCAATGAAATTCTTTGCCCATATTCGTATGGGTTTTTATCGTAAAAAACAAATCAAGGAAAAGGTACATGGGAAAGAGACTTGGGTTGGTAACTATGTTTCCTTGAGGATGAAGAAAAACAAGGTAGCCCCACCAAGGCCAACAATGGAGACTGAAGTATATTTCCTGGCTGATTACTGCCAACCTGGATTCTCAAGGTATGCCGGGTTAGCCGAGGTACTTGAATCCTCTGGTGCAGTTAAGAGGGAGAAGGGGTCATCGATTTATTACGATAAGGAGGGGAATAAAATTGCACGGGGAGAAGACGCATTCCAATCACTTTTGGAGGAGAACAAAGACATTAGAAGTAAACTTATTAAACTTGCTGGAATAAACACTTTTAGTAATACTAAAAAGGTACTAGAAGATCTCAATGAGAAAGAGATAAACCTATTCCCAGTGGGAGAAGAGGAGGAATAAAATGGTAGAAACAGCATTAATATTTGACGCAAACAACCTTATGCACAGGGCTTACCACAGGTTCAATTCATTTACAGACGTGAGTGGTAGGCCCACGTCTGCTATATATGGAGTACCTTTCGTGGTAGAGGCTCAGGTAAGGAAATTTCAACCCGATTTGGTAATAGCGGTATTCGATGGAGCCAGGAGTAAACACCGGTTAAAGATATGCCCAGATTATAAGGGTTCTAGGGTACAGAAATTGGATTTTGATAAGGAAGATTTCCTAAGGCAAAAGGAAGAGGTAATGGAAGGACTCTACAATTTGGGTGTATCAGTAGTACATAACCCAGACCAGGAAGCTGATGATATGATTTACTCGGTGGTTAAACTCCTGCAAAAACAGAGAGTGGGAACAATCATAATCATCTCATCAGATAAAGACTTCAACCAGTTGGCTACGACAAAGGATGTAGTTATTTATAACCCACATAGCCAAGAGAAAATAACCGTGAACACTTGCAAACATTTTAAGGGGTATGAAGCTAAGCAAACTGTGGATTACCTTACTTTGGTCGGTGATGACTCGGATAATATTAAGGGATATCCTTTAGTGGGTGAGAAGAGAGCACAACAATTCCTTGAAAAGTATGGGTCAATCAAAGCCTTCTTAAGAGGGTCAGAGATAAGCTCAGTAGTGAGCAAGAACGCATTACAGAAGATATATAAGAAGAACCACTTTTTGATATCATTGAGAGCATATCACTTAAAGTATATGCGGGATGTGAAAATCAATTGGTATAAGAATCAACCATTCCCAACTCCGAACAAGTCATTGTTCGAGAATTATTGTGGAGCTTTTACATTAAAATCATTCTTAAAAGATAAAGGATTCTATGAAACATTTAAGAGTTTATCTCAGCGGAGCATCAGGTCTAGGAAAAACAACCTTAGCTAAACTGATATCCAAAGAATTGGGTTTACCCTATATAAATACATCAGCGAGTAATGTGTGGGATGAGTTTGGAGTAAAATCCCATGAACACGCACTCCAGTTATTAGGGGATTATAATTGGGCCCATAAATATCAGTTAGCTATACTTGAGAACAGGAGAAAAGTATTAGGGGATAATGATAATTTCGTAACAGATAGGTCAATCATTGATAACCTGATATATTACATGGATGGTAATAAACCCTACCAACTACAAAGAGAATATAACAAAACCTGCATAGAAATGCTACAACATGATTTGGAGAATTACAACGTAGTATTTATCAGGTTAATACGACCATTCTCATGGGAAACCGAGAATGATGGTAAACGTATAGCAGATGAAGGGTATCAGATAAAATCCAACCTGTTATTCAAAGGGTTTGACTTCCGGTATTTCATGGAGAACGTGAAACATTACTACCATGAACAAAATATCCCTTTCGAGTGGGGTAATTTAAGATTCCTGGGTAGGAAGAACATTATCAAAGAAGCTACCATCCATATCTCCGAGTTTAAGAAGAGATTTAAGGCAGTGGCTCAAATTATTGAGAATATAGGAGGGTTCGAGGGAGATGAGTTCTCAGAATTATACGAGTATATAACCTACAATGATTTTAACCATGAAGATTACCGGTAAGTTTTATTGTCTTGGTGATTTACATATCCATGATTGGAATACTTTCAACCAAGACTTGTACAGGACAAAGATGCTCCTAACATGGTTTAAAGAGTTGGTTTTTAAAGCCCATTCAAATGGTAACAAGGTCCTCATCGCTGGGGACCTTTTTCATAACCCAAGCCACATATCTAACGAGCTATTTAGGTTAGTGAACCAAACTTTTTCAGAGATAGACCATATCTGTGGAGAAATGGTATACTGTATTTCAGGTAATCACGATAGGGATGGTGATGACCCAATAAAATCTCCAAGTTGGGTGAAAACCTTTTCAGAGATATACCATTTTATGAAGTGTATTGATTTTTCAGTGGTAGAAGTAAATGGTTGCAGAGTATTCGGTATACCTTATCTCAGAGATGATGTAGGATTAGAGAATGCAATGAGAGTATGCTCCCAAAGTAAACATGATGCACCGAGAGTTTTACTGATTCACAAAGAATTGGCTGGAGCTGAAGACACAAATGGTATGAGATGTGAAAGGAAAGGAGACCAGAGTAAACTGAGCACCTTCTTCCAGAATTTCGATTACGTAGTATGTGGACATATCCATAAACCACAACTCCTCCGTAAAAATATTTTAATGTGTGGGTCACCCATGCAAATGAGAGTATGTGATATGGGTACAGATATGGGGTATTGGGTACTGGGTAAACATGGGTTTGAGTTTCATAAGGCAGAACTCCCGGAATTTCGATACGAAGGTGATCCCGGAAAAAATTTTGACTGTTACATTAAAAGAAAAGTCGTCAAGACTAAGTCTAGGGATGGGAAAGCAACTAATGAGATTAAAATGAACGATTGGTCAGGTATGATAGACGATTACTCTGACTACATCGGGGAAAAGAGAAAGAAAAGAAGGAAATTACTTAAAGACTTACTGAACGATGCTGAGCTTTCATAAAATGAGAATAGAGGGGTTTGCCTCAATTAAATACTTAGAATTTGATTGGGGAGCCAGAGAAATGGGGATAACTATCATATCTGCCAGAAATGGTAGTGGTAAGAGTAAGCTGATAAATGCCCTGTATTGGGCTTTATTCGGTGATTCTATATCTGGAGCTGTAGGTATGTGGGAGCATATCAGACCCAAAGAGTATAATGGTACCTTAGTTGAAATTAACTTTGAAAAAGATGGAGAAGAGTACAAAATCATACGATGTTTCGAATACAAAGGCAAGGTCGAGGGAAGAGCTGGAAAAAATGGATTGTTCTTCTACTCGGGGGGTAAACTTGACCCGGGAAGAGATAAGAAAGGGGTACAGTCAAGGATTAATAGACTTATCTCATACTCTAAGGAGTTATTTCTCAACACGGTCATTTTTGGTCAGAAGCAACAACGACTAATGGATGATAAATCCTCTAACAAGAAGAAATTCTTTGAGGAGGCCTTTGAAGTCACTATATTTCAGGATGCTTATACTCGGGCTAATAACCTATTGAGTAAAATCAGTGGAGAATTCAATTCTCTACAATCAGAGGAAAAGGCGCTTAAACGTGATATCGCTAATTACAAGGAAAGGATTGAGATATCTAAAAACCTAGAGAGGTCATGGCACAAGGCTCATAAGGAAAAGATAAAATCCATGTTGGAGAATATCCAAGATTTAGAGCAAGAGTTAGAGGATAGTGAAGATTCCAAAAATGACAGTATATGGGAATATGAGGACCAACTCAAAAAACTGGTAGAAGAGAGGGGGTGTTACAAGAACGTGGAGAAAGAGTATAATGAATGTCAAAGTGATATATCCAGGTTAAGGACTGATATCAGTTTGGATGAAGCTGCCATTAAGGGCTGTAAGAAACCTATAGCTGTATACACGAAAAACATTGAGACTTTCCCGGATGTATGTGAAGAGTGTGGTAGACCTTACTCTAAAAAAGATAAGGAAAAGGCTACTGAGACATTCAGGGCTCGTATTGACGGGTTCAACAGGGATATTAAAGCTTACACCCTTGCAATGGAGCAACATGAAAAACAGCTTTTGGCTAAGATAGAAAATCTTTCTAGCTTAAATCAAATGAAGAAAGAGTATTTAGACTTACTCTCCAAAATTAGTGCACTAGAAAACAAAATCCTGGAAGCTAAAAAGGACACCAAATTAGCTGAATCCCTGAAGAGTAAGATAGAGCGAGAGAAAGAGAAGTTGGCCAAGGTAAAACTCGAGAAATACAAACCAGAGCCAGGTACCAAAATCGAGGACCTCCAGAGTAAGCTTGATAGCTTTACCAAGAAAATCAAGGTTATCAGGAAAAAATTGGTGAAATTGCAGGTAGAAATAAATCGGGTTAATTTCGCTAAGGAAACATTCTCTAACAAGGGAATAAAACCCTGGTTATTCAATATGTTACTGGAACAGGTTAATTCGAGATTGGGGGATTACGAGAATCTATCTGGATTTAAGGTAGTCTTCTGGGTAGACATGGAATCAGCCAATGGAGATATCAGAGTATTGGTGAACAGGTATGGTACTGAAGTCCCCTATGAAGACTTATCTGGGGGTCAACAACAACTCATAAACCTGACAACTATCTTCGCCATAAATGAAGTGGTTCAAGAAACTAAACCATGTGCGTTATTTATAGGAGATGAGTTATTTGAATCCCTAGACACTACCAACGTGGAAGTTGTTGCTAACATCTTGCAAGACAAGGCTCAAGAGAAAAATATATTCCTAGTAACCCACCTTTTAGACTTTAATATTCAGAATTCAGCCATAGTGAGGTTGGAAAATGTTAATGGTTTTACAACCTTACTCAGCTAGCATGATGCTACCTGGTATAGTAAACAAAGACAAGACAATATGGCTGACAGGATTAATAGTAAAAAGAAAGGAAACAGGTTAGAATTAGCCGTTACTCAGTTCATGAAAGAGTGGACTGGGTATGAGTTCTCAAGAGTTCCTCAATCTGGAGGACTTAGATGGCAAAATAGGACATCTATAGCTGGTGATGTTATCTGTACAGATAAAAAACACGAGAGAAATTGTAGGATAAGTATAGAGGTGAAAGCCCCCAAAGAGATAGCTTTTGAACACCTCCTACTCCCTACTAAAGGTAAGAATACAGATAAGTTAAACCATTACTGGGACCAATGTACTTCAGATGCCAAGGCTGTTAAGAAGGTACCCATGCTTTTTATCCATAGGAACGGGATGGCAAAGGGTACCTTCTTCGTGGTGATGAACAACGAGGTTTATAACGAAATCGCAAGAGAACTCAACTTCTACCCGGTTTTATATGGGTGTATCTCTTACCTATCTCAATATCGTGGGATAGTAATCCTTAACTCAGAGGACCTGAAACAAATTAACTACAAAGACCTACATAAGAAGGTATTTAAACCTTACTGTAAAATAATCTACAAAACCGAATAGTATGAAAAACTGGCCATGGATGATAATATACATAGATAGGAATAAATTCCTTGAGACTGATATTACTAGGATAGAAAGGGAGTATGGGATAGAGATAGTGGTACCAGTAACTCGAGTTTTAAAAGGGAAACACAGGGGGAGAAATAACTACGAGGATGTTCCCTACCTATTTAATTTTGGGTTTATGAGAGTACCCAAGTTTAGGAGATATGATATTGATTACCTGACAAAACTGAAAAGAGAGATTCCCCTACTTATTGGGTATCTGAGAGATAGTACAAAACCAAGCCAGGGATTTAACTTCGCCATGGTATCATCTAAAGAGGTCAACCGTATAATCAAGGATGCTGGCCAGTCATCCATATACAGTGATAACCAAGAAGAGAATATAAAGATAGGGGATAGTATAAAACTAAGTGGTTATCCATTTGAAGGTTTATACGGAAAGGTTGAGAAGATAAACAAGGAAAAGGAGAACATGGTTATTTCAGTGGAAGTGTCAAACGGTACTCCACTAAAAATCACAGTACCTTTCTTTAATATATACTATACCATGTACCACTTCGACATGAACAGTACAGATTACCTTGAAGAAGGTTATGAAGAGGTGGGAGAGAGTAAATTGAATAAGGCTTATGCCACCATATCATTAGAAATGGAAGATTATGAAGAGTAAAAACGACAAAGCTTGGAACATTCTTACAGATGAAGAAAGGCTGGTACTCAACCTTTCAGCTGTTCATGGGAAATCCTCATGGGAAATCGGGGAGATAGTACAAAAAGCCCATTTCAAATTACTGGAGATTCAGAAGAGATGTGTTAAGTTCTTTGAGATGTTCACAACACATTATGAGACTTATGGTGTATTATTCCCTGATGAGTCTGTAGTGGGTAAGGACTTCAGGGAATATTTTCAGGGAGTGATAGAACAAAGGTTAACACCGAAAGAGGCTATCAGTAGGATGTATAACTCTACCGTGTGGAGTATAAAGGAATCCCGAGTTAGGTTAATCACTGAAGGGATGGATAAGCTTCTAGATTCTAGGAATGAATGTGATAGGGATATATTTAACCTTATCAAGGAATTTGATGCTTGGAACAATTTCCGGGTTTTACCTGATAACCTACAAGAACCCTCAGCGTACAAGAGAAGGAATAAAGCGAGAGAAGCAAAACATCTAAGAAATATATCTCGGATACCAATGGAATCCATAGAGTTTATTCGAGAGCTATACGAGTATAATGGGAAGTACCAGAAAATGTATCTACCACTCATTCATTTAGAGTTTGAAAAGGGATACAAAATTATCACTGTTAGGTATTCTCAGAAGAATATAAAAGCACTCACACATCTATACTTATATGTATTTGATAACGAGACACTAGCAAACAGCTTTGCTGACCTGGTAGTTGAGTATCTGACGAGTGAAGATAAGTCAGCCAAGTCGGGGCAAAAGTTCTGGCCCAAGTTTAGGGACACGAGACAGTACGCTATCAACTTCCAGGAAATAGAGAACGTTAACGTTTTCAGAAAACACGTTATATCCCGAATACAGGGGCAAAAAAGGTAACATAGGATTTGCATGGGATTAAAAAAGAACTTATATTTGCATTGCATTTAATAATTAATAATAAATAAAAACATGGCAAGTAAAGTATTATTAGAGCATTACAATGGGATTAGAGAATTAAACAGGGATGACCTGGTGTTTATGTTCTCTCACCTGTTTAAAGATGTATTGGAGAACACAACTCCAAGTTTTCCCAGATTCCCTAACACACAGAAAGAGTTTTGGGAATGGTTAGTGGATAAGATAGTACATAAGATACCTTGTCCCAAGATTAGTTGGGTGTTATACGTTTACATGGGCCAAGCGGGACCAGAGAACGAGGATTTTAAAAGAGTTTACCGGGATTTTTGGAATTATAAATTCCCAGATGATAAAATAGAGGTTGAGGATATTGACATAGAAGATTTTGAATAATGGCAAAGGATAAGGGAAGAGCTCATGCTTATTCCAAGGCGGATAAGATGAGCATAAGGGATTTTAAAAGAGAATGTGTTGTAAGGGGTATGCCTTTCGATGATGTAATTGAGGCAGATGTCCCCACGATGTACTCCTTTTGGATAGAGAACTTGCATAAACCCAAGAACCCACAATTACTGGATGAGTTTGATGATTACGTGGAGAAGAAACTTCGAATGACAATGGGAGATGATGCAGAAGAGCTCATACATCCTTCACTCCGGTTGGGTTTTATTGGTGAGAGAGATGATGATGGTATGGTGGTAAAGATGAAGAGGATTGCCGGGATGAGTAAAAAACCACCGAGAAAGAAAAAGGAGAAAACAACTGATGGGGTTATGGCTGGAACTGCAAAAGCCAAAACCTTTGAGTGTTTCAGAATGGGATTATCAAAACAAGAAGCTGAGAAAACTGTATTGGAGAGTTTCCCAGATGCTTCACCTAAATCTATTGGAATATGGTACAACAAGGCAAAAAGGAAATCGAAGGGATAAGGAAATACATAGAGGTTGACCTTGATAAGTATAGGTCAAGTCCATCTAGAATAGACCTACACCGAGCTGGTGATATTTGGGATCTTTATGGAGAAAATCTAAAAAGACAGGGAGAGAGATTTAACAAGGAAATGGAAGAGAAATTCAAAGAGAAATTCAAAAAGAAATGAAAATACTTTACTTGCATTATTATATCCTAGACTTCAGAGATGTTCTGAAGCCTGGGATTATCAATAAACCTTTTCAGTTTAAGGTAGAGGCTGAAGAGATAGCAAAGGTTTATTTTCAGCCACATGAGTTTAAGGTAAAGATGGGTTGTAAGATATCTACCCTAGACCAAGCTTTGTTTGAGCCAAGGAAATTACCCCTTATTAGTGAAGCTATAAATGATATCAAACCAGCTAATATCATCGATAAGAGACATGCCCACAGGACTAGGAAAAGGATGGGAAACAGGATAAAGAGAGCCAATACCGAGAAATTACAAAAGGATGTATGGTTACTTAGATGTGTAGAGGATGACCTACCCAAGTTCTTGGATAGGTTTAAACAGAGCTTTACTACTGACAAGATAATCCTGAATCAGGTGAAAGGGGCTCAACATATCATTGAATTTCTAGGTGGGGGAAGGCCAGGGAAGAGAGATTACACTAAGGTCCCTGTCAAAGACTTTGTTTATGGAACTAATATCCTAAAAACATTAATAGATTGGAAGTATGACAATGGACCTTTTTACAGATATCACATGGCTCTGTCCCTTTGGACCCGGTTCTCAACCGAATTTATTGGGGCAGTGGATGTAACTAGGGAACTTACTTCTAAGCGGTTTTAAATACTGGATGAACTAATATACCTTGAATTTATGAAATAAGGTTAATTTAATTAATAACTAAAAACAGAGAAAGATGAAAATTGTAAAACAAATCGATGAGAAACACTTCTTGGGTGAAGAAGATGGTGAAAAGGTTCTTTTGGTAAAGAAAGATTTGGACCTGGAAAAATTGGCTGAGGCTATTGCAGACGAGGATGACGATGAAGAAGAGGAGGATAAAAAACCTGCAAAGAAGGAAGCCAAAAAAGAAGAGAAAAAAGAAACCAAAAAGCCGGCTAAAAAGGAAGAACCAGAAGATGACGACGAAGAAGAGGAGGAAGAAGAAGGTGAAGAATACAATTGGGATGACCTGAAAGACATGGATTACGATGAGCTCTCCGAATTGGTTGACGACGAGGAACTCGAAGATATTGATGTCGAAGACTACGACGAGGACGATGACGACGAAGTTGAGAAACTCCGGGTTGCCATTGCAAAAGAGCTCGATATCGAAGTCCCGAAAAAAGGTAAGAAAGGTAAAAAGTAATGCCGGTTTCATACTAATTCAGCCTTAGAATTTTATGTTTGGTAGGGAGGGTAAAATCCTCCCTATTTTGGTAATTAAGGATTTGCAAATAGGATAATAGGATATTATATTTGCATAAATTAAAAATGCAATATTATGGATACGAAATCATTTTACGGTAGAAAAGAATTTTACGAGGCCTATGATTACTTGGTACCAAGATTACCCAAGTTCTTCAGATATAGAGTATTATTCCTAGATTTCTTGGGCACTATATTTGATGGTAATGAAGAGGTAATAGATGATACCTGCGGTAATGATCCAGGATTAAGGTTATTGTATAAGTTATTCTACAACATGACTAAGGTTGGAGCTGAGAAACCCATTACTATCTGCGATGTGAAATATTGTGATGATGAGGGCGTAGAAGAAGATGACCCTGATTTTACAGAAGATCACAAAGATTATGAAGCTCATAGAGAAGATGTAATTTTAATGGCAACTGACTGGGGCTATAAGAAAACTATAAAAGCCTGGCAACGGGAATTAATGGAACCAGATTATGAAAAAATTAGATGAACAGTTCATGAAGGATGTATCATCCATTAAGTGGGATGAGTTGATAGTCCCTCAAAATATACTCTATAAAGAGATAGAGCTAAAGCATGGGTTAACCCTGAAAGAAGTGGAGTTAGCCAGCTTTCTCTCTTCTCAGTTGGGAGTGGTGATAGTTTGTATTGATAGGATATCATACAAGGGGAATAAGGAGATAACCCATACTTTCAGGGTTTACGGTAAACCCGATTATGTGGGCTATTTTCTCAAATATTTCAGAGGTATATACAAGGTAGTTACTCAGATTAAAAACAGGGTGGAGAACTACAAACTCGTCAAGGGTAATCCCATTGCTTTAGCTGAGAAACGTGTATATAATCTCATCTCGGAGAAAATCAAAGAGCTAAGGGATTCTAGACCTTCTAATCTAATAGGTAGGACACCAAAGATGAAAGGGTCTTATCTCTACCAGATGTGTGAGAACGTGATTGTTCTGGAGAAACTGGATTTCAAGAAATACGTTTTGAAGGACCACACACCTAAAAAACTCATCAAGTGTTCCCTGACTAACGAATATAAACATAGGAGGATTTTAAAATGGGAATAAAAGAACTAGAGCTAAATGAATTTAACCGAGCCGATATTATCGCTGGTAAAATCCAACAAATCAGAGCTAATATAAAAGCTCTTGAAGAGGAGTACCCGAGACAAAGAACTCGTGGAGAGGCTTATCAGAAACGGCGTAACCAGTACTTGAGAATGATGAAACAATATACAGATGAGTTTGTTAAATTAATCTCACTACGCGACCTGTATAAAGTTATTATCCCTCGAACTACTGCAGAACCGAGAGTTATGTATATTTACCACCTTAAAGAATCAGAGATTAGGTATCTCTTGAATAGGTTGGGAATACTTAGCTATAAGATAGTTAAAATAGAAACCTCAGAAACATTAGATTTGCATTTAGTCAAATAGGATTATATATTTGCATTGCAATAAAAATAATAAAATAATGAGATTATGGAACTTAGAACCCAGGCTTTTAAATATTTTGACAGGGAGATTAGAGAATTTCCCGAGTTATATTTATCAAAAACAGCTGATGTTAATATAACAGCTCTATCAGAGAACTTTATCAATGAGCATGAGGGTAAACTTGATGAAGATGACGAGGATATAGTATTTGACTTAGCATCAGAATGGGTAAATCTCCAAATAGAGAAGGGTAATATTGATTCCAAAACATTAAAATGGGTAAACTAAAATAATTTATTGAATCTAGAACACCGAAAACCAGGTCAAGGACTAATGGTTAATACAAAGGATAGGAAATATTAATTAATTTAAATTTTAATACCATGAAAAAGTTTGAAAGTTACGACGAGGCTAAAGCCGCTAAAGAAGAAGCAAAAGAAACCCTGAAAACTGCAAAAGCAGAGTTGAGAACGTTTAAGAAAGAGAACGGTATCAAAGACCCGGAAGAAATCGAAGACAAGAAAATCCGTAAAGAGCACGACAAATTGCAAAAGGCAGTAGATGCCGCTTCAGAAAACCTGGATGCAATCAACGAAGCTTGCAAGGAATTGAAACCGGCTTCATCTGCATTCGCTCAGAAATACACTTATCCGGAAGGGATGGATGACAAAGCAGAACGTAAAAAATACCGGGCTAAAATGAGAAGAGAAGCTGCTCAAGCTGCAAAGGCAGAAGCCGGAGAGGGAGAAGGGGAAAAAGAGGAGAAGAAAACCAAAAAGGCTAAAAAAGAGGAGAAACCGGTAGAACAACCGAAAGAGACCAAAGCCGATAAGAAGGCTAAGAAAAAAGCCAAAAAGGAAAACAAAGAGGTTGAAGAGGAAGAGGGAGAAGAAGATTAATTAGGTAACTTCATAATTCAAAAGAATGGCCAGGGATTTTATTAATGAACTGGCCATTCATGATACTAAGGCTGATTGGATTAAAAGATGAGTTCGATTCTCACCAGTCTACAAAACCAAATTTCAAAAGTCATGAGTTACAAAACAGGATTAACGATTGGGATGATAATATCCCTAATTATTGGACTAACAATGGGATATGTGATATGGTCCCCTTCTATGTCAGATAATGAGGTTAAGGAAGAAGTGGTAGTTGATACCATAAAACCCAACCACCCATTATTTCAGAAAAACCCTATAAGAGAATGGGTAATTCCCTACAGTGTGAAAAAGGGAGGAGCTTTGGATGATCCTAAATGGTTTAGGATAATAGAGACAGAGATCCAGGACCAGGCCATATTTATCATATGGAGAGAGGGATGTTCTAAAGATTTCAAAGTGATTAACAAGAAAAAGTATTAAGATATGGAAGAGAAAAAGATAAGAGTTCAACTTTTCGATGAAGAGTCAAGGCTTATCTCAGATAAGCTATACAAACAGGGTTCAGAATTAATCTCTGGACCCAAGTTTACTCACAATGGCCCCATGAGAATCGAGGTTACGATGGATAATCAAGAGGATGTAGAAAGGGCGATAACATATATCAAGAAGTTATCCGGTATGCTCCCACTAGAAGCAAAGAAGGAAAAGAAAAAAGTGGGGAAAATTGAATCTGACTCAGACGACTACGTTGAGTCAATGATGGACATGATCACTGAATGCAAAGACCAGGATGAGTTAATCTCAAACCTAAGGAATCAGGGATTTGTATTCGTAACCAGAGACCTTCTCCATAACATGGAAAGGTTTGAGAAAGTGAACTGGGAAGAAGAGGATTGGAGAACCGATAAATACCAATACATGGTTCGGTTAATCAAAGAGTCTAAGAATCCCATGCTGGATAAATTTGACCCGACTCTCATAGTGGGTATTAAAATCTATAAGAAAAGGTCGGATGAAGTGAAATTCTACAAGTTCGGAGAGCTAACCAACAACCTAGATATACCAGTACCAGGAAAAGCCAAAGAATCATTCACCACTCAGAAACTCCATATATTCCCGGAATTCATGAGTGAGAAAGAGAAAGAGAGATTCCGTAGGGAATACAGGGATATGGAGAGAGATCCCGAGAAAGAACCCACTCCGTTCTACCTGAGATGGTACAAATGGGTACAGACATCACAACCACTAAAACAACTCGAGAATTATGCCAATGACGAAGATGAAGAGTAGAGCTCCATTTGATAAAGATGAACTCACTATAATAAAGACACTCGCTCAGGCCATAGCTGCAGCCAACAAGAAAGTTTTGGGTAAATCAGTAACGATAATGATCCCGGGAATAACGATAGATGATTGGACAGACCTCAACCTTGACTCTATCAGTTTATACACTAAATTGGGAATCAATACTGGGGCTATGGCAAATATAATGCATGACTTATCTAGTAAAGAATTTTCACTATTACATAAAGTTATATTGAAAAACCAAAAACCAATACTAGATTACTTCCACACGAAACTGAAATGGTGGGAGAAAATCTTCTTACCAGAGAGGGCCAGGGATAAGCTTTTGACTTTTGACTTTAAACTTGGTTTAAAACCGGAGGCCCAGTAAAATGGGCCTCTTTTCATGTTAATCTGGTAATTAAGGATTTGCTTGGGAAATCAGAGAATATTATATTTGCATTGCATTTAATAATAATTAAAAATGAGTACAATGAGTAAGGAACTAGAGAATTTACACGAGTTAAGGTTAAAACAGGCACAAAAAGCTCCTGTACAGGCTATTAGGAGTTTTATCATGAATGATTCTCAGAATCGAACTGGGTTATGGGAATACATTACAGGTTGGGCTCTCATTGAAGGGAGGTTGCAACAGGTAAACCCCAAATGGAGGCAGTTTTATAAGTGGTTCAAAGAAAAAGATTGGGAACTCTGTAACTTCAACTCCTTTGTAACGGTTGACAATTACACGGGTTGCCACGTCTGGGCTTTTATGGCAACAGATGATAAATTTGCCGGAGATGAGTTATTGGGTTTTGATGAGAGTTATTGTCAAAGGGGGATATCAGATTTCTTTGAACTCGGGGTTGACGTAGTATTTGCCGGAGATTTAATCTTGGTAGTTGAGAGATGGGAAAATTAGTTTTGAAATGGGCTATAGTATTAACTATAGCCACAGGTATAACCGTAATAAATGGAGTGCATGAGAACAAGAAAGCAGAGAGAAGGGATAATCCTCCAAAGTACGGGAGAATCACACTCCCCTATGATTACCGAGATAAGAGTTTATCAGATTATGGTATCAAGGTTCCGAAGGGTCAAACTTACACCGGAGTTTCAGTTGATGGTAATGACCCCTACGATATTGAGGCTGGAATTGAGGATTTGCAACGGCAAATTAAAGAGCTTCAAAGTAAACGAGTTACAACTCGAAAGCAATTACGTGAGTTAAAAGAACAAGAAGAACTAGAAAAATACCTAGGCTTATGAAAGGGACAACTGGAAACGCAGTATTGGATGAAATATTGAGTAGTTTACTCGATGAGATAATTGATACATCAGAATTTAAACATGGTATGATTACCTGTTTGGATGGGGAAATAGTTGATGTAGAGGTAGTGACCAACCTGATTAAATTCAAGAAACTAAATGGGGTTCAAGAAAATGTTTTAAGAATCAAATTGAGGGACAATGGGTTATTCAGGGAATTAGCTTGGGCTTGGGATAAAGAGAATAGAACCCTGGCCATAACACAGGTAGAATTTGCAGAACGTTAAAAACAAAGACCATGTTTATATTAATAATAGCGATAGTAGTAGCTTGGATTCTTATCCAAATACTTAAGGGAAAAAGAGATGGGTTCTTCGATACTCCAGAACAGAGAGCCAAAAGAGAAAAGCAAAAGGCAGATGACAAACTTGGATGTATCCTGACAATAATCGTTTTTGTATTGGGGACTATATTTTATATAATTGCATCCTTCTTCAAGGAGGGTTAATCGGGAAATTAAAGATTTGCATTTGTTCAAATGGGAATATATATTTGCATTGCATTTTAATAATAAATATTAATAATTAAAAATGAGTTAGTTATGAAGACAAAGGTTAAAGAACAAAAGGAAGTTAAAGAGGTTAAACAACCTGAGAATGCAAAAGAGAAGATGGAACTCGAAGTGGTTAAGGAAGTTATGGTGAGAAAAGAACTCCGGTACAAGTACCCAAAGGGTATGATTGACACGGTTCAAAGGAAGTCTTACCGGCAAAAGGTTCGGAATAAAATTGAGAAGGCTGAACTCAGGGTATTCCGGGCTTCAGGAGGAGAGGATGCAAAAGAGTTACGTTTGGCGAAAAAGGAGTTAAAAGAATTGCAAGAGAAATATTTAGCTTAATGGAGGTAAGGTACATGGAAGTTAGAGAGTATTTAGGGAAGTACAATTTAGAGAACACAGAACATTTCCCGTATAACAATTTCGTGGATGATTTAAAGAAGGATTTTGATGACCTGGTGAGAAACTTTGATGCTATGCAGGATATGAGTACATATAGGTTTTGCATTAACTCATTGAGGGCTAAATGGGAGAAAATCTCCGAGAACTCTTTCAGGCCATTACCAGAGTGCTTATGGAAGTCACTGTACAAAACTCATATAGTGGTTTTGAGAGAGAAGGTTAAGAATTATGACCCGGAAATGGTAGAGGGCCAAAAGAAGAATATGCAAAAGAAAGGCAAATCTTATGGCAACTGAGAAAATATCAATGGAACAAGCATCGTCTTACATGGTGCTTGTTCTGGTATCCAGTTTATTAATGGATAAGTTGGATGACCTGAAAAACACGAACATCTGGAATGGTCAATTGAAGGCAACTGGGAAACAGTTCCAGATTCAGGCTATGAAACTCCTTAAACAAGAGTTACATAAGCACTTTGGAAAGAACGAGGAGCTATCCCAGAATATCATGAACAACTTCGAAGAATTTATGGAGAAGTTCTCGAAGATTGAGCCCATGGATATATTACTGATAAACCAGTATTGGGCTAGGTTCATGCTAGATACTAAGGGTATGCCCATTGAATGGACAGTATTGAGAACACAGACTAAAGTATTCACCACAATAGAAGAAGAACAAGAGAAAGGATTATGAAACGGTATTTTATGATTTTCGCTAGGGTTATCACCTACAAGGGAGTTAAATCAATGCACGTGTTTTACACTGAGACGGATGGAGAACATCCAATGGTAAACGTTAAGGATGTGGAGAACGAGATTATGTTGGAAACCACAACCAAGTTTGCTCCGGTGAGTAATAGAGTTGAGATTACAGGTTGCTCAGAGGTAACCGAAGAAGATTACATTAAATTAAAAGCCAAAAGAGATGAGCGATAAAAAACAATTGGTAGGGAAAATGCTAGGAGAATCCATGACATTGGAAGATGTAAAGGAATTGAATAAACTCCAAACCCTGATAGAAGCCGGAGTATTAGAACCGGGTTTAATACAATCAATTATTAATACTGCCGTGATAAATATATTCAGGCAGTATTTCAGAACAAATTGCAGGTCTGAGGAAATAGATAAAGATATCTGTAATGCCGTCAGGGGTATTGGGATGGACATGAAAGAGATGGTAGAATCCAGAAAAGATGAAGTGGATATTTCCCTGACAACTCTCGCTGCTATGAAAGAGGTTATAGGAAGGACCCAGAACCAGTCTCTGATACTGAGAGCTTTACCGGTATTCCATGACATTCACTATGAGACTAAACAGATGGGTATGGATGAAATCAAGGACTTAACTGAAATGCTCACAGATGGGATAGCTCAACAGTGGATAGATGGGATAATGAGTATTAAACTCCCTATCATTGGAAACATGAAACTAAAAGGAGATGCTTAGGAACTAATTACCCATGTTATATAACAATTAAATAGTTAAGAAAATGGCAAAATCAAGAAGAATTAAAACAGATGCAGGAGAGGCAGTAGTTCAAGGATTAAACCAGGAACAACTCACCATGAAACCCGCAGAACACACAGAAGTAGTTTATGACCCGAAAACTGGAGACCCAATCGTGGGTGCTCCAGTTCAAGAGAAAGGTCCAGAACAACCAGTACAGGAAGAGGTTCACGAAGAGAAGAAAACTCTGGTTATGTCGATTGATGCTATCACGTTATCGGCTATGAGAACTCTTCAAGCAAAACAAAAAGCAAAGAGAACAGGTTTGGACGAAGTGATTGCCAGTGAAACACTGGGACAATTCCAAGAAGATTTCTGGAAACAGATATCTGATTTGCCTTGGGAATTGATTCTCATGGACCAAGACCCATTCACGATCTCATATCGTCAGGTAGAAGGTTCTCAATCACCGAGACCTATCCTGCATTTTGAGTTTTTGGCTCCCGTAGAGTATTCAGTTCTTGCCATAGGTGAGATGATTACTTGCTTGACGGTATATCACAAACACCGGAGATGGGTTATGGACAATTATTCTTGGACAGCCAAGAATTCCGAGCAAATGACAGATCTGCTTTGCCGGTTGAGATGTATTATTGAACAACTAATCCAGGTAAATGAGTAAATATGGTGAAGGTTTTGAATTTTGAGGAAGTACAACACTTCCTCAATAAATTGGGAACTACAGAGTTCATAGCCAATGGAGAGAAGTTTGATATCTCCGATCCGAGCCAACCTTCAGGGATTATGAACGTGGTAGATTTATTGGCAGGTGCCTTTCCGGATAATTGGTCTTTTGAAGAATGTATCAGATCCTTGAACATGTTGGCACCTTGGTCATGTATGGTTAACTATCAATCAAGGAGGATATCAGTTTGGGTAGATGACAATCAACTCCAGAATTTAAGGGAATTCCTACAAGAATTGCAAACAGAGATTATGACCTACATCCAAACCAAGGGTAGGAGTTACGCCATGGTTATCGTGAAAAACATGTTCGGTATACAAAGTGTAGAGGATGCAGAGGGGATTGATAATTTGATTCTCCTGTTGCATATACTTGGAGAATATGCAAAAACAGTATCCCAATAGAGTTTTCTAGTGAGAATATTGCATTAAGAGTAGAGTTAATTCTCTACTCCTTTTTAATTAAAACTAGGTAAAATGGTCACGAGAGAGGAAATTATTAACCAGGCTATCGAATTTCAGGAGATTAACAGGGTTCCTGTATTAGGAGATGAGCCCTGGTATATCAGTGTAAATGAAGAGCTATCAACTTTGGTAATGGGGAATCTGCTAAGAGAATCTGTGACTGAAAGTGGTTTTATTAGGGATAAAATCATGATTCAGGTTGAAAGGGAAAATGGTATCACACAGTTCTTGAACCAATACAAGGGCCTCAAACTTCAGGGTAGAAATGTCACAATATCAGTACATCCACAATTAGGGTTATTTCAAATCATAGACAAAGAAACGTATGGCGATTAAGAAATTCAAAGGAAAACAATTACTCAAGGTACAATGGTACCTTCGAGATACAGGTATGTTATACCGAGATGATGCCGGTAATTATTACCTCAGGGAAGTATTAATTCAGGATATTGACCAAGTATTGGGAATCACAGAGCCAATTGAAGATGTTAACTGGGATGAGGTTAACTCAGAGGTAGGTGCAAGGGGTTCTTATGATGTTAATGAGGACATGTTTACCACTACTGGGTTAAATACGATGTATGCCCTTGACCTTGAAAGATATGGGAAAAGGAAGAATATCAGTTACCTGTTAATTATAGCCTACCTGATTTACGAGGGTATGCGGGCAGATTTGATAGAGATGGAGTAACTACTGGAAGGTTAATTAGGAAACCCAAGATTTGCATTAGCAACTTGGGTTTTTTTATATTTGCATAAATAAAATATTAATAATTAAAGAGAATTTAGGTTATGGAAACAAGAATTACTGAAATGGATTTTAATGGAGATTTGAAGAGCATTGTTAACCAGGTTTTAATCATGATGGCAGCGGATGGGGTACAAACCGTATTCTTCCGGATAAGTGAACAAGATGAGCCACACATCAAAATGAACATCTCCACTTACCAGATAAACCCGGGACTTATGGTAAATGGTGAAACTGAGATTAAATCGGCTAAGGCTGCATTCTCTAGGGTATTGAGTTACGCTAAGCTCAAACAGAGCTTCCCGTTTATCATGGTAACCATAAGAAAGGATACCATACAACTCTTGGGTCAGGAACTCGGGAAAACATCTTGGGAAGTGGAAGTGAGATTCTCACCTATTGATTTCCCTTGGATTATTGATGGTAATGGAGATAATTACGCCAAGCTTGAGAATGTCACTGATCAAACCATTTATGTTTGGTCCATTGATTACTCAGAAGGGGTATCACTGAATAAGTAAATCCGGTAATTAAGGATTTGCAAATGAGATAACAGGATATTATATTTGCAATATTAATAATAAATAAAATATTTAATTATGGAGTTAGAGAAAGAATTTAAGTTAAGAACCCAACAAGTAATAGGGTTATATAACGAGTTAACTGATTTCCTTGATATGAATAGGAACCCATTGAGTTCTCGTGATTACCCTAGTATCAGGGTATTTATAGAAGATTTGGAAGAGGCTGTTCAACCCCTGAAAAATCAAGTAAGGAACCAAATGGAAGAATTCCTATTCAAGAACAGAGAACTCTTAAATGCAGTAATTAAGGGTTCAGTAAGAATGGGTACTCCTTACGAGGAGTTACACCGAGAATGGGATCAGTTATCAAATGATTATTTCACACTTTTAGAAAACGAATAAAACTATGGAATTAACAGTTACAATCAGTTCTCCAGTAGGAGAGTTTACACCGGATAAATACATTGGGGATAATTGGAAACAAATCTTTGACCACTTCAGTAGTGATCCCAAAGAACAAGAATTATCCGATAAGGTAGAAGAGATTCTGGAAAAGAAATACAATTTTCATCTAGGGGAGATAGGAAGTATTTATAAAGCCATATATGAGGCTGAGACAATGGGTGAAGTTATGGCTTTATTTAAAGCTGATATTCAAAAGGCTCTGGTATATATGAGAGAAGAAGTATTACCTAGTGCCCATGGGGATGATTCATTCTTTGATTATGTTCCGGATTTCTGCGAACAGGTTGCACAGATGATTTACCAGTACCAGGGATTGGGTAAAGAGGAATTGGTAAATGGTTGGGTAAACAATATCAAAGAATCCGAATACTACATCGACCCAGAGGGTATCTCAGAATATATGAATACTGACCAAGATATCTGGGACCAAACCCAATATATGAAAGCTACAGCTATTGGCCCATTCCATGATAACCTGGTCAGTATGGGTTTGGTTCAGGTAACCATTAACGAGATTTTAGAATATGGGAAGTAAGAAAATAGATTTAAAAGATAGGGCTCTAGGATATAAACTAGAGTTCCTAGCTCTCCTTATTTGGGGTTTTGATAATATAGATACAGAGGTAGAGTATGTAACCCTAATAATAAATGGGTTGGAATACGACAACGTCATTGGCCTTGATTTAATCAAAGATCCCAAAGATGACCTCGAGAAACTCCAAATTGAGCAATTTGAAGAAGATGAAGAAGGTTGTCCAGATAACAAAATAAGCCATTTTCTAGTAAGTTGTATAGAAACAGTTGAGATAATTCATTAAGTTATGGAAACATTATACTTGAATCTAAAAGGAAAATCAACCGAGGATAAGATTGAGATACTTGAAACGGTTGAATGGGGCTTCAACCAAATAGGAGAAGAAGCTGAGATATCCCTAAACTATGGATCTCTCGGAATGGTAACTGCCATATCAGTGGATATTGACCAAGAGAATATCACATTTGAACGGGATGGGGATGATGACATTACCTATGACATAGCCCCTATCGAGAATATCGTAATTGCCTAAGCCATGAGTAATTTAATGAGAACCTTAGCTGGGACAATGCTATTAGTAAATAGCCTAGAAGCAGGACAAAACAGGTTTTACCACACATCTGAGCCAAGGCTAAATAATGAGAACGTAGGCTATTCAGGGAACAGTACACCACTGGTATCTGCCGGGAAACCACCAAAACCTTGGAAAGGTAAAAAGAAATTGAGTAAGAAACAAAGAAAAGCTAAATAACATGGCACCGATAAGATTATGTCACTTCACATTCGTATTTGTAGGGTATGGGCAGTACAGAGTAACCTACACGTCACCGAATACCGGGAAGATCTGGGCAGCCACTATCAATGATATGACCTTGATAGATAAAACCAAGAATGCAGAATGCCCAAAAAGAACCGACTTAGAAAGGTTGAAGAAAGCTATTAAAGAGAAAAATCAGTAAACTCCATAATTTAAATTAAGCTGGAAAGGGTCAAATTGAAAGGTTTGGCTCTTTCTTTTTGTGTTTCTAGTTAATAGATAATCTCTTACCAAGAATTATAGCATTTACACCAAAACCAAAGCTTAGACCCGGTTTTCCAGTATCTATATAAGTGATTACGAAAACAGTAAAAATAGGACACAAAATGAACACAATCGAAAGAATGCCCAGACCCACTGGGGTAACAATCCTGGCTCAACAAATGAACAAAGCCAAGAGTAAAAAACTAAGAAAACAGAGAAAGGAAAAGCTAATTTCCCACATAGTAAACATCTACACAATGTCAGGGTTCAGGATAAATGATAGGACACTTTCAATCCCACAATTAGCAACCCTACTCAAAACAAAAGTAGAAACAATTCAATCTGCAATGCTAGGAACAAGCCATACTTTAGAAGCCTTCAAAGACCCCAAAAAGCTATCCGACACCGCTGCAGCATTAGCTAACATGAGTACTCTATGGGCTATTCAGGATAGAGGAACTGTACAACACCAACTAGAAATCCTGATGAAATCCCAAGGAGAAAAGTATATGCCATTCATATCAGGAGAAATATCAAGGCTACTATCCACATTACTACAATCCAACAAACAAGTGGCTGAGATATTCAGGACCTTCTATCAGTCAGGATCTACCATCAACATCAACAACCAAATCCAGAACAACAACCAATCCCAAACCCTGACGGTAGAGGAAGCCTACAAGATAGTTCAAACCTCCCAACCCAAAGAAATACAAACAGATAACATAAAACAGGCTAAAATCCTAGATAAAGCCCAGCTCCTCCAAATAGAACAAGGAGAAGATATATCCCTAGATATCCTTCATCGATACGACCACATCGACAACTCAATCGCAACCTCAAAAAACAAAAGAAGAAAAGAAATCATTCAAGATGTAGACTGGATAGAAGAAGATATACCCACACTCCAAGAACAACTAAACCAAGAAGAAGACCCAACAATAAGACAAAGACTAAACGACAGAATCCTCACCCTTCAAAAAGCATTAAGTAAAAAAGAGAACATAAAACAGGATCAAGGCTCAGACGAGGACAACGATGAAGGGGATATCCCTATCCCTGAATCAGACAGCCCCACAAAACAAAACAATTCAAGAACTTCTACCACTCTTTCTAAGAGTAATTCTATAAGTAATACTAAAGAGAGTATTAGTATGGGTTTAGGTAATGGGATTCCTTTACAGGATTACGATTCAGTATCCGATCAAGGCTGTAATGATGGATTAGGATCTGGCTGTAAGGATAGTCAGGATTCTGTAAATTGTGGGCAAGCCCACAATAGGCGTGTATCGAACCTTTCAGGTTCTGATTCCGTATCAGATCAAGGACCAGGATCAGGGATGACCGGCGAGCAATTTTTGGGGATGGGAAATGGGAGCCTGAGGCTCTATGACAGTAAAGGCCAGGATAGCCTTGAAGGCCCAAAGGACCAAGATCCCAAGCCTCAAATAGCCTCAAATCCTATTCCTGTATCAGGGAATAAAGGCCCTAAATCCCTATCACCAAAGAAGAAAAGGAAACACAATTATGGTGATACAGTAGAGCCTCTAAAAGCTAAGGAAAAGAAGGCCCAAAGACACCTGAACAGCCTGGCCAGAAGAAGCCTCAATGTGGCAGAGGATGACTCACTACCCAACAGGGATTAGGATCTAGGGCCCTCAGAGCCATATCCCAAAACCAAGGCCAAAACAAACCACAGCCCACGAATCCGTCTCAGCCCTCTCACTCGTTCTCCCTTAGAATTACTCTTAGTAAAAAGGGAGAACTTTTTGTGTTTGGGCCAGGGTGGTAGTGATAGGATTAGGATTCAAGGTCAAGGCAAGGAAAGCGGGTTCAAGAACCTTAGCCAAGGAGGATAGAGGCCTTCAGCCCTATCCTAATTTACGGCCTTGGTTGAAGTGGGTTAATGGGGATAATAAGGATTTGCATCAGCAATTCAGGATTATTATATTTGCAATGCAATAATGCAATAAAATTTAATATTTAAAATTATGGAGAAGAGAACAGAAAACCAGGCAAAGGAAATTAAGTTAATCACCGCAAGTTACACCGGAGAATACGAGATATTAACCGTAGTTCCCAAGTTAGGGGCCCAGAAGGTTTATGACCCCAACGACTACCCAGAATTAGAGCCCATCATGGATGAGTTCGGATCTATGGTTGATTCGATATGGGTTGGTACAACCACAACCGATGATGTCAAGGTCCAGGTCGATTATATGGGATACTGGGTTGCAGAAAGGATCGAGAATGCCAGTGGGGATGATGAAGTGATGGATTATATCCCAGACCTCGTTAGCCAGTATTTCCAGGTATTACACCAGGTATCCCCCGAGATTGAGATCCAGCCCTTCGTGGATAGGATCAACAAAGCCATCAAGGATATGGGCCAGGAAGAGTACAGCCATTATGAGAACTTTGACGATTACAAGAGGGATTCCATCCAGGCTAAGGTCGGATATCAGGTAATAAAAATGTTGGAGAACAAGAACTAAAGTTAAACATGGCCCTTCGGGGCCACAACATTTAAGATATGGAAAGAACGAATTTAGTAGAGATCGCAAACAAGGCAATTAAAGGAGCTGAGAACCTGTACATCAGCAACAGTTTTCAAGCATTGGCAAGTGGAGATGCTTCTGAGATACAAAGCATCTGTATACAGGTAGGACAGAACACAATAGATGATGGTGGTGATTTCGAGCCTGAGAAATATACTCAGCAGGTGAAGGATACCATCGTTATGGAAGTTGAGAAATCAGTAGGGCAAGGGCTCATAAAGAATGAGCTGGGTAATGGCTGTACTGTATACACTATCGATGATGCGGGTATGAGCCTGAACATCTACGATACAGATTACGGGTTCTGGGCTACGTTAGTATATAACTTAGATTAACGCTGTATAGGCTGTAAGAGCTGTATAATGAGAGTGGCTGTATGGGTCACTCTCATTTTGTTGTTTCAGATAGCTAAAAGATAGACCAATTGAAAGTGATAATTTGGCTCGTTTAGGAAAGCCAGAATGAATTTCTAGAAGAAAAAAGCTCATTCTATGAGAATATTTACATGAAATCATAAAAGAAAATGCTAGATTACCCTGAAATCTAGGATATTAGGGCCATAAATCTCTGATATCCTTAGGCCTCATTGGATGTTAACATGAGAGCTGAAAAGTGAGAGCCATTGGGATATATTGAATGGGTTGGGCAACGAAGGCGAGCTGGCTTCATGGATATGGGTAGGAGATTCAGGACCAGGAGCTGTGAGATGGGAGCCAGAGCCAGAGCCAGATTGGGATTATGGATAGGGTAAGGAAGGCGGGAAATTAAATTTTTGACATAATATTATGGGTGTCTGTATAAAGTACGAAATGTTTTTGACATTCGCAAATTTTTTGACAAAAATTTTTCATGAAAATATTAATTTAGAAAGAAAATAAAAAGAATTTTTTGTTGAATTTTTTCGTGTTTTTTCTTGCAATTATTTTTGTAGTTCAAAAATATTTCATACATTTGTATTGTTGAAATGATTCAACAAAAACGTTCTTTGAAAGTCTGAACAAAAAACGGGTGATAAAATTCATATTAGTAACATTTAAAATTTTTGAATTATGAGTTTATTAAAATCATTTTCTGAAAGTGTAGTAAATCGCTCTAATAATAGAGGTAAATTGAACTACGAAAAACTGTATGAACTTCTTGAAAAAGAAGCACCGAAAAATTTAAACTTACTTTCGTCAAAGTCAGACGAAAAGAAAGAAGTAAGAAAAGTCTACCAAAAGTTGATTATTCGATTTGCAGAAAATGTAGACAAATTGACAATGGTAGAGTTAAAAGAATTGCATGATACGATAATTGCAGTACAAGGAGAGTATAACAGCGCAAAAGAGTTGTATAACGCTAAAACCCTTGACAAAGAAGAAAGCGTAAAAAAATTGTTTGCAAAATTGCAGACTGCGAAATCTAAGAATTTCAAACAAGTGAATAAGTAAAGAACGTTTATTTTATCACCCGTTTTTTAAATTAATCTACAATGATAAATATTATTGCTAGTATATTTGTTGCACTCTTATTTATAATTTTCATTTTAAATTTAATTCAAGAATGGCGAAAAAGATTTTAAGAGTTAAAAAATATTTGTACGAAAAAATTTTCAAAAGAAAATTAGATTGTTTCATCTTAAATGCATTTTAAAAATGGATTCAAATAAAATAAAAGAAATTGCATCTCAATTATTTTTATCAAAAGGGTTATCTAACTTAATCATAGACGATTTAAGAAAGATAAAAAATAAAAACGTTACTCGTATTTCATTATTGAATGACATCGAAAATAATCTACTTGATTTAGAAGAATGCGTGAAAAATGCAAAAAGTGTTTATTTCGATATGATTTCAAACAAATAGACAAAAACGATAAGTGTTAATTTGTCCCCTAAAAAATTAACACTTATTTTTTAAATATATCCTACCGTCCCCCTCCCTTACAGCTACGCCCCCACCGAATCCTACAAATGAGGATTCACTACAGCTACCACTTCCCCAAGTCCCTGAAATAATGATTGCCACAGCCTGACAAGGATTAGGATTCAAGGATACCATCCCCTCCCCTCCCCAAATTACATACGAAAAAGAGGGCCTAAACCCTCTTCCCCACAAAAAATTTCCACCAAAAATTACAGCCCACAAACCAGGCTACTCCCTCCAATCCTCCCCAAATATACACCCAATCCCATAACCTATCCCTCCTACTACCAGTTGAACCAAAGAATATACCAACCATGAAATCCAATCATAATTACTGATATCCCCATAAACAATAGAAGAAAAGAATATCATGGCTGAGAATATGATTGCCCCTATAATCCCACCTAAAGTTCTATCAGATACATCCATCATAATAATCGTCATCATAAAGATCACTAAGGTAGTAACCACCCACGGAGAGGGTTACTAAAACAACAAAAGCCAAAACCTTCTTAAAGATACCCATATCTTCCCAACAAAAGTAGAAGATGGTTCCCCAGAACAAAGCTGGTACTATAGTCCCTGAAATCTTTTATGTCCAGGACTTCTACTGGTTGAGGATATAACCAGTTCATGTATTCCTCTATCACTTTCTTTATCTCATCCACCATACCATTATCTTTATGAAGTAAAATATCAACGTTAACGCTACTAGGAGAATTATCAGGTTCACCCAGGTTTTGGTTTGTACCTCTTTCTTAGGTTTATCCCAAGATATGGTTAGGTTCCAGTGTGGTGCTCCATCAACCTCGTATTCTACCTTTACCTTGAATCCCCTTTTCTTTAGGTTATCCCTTAACCTGTCAATTTCAACGTAATCTACCTGATAACCCGGTAATGTCTTGTCTAATACCTTGTAACCTTTCTCAGCAGAGGTTTTGATTTCTGCATTGATTAAATACAGGGTATTCTTAAACCTGATTTGGTTATCTATCCTAGCCTTAGCCAGGGCTTCTTCTGCCAATTGATTGGCTTGGTTGTTTGTTATTCCTTCCATGACTCTACAAAATGATCATTCCAACCTGGTGTGTTCGGTATATCCATATACCTGCACTCTTTAATAAAACTGTTCTTATACGATGGTATACTCTTCGAGTAACGAGAAACTAGATAATAGTTATATCTACAATTAGAAAATACTCTTTTAACTGCAAAGTATTTACTAGATACCTGACTTAGGAAAGCCCAAGCTTCATCGTTATACTTGAAAATGAGTTGCCCGTTCTCCAACTGCAGTACTGTTCTCCCGAAGAGAGGATGTCTTGCAGTTAAAACTATAACCTTCATTTGGTTAAACTCACACTTGGGCTTTTTCCTGAATGTGAGGTTTCCGTTGTTGTCAATCTCAACGTACCGGATTAATACTTTAATATTCATACTTCTTAGATTTTAATGTTTCCCAAATCTCTTTAGTGACCTCTACTTGAGTAATTCTATTGAGAGGTACTCGAACCCTTAACTTGGTAAGGTTAATAAATTTCATAAAATTCATGGTGAATGACACGTAAAGATCTGGTTGTGCCAGAGTCTTCCTGTCTTTCAGAAGGTGTAACTTTTTTGGTGATATCCATACATATACGTAACCGTATTCATCCTTGAATTTATAAATATAAAGTTTCTTCATCTCTGATTTTTATTTATATCTATTAGTGGGAAGTAAGTGCACGGGTTTCATGGTTATAGCTCAAATTTGTTCCGTAGTATCAAACCAGACCTTGATGTATCATTATATAAACTAAAATATTAACGAACATGAACAGTTGTAACCAAAAACACACCATTTACACGGGTGAGACAGTGGGATTAGTCCTTGCGATGTACGAGGATGACGGTATCACTCCTGTAACCCTAGAAGATAAAGTGATGAGAGTCGTAGTGGCTCAAGGATCTGATGTAGTTGCCATTTACCAGAACCCCATGCCATTAATATTAGACCCAATCCCTGATTACCCAGATTTACAGTATGGTCAGATGGAAGTGAAAGAGAACAAGCTCTTGATTAACTTCACCCCAGACCAAACCAAGGGTCTGGAGGGAGTTTACGACATCCAAGTGATGCAGGTGACTGTATCCGAAGCTGAGAATGTTGAGACCTCAATCATCGGGGTTTTTACCAATATTCTAGAAGTAAAATATGCAATAATTGGAAAAATATAATCGAGTATGATTTGCAAGCTAGAAATATATAATGGAGAGCTCAATCTCTTCCCAGTTGTAACAAACGAGAGAGTGTTTGCTCAAATCACTATGGGTAATATAGTGAAAGGCCAACCAGGTAAATCTCCGATCATAGGAGAGAATGACAATTGGTGGGTGTATAACAACGAAACTAGTGAGTACGAAGATACCGGTAAAATAGCCACTACCTCTGATGATGTTGTGAAATATGTTGAAGCTAAGGACGAACAACATCCAAATCGTAAAGCCATTCAATTGGCTAATGGTGATCTCATCACTGGAGTGGCTAAGAAAGAGGGTTTAGGTAGTGTTAACATTGCTATGGTGAATGAGTGGGATGTGGTTGACCTGGGTACTTCAGAATTACCCATTAACCTGAATACTCCAAAGGGAGTTCGTCCAACTGTTCAAGAAGCTGGTCAAACTGGAGAAGAGGCAAACCAAATAGCCTACTTATCGGATATAGGTGGAGGTAGTGGTGAGGTCCATGTATTACCAAATACATTATATAACCTGTTCAATGACGAGGTGGAAGATAGTGTAGCTTCTTGGGCTGTCTTTGTTAATGAGAGGATTGGGACTATACAAGAGATTACTGAACTAAATAAAAGGGAAACACAATTCCTAATCAAGGCTTCAGATAATGTAAGAGGATATATACCAGTTAATATAACTATCACAAACCTCAAAGATAACCCTCAATCATGGGAAACTGGTGAATTAGTATTAACTGTTGTTTATAACAGTATCTCATATTACTTATCCATTACTTTCAATCAGAAGAGTTTAGAGTATGTCGAGAGAGGAATAAGGTACAATACCTCAGTCTTAACTGGTAATATAGTAGTAGATCACCTTGGTTCATCTGATAAACAAGCCCCACTATCAGCAAACCAAGGGAGAATATTGAGTAGTGCTATGCTCCTTTCAAGGAAATTAACCATACAAGCCATATTTATGGTAAATGGTAATCCAGTAACTGGAGCTGGTCAAAGAGGTACTTCTGGGGGTACAGTTATTAGTGGGATATCTATACTAACACAAGCTGGGTATACTTTAGAAGAAGTTCTTAGGAATACCATTCTAACTTATCCCAAAACAGCTAACTCAAGTGGCCAAGTTTATACTTTGAATTGTTCTCAGGTAATTAAAATCAGTAACACTGAGTATCAGTTATATTTTCCAGTTCACAAAGTAAGTCAGGTTGATGGTAAAAATCAGGTGGTAGTAAGTTATGTGAATGTAGCCACTATATTAAAACCGAGTGAGCAAGTTGGTTGGGTAATTGGTAATGTACAGGTATTCTCAAATGAAGATCCATTCGTTAACTAAATAAATTCTTATCATGAAAAAGAAAATTTTATTTTGGGTTGTGGTAGCAGCTATCGTAATCGTAGCTTTAGTGTTTGTAAAGTGTGCTCCTTTCTGGGTATCAATTAATGCTTTGGTATCGTTCTCAGCAGGAGTAGTGGTTGGTTGGTGGGCAAAGATGTTCTATGACAAGTACATCAAACCCGTAAAACAATAGTTATGAAGATTTACTATAACTCGGGTTTAGCTAAGGTCCTTACTTTTCTAAATGGATTTGCTACCATGATGTTATTCGGATTCGTTATCACTGAGCACTCTTCACTCAATGGGCGGTGTATAAGACATGAATGGTGTCATGTCCAACAATACAAAGATTGTGTGGGTCTTGGGTTAGGTATAGGAATCTTGGTCACTTTTATTCTATTCGCCTTTGAGATTCAGAGTTGGTGGATGTTGTTATTAATCCTTGTACCATTCACTCTTTACTATATCATTTACTTAGTGGAGTGGTTGTATTGGATTATTAAAGAAGGAGTTGATAAAGCTTATAGGAAAGTTGGGTTCGAAAGACAAGCATACTGGATCCAAGAAACGTGGGATAAACCATGTAGCTTACAAAGACAGTATGAGACTTTCGGTTGGTGGAAAAGATTATCTTAATCACAAAAAAGAAGGGGTCTGTCATCTCGACGGTCCCCTTTGTTGTTCTTAAAAGAATTGAACTTAAAATGTGTTGTTCTAACTGATACAGTATAAAATAACGATTGTCTCTATAACATACTAAATTAGATCCCCAAACCTGTATCTAGCTTCCCTTTTATTACAGGGTGTGGGTCATAATCTATTAACCTGAAATCAGAAGGTTTGTGGCACTTAATGATGTTGGTCAAATCCTCACTTTTACCAGTTATGTTATACTTTTCTACCATATCATGGTGTATAGATAACCTACCTTCATCTAAATATATTTCTATTTTAGGTAATGGCCTATGATCTCTACTCAGTTGTATTCTTGCTTGAGAGAAATGAGTCTCATATAAATCAACGCTTCCAAAAATCATTTTGAGATAGCGAGGTTTATATCCAGTCATCATACCATAGAATCTACATAGCAAAGCATAACTAGCTATGTTAAACGGTACCCCCAAGAATATATCTGCACTCCTTTGGTACATGAGCATATCAAACTCTTTTGTATCATTGTCAACCAAGATTTGGTGACTCATGTGACAACATGGTAAAGCCATTATAGGAGTATCCTGGTTCAATTGAATATCCATGGGATTCCAGGCACTAACTATATGGTATCTACTTAGGGGATTATTCCTAATATTTTGAATCATGTAATTGATTTGGTCTGAGTGTGCTGGAGCACCGAATATGAAAGTACCCCTCCATTGAACCGGGTAAACAGCTCCCATGAAGGTCATCTTATCAAAATCACCATTTCTCTCCCAGTAAGCTCCATTTCTCATCCTATCCAGCTTTTTCAACCACTCAGGAAAACTCAATATTAAACTATCCTTAACACCAGCTTGTTCAGACCTCCTTTTATAGAACCTGTAAGCATCTTGGTCCCAGATATGTACGTTATACTTCCACAGGTACCTAAGGTTTGGTTCTCCTCTCAAAAACCATAACAACTCTGTAACTATTGCATTCCAAGCCATCTTCTTGGTTGTCAGTAATGGAAACCCTTTCCTAAGATCAATCTCAATCATCTCACCGAAAAGGTTCTGAGAACTAGGCATACCATCACGAGCAGGGCCTCTGTATGAACCTTGGTCGTGAACTTTTCTCAATAAATCTAAATACTCTTTCATTCTTCTATCTTTCTTACTACGTAATACTTGTTAAACCCACTATATTCCTTTCTGGGCCTAAAATTCTTTCGGTCATACGTTGTGGGGTATTTGGTCCCCCTTGCATAAGCGTTAGTGGGTGTAACCTTATCAACCAGTAAAGTGTTGATAACATAGGGATTAACGTTAATGATTAAATCTTTAGCCATTAACCTATCACCACTTTCTAACTCTTGGTATAACCTATTCTGGTGAGAGATGACTCTATCACCATCTCTCAACCTTTTCTCTATACTTTTTACTCTCTCTTCAAATGAATCTGCCATATCACTTATCTATTTAATTTCAAGTATCCCACCATTAGTGTTCATCATGTACTTTTTACCTTCATAATGAACTATATAAGCATAAGTTATACCACTACAGCTAATGAATTCTATCTTAGCTGGTATCTCTATAAATCTCCTATTCCCTTGACATTCATTACAAGAGGATAGTATGCTACATAAAGCTATGGACAAAACCAATAATACTAAATAACTAACTCTTCTCATATCTTTAGATTTTAATTATTAATTCCCTGATTGAATAAATCCATAGTACATGAACTCCCATGTAAATCGTGAACCCCACCCATTCGGTTAACGTTTTAAACCAACCATACTCCAACAAATCCAACCTGTTTGAAATCCTTGCAAAACTGAATGTAATACCACAACCAATATAAACGAATAAATTTAACCCCCTGTACCACCACTTAACTGTGAATAAAACTGGGATAACGATAAACAATTTTAGTAAAGCTCTTAATACCATATTTTTATATTTTAATTATATGCAAATATAATATCCCAAATTACTAAATGCAAATCCCTTGTTTCTTAAGTTTCCTACATTCACTGCACTTCCTATATTTTAAACCGAGAAACTGTTCATGAGTTATACCAGGGAACAGTTCTCTTAATGGAGGTCTAATCTCCTTGGGAGCGTAATACCAATTAAACTGGTACCAATCAGCTTCTACCTCTACAACCAACTTACCGCAAGTTTTACAATAAACTTGTAAGGGGTGATCTCTCGTATTCTTCTTTTCCTTTTTCATAGGTTCCGAGAATTAGTTTGATGTTATTCTCAACTGACATCAAACCATCTACCTGTATCCTTTCCTCTTCTTGTAAACAGGCTGAACAACATTCAAGGAATAGGTGTTTCAAAAATCTCATGTTCTTGTATCTGAACATCCTTACCACATCTCCATTACTCATCACTAACCCTTTCTCTTCAATCAACTTTTTCTGAGTAGATAGGTAAGCTGCCCATTCAGCAACTGTGAAAACCAGTTTTACTGACTTACCACATTTACAACACTTAACTTCAACTCCCACTTTCTCTTTCCTTATCTGTTTCTCTTTCAACTTCAACGCTTTCAATTGGTCAAGGTTGTTTGTTACTTGGTCATAATACCATCTTAGGTTCTTTGGAATTTCCATAACTTATTTATTTTAAATTAGTTCTTGCAAAGAAAAACCCTAGCCATACAACCAGGCTAGGGTAAAATCTAAACATTATGAGTGATTATTTGAATGGGTAGCGTGTGGTAAGCCAGACTGGTGGCTGAGAAGGTCCTGATTTAATCCCCATCCAAATAAATCTTTGCTTAGGTCTGAATAACATCCTAAGTATATCTCTCAATGATAACTTCCAGCAAGATACTGAAGTATCTTGGTTATTGTAAACGTGTAAGGGTTCAGTGTCTTTGTCTGTCCCTTGTAAAATCTTGTTAGCTCCTTCAAAAATTATGGGTTTTAAATCCCCTTTCTCGTAATTAACCATATTTAATTTGTTTATCTTCCTTAAATAGTTGTTATATTCTCCAATAGTTTCCACGTAGAGTGGGCTTGATATATGTATCTCTCCATCACTACCGACATAATCTTCCCAGTTATAAACTTCATCTATAACCCTTATCCCAGTTATACTGAAATCAACTCTTTCCAGATTCTCCAATTTGTGAGCTGTACATGATGGGAGAACGAAATCACAGTAAATATCTCTATCCCTCTCCATGATGTACTGTAAAACCTTCACATGAGGTTCATACATCCTTTTATCATTACTCTTTCTCATTGGAATAAAACTTCTAGGGTTAACTCGTTACATAGGATTATATAAACCCTACTTGCATATACTTGGGCTTTCAGAATCTCTAAAGAGAAAAGAGAAACCAATTCTTCAGTGAAATCGATTTCGTTATCACTCATTAGATAACCCCCTTTTTCTCTCTCACTGAGAAAATCGTTGGAGTACATCCGAGTTAACTTTGTGATAGATAACAAATCTAATTTCCCATCTCTATGCATCTCTTGACCCATTGAGAAGAGGATTAATCTGGCAAACTTGTAGGAGTGGAGGGTTAACATTTTATCATTACCCAGTTTCACGTATAACATTCTCGGGAGATTCTCGAAGAAATCAACTAACTGTTGTCGTGTTTTTAAAAACTTAAATTCTGCTTCTTCCATATCATAATGATTAAATTTTAAGGATAATAGAACCAGGTTAGAATGAGATATCTAGTTTGATACTTTTATGGCCAATGTAATTTCATTACTCAAACGAGTTAAAAAGCTTCTAGATTCAATACTTTCGTGTCCAAATTTCACGAATGGCAATACCAACTATTGCAAAATAAAAACTTAACAACATGAAACAGGAAAGATTCAAAATTTTAGCTGTATGTGGGGGTAATGGTTCTTGGCTATACTCTATGAAAGAATACTTAACAGCCAACATAGAACCAAGAGCAGTATTTTATACACCTAATAACTTACAATGGAGGGCTAACTTTGGTAAAAGGAAAAAGTTATATTCTCACCTACAACCATCAGAAGTTGTGCCAGCCAATGTAATAATAGGTGCCCCAGATTGCGGTTCATCATCAATGATGGCTTTAACTAGATCCAAGAAATTCTCTGACCCGTTAGAGAATGATTCATTCAACCTATTTTTTAATCAAGTAAGAGAATCAAAACCAGAGATTTTTTTCATGGAAAATCTTCCAAAAGCTATGCCTTATATTAAGTCAATTGGATGGTTAAAGAAAGATTACCATTTACACTTTCTAGTGACATCTGTCACATTCTTCGGAAACTCTCAGGTAGGTAGAGTTCGATTAATAGTTATGGGGATACGTAAAGACTTCAAGGTCAACCATAAGCTAATATGGAAACATATAACCAAACCTAAAAAATATAAGCTAAAAACTACCAAACAATTACTCTCTGGTTTGACTATCAAAAACTACCATTACAGGTTTGGTCATGTGACAGAAAACATAAACACAAAAATAACAATCTATGCTGGTAAGAAAATGACCTTAGAAAGAATCAAAAAATACTGGGACTCTGACCCAAATCAGAAAAGGTTTATAGCCAAAAATAGGAAGTATACAACAGCACCAGGTGTATACAGAAACCTTCCGAATGAATATCCGCAAGTGGCTAGAAAAACAAACAGACAATTCAATCCAGATGGTATACAGATGAGCCCACGAGAACTGGCCAGAATTCAGGGAATTCCAGATAACTTTAAGATAGTAGCCTACTATGGCAGAATGAACAAGGACATTGGGTATTGGATCAATAAAGGCAGAACCACTGCCACAAAATGTCCACCCTATGAGGTAGGGTTATGGATGTTATGGGCCCTTAAGTGGATTTATGAACATAAGAAATTGAATATCAAGTAGTTACAGAATCCTAATCCCTTTTTATTAAGGGACCTTTATTAGGGGGATTATAGGGGGTTAATTTAGGGTTTAATTTTTAGAGCTTATTCTCTATCCTATAACCTATTAGAGAATTTTTACAAACTTAATCTAAAGATTAAGTCCGTAAAAAGGAACTTAACTCCTTAATTTCCAATAAGTTAGATACGTTGTTCATTGAAATGACCATCCGAATAGCTGAATTTAACAGATTTTAACAACCCATGAACTTCTAAGGTTCTATTTCACTCAAACCAACAAATTCAACTGGATGAACACAACACTCAAAGTCATATCACTCATCGGGATTTTATCTCTCACCTTCTATCTCGGATTCAGGTCAAACAAACCTGAGAAACCGAACCCACATATCAAGGTGGTTACAGATACGGTTTACATTTCAAAACCTTATCCCGAGATTCAGGTTATCAGAGATACACTGAAACCAGAAAGAGTGATGATTTACCAAACAGATTCATCCAGGTTGAAGGAATTGGAACTCAGAATTATCCAGGATAGCCTTCATTACAGTTTCGTAATTGAGGGACTTCAGGAAAAGATTCAAATCTCGGAGAATTTCCTAAAACTCTATCCCCAAAACCCAAAGCTGGTTGAGATGAGTTTATTCAGAGATTCATTGAACCTATCACTACTTGGGATTGATGGTTCAGTTTACTCGGAACATTACAGCCTGTTTTACCAGGATTACAATTATCATTGGGCAGAAGGAAGGTTAGGATATTCGAAAACAAAATACAAACCTCAGGAGCAAAGGCTTTCTCACTATTTTTCGGTTGGTTTTGATTTTTTACGTGAAAAGCCTTTTGGAGAATACCAGCTTGATTTTCAGTTTTCATCCAACAAGTATGCGTTCTTCAGAGCTTCTGAGGTTCTATTATTCGATGAACGACCCAGATTAGAGGTTGGGTTAAAGTTTAGGATATGGAGAAAAAGATAGTAACCCTAGATAGAGCACAATTCGATATGTATCGGCAATGCAAAGTAAATCCGTTTTACTTTGCAAATTTCGTGTATATCATCCATCCTGTAAGGGGGAAAGTGAAATTCAACCTCTACGAATACCAGAGAGCAGTTCTTTGGGATTTTCTAAACTACAGGTTCAACATAATCCTTAAATTTCGTCAGGCAGGTTTAACTGAGCTTATCGCTCTGTTTTGCTTATGGTTGGCTATGTTTAACGACAACAAGAACATCCAGATTATCTCAATCAAGGATATGGTTGCTAAACGAGTTCTGAAAAGGATTAAGTACATGTACAAAAACCTTCCTGAATGGTTGAAAACACCTGTAACTCAAACACGTGGAGATTCTTTTGGTACTGCTACAGTACTTGAGTTTGTGAATGGGTCCTCAATAACTTCAGTACCAACAACAGAGGAAGCTGGTCGTTCAGAGGCAGTTTCCTTACTTGTGATAGACGAGGCTGCAATCGTTAGATGGGCAGATAGGATTTGGGCAGCAGCATTCCCAACTCTATCAACTGGGGGTAGTGCTATCCTTAACTCTTGCGTAACTGGTGATACAGAGATAGTTACAAAGAATGGGCCATTGAGAATAGATACTGTTTGCCCAAAAGAAATGGGGATACAGGACATATCTTATTTGGGGATAGAGGTATTATCACATACTGGTAATTGGAGAAAGGTAACCCATTCAGTGAACAAGGGAGTGCTTAAGACCTGGGAAGTAGAGGATGAGTATGGTAATAAGTTGAGATGTACACCAGCTCACAAGTTATACACAACACAAGGTTGGAGATCAGTTGGTAGAATAGTTAGAGAAGGGTTAAATATAATCACTTTCGATACTGGCTTTAAGAAATTAGAGAACGAGAAAACTGAGAAACCAAGTATTGAGATATTCAAGAATATACCTGGTTATCCAAAATATATGTTATCTAACTGGGGTAAGTTATATATAAAGGATGGTGATTCTCTGATAGAGAAAGAAGCAAGAATAAATAATTCTGGATATTATAGAGTAAAACTTTGGGATAGAGGAGAAAGTAAAAATTATATGTTATCTAGATTGGTAGCTCAATTATTTATAGGTGATATACCAGAGGGTTACGTAGTAGATCATATAGATGGAGATAAGAGTCACAACTACTCAACTAATTTGCAGATAATTTCTCAATCAGAAAATACTAAGAGAGCAGTAAACCTTTCCCCCACATTTAAAGTTTGTCCAAGTGTAGGTGATAAATTTCCAGATATCTTATTGATAGGTAAGATAAAAGAGAAGTATCAAAAGTATGGGAATTCTTATGGTTCGTCAAAAATAATCATAAAAGAGATTGAGGGTGAGTTGGGGTTGAGGGTAAATAAATCTTATGTTAGTAGGGTTATAAACAATAAAAGAGTAACTAAGGTAAATATATCTAAGCTGAAATTAGTAAATGTGACTTATGAAAACATTTATGATATTTCAGTTGAAGAGGATCAATCCTATATATGTAACTCGCTGTATATCAACCATAACACGCCGATGGGAATTGGAAATTTCTTCCACAAACAATGGGTTGATGCCAAGAATGGGGATAGTTACTTCAATCCTATCAGGTTGTATTGGCAAATGCACCCCGAACGAGATGATGAGTGGTATAGCTCTATGAGTAAATCTCTTGGACCAAGAAGAACTGCACAGGAGATTGACGGTGACTTCCTTTCTTCAGGGGCTACAGTATTCGATTTGAACTGCATACGAGCGATAGAAGAATGCTTACCTTATCCAGATGATTACGTTTCTATCGAACAAAATGGTAGACTCTACATAAAACGTTTCGCTAAACCCGGTGAAAGATGTTTCATCGGTGCTGACGTTGCTATCGGTCGTGCCAACGACTATTCTGCATTTTCTGTTATGAATCGTCATGGGGAAGAGTTAGCGT